>Ga0181591_10000355_pt1 | contig 35108 bp, 39 predicted proteins | sample 071ome_33_FD_133757 | JGI IMG/M metagenome (GOLD analysis project Ga0181591, IMG submission 133757) | Coastal salt marsh microbial communities from the Groves Creek Marsh, Skidaway Island, Georgia - 071412AT metaG (megahit assembly) | ecosystem: Environmental > Aquatic > Marine > Intertidal...
AAACCTCAACCTTGTCTGGTGAATTTGAGCTATCCGGCGACAAAGCTAGAGGATGGATTGAAATTTACCCTTTCTTGATTTCAAAAGTTGAAGGCGAAGTTTTTCGCTCAGACTTAATAAATGAAGAGTTTGGCAAACAAGAATTCGTTCTGCATGACGGGATGGTTTTGGCTCAAGCGGAGCCGATTGGCTATAACGTCAACAGAACTGTCTTTCAAAGAATTACATCAATTTTTACCTTCACAAGTAGTCCGGACATCGAACTTGGTAAGTGGGCTTACAGCCTTGACCAAGACAACATTGTTGTGATGTTCGCGCCAGCCGATTATTCGGCTGTGATGCAAGCTCAGAATGAAAGAGGCAACCAAATTATTTTGCTGAATTCGGTCTTCCTTCCAATACTGGGAGACATTTTCGCAAGGATTAGAGGAGAAGAAGGCGGCGAAGAATATATGGAGCGCCAATGGTACGGAACGATAATAAATCGTCTTCACGAACAGGATTTAGATATCGATTCAAATGTACCAGATTATGAATTGGCTCAGGAGGCGCTTGGCATGCCTCTCTCCAATCTACTATCTGGAGTGTTTGCAAAATGATGCTGCGTTATTTCAAAGAAAGTGCGGTCCAGAGACTTTATGATGCTGTTCCAGATAACCTGGACATTTATCGTGATGCTTCACACATGGTGTTTGATGAAGCTCACAAGGAAGAATTCTACAGAGAAATACCGAGTAGACAGATTGACCCCTTAGAGTTCAGCCAATTAATGTTGCCGGAAAGCGGTAATAAGCGCGACGTTGAAAATTCGGCTCTCGTACACCAGCTCTTCGGAAGCATAACCCCATACCTCGCCAAAGAGGAGCGACTTTGGTGCTATTATTGTCATGCGCATGGCAGGAAATATTCGATAGCTCGATGGCCAATTCCAGACGATGACGAAAAGGCAATTCAAGAGATACGAAAACGTTACTTTCCACGGGGTGTGAGAGGCTTTGAACGTGATAACCCCTTAGCCCGTCTTTGGTGGATGGGTTATGTTGCATCGCTTGCTGAGGACTTGGATTTTGACGAAGCGTTGGAAGCCTTTTTGTTCAAAACTGACGTCAGAGCTCAACTTCTTGAGCGGCCTGGCGTAGGTATCGCTCCTAATGTCATCAATGCATACATCCGCCTAATCGACAGAGAAATGAAGAAGGGGGATGATGGAGCTTGGTTTTTCAAGTCATATCGAAGTAGAGCAGGCGCGCCGCGGGAGGCTTACAGGTCTGTAATGGTCGAATTAGATAAGGTCGGCGGGCAAGTGCTGTTGGATACTTTGTCTAAGGAAGAAATGTGGAAAATCGTTGATGAAATTTACTCAAGGCTTAAGGACTCTTTCGACAATAAGCCCTGATAGCTGAGGCAATTTTGTCCATGTGACTGTTGGAAGCACATTCCCAAACTACAAAGGACCGGAAACCTAGCGTTTCAAGCTGGCTAATAACTTTTATGTCTCTTTGCTGTGTCTCTTTAGCTGATGCGGGCCATTTGTATTTTCCATTTTTATAGGTTTTGGAACATTGGTGACCATGCCAATAACATCCATTTACGAATACGCATACTCCGTTTTGGCGAAAAACGATATCGGGTGTACCAGGTAGGTCGTGGGCATGTGTTTCGAAGTCTTTAAAATACTTCGACAATTGTTCTCTGAACCTTAACTCTGCCTTAGTATCTTTCTTTATCAAATTATCCTTACCTTTGATTTGTTAAATTTATTGAATGAAAGGCTTATATATAATATATATGATTTTGGCATTTAATCACCAACTTGTGCGCCTTGGCATCCTGCCTAAAGCACTAAAGCGGAGGCTGACATGAGTGACATAAAATCACTATTCACATCTCCTGAACATCAACATAAACCATCTGAAGAAGGTCTACCCCTTGTTCCCGACAAGGTTATTCGTCAGGAACTAGTAACCTTCATCATTACTGAAAACGGCCTTAAACGTGTCACACGAACACGTTCTTTCCGGCAATCCACCCATGATGAGCATTACAGCGAAGAAGTCTTGAGGAGTTCACGATGAACTGCCTCATCAGAACAGGGCCTCTTCTTGTTGCTGGTGAACCCGACAAAACCAAGCACAAAGGCTGGAGTTATTCTTGGCCAATCACCGGCGTTCCCTTCTCTCGCTGGCACAAGGTCATTCACGGTCAGGAGTTTATCGCCTTCGTTCAGAAGGAGAACAATGCTTCCAATGTGTATGGCTTCTACAGGGGGCCACTCTTCAACAGAAATGGGAGGAACTGATGTCAATAAAATCATTCATCCCCATGCATCCTGACCAAAGGCCCCAGCAACGCATCGCACCTGTGGTTACACTTCCACCTCAACCAGAAGGGCTTGATGTCAAACTGGACTGGGTTGAAGGGATGCCTGATGACAGGCCCGAAGGCTCTCCAAGAAAGGTGGAGTTTCTCTGCAGTGTTGAATGGGCGTGGTCACCAATGCATGGCCGCATAGATAACTACTATCTGCACAGACGGGGTAAGCGTTGGCTCCTCTGGGTTCACTGGCTAGACGAGGATGAGGTTCCTTGGAAATGGCGGTGGGTCCTGTTTGCCTATGCGGACTTCGTCAAAGGTGACATGGAACAGATAGCTGTTCATATGCTTATCGGGGCCTGGAAAGAAACGGTCAAATACGAAGAAATAGAGCGCTATCACTGGATAAACGCGACCGGCCTGTTGAGTGTGGAAGCCATTCAGGCTGCGGCCAGAGAGGTGTGGTGATAGGTGGATTTAACTTGGTTTGAATTTATTCCGGTATTCTGCTCCTTGGGGCGGAATATCGGAATATTTAAAATTAGTATTGCCCCGCGCGAATGTGTTAACATTATCTCAAGAAGTAGAGTTAAAGTCGGAGTAAGCCGTGCTTGTTTTATTCTGGCAGACCCTAATAGCAATCAGCTTAATCTGTGTTTTCGCGATTTCCTATCGCTATAGCAAAAATAATAAATCAAAAGAAACAAATGTAGGGAAACTAATATCTAACCTGCCAGCATTATCAATGATTGGCTGGATAATATGGTCTTTGTTTGCTATAGGCGGCACCCTATTAAATTTTCAATTAGGATTGATAGTAGTTATCGGTTTTCTGGGTTATGCGATAACATTCTCACTAAGAAATAAAGATAAAGAAGTCAGCAAACTCAAAGATGCTTTGAGTGATGCCACATCTCTCAAAAATAGAAATTTTGATGAAGCAATTCTAAAAGAAAAAGCATCCATAGACGCGAATAAAAATGATTATGTCTCTAAAATCTACCCAATTAATGGAGTAGATAATTTAAAGTCAGAGTTAAATTTTGCTCTACTAAATGCGCATAGCCGCATCCTAATTATGTCTGGTTGGGCAAGCAAATATGTGATTGATGACCAATTCATCTCAAATTGCCTGAGACAATTATCTAATGGTGTAGAGATACATATAGGCTTTGGATATGATACATCATCTGCTCAAAGAAAACCTGAATGGGAAAGAAGAGGCAAAAAGCAACTTTCATCTTTAATGCTGAAAGCTTTAGAAAACTCTACAGAACACCTTCTCTTTATCTATGAATTTGACAATCACTATAAATCGCTTGTTAAAGATGAAGAGTATTTCATAACGGGTAGTATTAATTGGCTTTCAAATAGTAAAGGCAGAAACTTCGAAAGAGCTTGGAAGAACGAATTTCCTGAGCTAGCAAAAAGAGAATTTCAAGACTGCTTGGATATTATGAAGCCACAAAAACTTACGCTCAGAAGAAGTATGCTAAAGCCATTTCTGGAATGGGATAATCAATAATTATTCCGATATTCCGCCCCTAGGAGCAGAATACCGGAATATTTTCAGCATCAGAGAAGCCCGTCCTCTTTTGCTGATTTAAGAAGCTTTGAGACTTTTGACTGACTTATACCCAGCCTCTCAGCTATCTCAGTCTGTTTGAGGCCCTGCTGAACAAGCCTGATGGCTTCTTGCAGGTTCTCATCGCTAACTAAGAAGGTCGTCCAAGTTGATATTCCATCAACAATGGAGTGAGACAAACCGAAAGGCTCCGCAGCATCACCAAAAAAGCTCCGGGACTTTTCAAAATGCACCTCGAATACAGCGCCTTCTGATTGCAGGTAATCTCGCGGCCTTTGCAACTTGATTACCGTATCCAGAGCATCATGACGCCTGCTTGTGCCCCTCGATGTTCCGTCCTTTCCGGCATGATGAAGGATTATAACGGTCTTTCCTTGCCCTCTCATATTTAGAAGCCAACGTTGCACTGTGCTCCAGGAATCCGCTTCATTCTCTCTGCCTGAGAACCTCAGCGTGCTGAGATTGTCGAGAATGATGAGGTCTGCGTCTTTTGTTGCTGCATCAAACTCGTTCTGCCCTGACACTTCACCGATATCAGGCAAGATACCGTTATTAACATCACGGTTAATGATTCTGAAATTTGCAACATCAGATACATCAACCCCAAAGAATTGGGCTGCTGCTTGAGCTCTTTCCTGCATGTCCTGGGGTGACATTTCACCATCGACATAGAGAACCTTCTTTGCCTTGGGCACGCTCCATTTGAGAAATGGTTTGCCTAGAGCTACAGCAATGCCCAGGGTTAGAGCGAAGGTTGTCTTACCAACACCAGTCCTCGAGTAAATCTCGACTAAGCCACGGCAAGGAATAATCGGGTCTACCATATATTCTTTTGGCGGCAGGTTTAAGCTAGCAAACTCTTCGAGCGAGTAAATCTTGAGCTCCTTAGTCATTAGCATTCTCCATAATTAACGACTTCATCCATTGCTGAATGTCCTTTTCAAGCCATGCTGACCTTCCAGGGCTTATCTTGAGTGGTTGAGGGAAAGTATCAGCTTTAACCATCCTTCGTATCTGAGAGATACTCAGGCTGACCATTTCTGATACTTGTTGTGAGGTTAGTAATTTGCTCATTAATCACTCCTTTGCTTGATATGAACATGCATGGAGCGTCCCATGAGAAATGGGTGTCATTAAATAGGACTATTGACGGTATTTTTACTTCAGCGAAATTTTTGCCAGTTTCAACAAACTTTTTGCGTGAACTTCTGCCGCTTGCTGTATAGGAAATTCTCTCTTTGCTTCGTCACGTTTAAAGTCTTTCGCTACCTTGAGTTTAGGGCGCCTGTTGAAGTTACTCCGCATATCTTCAACTTGACTCTCCTTAAGGCCTAAATAATTTGCTGCATAAGTTATGGCGTCAGATACAGAGTATCCATTACCTGATAGAATATCTACAGCCGCAATTATGCTGGCAGAACTTATCTGAACAGTCGAGTTTTGAGGTCTGCCCTTCTTTGGCTCCTCAGGCTTAATAAAAGTAGGTTCATTACCGTTTTCTATAAATGCGTATTCTTGAACGACAGCGGTAAAGGGATAAACATCAAAATCATCTATTCTTTGTGATAAGTAATCGCTCAAAAGTAGCAACATCTTTGCAGAGGCTGTGAACTTTCCATAAGCATCATCAGATTGGAAAACAGACGAAAAATAGTCAAACTGTTCTCTCAACTCATCATCTGAAATGACTTTGTCTTCTTCCACACTACTGCTGCCTTGGAAAGTTTGTTTGTTAGTTAATGCTATTTAATACAAATAAAGATAGCCACCCTTTTTAGGGTGGTGACCTGTCAAAAGCATCCCCCCGCTGTCACTCCTCTGTCACTTTTACGAGTGACAGACGGGCAATAGCATGCAAGAATCGAAATGACTGAAAAACTTAACCTGACGGTTAAGTGGCAGAAAAGGTGAGGATTTTCTTCAAGAAAAGTGGTGCCCAGGGGCGGGTTCGAACCACCGACACGCGGATTTTCAGTCCGCTGCTCTACCAACTGAGCTACCTGGGCATTGAAAGACAGTTTGGAACTCATCTTTCGACATACGGTACTAGCCTATCTCTGCGCCTCTGTCCAGCGGTGATGGCGAGATAAGCTGAAAAATTATAAGGCCAGCGCAATCTGCCGGGCCTTATCGGAAAACCCGCGGCATCTTGCCAGGATAACCACCCCGGGCTAGTCCTTGCGGCGAAACTCTCCTGAAACCAGCGTGCCATCTTCCATGGCCTCGATTATCGCTTTTTCAAGCGCTTCCAGATCCGCGCTTTCAGGTTCTTCCTGTGATGGCACGGCATAATGTCCGGAAAGCCAGCGGCCCAGATCCGCCTGCGCGCATCTTGTTGAGCAGAACGGTTTATGCTTGCCCTGCCCAGGGTTTCCGCATGTCGGGCATTTTGCGGCCATCAGCTTTTCCTCATCGGGGTGATATCCTGAGAAATGGCATGTTCAAGACTGTTATCTGAACGAAAACGTGGAGGCAAGGCAAGCCTTTCCTCAACCCGGAGGCGATGTGATGCCCCCGGACCTTCAAGCCAGGCAAGGCCAGCCGGAGGCAGGCAGATCTCAACAGGCCGCCGGGGATGCCTTGCGCCATGGTTGCGGGCAAGTCTGAGCGCATCACGGCCGATCTGAGCAGGGTTTGCGGATATATCCGTGCTGAGCGGGCGCCAGCGCCAGGGTCTGGTCAGGGTGAACAATCCGCCTTCGGTGAAACCATGACATGACGGGCGGCAGGGATCATCCCGGACATGTTCGGCCATGAGTTGGGATATCCGTCGGCGGTCTTTGGCGCCAAGACGGGGAAAATCAACCACAACCGGACCACCAATCCGCCTTAGCCTGAGCTGATGCGCTGTCGCAGGCACCATGGAAAGGGCGAGCCGCATCGGCGGGAGCGCATCCACGCCACTGTCACCATCTATCACGGCTGCGCCCGGCGGGGTGCTGACATGGATAACTCCCCCTCCGGCAAGAGGAAGTGTCGGCGCCAGTGCCTTTTGCAAGGCCTCATCCAGACCGGCCTCCTCCCATGCGCGGCCGTCATCATCGATCACCACCTCGGCATCGGGTTCGAGAAGCGCGGCTTCTTCATGCCCCGAAAGGGCTGGTGCGATGATGGCAGAACCGGATGATGGCATCTGGTTAATACTCTCCCCCCATGTGGTGAGCTCGTTCAGTTCAGCCCTGACCTCTTCGAGATCAGCACCGTTCACCGACCGGCGCAAGGTAACGGTAAAGGTTGATATCTCTGCCCTCAGATCTTCCGGCGGGATGTACCCGGCCTCACGCAATCCCATCGACAGGCGAAGACCGGGTGTGCCGCTTTCGATAATCACGTACCTGCCGGCACGGAAAATACCGCGGCGGAGCTGAAGAGGTTTACCTTCCCTTGGCTCAGCCGTGACGGTGGCCACCATCACCTCACCAGACCTGAGGCGGGCTGCATCCCGGATACGCATGCTCGCCGGCATACCGCCAATATCGAGGGAGGCCCGGTGATGATCGGGAAAGACACGCTCAACCCGCGCCCGAACCACCGCACCGGGCCGGGGCGCCGGATCATCAGCATCTTCGACGAAAAGATCTGTCAGGATACCGGCTTTAATAAGGGCCGTGCGGGTGTAGCCTGGCAGTCTGTCAACAATGATCCGGGATGAAGTCATTCGGTCGCTTCCGTTGCGTGATCCGGGATCAATCCCGTGAAGCAGAGTTATACCCTGCCCCTTCAAGAAGGCGGGCGCATTGTGCGAGCGGCAGACCAACGATACTGCTGTAGGACCCGCTGATAAAATCAATATACCGGGCGGCCTGACCCTGAATTGCATAACCGCCTGCCTTGCCCTGCCATTCCATGGTTTCAAGATACCGGGCAATGGCGTCATCACCAAGATGCTGAAAACGAACGGTGCTCACCTGAACACGGCTGGACATCCTGCCCTTTTCAGGCGATACCAGCGCGATGGCGGTGAGCACCTGATGGCGACGGCCAGAAAGCAGGCGGAGATATTTTTCCGCCTGATGACGGTTTTCAGGTTTGCCCAGAATACGCCGCCCAAGGGCAACAACCGTATCAGCCGCCAGCACGATATCCCGGGGATACCGCCGCGCAACCGATTGCGCCTTTTCCACGGCCATGCGCTTAACATAGAGCCGCGGACGTTCACCGGAATGTGGTGTCTCATCGATATCCGCAGGTTCGATCTTATCGGGGAATATGCTGATCTGGGCGAGAAGTTCCTGCCGCCGGGGTGAGGCAGAGGCCAATACCAGCTTTGGGGTTGTATCGGTCATGGTCAACACCCCTGATCCGGCGATAGCGTTACTTGAAACGGAACGTGATCCGTCCCTTTGTCAGGTCATATGGCGTCATCTCAACGTTTACACGGTCACCGGCAAGAACCCTGATGCGGTTTTTGCGCATCTTGCCGCTTGTATGGGCCAGCACTTCGTGATCGTTATCCAGTTTCACCCGGAACATTGCGTTCGGCAGTAATTCCGTTACCGTACCGGAAAACTCAATGACATCTTCCTTGGCCATGAAGAACCTTTTATGGTTGTTAATCCTGATGTTTTGTGACGGACCTGCGCAGTCTGGTCAAGCCTTTTATTGACAAAGCCTGATCTTCACTTGCCCAACTTCTCTTTTATAAGCTCACCTATCCGGTCCCGGACAAGACGATAAGCGGCCAGACGTTCTTCGCGATTGTCGCTGGCAAGACCAGCGTCAAAAACAGGCCAGTATTCGACTTCGGTTGATTTGGCCCGGGCGAAATCCTGTGCCTTGATGTAGGAATCTCCGGAAAAACAGATGATGAGATCAAAATATTCATCATCGAGATCACCAAAACTTTTGGGCTCATGCTTTGTCATGTCGATACCGATTTCCTGCATGACGGTGATGACAAAACCGTCGCTTGACCCGGCATTGATGCCGCAGGAATCAACAAAGACGGTGTTGGGGCAGAGCTGCTTCATGATCCCCTCGGCCATGGGTGAACGGATCATGTTATGGGTGCAGGCAAAGAGCACTGTTCCGGGGAGGAGTGATGAAGGGGCCATTCTATCCTCTCAACCTCAGAACACAGACAAGACTGAACAACCGCCGGGATGTATCCTTGTCCATGACCACCTTGCTTTCAAGACGTTCCTGCAACAAGGCTGAACCTTCGTTATGCAGCGAGCGTCTGCCCATATCTATCGCCTGAATCTGGGACGGTGATTTGGTCCGGATGGCATCGTAATAGCTTTCGCAGACCATATGATAGTCACGGATCACGCGCCGCAACGGTCCCATGGCAAGAAAAAATCCGGCAATAGGCTGATCGTCCACCGTGCGGACATCAAAATGAATGTGCCGCGAGTCGGAGCGCAACACCAGATGATAGGGGCCTTCAACTTCAGTAAGCGTGAAGTAGTTCTCTTCAATCAGGTCATAAATGGCGATTGAACGTTCATGTTCCGCTTCTGGGGAAAGACGCGGCGCATCGGCCTGATCAAGCCGTATATGCACAATCCGGCAGGTCTCCGGATGTGAGGGGGCGCCGCTCTTCATCACCTGTTCAACCGCCTTGAGATAGAAAGGCCGTGGGCTTCAAGACCTTCAGCATCAGCCAGAACAACTGCCGCCGGGCCGATTTCAGCCAGCGCGTCGGGATCACATCTGACTGTGGTTGTCCGCTTCATGAAATCAAGCACGCCGAGGCCTGAAGAAAACCTGGCGGTTCGCGCCGTTGGCAGAACATGGTTCGGCCCGGCGACATAATCACCTATCGCCTCAGGTGTCCAACGTCCCAGAAAAATGGCTCCGGCATGACGGATCATCGCCGCAAGGCGCTCAGGATCTTCGGTCATGATTTCAAGATGCTCGGCGGCAATCCGGTTGGCAAGATCCGCTCCTTCGGTCCAGTCAGCAACGGTGATGACCGCTCCGTGGTCCCGCCAGGACGGTCCGGCCACCGCCGACCGTTCAAGCCCGGGCAGGATTCTTTCCACCGCGCGGACAACTTCATCGGCAAAATCCGCATCATCGGTAATGAGAATGGCCTGCGCCGCTTCGTCATGTTCCGCCTGGGACAGAAGATCCATCGCCACCCAATCCGGGTTATTCCTGTTATCCGCCAGCACCAGAATTTCGGAAGGACCGGCGACAGAGTCAATCCCGACCTTGCCGAAAACCTGACGTTTTGCGGTTGCAACATAGGCATTGCCGGGGCCGACAATCTTATCCACCGGAGAAATGGACCGGGTGCCATACGCAAGCGCGGCAATCGCCTGTGCGCCGCCGATGCGCCAGACTTCGGATATTCCGGCAATATGTGCTGCCGCCAGCACCATGGCAGGCACCTCCCCATCCGGGGCAGGCACAACAATCACACGGCGCGGCACACCCGCAACCAGCGCAGGAATGGCGTTCATCAGCACCGAAGACGGATAAGCCGCCTTGCCGCCAGGGACGTATAACCCCGCCGCATCCACCGGGGTATGGCGAAGACCGAGACCAACACCCGTATCATCGGTATAGCTGATATCCTGCGGGAGCTGGCGTTCATGAAATCGCCGAATACGGTCTGCCGCTGTCGTCAGGGCTGCACGGAGATCATCGTCAATGGCCTCATAAGCGGCAGCCATGGCTTCACTGCCAAGACGGAGATCATCCATCGTATCGGCCCTGATGCCGTCAAATCGATGCGTGTATTCCAGCACCGCCTCATCCCCCCGGGCGATCACCCCGGAAATGATGGCGGCAACCGCGGCGCTGACATCGGCGTCATCTTCCCTTTTGGATTGCAAGAGGGAAGTGAAATCCTTTTCAAACCCTGCATCGCCTGTATTCAGCCTAACGGCCATCAACCGCCTCCCTGATCCGGCTCACCCAGCCGCTGATTTCCTGAGGTCTGGTTTTCCATGCCGCCCGGTTCACGACAAACCGGCTGGAAACAGTGGCGATTTCCTCCACCTCTTCAAGGCCATTGGCCTTAAGCGTGGACCCTGTTTCAACAAGATCAACGATCCGCCGGCACAACCCCAGACCCGGTGCAAGTTCCATGGCACCGTTAAGCTTGATGCATTCCGCCTGAACGCCTCTCGACGCAAAGTGGCGACGGGTTACGTTCGGATATTTGGTTGCCACCCGCACGTGACTCCAGCTCCGCGGATCTTCTTTTCTGATTTCCTCAACAGGGCTTGCCACAACCATCCGGCAGGCGCCGACACCAAGATCGACAGGGGCATAGATTTCCGGATGATCAAATTCCATCAAAACGTCAGAACCGGCCACACCCATATGTGCGGCGCCAAAAGCGATGAACGTCGCCACATCAAAGCTTCTCACCCGGATGACTTCCACCCCTTCGGCTTCGGTGCTGAATCTGAGCCGCCGGTCGCCCTCATCGAAAAAACCAGCCTCAGGCTCAATGCCCGCATCCCTCAGAATAGGCCGGATTGCCTTGAGAATGCGTCCCTTGGGCAATGCCAGGACCAGCGCGGATTTATTGCCTGTCCTGTCCATGTTCAATGGTGATGTTTCTGTCATTCGTCTGATCCCTGAAGATCTGCCTCCGGCTTCTGCAGATCAGGCTGATCTGTATCATGGGCGGGCTGAAAATGTGTCTGCCACCCTTCTCCTAGATCAGCGGCATATACATTTATGCTCTCACATTCAAGCCTGACCATTGCCGCACCTGAAAATACCAATTCAAGCATGGTGCCTTCAGCACGGATGGCAAGCAAATTCAGCACATCATCCCGATCCTTAGGGGAAAACCCCTTTCGCTGCAGGCGCTGAACCTTACCAATATGGACACCGATGAGCCGGCGACGCATGTCCCCTTGCGGTTGCGTCATGTGCCGCGCGGCCACGAAAAGAAACTGGCCTGCTTTCTGATCATATCCCATATCACCGATAAGAACGGTCGCATCCTGCAACAGCGAGGACAGCATGTTGAGATCCTCACCATCACTGATGATCAATCTGGCGAGATCACTGCCGGAGACACGCTCCTTACCAGTATCGCTGATTGCCATGATCTTCTATCCTCGTTCTCGCGTAATACGGGCGCCGCAGGCAGACAGCTTGTCTTCAAGCCGGTCATATCCGCGGTCCAGATGGTAGACACGGCTGATAATGGTCGTGCCATTCGCCACCAGCCCGGCCTGCACCAGCGATACCGATGCCCGGAGATCTGTTGCCATAACCTGCGCACCCAGAAGCTGATCCACGCCTGTTACCCTGGCCAATCCGCCTGAGACCTGAATACCGGCCCCCATGCGGACAAGTTCAGGAACATGCATGAAACGGTTTTCAAAGATGGTCTCCGAAATTTCACTGACCCCATCCGCAATGCACATCATCGCCATGAACTGGGCCTGAAGGTCGGTTGCAAAACCCGGATAAGGCTCGGTGGTGATATCCACCGGCTTCGGCCTGCCCTGACCCTGCACCCTGAGGCTGTTTTCCGTCGCCTCGACAAGGGCGCCGGTTTCACGCAGGACCGTGATCAGCGCCTCAAGATGCCGGGGCCGGCAATCGGTAAGCGATACATCTCCTTCGGTCATAGCGGCGGCAAGGGCGAAGGTGCCTGCCTCGATACGGTCGGCCACCACGGCATGACGGCATCCGTCCAGGCTCCGCACCCCCTCAACTGTGATGGCGGAGCTTCCATGGCCGGTGATTTTTGCGCCCATGGCGTTCAGGCATTCGGCAAGATCGGTGATCTCAGGCTCTCTTGCCGCGTTGATCAGCGTGCTTGTCCCTTCCGCCAGCACCGCAGCCATGAGTGCGTTTTCCGTGGCGCCAACACTGACAACCGGAAACGTAACCTCTCCGCCTTTCAGGCCATCCGGTGCGGTCGCCAGCACATACCCGTCTTCGAGTTCCACCCGGGCACCAAGTGCTTTCATCGCCATGATATGAATATCCACCGGCCTTGTCCCGATCGCACAGCCTCCGGGAAGAGAAACACGGGCCTCACCAAAACGCGCCAGAAGCGGGCCAAGCACCAGCACCGATGCCCGCATCTTGCGGACAATGTCATAAGGTGCATGGGTTACCGGTGCCGAACAGGGGGAGAAGGTAACGGTCTGACCTTCCCGGTGACTGCTGATGCCGAGATGATCGAGCAGTTCAGCCATGCAGGCTGTATCGGCAAGTTCCGGCAGGTTTTCCAGAATGAGCGGTGTTTGCGCCATCAGGCTGGTCGCCATGAGAGGGAGCGCTGCGTTCTTTGCCCCGGATATGGCAATACGTCCCTTAAGCCGGGCACCACCTTCAATCCGCAGTTTATCCATCGTCAGCAATCCTCATCTGTTTTATCAGAGCCATGTTCGCTTGTATCACGCCCCCGTTGCTGGGCTTTGCGGCGGCGCAGATTTTCACGCAAAGCTTCCGCCAGGCGAGCTTCACGCTTCTGCCTTTCGGTTTCAGCCCGGGAGTTAAGGCGCGGCTCATGTCTATTTGAATCGGTCATGGCACAGATGTTAAATTTGTTTCGTGTTCACCATAAACTTTGCCATACCAAAGGCCAAGATTTTTCCCTAGCATATCGTCATGTCCGAATTATGGCGCCTGGTTTCACGGATTTGTGAATTGCGGCAGATATCAGGGGCCGTTAGGGTAGGCGCGATAATTTGGAAATCTGTTATGTCAACCACTCCACACACGCCCGCACAAAATTGGCTGAAACGTCTTCTTCCTCTGGCAATACTTCTCCTCGGGCTGATCCTCTTTTTTGCCCTCGGCCTTGACGATATATTCCGTTTCGCCGTGCTGAGCCAACATTACACCGCCATCATCCTCTGGGTTGAGACGCATACATTGCTGGCCTGGGGCGGGTTCATGCTTGCCTATACCCTTTCGGTGGCTTTCTCGTTGCCGGTGGCAACACTGCTGACCCTCGCGGGAGGTGCCGTTATCGGGTGGCCTGCGGTAATGCTGGTGGTGGTTTCGGCAACAACTGGTGCGCTCATCCTTTTTCTTGCTGCCAAGGGGGCGCTGGCCGACAGCCTGACCCGCAAGGCCGGGCCATTCGTTTCACGGATCAAGTCCGGGTTTGACCAGTCGCCCTTTCTGTGGTTGCTGGCTTTGCGCCTCATACCTGCGGCCCCGTTCTGGGTGGTGAATATCGTGCCGGCGGCGCTTGGCATGAAAACAAGAGACTTCCTTGCGGCAACCTTCATCGGGATTTTTCCCGGCACGTCCGTTTATATCTGGGTCGGGCGCGGGTTTGATACGGTGCTTGCCAGTGGCCAGACCCCTGACACATCCAGCCTCGCTGACCCGCAGATCATCCTGCCGCTCACCGCGCTCGGATGCCTTGCGCTGGTGCCGGTGGTGGTGAAATTCATCAAAGCACGAAAGACAACGCGGCCATGACAACCCTGACCCCAGATATCTGCATCATTGGCGGCGGCTCCGGAGGGTTAAGCCTTGCGGCGGGTGCCGTGCAGATGGGCGCGGAGGTGGTGCTGTTCGAAGGCCACCACATGGGCGGCGATTGCCTCAATTACGGCTGTGTTCCGTCGAAAGCGATGCTGGCCGCCGCGAAAACGGCCAAGTCAACGAAGGGTAATCCGGCCATGGGCGTCAAGGGATCTGCCGCTGAGGTGGATTTTGCCGCGGTCAAAGACCATGTCGCCGATGTCATTGCCGGGATTGCCCCCCATGATTCGCCCGAAAGGTTCCGCAATCTCGGGGTCCGTGTCATCGAAGACTATGCCCGGTTTACCGGCAGGGATACCGTCACCGGGGGCGGATTTACGGTTCGGGCGAAGAAATTTGTCATCGCCACCGGCTCTTCCCCTCTTGTTCCCCCTATCCCCGGGCTTGCGGATGTTCCTTTCCACACCAATGAGACCATCTTTCAGGACCGCGCCCGGCCGGAACATCTTATCATCATCGGCGGCGGGCCGATCGGGATCGAAATGGCCCAGGCGCACCAGAGGCTTGGGGTTAAGGTCACGCTCATCGAAGCGGCCCCTTCCATCATGATCCGGGATCATCCGGATCTCGTCGCTATCCTCCGGCAACACCTGATCGAAGACGGCATCACCCTGATTGAAGGGGCCGGGGTCACCGCTGTAAGTGGCGAGACAGGCTCGATCCGTGTGGAACTCAACAGCCGGGATGCCATTACCGGAAACCAGCTTCTTGTGGCGACAGGACGCAAGCCCAACCTCGAGAGGCTCAATCTTGAGGCGGCAGGCATTGAATATAACCGCGCCGGCATTGTGACCGATTTGCGTCTCAGATCCGGCAACCGGCGCGTCTATGCCATTGGCGATGCCGCCGGTCGGCATCAGTTTACCCATGCGGCCGGCTATCATGCGGGGATCGTGATCCGGAACATCCTTTTCCGGATACCGGCGAAGATCAATGATGCCATCATGCCCTGGGTTACCTATACAGACCCCGAACTTGCCCATGTCGGGTTGAGCGAGGCTGATGCAAAGGCGCGCAATATCCCGTACCGGATTGTCTCCTCCTCCCTTGCGGAAAATGATCGCGCCCGGGCGGAACGGCGCGGGGAAGGACGCGTTATCGCCATAACGGATAAAAAGGGCTTTATTCTGGGGGCAAGCATTCTCGCGCCGCACGCCGGGGAGATGATACAGCCCTGGGCCCTGGCGATCTCAAAACGCCTTAAAATAAGCGCCATGGCCTCCTATATCGCGCCATACCCGACCTATGGCGAAGCTTCCAGACGCGCGGCTGGCTCCTATTTCACCGATACGCTGTTTTCGGAAAAGACGCGCAGGCTTGTCCGTCTTCTGCTGAAATTGCCGTTCTGAAGCAGGTTTTGCACACGCTTGAAAGGAAGCCGGATGAAGAGGGGCTTGCATCCCCGGTCCGGTGCTGATAATAAAGCGGCAATGCTGCTGTAGCTCAGTCGGTAGAGCACTCCCTTGGTAAGGGAGAGGTCGATGGTTCAAGTCCATTCAGCAGCACCATCCGCAAAACTTCCCTTGTTATAATCTCCCGGCACCTCATTCAGAGCCATCCTCTCACATTTACCTCATGCAGGGTTGGCAGAAGCGGGGTTTAGGTGCAGAATGCCCCACGGCCGGAAGTGACCACGGACACCAGGGCTTAAGCATTATTTCTGCCAATCTGATTTACTGATCCGGGCCGCCTTGCCATGACGTCGATCTTCCCTTCGAGAGACTTTATCCTGGGTCAGTGGAGATTTCTTCTTTTCGGCTTTCTGCTCGCCTTTTTCTCCGGCCCCGGACAGACTTTCTATATATCGCTTTTCTCAGGCGCGATCCGTGAAGATCTTGCGCTCAGCCACGGTGAGTTCGGCACACTCTATGCCTTTGGAACGCTCGCCAGTGCTGCGACGCTGATCCCGCTCGGCCGGCTTGTTGATACGATCCGGCTCAGGGTTATCGCGCTTTCGATCATTTCATGCCTGGCGTTTGCCGCTATGTTTTTCTCTCAGGTCAACAGTATTGTCATGCTTGCGTTGGGGATCTATTTCCTCCGGCTCAGCGGACAGGGGATGATGACCCATCTCTACGCTACTGCGATGACCCGGCGATACGTGGCGGAACGTGGCCGGGCCCTTGCTTTTGCGACGCTGGGCCATCCGGTATCTGAATTCCTGATGCCGGTATTTGCCGTAACTCTTCTGCTATTGTTTGATTGGCGTCAGGTCTGGCAGATTACGGCGGTGATCGTGCTCATCATCATGATCCCTGCCGCACTTGCCCTGACACAGCGGCGGGAAGGGCAGGATGGCGGCGGTGTCGATGCCATGGCGGCAGGGCGTGATGGCCAGCACTGGACCCGCAAAGAGATGCTCCTGCACTGGCGTTTCTGGATGCTTACCGGCATTGTCATTGCCCCCAGCTTTACGTCGACAGGACTCTTTTTCCATCAGCTTTATATTGCCGAGCAGAAAATGATCTCCCTTGATCTCTGGGTCAGCGGCTACGCGTTTTATGCCAGCATGAGCATTCTCGGGGCCTTCCTCGGCGGCGGATTGGCCGACCGATTTACCAGCGCAAGAACCACACCTTTTGCGGTCATGTCCCTGACACTTGTTCCTTTTGCTCTTTATTTCGCCGGGCCCGGCGTGATGATCTACATATATTTCATTGTATTCGGGCTTATACAGGGAATTGTGCATACGGTGGCAACACCGATCTGGGCTGAAATCTACGGCACCCGGCATCTGGGTGGGATCAAGGCAATAGCGGCTGCATTGATGGTCTTTGCATCAGCCATGTCGCCTGTTACGCTTGGCCTGATGATCGACAGCGGATACCCGTTCGGCGCATTGCTACTTGTCCTGGCAAGCGTGCCCTTTGTGGCGGGGGTATCCGGCTTCATCGCGGTGAACAGCCGGACATGAACCGGACATGAAAAGGAAAACCGGGCAAATGATGACACAGAAACATTCAGGATGGTCAGGATCACTTGCGGTGCCCGTTCTTGCCCTCATACTTGCGATGGGACCTGCCCTTGCCGGGGAAGAAGATGCTGCAGGCACATGGAACGGGACATGGTTCGAATGTGAATTTGCTGGCCGCACCAGCCCCCCCGGCGATGACTGCGCGATGCTTGACGATGACGGTTTCATTTTTGATAACGACACGGTCACCTATATAAAGGTCATCGACAGCGTGGAAACAGATGCCTGCAAGAAACAGCGCGCCGGTCAGTGTTTCCGCGCCGATGCGCCCTCCATCACGGTGACACGGAACAGAAAGGGGCAGGCGGAATTCACCCCGACGACCATTGGTATCCGTTTTATTGGTTGCACGCAGATCTTTCACGCAACTTCGATTGGCGAATACATAGAGGCCAGACCAGATGCGGAACGATGCCTCTGGGCCGGGGAAAAGCATTTCTATCTCAGACGATATAACGGCACGGTGCGCACCGATGGATGAACCTTCTCTCTTTTTTCTCCCTGAACGTGGCCTGATATCCATCCATGGGCCGGAAGCGGAAGACTTTCTTCATGATCTGGTGACGGCAGATATCCGCAACCTGCCTGAAAAGGTGGTGCGGCCGTCAGCCCTCCTTACCCCGCAGGGACGTATACTCTATGATATGCTCATCAGCCGCGATGAAGACGGTTTCCTGCTCGAATGCGACCTTGCCGGGAGAGAGGATCTCCTCCGGCGACTGAAACTCTTTCGTCTGCGCCGGAAACTTGACCTTGAAACCGTCGACCTTTCGGTTCATGCCTGCACCAGTGGCCCCGGCCTTCCGGACGAACGTTTTGCTGAAACCGTTTATCGTCGTTACGGCGAGAGTGAAGACAAAACCGGCGGAGATAATGAGGACTGGAAGAAATTCCGCTGGCGGCGCGGCGTGCCGGAAGGCGGGAAGGAGCTCCCCTCCGGACAGGCCCTTCCGCTGGAAGCAAGGTTTGATCTCAGCCATGGGATCAGTTTTGAAAAAGGATGTTATATCGGCCAGGAGGTGACGGCCCGCACCCGCTATCGGGGTCTTGTCAAACGGAGCTATGTGCCCGTTCGTGCCGGTGAGATGATCGCGGCACCCTCAGATATAGAAGCCGAAGGAAAGCAGGCCGGGCTTCTGCTGGACAGTGCACCCGATGAGAAAGGCTCAATCGGGCTTGCCTCGATCAGGCTTGAATACCTGAAATCGGACAGCGCCACTCTTTCAGCAGGCGGCATACCCCTCCTGCCGTTTGTGCCGGATCGTCTTTCCCCCCTGCCCGGGGACTAGATAAATTTACTGCGCCGTCCAGGCTCCGTCGACAGGCATGGCGGCACCTGTGATGCTCGCCGCCCCTTCACCTTCGATGAGAAACCGGACAAGATCACCTATTTCCTCAACCGTGACAAACCGCTCATTAGGCTGGCGCTCGCCAACTATGGCACGGGCTTCATCATCCCGTGTTGTGCCATTGGCCACCATCCGGGCCTCAATCTGGGCTTCGACCAACGGTGTCCGGACCCAGGCCGGGCAGATTGCGTTGCACGTAATACCGTAAGTCGCCGCCTCAAGCGCAACGGCCTTGGTCAGTCCCACCAGCCCGTGCTTGGCCGCGATATAGGCGGTCTTGTTGACCGACGCGATGAGCCCGTGCACCGAGGATATATTGACGATGCGGCCAAATCCGCGCTGTTTCATTCCCTCAAGCACCGCGGCAATGGTATGAAAACTTGCCGACAGATTGACGGCGATAATCTCATCCCATTTTTCAGGTGGGAAAGATTCAACAGGAGCAACATGCTGTATGCCTGCGTTGTTGACCAGCCCGTCTATGCGGCCAAGGTCACGCTCAGCTTCGGCCATCATGGCGCGGACAGCGGCAGGATCACGCATATCACCTTCGATATACCGGCATGATGCGGCACCAAGAGAGGTAAGTTCTGATGTGACAGCATCAATGGTGTCGGCATCAGCAAGACCATTGAAGGCAAGATGATGACCACACGCCGCCAGTCTACGTGCGATCCCGAGCCCGATACCGCTGGTGGCCCCGGTAACAAAAATGGCATAACCAGGCATGAAAACTCCTTAAGATTAACTAGGATTTAAACAGATTTTCAGCCGCCGAGCGGACATCACCCTTGCTGTCAAGAACAGCATCAATCCGGGAAATTTCCACAAGCAGGCGGGTTTTGTAGGCGTTGAGATCTTCAATATTCCAGCGCTCAAGCTCTCCTGGGGGATGCGCCGGTTTGAAGGCTTCGAATTCGTCATCCATGATCCCCTCCGTTGCATGGTTACTAATACAGTCTAGGACGAGACCGAAATCTTTGCAATTTTTTGACGCAATCCCTATTTATAGTGTATGAAAAGTTCAATCCGGCGCGCAATGCGCTGAAACCAATGTGTTCAGGAGTCACGATGTCTGACCTGCTTATGCCTAAAGCCACCGCTGTGTGGCTTATTGATAATACTGCGCTGACCTTTGCCCAGATTGCGGATTTCTGTGGCTTGCATGATCTTGAGGTCCAGGCCATTGCCGATGGTGATGTCGGTGCTGGCATTCAGGGCTACAACCCCATTCTGAACAAGCAACTGACCGAAGATGAGATCAAACGCTGTGAAGCGGATCCGTCTTCACGACTTAGCCGTGAAAGCTCTGCCCTGCCTGAACCGACGGCACGGACCAAAGGTCCGCGCTATGTCCCTCTTGCCCGCCGCGGCGACAAGCCTGACGCCATTGCATGGATCGTCAAGCATCACCCCAATATAAAGGACAGCCAGATTTCAAAACTGATCGGCACCACCAAGGATACAATCGGCAAGATACGTGACCGCTCCCACTGGAATATTGCCAATATTTCAGCCAAGCATCCGGTTATGCTGGGGCTTTGCAGCCAGCAGGATCTGGACTTGGCCATTGAAAAATCCGGCGGCACAGCCCAGCCTCCCGAAGAACAGGTGACAAACATCTCTGAGTTGCCCTGAACGTCTTGGTCTTATCCCTTTGCAGGATATCCGATTGAGGCAAGGGCAACGGCGATCTCATCGAGGATTTCAGGGTCATCAATGGTGGCCGGCACCGGAAAATCTTGTCCGTCTGCAATTTTCTGCATGGTGCCGCGGAGGATCTTGCCCGAACGTGTCTTGGGGAGCCGCGGGGTAATGACCGCTTGCTTGAAGGCCGCAACAGGGCCTATTCTTTCACGGACCATCCTGACGCATTCGGCTATGATCTCTTCCCCCGCCCGGTTGACGCCAGCCTTCAGCACAAGAAAACCAAGAGGCACCTGACCCTTAAGCGCATCAGCAGCCCCGACAACCGCGCATTCCGCCACATCGGGGTGACTGGCCAGCACTTCTTCCATACCGCCCGTGGACAGGCGATGACCAGCAACGTTGATAATGTCATCGGTACGCGACATCACATAGATATACCCGTCTTCGTCAAGGTAGCCTGCATCACCGGTTTTGTAATATCCCGGATAGTCCGCCATGTAGCTTTCGATGAACCGGTCATCATTATTCCATAAAGTTGGCAGTGTTCCCGGCGGCATCGGCAGTTTGACGACAATGGCGCCGATCTCTCCGGCGGCTACCGGCTGGCCTGCCGTATCCAGCACCTGCACATCCCAACTCGGCACCGCACGCCCGGGGCTCCCCACCTTGACGGGAGATTTGTCTATGCCAAGGCAGGTGGCTGCAATGCTCCAGCCTGTTTCCGTCTGCCACCAGTGATCAATCACCGGCACACCAAGATATCGCTGCAACCATTCCAGCGTATCCGGATCACACCGCTCACCTGCCACAAACTGGGCATGGAAATGACTGAGATCAAACGATTTGAGCAGTTTGGCATCCGGGTCTTCTTTCTTGATGGCACGTATCGCCGTAGGTGCCGTGAACATGGCTTTGACTTTATGTTCAGCGATGACACGCCAGAAAGTTCCGGCATCGGGCGTTCCAACCGGCTTGCCCTCAAAAAGGACGGTTGTGCATCCGGCGAAAAGCGGCGCATAGACGATGTAGGAGTGCCCCACCACCCAACCGATATCGGAAGCCGCCCAGAATACCTCTCCCGGATTGGTGTCGTAAATATTCTTCATCGACCATTTGAGCGCGACGATATGTGCGCCGGTTGACCGCACCACACCCTTAGGTACACCTGTTGTCCCGGACGTGTAGAGGATATAACACGGATCACTGCTGTCCACGGGAACACAATCAGCCGGAGTCGTGCCCTCATGCGCCGCATGCCATTCGATATCACGCCCTTCGATCAGGGAGGCGGTGACCTGATCACGCTGGAAAATGATACAGCCGTCCGGTTTGTGTGCGCTGATTTCAATGGCCTCATCGAGGAGAGGTTTATATTCAACCACCCTCGTCGGCTCAATTCCGCAGGATGCTGAAATGATCAGTTTCGGCGCACAGTCTTCTATCCTCTTTGCCAGTTCATTGGCGGCAAAGCCTCCGAAGACAACCGAATGCACCGCACCGATCCGGACAACAGCCAGCATGGCGACAATCGCCTCCGGTATCATGGGCATATAGATGATGACCCTGTCACCATATTCCACACCATGAGCCCGCAACACCCCCGCAAAACCGGCGATTTTCTTCTGCATTTCGGCGTAGGTGAAACTTGCTTTGGTATTGGTAACAGGACTGTCATAGATCAGGGCTGGCTGATCGCCGCGACCATTTTCAACATGAATATCAATGGCATTGTGGCAGGTATTGATCTTGCCACCTTCAAACCAACGGTAAAAAGGAGGATTTTCATCATTGAGAATACGTGTATATGGTTCAATCCATGCAACATCATGTGCCGCTTCTGCCCAGAACGCTTGCGGATCTGCCTTGGCGCCGGCGGCAATCTCATCAAATCGATCAGTCATGGTCAAAGTGCCTCAATTCCCTTATAATAAACCCTGTTCCGTTTATCGGATATTAGTATACTGGCTGTTCACACAGTCGGGCGCAAGTCAATTAAGGGTGGGATTGGCCTCTATCGGTTACGGATCAGGCATCCTCAGGTTATGAACGAAAACGACGATCTGGCAAAACAGCAGGAACTGCTGCTAAAAAAACTTGAGCAGATAACGCTTGAGCACCGTGACCTTGATGAGGTGATTGAGGACATGGCGCTCAATCCGTCCTGCGACATGATCAAGCTTCAGCGGCTCAAAAAACGCAAACTGGCAATCAAAGATGAAATCCGCCAGCTGCATCAGCGGCTGTTGCCAGATATCATTGCCTGAATTACATTCCCCTTTTAGTGAAAAAATCCGAGGCACAGGATCATGGCGTCATCTGAAATTCGTGTTGGTATCTGTATGGGCAGCCAGTCGGACTGGCCTACCATGCGTCATGCGGCAGAAATGCTCGATCAGTTCGGCATAGTTTATGAGAAAAAAATCACCTCGGCTCACCGCACACCGAAACGCATGTCGACCTATGCGGAAGAAGCCCGGGCACGAGGCATTAAGGTCATCATCGCCGGAGCAGGCGGGGCCGCCCATCTGCCGGGAATGATCGCCGCCCACACCACCCTGCCGGTTCTTGGCGTGCCGGTGGAATCCGCCGCCCTCAAAGGCATGGATTCCCTTCTTTCGATTGTTCAGATGCCCGCAGGTGTTCCTGTCGGAACGCTTGCCATCGGCAAAGCCGGTGCGGCAAATGCCGGGCTTTTGGCCGCCAGCATACTCAGCCTTGAGGATGCCGGAATTGCCGAAAAGATTGCCCGCTGGCGGGAAGAACTGACAGCCGGGGTAATGGATGAGCCACAAGATGACTAACGGTGCATCCCTGCCTTTGCCGGAAGGATCGGTCATCGGCATTCTAGGTGGCGGCCAGCTTGGCCGCATGACCGCCATTGCCGCAGCGGAGCTCGGATACCGATGCCATGTCTTTGCACCTGAAGGTGATGCACCGGCAACCGACATTGCCATGACCTCAACCCGCGCACCTTATGAGGATACCCGGGCCCTTTCTGCTTTCGCGGACAGCGTGGATACGATCACAAGCGAATTTGAAAACGTGCCCGCTGAAACCATGGAATATCTTGCCCGGGTGCGGCCCGTCAGCCCCGGGGCGGAGGCCTTGCGCGTAGCCCAGCATCGGATTGCTGAAAAATCGCTGGCAACCAAACTGGGCATAGCCACCCCGCGCTATGCCGCCATTTCCACAAGCCAGGATATCATGGCCCCCTTGGCTGATATGCCTGACGGGGCCATACTGAAAACCTGCCGCTTCGGGTATGACGGAAAAGGCCAGATGCCTGTCAACACCGCCGCCGATGCCGGTGATGCTTTTGATGCGCTCGCATCGGATGACTGCATTCTCGAAGAACGGGTCAATTTTATTGCGGAGGCAAGTTTTCTGGTGGCCCGAACTGCTCCGGGGGATACCGCCGTCTTCCCGCCAAGCCTCAACACCCATAAGAACGGCATACTTGACACATCAACCGCGCCGGCAGATCCCGACGTGATTTCTCCTGCCCTCATGCGTGAAGGGGCCGAAGCCGCGCTGGCGCTTGCGGGCCATCTTGAACTTACAGGACTGCTGGCGGTGGAAATGTTCGTGACCGACAAAGGGTTGGTTTTCAATGAAATGGCGCCGCGCCCGCATAATTCCTTTCACTGGACCATCGAAGGGTCACAAACAAGCCAATTTGCCCAACTGGTCCGGGCCATCACAGGACTGCCCCTCGGTTCAACCAAGGCCACTGGCATCTGGCAGATGGAAAACATCCTCGGGGAAGATATGGAAAAACTTGAGGCCGCGCTCAGTGAGGAAGGCGCCTATATCCATCGCTATGGCAAGGCCAGTGCCAGGGCAGGCCGGAAAATGGCACATATTAACCGTCAGTTAAGGTGATCTAAACCTGACGCGATGCGAGTTTTTCAAGATCAAACGGAGTGGCCTGATAAAGGTCATGTATCCAGTTGGTCATGAAAAGAAACGCGAACGGCCTCCAGAAATTGACAGGGTTCTGCCCGGGATCATCCGCAGGGAAATAATTCACCGGCAGGGCCGTGCCAACCCCCGTTTCGCTGTCTCTTTTGTATTCGGCGGCAAGTGTTTCCGCATCATATTCCAGATGGTTGAAAATGAAGATATCACCAGTTTTCCTGTCGCGAACCATCCCGGGGCCGGATGTGCTGCTTTCTGCCAAAAGGTCAAGCTGGGGAACAGAAAGAATTTCATCCCGCAGATTGGCAGTATAGCGTGACACCGGCATCGGAAAGCGGTCGGTAAACCCCTTCATCAGGCGAGAGGTGTTTTCGGTCACCACATGGTCGTAAACACCGAAGACCTTTTCCTCCAGTTGATGCTTCCGGATCCCGTACAAGTGATAGAGCAGCGCCTGCGCGCCCCAGCAAATGCCGAACCGGCGGAAACAATGCTGTTGCGACCAGGTGAAAATTTCCTGCAATTCCGGCCAGTAATTCACCTCCTCAAACGGAAGCGTTTCCACCGGCGCGCCCGTAACCAGAATGGCATCGAAATATTCATCCCTGATGTCATCAAGACTGCGGTAATATCGCCGCAGATATCCGGGCTCGGTATTTTTGGGCGTGTAGCTTGCCGTTGCCATGAGGGTCAGTTCTATCTGCAACGGCGAGTTGCCGAGCAGGCGCGCAAACTGGATTTCCGTTTCTTTCTTTTTCGGCATGAGGTTGAGAAGGACTATCCGCAACGGCCGGATATCCTGCTTCAACGCATCATCGGAAACGATGAGATCCACGTTTTCATCTTCAAGCACCGATCGTGCCGGCAGATCATGTTGAATCTTGATAGGCATTTGTCTTTACCTGTAACGGTCTTATTCAGGGATGGTGAGGAAATAGTTGGTCAGTTTGTATGCCGTAGCGGCATTCGGCCGAGTATGCGGCCGGCCATTTTGATCCCCATGGCAGCGGCTTTCTGCGCCGGTGCTGAAATCTTCGGAATGAGGGCGACTTCACGCAACCGCTGATCTAGGAACGCCTCTATCCGCTGGCGATCCGCCGAAGGGTTGGCAACCCAATAGAGAAGGGTGGCGGAATAGACACCCGCAAGCGTTGCACGCTTCGTGTAAAAGGAAAAATCAACGGCTCCGTCACCGGTCAGACGCCAGATGCGGTCAACCGTGCGATAAAGCGTTCTCGCCGCTAGCGGGGCATGCTGAGGCCTCGCAAGAACCCGTAAGGCTGATGCAACCGCTTCACGATGCGGCGCCGCGCCGTCAAGCCGGCACAGGATCGCCTCACGTATGATGGATGTTATCCCCATCGGCCGGGATTCAAGTTTATCAAGAGCGACAGCCATGTCGCGATCTGCCAGATCGGTAAAATGGTCTATGGCATCGATAGCGCCGCCGGGCAGAAGAAGCCTTGCTTCATCATCGCTGATGCCGCATTCCCGGGCCGCCGCAATGATCGAGGCATCGCTCCAGCCATCAAAAGGCACATGGATGAGCATTCCGCGTACAAGATCATCTTTATTTATCTCTGCCATCGTCACTCTCCTTATCCTACATTATATAGTATCGGCACCCGGAGATTGGAAGTCCTAATCCCGAAGACCGGAAATCGGCGTTGGAGACCCCCCCGTGATCTGACCGTGACCACGGGTGAAGATTGCGGCCCGGCTTTAGGGTTTGCCATCCGGGTCAAGTATGCTATAAGAGGCGCTTCCGGCAATAAGGCCACAACCATTTATCCATCTGAAAGGATGTGAAAGCCAGTGTTCGTTACCGTTCGGGACAATAATGTAGACCAGGCCCTGCGCGTGCTGAAAAAGAAAATGCAACGCGAAGGACTTTTCCGCGAGATGAAAAATCGCCGCTCTTATGAAAAGCCGTCGGAGCGTCGTGCTCGGGAAGCCGCCGAATCCACCCGCCGTGTTCGCAAACTTATGCGTAAGCGGATGGAACGTGAAGGTTTCTAGTCCCAGAATACTGATATTCTGAATTTAAAAAAGTTTATGATCAAGCCACCTCCGGGTGGCTTTTTCTTTTTGTGATCATCCATTTCGGCTTATACTTATGCCCATGACTGATTCTATTCATATCCGGATTTACGATGACCGCGATGAAGACGCGGTTTGCGCTCTCTGGCGGCGTGTATTCCCCGATGATCCCCCATGGAATGAACCCAAAGCCATGCTGGCCCAAAAGACGTCTTTTCAGGCGGAAGGCCTGCTGGTGGGCGAAGAAAACGGGCATATCGTTGCCGCAGTGATGGCAGGGTATGACGGTCACCGCGGATGGATCAATGCAATGGCAGTTGATCCGGCCCACCGGGCGAAAGGTTACGGCAAAGATCTCATTGACGCCGCTGTGGCAAAACTGGAAGACATGGGGGCGGTGAAGGTCAACCTGCAGGTTCGCGGCGACAACATGGCTCTGCGACGGTATTACGAAAGCCTCGGCTTTGAGGTCGAAGACCGTATTTCCATGAGCATGCTGACACGGCGGGGAGAAGACATGGCCTGAGCCATCTTCATCAATCCGGCTGAAAAGAAAAAGGGCGAGGTATTACCTCGCCCTCATATTTTATCCTGCCCGTGCCGGGTCAGGAAATCTGGCTGAGCAGATGGTCAACACTGGCCTTGGCATCACCATAGAACATCCGGGTGTTTTCCTTGTAGAAAAGCGGGTTTTCAATGCCGGAATATCCGGTGCCCTGCCCACGTTTGGAGACGAAGACCTGTTTTGCCTTCCATACTTCGAGAACGGGCATGCCGGCTATAGGAGAGTTCGGGTCTTCCTGGGCGGCCGGATTAACAATATCGTTTGAGCCAACCACGATCACGACATCAGTATCGGGGAAATCTTCGTTGATTTCGTCCATTTCCAAGACAATGTCATAAGGAACCTTGGCCTCAGCGAGAAGAACATTCATATGCCCGGGCAGACGTCCTGCTACCGGATGAATGGCAAAGCGCACATTTTTGCCCTGCGCCCTCAGCCGTCTTGTCAGTTCTGAGATCGATTGCTGGGCCTGGGCCACCGCCATACCATATCCCGGCACTATGATAACACTGTCGGCATCGTTAAGCGCCGCCACCACACCATCGGCATCAATAGCGACCTGTTCGCCGTCAATTTCCATGGCCGGGCCTTTGGCATCGCCCCATCCGCCGAGGATGACCGACACGAAATGACGGTTCATGGCCTTGCACATGATATAGGAAAGAATGGCACCTGATGAGCCCACCAGCGCGCCGGTCACAATAAGGAGATCGTTACCAAGCAGGAAGCCCGTGGCCGCCGCCGCCCAGCCTGAATAGGAATTGAGCATCGAAACAACCACCGGCATGTCAGCCCCGCCGATCGCCATGACGAGATGTATCCCCAGAACAAGAGCTATCGCCGTCATGACGTAAAGAGTCCATGATCCCGCGTGATTCATATACATCACCAACAGGATGATCGAGCCGACAACCATCGCAATATTCAGCAGGTTCCGCCCGGGCAGAATCATCGCCTTGCCATCGATCTTGCCGGCAAGTTTGCCATAGGCGATGATTGAGCCGGTAAAGGTCACCGCACCGATGAACACGCCCAGAAAAATCTCGACTTCATGGATGATCCGTTCCGCCTGACTGGCAAAGTCATGCGCTGACATATCAGAATTGATCCCGATGAACACAGCGGCAAGGCCGACAAATGAATGCAGGGCCGCCACCAGCTGCGGCATGCCGGTCATCTCCACCCGCATCGCCACGATGGCACCGATGACCGAACCAGCAGCAATAGCGCCGATCAGCACCGTGCTCAGCGGCACAGTGGGCCCGGCCACCGTTGCCAGAACAGCGATGGTCATGCCGATAATGCCATACCATACCGCACGTTTGGCGCTTTCCTGGTTGGATAACCCGCCAAGAGAAAGAATGAAAAGAACAGTTGCCGAAATATAGGCGGCGGCCTGAATACCAAAAACCATAACTACACCTCCGCCTTAAGATTTCTTGAACATCTGGAGCATGCGGCGCGTCACCATAAACCCGCCCACAATATTGATCGTTGCAATCAGCACCGATATTGCCGCCAGCACCGTGATGATCGAGTTGCCTGTATCGAGCTGCAGCAATGCGCCGAGAATGATGATGCCTGAAATGGCGTTAGTGACCGCCATCAATGGTGTGTGAAGCGAATGCGCAACACCCCAGATCACCTGGAAGCCGACAAATACCGCCAGCAGGAAAACAATGAAATGCTGCATGAAATTGGCCGGAGCATAAACGCCGATCAGCGCCATCAGCAGACCTCCGAGCACCAGAAGACCCGTCTGCTGGCGTCCCGCCTTTGCCATGGCCGCGGCTTCTTCGGCGGCGATCTCTTCAGGTGTTTTCTGCGGGGCCTTATCTGGTGTTTTTGAGGCAATAGCCTGCACTTTCGGCGGCGGAGGCGGGTAGGTGATCTCACCTTCAAAGGTTACCGTGGCGCCTCTGATGACGTCATCTTCCATATCATGAACAAGAGTGCCATCCTTTTCCGGCGTAAGATCAGCCATCATATGCCTGATATTAGTCGCATAGAGCGTGGACGCCTGAGTGGCCATCCGGGAGGGGAAATCCGTATAGCCGATAATTGTCACTTCATTTTTCGTGACAATCTTCTCATCAGCAACCGTGAGTTTGCAGTTTCCGCCCTTCTCCGCCGCCAGATCAACGATGACCGAACCCGGTTTCATGGCCGCGACCATATCGGCTGTCCAGAGCTCCGGTGCTTCCCTGTTCGGGATCAGGGCGGTGGTGATGACGATATCAATCTCGGGTGCCTGCTCACGAAACAGGGCGAGCTGCTTTTCACGGAATTCCGGGCTTGACGGAGCGGCATATCCACCTGAAGCCGCGCCATCCTGACTGTCTTCAAAATCAAGGAAAAGGAACTCCGCGCCCATCGATTCAATCTGTTCGGCGACTTCGGGCCGGACATCAAAGGCGCGAACAATAGCCCCGAGAGACTGAGCCGTCCCGATGGCGGCAAGCCCGGCAACACCAGCACCGATCACAAGCACCTTGGCAGGCGGCACTTTACCCGCAGCCGTGACCTGCCCGGTGAAGAACCGTCCGAAATTGTTACCCGCCTCAATAACCGCACGGTAACCGGCAATATTAGCCATGGATGAAAGCGCATCCATTTTCTGGGCCCGGGAAATCCGCGGAACCATCTCCATGGCAACAACATTGACCCCCTGCTTGCCGGCCTGTTCAAGCGCAGGCTGGTCACCGGCAGGGTTGAAAAACCCGATAAGTGTCTGGCCCTTCTTCAGTGACTTGAGTTCCTGGGATGTGGGAGGGCGGACCTTGGCCACCACATCAACATTTGCGTAGAGTTCTTTTGCTGATTTTACGACCGTGACCCCAGCTTCGGCATAGGCATCATCCGAAAAACGTGCTTTTTCGCCCGCGCCTTTTTCAATAAAGCAGGTATGCCCCAGTTTCTGAAGCTGAAGCGCCGATTCAGGTGTCATAGCCACCCTTGCTTCGCCAGCCATAATTTCCTTGGGCGCACCTATCCGCATTGCATCACTCCGATATAAAAACCCGGCGAAATCCGCCGCTGAGTTTCAAAATTAGTCTTAAAGCCGCCCATGGGAATAGACAGCTTCAGGAATCCCGCACAAAGATGCCGCATCATGCTGGCGTTTAGCAAGGTCTTTTACGTCAAATGCGTCAATTAAACCCTCAAAAAGCTGGTGCCAGTTAACCTCGGCCTTAAGATGCATAAAGACTGAACCCAGCCCGATCGCGGCCCGGTCCATGAGAACGAATTCCCGGGGCGGTTGTACGCCGCCGATCCGTTTCAGCTCTTCATAGACTTTCATGGCGACTTCACGTCCCTGATTTCCTGTCCGCATCTCCTGTATTGGTCTTGCCCTGTCCTCAAGAAGAGGCGTGTAGATAAATCTTGCCCAGATGTTGAGAATATCGATGGCTTCCCGGTCAAGACCTGCAAACCCCCATTTCTCATACGCATGCACCGCCAGATCATCGTTCCCGTCCCTGAGGGCATGATATAGATCAATCACCCCGGCAACAAAATCCGGACGGAACAGCCTGATGCATCCATAGTCAAGCAGGTTGACTGACCGGTCCGGTGCAATCGTGTAATTTCCCGGATGCGGATCGCCATGGATCACGCCGTAGTAATAAAACGGCACATACCATGTCCGGAACATATTGATGGCAACGGCGTTGCGTTCATCCTGATCTTCGGTGGCGGCAATATAATCTTTCAGCTTCTGGCCTTCGACCCAGGTCATGGTCAGAAGACGATCGGAAGAGAGCTCCGGCAGAGGTTCAGGCACATTAGCCCCGGCCTCACCTTCAAGCATCAGACGGTAAAGCCTCATATTCGCGGCTTCACGCCGGTAATCAAGCTCTTCTTCGAGACGCTCGGCAAGTTCGGCATGGATCTCGCTGGTTGAAATTGCCTTATCGTAGCGCTCGTAAAGGGAAAAGATCAGCTTGAGCTGGCGCAGATCAGCTTCGACGGCAGAACGCATATCAGGATATTGCAGCTTGCAGGCATAGGCCTGGCCGTCATGCCCGGTGGCACGATGCACCTGGCCGAGGGAAGCTGCGGCAGCGGCCTGTTTTTCAAATGCGGCAAATCTGGACTGCCAGTCTGACCCGAGTTCAGTCGCCATCCGCCGTTTCACAAACAGCCATCCCATCGAAGGGGCATCGGTCTGCAGATTTGCGAGTTCTTCTGCATATTCCCGGGGCAGGGCTTCGGGGATGGTGGCAAGGATCTGGGCGACTTTCATCAGCGGGCCCTTCAGCCCGCCCAGCGCATCCCGCAATTCGGTTGCGTGATTTTCCCGGTCAACCTTGATCCCGAGATATCTCTCACCAGCGAGTTTCATCGCCAGATTGCCCATGGTTCCCGTCACCTTGGCGTAGCGGCGTATCCTGCCGCCCATGCCTGATTTATCGTCGCTCATCTATGCCTCCCCGATACCGTCGGTGGCGAGATCATCGGCCAGCTGATCGATCATCCCTGCCAGCATATCAAGTCCCAGTGACCAGAAGGTTTCCTGACGCGCATCAAGACCAAAGGGGGCAAGCGCGGCGTCATGGCGGTCCGTCCCCCCGCCACGAAGGAGATCAAGATACCCCGATACAAACTGAGCCTTTGCCGCATCGGTCTCCGCGCTCTGATAAACCTGCCATAACGCGTTCACCAGACAATCCCCGAAAGCATAGGCATAGACATAGAAAGGAACATGGACAAAATGGGGAATGAACCCCCAGATCGGCCGGTAGGTCTCATCAATCGTGATGGCCGGGCCGAGGGCTGTTGCCTGGGTTTCCATCCAGATATCTGAAATCTGATCGGGGGTCAGCTCACCCTCACGCCGTTGGTCATGAAGACGGGTTTCAAAATTGTGAAATCCGATCTGGCGGACCACCGTATTCAGCATATCCTCGATCTTGCCCGCCAGAAGAGCACGCCGCTGAACCGGATCTTCCGCTGTATCAATCAGCTTTTGGAAAACAAGCATTTCCCCGAAGACAGATGCCGTCTCCGCCAGCGTCAGCGGCGTTGAACACATCAGATGGCCTTTCGGGGCCGCCAGCACCTGATGCACGCCATGCCCGAGCTCATGGGCCAGCGTCATCACATCACGCACCTGACCGCTGTAGTTCATCAGAATATAGGGATGGGCCGAGGGCACGGTGGGATGGCTGAACGCCCCGGATGCCTTGCCGGGCCGCTGCGGGGCATCAATCCAGTTCCGCTCAAAGAACCAGGAGGCAACTTCTGCCATGCCCGGATCGAACTCGCCAAAGGCTTCAAGTATTATTGATCTGGCCCGGTCCCATGAAAATTCCCGTGTATCCTCACCCGGAACAGGAGCGTTGCGATCCCACCAGGGCAGTTTATCCACGCCCATCCAGCCTGCTTTTAGCCTGTAGTAGCGATGGGTCAGGTCAGGCATGCGATCCGTGACGGTGCGGGCAAGCGCATCGACAACATCATCTTCAACATCATTGGCGAGATTGCGTGATGAAACAGGGCGCGGGAAATTGCGCCACTTGTCATCAACACTTTTTTCCTTGGCAATCGTGTTCAGTATCAGAGCCATCAACCTCTTGTTCTGATCAAGAATGCCCGACCGGCTCAGCCCTGCTTCGCGCCGCACAGCAGGATCAGGATCGGTCATCATGTCAAGGATTTCAGCTTCGCTGACATCTCTTCCTCCGACAGGGAAACGAAGCCCGGCGGCGGTTTCGTCAAACAGCCTGATCCAGGCCGCTCTTCCCGATGGCTGGCGTTCCAAAAGAAGGGTTTCCATTTCATTTGACAGCTGATGCGGCCGGAAAGCACGCACCTGACGAAGCCAGGGTTTCCACTCCCTTAAGCGAAGACTTTCCGCATAAATCTGCTCCATCCGGTCATCCCCGATGCCCGCAAGCTCAAGCTCGACAAAGACAAGTTTTGCGCTGATTTCACTTTCAGTCTCGCGCATCATCTGCGCCTTCTGGCCCACAGCAGGATCCGTCATATCCGCGGCAAAGGCGAGATCGGCAAAACTTGTCATCCGTCCAAGCTTCTCGGAAATGGCTTCATAAGCGCTGATCACGTCTGCAAGCTCATCACCTGAAGCTTGGTGCAATCTGCCTGTCCATCTGGCGGCAAGCTCTTCGGCGTCTTTCTTTGCAGCATTACGATCGCGCTCAAGTTCCGGCGCGTCCGGGGAAGTATAGAGATCATCCAGTGACCAATGGGGAAGACTGTCAGGCATGGCGTACACATTGATTAGAGGTTCTATTGAGATATAAGGTCAATGCCGGATAAAGCAATATCGGAATAAAGCTCAACACTGATTTTCAATCGGGCAAATTTGGGGCTCAAGTCTTGCCAGCCTGTTTACTTTCATTCTTAATAAAGAAAAAAGGGCATGCCATGAGCGCTGGAAAAACACCTGATATCGCACCTGAAGACAGGTCCCTGCCCGGCCTGTTCTTCCGCATATCGTCTCAGATGAAATCCCGTAAATTCATCTGGAACAGGCATAACAGCGGCTGGATCGGGATCAGTTACAGCGAAGTGGCCAAAGAGGTGAAAAACATAGCCTCCGGCCTTCTTGCCCGCGGGGTCAACCCGGGCGACCGTGTCATCATCAATTCAGAAAACAGACTTGAATGGGTTATCGCTGACCTTGCCATCATGTCCATCGGGGCGGTGACGGTTCCGGCCTATACCAGCAATACGACAGATGATCATCTGCACCTGCTCAATGACAGTGAAGCGGTAGCGATTATCTGTTCGACACGAAAATTGGCCACCGCCGCAGAAGCGGCCGCTGAAAAAGCCCCTTCCTGCCGGCTTCTTATTCTGATCGAAAACTCGAAGACCATCCACCAGCCCGCCGGTCTTGCCATTATTTCCTGGGAAAATCTCAGTGCCGATGGCCGCCGCTACCCGGCGGATATAGATGCCATGGTCTCAACACTGGATACGGAAAACCTGGCCTGTATCATCTACACTTCCGGCAGTGATGATCATCCCAAAGGGGTTATGCTCAGCCATCGGTCCATCCTCAGCAATATCACCGCGGCACGGGAAAGGTATCCCATGGTCAGGGAAGGCCGGGAGGTTTTTCTCTCCCTCCTGCCGCTCAGCCACGCCTATGAACACACGATCGGGCTTTACTTTGCTATCCTTGTGGCGGCGGAAATCTACCACCTGCCCACACCTGAGCATATCGCCCAGACATTGCTTGAAACACGGCCAACCATGATGACCGCTGTGCCGAGATTGTGCGAACTGCTCCATGACCGTATCCGAAGCGGCGCCAAGGGCCGGGGCAGGCTTGCCGAAAAACTGCTTACCCTGACACTTCGTCTTGGCCGGAAAAAAGAACAGAAAGACCAGCTTTCCCTCAGTGAGAAACTTCTTGACCACATATTGACGGTTCTTGTTCGTCGCGCGGTCGCCCGCCAGCTTGGCGGCAGACTCAGGATTATCGTATCCGGAGGCGCTGCTCTCTCGCCGGCGGTGGGTCGGTTTTTTCTTGCCCTCGGCATAAGGCTTGTTCAGGGATACGGGCAGACCGAAGCCTCACCGGTCATCAGCTCAAACGGGACGGATGATATCCGTATCCAGAGCGTTGGCCGTCCGCTTCACGGCGTTGAGGTCAGTCTGGGCAAATCCGGGGAGCTCTTAGTCAGGGGGCCGCTCGTCATGAAAGGATACTGGCGCCAACCCCAGGAAACATCGAGAGTGCTTAAGGATGGCTGGCTTCATACCGGTGATATCGCTGAAATAGATGATGATGGCTTTATCACTATTACCGGCCGCAAGAAGGATATCATTGTCAATTCCGGCGGTGAGAACGTCTCGCCGGGGCGGGTGGAAAGCCGTCTTCTTGCCCAGCCGAATATAGAACAGGCGATGGTGTTCGGTGATCGCAGGCCCTGGCTTGTCGCGGTGATTGTCCCAAGCCAGCTCTGCCTTGAGAGGGCCGCAAACAAACCCGACAAGATCACCAAATACATACAGAGCGATATCGATACGGCCAATTCCCGTCTTGCCGCAAGCGAGCGCGTGCGCCGGTTTCTGATCGACCGGGAGGGTTTTACGGTCAGCAACAAGAGGCTGACACCAACATTAAAACCCAAACGCCATATCATCTGGCGTGATTTTGAAGACAAGCTCAACAGACTTTATTCACGCCAGGCATGAAATTCTTCTTGCCGGATGAACGCATTTGGGATCACTCTTGCGTGATGTAAATCTGGGGAGGGAAGCATGCGTATCGGATTTATTGGTCTTGGAAATGTTGGCGGCAAACTG
>Ga0181591_10000357_pt1 | contig 35074 bp, 29 predicted proteins | sample 071ome_33_FD_133757 | JGI IMG/M metagenome (GOLD analysis project Ga0181591, IMG submission 133757) | Coastal salt marsh microbial communities from the Groves Creek Marsh, Skidaway Island, Georgia - 071412AT metaG (megahit assembly) | ecosystem: Environmental > Aquatic > Marine > Intertidal...
CCAACCGCTGGATACTGACCGGCTTCGCCTTTCTGATACTTGCCTACTTTGGCAGCAAGTTTGTTCTCGAGATCGTTCTTGACCGCATTTAAGGACTTTTCGATTAAGCTAAGGACTTTTCGACTAAGCTAAGGGCTCTCCGATTAAGCTAAGGGCTTTCTGATTAAGCAATAACAGGCTACTCTTTTGGAAGAAACATCACTTACCGTCCTGCTGGGCATTCTGATCTTTTTGATCCTGATGTCGGCCTACTTTTCCAGTTCGGAAACTGCCATGATGGCACTGAACCGGTATCGCCTGCGCCACCTCATCAAGCAGGATCATCATGGCGCCATGCGCGCGGGCAAACTGCTGGATCAACCGGATCGCCTGATCGGCCTGATCCTGATCGGCAATAACCTGGTGAACTTCATCGCGGCTTCAGTAGGTACGGCCATTGCCGTCAGGTTATGGGGCAGCCTGGGTTTCATCCTGGCCCCTGTACTGCTGACGATCATCGTCCTGATCTTTGCCGAGGTGACACCAAAGACCATCGCCGCGCTCTACCCGGAAAAGATTGCATTTCCCTCTTCCCTGTTTCTGCTGTTATTGCTGAAAATTCTTTACCCGGCAGTGTGGCTCATCAACACCGTCTCAAACGGCCTGGTAAGGCTTTGTGGCCTGAAACCCGAAGGCGAGAATTCTCTGCACCTGACCAAGGAGGAGCTGCGCACAGTGCTCGATGAAAGCGGCGCCCTGATTCCCGCCAAGCGTCACGGCATGCTGATGAATATCCTGGACCTGGAAAAAGCCACTGTCGAAGACATCATGGTGCCCCGAAATGAAGTGGTGGGTATTGACCTGGAAGATGACATCGATGAAATCATGCAGGTCATCAGCAAGAGTTCTCATACCGTGCTGCCGGTATTCAAGAAAGACCTTAACGATGTCATCGGCTTCCTGCACATGCGCAACGTATCCAAACTCATCAGCATGGAAGAAATCAACAAGGCTGAGCTCATGCAGCTCACCGACCAGGCCTACTTCGTTCCGGAAACCACGCCGCTGCATACGCAGCTGTTCAAGTTCCAGAACAACAAGCGTCGCATCGCGCTGGTGGTGGATGAATACGGTGACGTCCAGGGCATTATCACCATCGAGGACATCCTCGAGGAAATTGTGGGCAACTTCACCACGAACCTGTCTGAAGAAACCGATGACATTCATCCCCAGGCCGATGGCAGTTATCTTATCGACGGCACCGCCACGATTCGTGAGATCAACAAGGCCCTGGGTTGGGACCTGCCCATTGAAGGACCCAAAACACTTAACGGGTTGTTAACCGAATTACTGGAAATCATTCCGGAAAAAAATGTCTGCGTGCGACTGCCTTTTCACTGCGTTGAGATTCTCAATGTCCAGGACAATGCGATCAAAACGGTTAAAATGTGGAAAAAGGAAATACCCATGATCGACGAACTACAACAGGGCACGCTGTTTAGCTGATTCATTTTCCTGACCATTCATACTGATACAGGCCGCGTTCAATTCCCATGAAATATTGTCCCACCTGTGCTGGCAACATTACTTTCCGAATACCGGAAAATGATGATCGTGAACGTCATATCTGCGATGCCTGTGGTGAAATCCATTACCAGAATCCACGTATAGTGGTCTGCTCACTCCCGGCCTATAAAGAGCAGGTCTTGCTGTGCAAACGTGCCATCGAGCCACGATATGGCAAGTGGACCCTGCCCGGAGGTTTCATGGAAAATGCCGAGACCACAAGGGATGCCGCCATCAGGGAAACGCGCGAGGAAGCCTGCGCAAAGATAGAGATTCATGGCCTGTATGCCTATTACAATCTGCCTCACATCAACCAGGTCCAGATGTTCTACCGGGCAACACTGGTCGACACTGACTTTGCTGCAGGCCCGGAAAGCCTGGAAGTTGAATTATTTGACGAGGCTGATATCCCCTGGAATGAAATTGCCTTTCCCGCCGTAGGCAATACACTGAAACAATATTTCAAGGATCTGCCGGAACAGCATTTTCCGGTAAGAACCGCTGATATCATTCTTGCAGAAGATAACCGGCGCATTATCAAACCAATCAACTGAGGACGTCATGCCCGAACCCGGCAAGCCCTTTGCAAACATCTCCATCACTACCGTGCGCGCCAACGAACGCAAGACCTGTGATGACATTGTTGCCGTGGAAGAACCACTGGAAATTCGCCTGGGCTATACCGACGCCCGCAAGGGACGGGTTCATAAAAGCATTTCCATTACCATGCGCACGCCGGGAAACGATATCAACCTGGCCTGTGGTTTTTTATTCAGCGAAAGCATCATCAGCAGTGCCACACAAATAGAAAGCATTGATGACAGTCATGACAACGTCATTCGACTTGAGCTGGTAAAGGATGCCGTTTTTGATATGGCGCGCCTGGATCGCCACTTCTACACCTCGTCCAGCTGCGGCGTCTGCGGCAAGGCCTCACTGGAAGCCCTGAGCACCAGTGGCTATGACGCCATTCTCGATAACACCTTTACCATGGAACGCAAAATGCTGTGTAATCTCGGCACACGGTTGCGGGAAAAACAATCCCTGTTTCGCCAGACCGGCGGCTGTCATGCCACAGGGATCTTCAACCACGATGGTGACATCGAACTGGTGACCGAAGATGTCGGCCGCCACAATGCCATGGATAAACTTGTCGGCACCCTGTTGCGTGACGGACAACTTCCGCTACAGGACAGGGGTATCATTGTCAGCGGACGTGCCAGCTTTGAACTCATGCAAAAAGCCCTGGTTGCAGGTTGCCCGATGCTTGTTGCAGTAGGCGCCCCCTCCTCCCTTGCTGTCGAACTTGCCCAGGAATTCAATGTCACCCTCGTCGGCTTTCTCGGCGACATGAGCATGAACATCTATCATAATGCTGATGCCATTATTTAAGTAAAAATTGACTTGCTGTCCCGCGGCAGCCTCTTTTTGTTACCTGCACTTTTTGCCCTGGCAACAACGCTGCACTACAATCGCGTTCACACACGCCAGGGGCTATCCATGTTCAATATCCTGAAACCGGTCCAGACTTTACTGTTGGCTTTCTCCTGTTTTTCACCGGTACTGGCGGCGACCTGCGACACGTCCAACACCTTCACCCCGGCAACCACAGACACCTGGCAAGGCTGGGGCGGCAACCACGCCAACACCCGCTTCAATAATGCCCCCGAAAATCCTCTGGACAGCAGCATCCTGGGAGACCTGAGCCTGAAGTGGGCCTATGGTTTTGCTGACGTGCGCTCTGTCATCGGTAATCCCGCCCTGCAGGGCAACCGGATTTTTATCGGCGATGAAAACGGCAAGGTCTATGCCCTGGACCGCGACACGGGTTGCGAGGACTGGATTTTTACAGCGGGCAATGGCGTGCGGACCATGCCACTGATCGAACGTGTCGGCGAACGCTGGCTGGTGTTTTTTGGCGACCGCAGTGCCAATGTCTATGCGCTTGATGCGACTACCGGGCGCCAGGTCTGGAAAACAAAAGTAGAAGATCACCAAGCGGCCATCCTGACCGGCGCCCCGCAGTTCGTTCGCCTGGCAGATGACCCCGTATCAGAACGCCTCATCGTGCCGGTGTCTTCCAGTGAAGAAGGTTTGGGCGCAGTCCCGGTATACGAGTGCTGCTCCTTCCAGGGCAGTGTCCTGACCCTGGATGCCAGTAATGGGATGATCGTCTGGCAAACCTACGCCATCCAGGCACCGGTACGCGAAACCGGTGAAGGCAGGTTCGGCCCTTCCGGCGCCGCCATCTGGAGTGCTCCTACCATTGACCGCGAGCTGGGCCAGCTCTATGTCACGACAGGCGATGCCTACAGTGCCCCGGCAGATAGCGCCACCGATGCCCTGCTCGCACTGGATCTGGTCAGCGGCGACATACTCTGGAGTCACCAGGGCACAGCCGATGATATCTGGACGGTCATGTGCATGACGCCGAATGCTTCCGATGATTGCGGCCCTGACCAGGACTATGGATCACCGGCCATGATTGTTTCCACCGGTACTGACAACATGCTTGTCGCCGGACAGAAAAGCGGCATTGTCCGTGGTTTTGACAGGCGCAGCGGCGAAGTCCTGTGGGAAACCCCGCTGGTGGAAAACACGACTGAATTTGGCGGCAAAATCGTCTGGGGCGGTGCGGCCGACAGTAACAACAGTTACTGGGGCATGGGAAATAATGTAATTGCTGCCGTACGTCATCGCGATGGCGCCGTGCAGTGGAGCCGCAACATCCCTCCCATAACCGGTATGGAAACCCATCCAGGCCTGGAAGGCCCACTGACCCTGAGCCATGATGTGCTCTTTTCCGGCAGCTGGGACGGTGTACTGCGCGCGCTCTCTCCGGCAACCGGGGAGACACTCTGGCAATACAATACAGTGCGCCAATTCGACACCGTCAACGACGTACCTGCTGAAGGCGGCTCCATGGGCGCCGTCGGCCCGGTGGTGGAAGATGGCCTGGTGCTGGTCACTACCGGCTACATCGGTGTGAAAAACGGAGACACAGGTAATACCCTGCTCGTGTTCGAAGTCAACAACAATCCCGGCCGCTGACAGGACCAGAGAGGATTCGATTATTCGGTAAATCTGTGGTTACAATAGCCGCCCTGCCTGTGCAGCCTAACATTTAAAACAAAACCATTGTGCATGGCACCCGGTTAACCAATTCCGGATCTCACAATAAATAGAGGAACGTTTTCATGAAGACCCTGACATCTCTCTTCGCATCATTTGTACTACTGGTAAGTTTTCCCCTGCTGGCACAGGAACCTGTTGTCGGTGTGGATGATCCTGAATCCCTGTTTGTGGATGACGACCCGGTTCTGCATCGCAACAAGCAGGCAACCCTGCACATCATGCGTGAACTGCTGCAGTGCGGCCAGTGGAGCCGTGCCGGCGAATGGCTGACCGATCGTTATATCCAGCACAATCCCAATGCCGCTTCCGGCCTGGATGGTGTGATTTATTTCTTCACCCAGGTCATGGGCGTTGAAGCCAACATGGATTGCGATGAACTCACCACTGAAATCGTCGCCGTGATGGCTGAAGATGACTACGTCACTGTCCTTTGGCCACGCACCTATGATCATCCGAACAAGCCCGGTGAAACCTACAGCACGTCCTGGTTCGACACCTGGCGCTTTGTGGATGGCAAGGCTGACGAGCACTGGGATCCGGCCATGATTACGCCGCAATAAACTCCAGTATCCAGCACGATCAAAAGCCGGCCACAGCGCCGGCTTTTTTATGCCCGGCCTTCAATCCCTTCAATGACCCGACCGCAGCGTTTATAAATTCGACTGAATCAAGGAAATGAAAAGTATTTCGCGGAAAACGTGGCGCATAAAACAACCTATAAACTACATTAATTTATATATCTAACTATCTGATATTATTTGTTAATTTAAAATATTAAACTCATAGCCGCAATCCCCAGGTCGTCTTTCACCGAAAATTTTTTCGGCATTCGAAAATTGCTGGCCTTTGTACACTCATGGTAGAATTCGCGCTCCAAAATCGACCGCATTCCATTATGTAACAACTTGAAAAGACTGACATTACCAGACGCTGCCAAACACCAAGACAGCCTCCCGGGATTTCGGTCACTCAGGTTCAAGCAGCACAGCAGGATGTATAGCCCATGCAGCAGTTAGCAGGACCACTTACCTACCAGGACTGGGATCTCGACAAAGCCCGTGAAGCCGTTCTGGATCTCGCCGACAAAACCGGTGGCGTGATGATCGCCCTTCACAGGCTCCAGGAAATCTTTGGTTATGTTGATGACAGCGCCATGCCCATGCTGGGCAAGGTATTCAACCTGTCACGTGCCGAAGTCCATGGCGTCACCAGTTTCTACCACGACTTCAAGCGCAGCAAACCCGGCCGCTACACCATCAAGGTATGCCAGGCTGAAGCCTGCCAGGCCATGGGTTCTGACAAGCTGACTGATGAAATCAAGGACTTCCTGGGCGTGGGCTTCCACGAAACCACCGCTTCAGGTGACTTCACCCTGGAGCCTGTCTATTGCCTCGGCAATTGCGCCTGCTCACCCAATATCATTGTTGATGAGCAAACCTATGGTCGCGTCAGCATAGAAGGCTTCAAGGCCCTTGCCAGTTCGCTTTCAGCCAGCGAGGAGTCAGCCTGATGGTCAAAATCTATATTCCCCGCGAAACCACGGCAGACTCCCTGGGTGCAGAATTGCTGGTGAAAGCCATCAGCACCGAAGCCCAGTACCGTAACCTGGACGTGGAAATTGTCCGCAACGGTTCCCGCGGTGCCTGTTTCCTGGAACCCCTGGTCGAAGTCGAGACCGGCAACGGCCGCATTGGTTATGGTCCGGTAACCCTGGAAGATGTGCCCGACCTCTTCGACAACGATTTCATCAATGGCGGCGAGCATGCCAAACGTCTCGGCGATGTTGAGGCATTGCCCTGGTTCAAGAACCAGGAACGCCTCACCTTTGCCCGCTGCGGCATCATTGAGGCTACCAGTGTCACTGAATACGAAAACCTGGGCGGCTTCGTCGGCCTGAAAAATGCCCTGGCCAAGGGAAGCGACGGTATTATCGAGGAAATGTCCGATTCCGGCCTGCGTGGTCGTGGTGGTGCCGCTTTCCCTACCGCTATCAAGTGGCGCACCGTGGCTGACTGTGATGCCGACCAGAAATACATCGTCTGCAATGCCGACGAAGGTGACTCCGGCACGTTCTCCGACCGCATGATCATGGAAGGCGACCCCCTGTCCCTGGTGGAAGGCATGACCATTGCCGGCCTGGCGGTGGGTGCCGATACCGGTTATATCTACCTGCGCTCGGAATACCCGCTGACACAGAAAATACTGAACGAAGCCATCGCCAATGCCGAAGCTGCAGGCTACCTGGGTGAAAACATCCAGGGCTCGGGCAAGAACTTCACCCTGGAAGTCTTCATGGGTGCCGGCGCCTATATCTGTGGCGAAGAAACCTCACTGCTGGAGTCCTTGGAAGGCAAGCGCGGCCAGATTCGCTTCAAACCACCCCTGCCTGCCATCGAGGGCCTGTTTGGCAAGCCCACCGTGGTCAATAACGTGATCTCCCTGGCTTCAGTCCCTGTCATCCTGGAAAAAGGCGGCAAGCATTACGCCGAATACGGCCAGGGGCGCTCCCTGGGCACAATGCCCTTCCAGTTGGGAGGAAATATCAAACAAGGCGGTCTGGTAGAGAAGGCCTTCGGCTTGACGCTCAGGCAACTGATCGAAGACTTCGGTGGCGGCACCTATACCGGCAAGCCGGTCCGAGCAGTCCAGGTGGGCGGCCCGCTGGGCGCCTACTTCCCCGATGCCCTGCTGGATACCCAGTTGGACTACGAGGAGTTCGCCAAGGCCGGCGGTATGCTGGGTCATGGCGGAGTGGTAGTATTTGATGACTCAGTGAACATGGCCAAACAGGCCCGCTTCTCCATGGAATTCTGTTCTGTTGAATCCTGTGGCAAGTGCACCCCCTGCCGAATTGGCTCGGTGCGCGGCATGGAAGTGATCGACCGCATCGTTGAAGCGACAAGCAGCGAAGAACGCGAAGCAGAACATATCGTCCTGAAAGATCTGTGCGACACCATGGAATCCGCTTCCCTGTGTGCCATGGGCGGGCTGACACCCATACCGGTAATGAGCGCCGTCAAACATTTTGCCCAGGATTTTGAGAAATAAAACCACTGGATAGACTTTAAAGAACAGGTGAATCCCAATGAGCTTAAACAAAGAGATTGATTTCGGAACACCGGCTGTTACCGACACGGATGAAGTCACCCTGACTATCGATGGCCAGGAAGTACGGGCGCCGAAAGGGACCAGCATCATGCGTGCCGCACAAATGGTCGGCACCACGATTCCGAAATTGTGTGCCACGGATTCCCTGGAGCCCTTTGGCTCCTGCCGTGTCTGCCTGGTGGAAATTGAAGGCCGCCGCGGCACGCCTGCCTCCTGTACCACCCCGGTCGAGGAAGGCATGGTGGTGCATACCGAAAATGCCAAGCTGAACAAGTTGCGCAAGGGCGTGATGGAACTGTATATATCAGACCATCCGCTGGACTGCCTGACCTGCTCCGCCAACGGTGATTGTGAACTGCAGGATATGGCCGGTGCCGTCGGCCTGCGTGAAGTGCGCTACGGTTACGAGGGCGCCAACCACCTGGATGCCCCCACCGACACCAGCAACCCCTATTTCCAGTTTGAATCCAGCAAGTGCATCGTGTGTTCACGTTGCGTGCGGGCCTGTGAAGAAGTCCAGGGCACCTTTGCCCTGACCATCAGCGGCAACGGTTTTGAGTCCAAGGTCAGTGCCGGTGTCGAGGAAGACTTCATGAATTCCGAGTGCGTGTCCTGCGGCGCCTGCGTCCAGGCATGTCCCACCGCCACCCTGATGGAAAAATCCGTTGTGGAGATTGGCACCCCCGAGCACAGCGTTGAAACCACCTGCGCCTATTGCGGTGTCGGCTGTACCTTCCGCGCCGAAATGAAAGGTGACCAGGTCGTGCGCATGGTGCCGGCGAAATCCGGCAAGGCCAACGATGGCCACTCCTGCGTCAAGGGACGCTTCGCCTTCGGCTATGCCACACACAAAGACCGCATCATGCACCCCATGATCCGTGAAAAGACTTCCGATCCCTGGCGCGAAGTGAGCTGGGAAGAAGCAATCAGCTACACGGCTGAAAAGCTCACCAGCATCCAGGAAAAATACGGCCGCAAGTCCATTGGCGGTATCACCTCCTCACGCTGTACCAACGAGGAAGTCTGGGTCGTGCAGAAAATGATTCGTGCAGCCTTCAAGAACAACAATACCGACACCTGTGCCCGCGTCTGTCATTCGCCGACCGGTTACGGTCTCAAGCAGACTTTCGGTACGTCGGCTGGTACCCAGGATTTCCGCTCCGTGGATCATACCGACCTGGTCCTGCTGATTGGTGCCAACCCCACCGATGCTCACCCGGTATTTGCCTCGCGCATGAAGAAACGCCTGCGCGACGGTGCCGACCTCATCGTCTGCGATCCACGCAAGATTGACCTGGTGGAATCACCCCACATCAAGGCTGAACTGCACCTGCCACTGACACCGGGTGGCAACGTGGCCCTGATCAATGCCTTTGCCCACACCATCGTTACCGAAGACCTGGCTGACTGGGACTACATCAACGAGCGTTGTGACAAGGAAGAGTTCGACAAGTGGGTCGAGTTCATCAAGGACGAGAAGAATTCACCGGAAGCAGTCGCTGACTGGCTCGGTGGCGATGCCGAAAAAGTTCGTGAGGCGGCCCGTATGTATGCCAAGGCACCCAATGCCTCCATCTATTACGGCCTGGGTGTGACTGAACATTCCCAGGGCTCCACCATGGTGATGGGTATGGCTAACCTGGCCATGCTCACCGGCAACGTGGGCAAGGATGGCGCCGGCGTTAACCCGCTGCGTGGCCAGAACAATGTCCAGGGTTCATGCGACATGGGATCTTTCCCCCATGAATTCCCCGGTTATCGCCATGTCAGTGATGATGCCACCCGCAACCTGTTTTCACAGGCCTGGGGCGTGGAACAGGATCCCGAACCCGGCTTCCGGATTCCCAACATGTTCGATGCAGCCATCAGGGGCGAATACAAGGGCATGTATGTTCAGGGTGAAGATATCGCCCAGTCCGATCCGAATACCCACCACGTGGAAGCGGCCCTGGAAAACCTGGAATGCCTGGTGGTCCAGGACCTGTTCCTGAATGAAACCGCCAAGTTTGCCCACGTTTTCCTGCCTGGCACATCATTCCTGGAAAAAGACGGTACCTTCACCAATGCAGAACGCCGCCTCGGTCGTGTTCGCCCGGTCATGTCACCCAAGCAGGGCAAGCATGAATGGGAAATCACCATGGACCTGGCCAATGCCATGGGCTACCCCATGAAGTATGAATCGTCCGCCGAGATCATGGATGAAATCGCTGCCCTGACACCAACCTTTGCCGGTGTGAGCTTTGAGCGCCTGGACAATGAAGGCAGCATGCAGTGGCCGGTAACCGATGACGCGCCCAACGGCACGCCAATCATGCACATCGGTGGCTTCGTGCGCGGCAAGGGTAAATTCGAAGTGACCGAGTTCATTCCAACCGAGGAAAAAGTGACTCGCAAGTTCCCGCTGATCCTGACGACCGGCCGCATCCTGAGCCAGTACAACGTGGGAGCACAGACGCGCCGCACCGAAAACAACAAGTGGTTCCCGGAAGACATCCTGGAGATTCACCCGGAAGATGCCGCCGAGCGCGACATAAAGGATGGCGACCTGATCAAGATCGCCAGCCGCAAGGGTGACACCACGATGCATGCCATGATCTCCGAGCGCATGCAGCCGGGTGTGGTCTACACCACCTTCCACAACCCGATCTCCGGTGCCAACGTAGTTACCACCGAGTTCAGTGACTGGGCCACCAACTGTCCCGAGTACAAGGTCACTGCGGTCCAGGTAGAGCACACTGACTCCATGTCCGAGTGGCAGAAGCAGTATCTTGCCTACAATGAAGAACGCAGGAAACTGGCCGAGGCCGTTGAGTAAGTAGTTTGTAAAACCCCCGGCAATCCCGGGGGTTTTGCTTTTTCGGATTCGCAATGATGATCAAGGGTATGACCAACAAGACAAGTGCATTGAAACTGGTGCTTGTTCTTCAATGCCTGTTGTTCACACCTTTATTTGCCTTTGGCCTGGATACCAGTGACACCATCACTTGCCATGACTCTGTCATGCTGTGCGACAGTATTGTTACGGAAAGCGAGACTGGCAAAGAAGGTGAAAATGAACCACAGGGCTGGGACAACCTGGCTCCCACTGATAACGTACATACCTTCCTCTCCTACTGGCGAGTCGACTGGCTTGCCTTTCACCAGGCCTGCATTACCCAATGCCTGGCCTCACCGCTTTCCATTCGCGCCCCTCCCCCATTGACATGACCCCCTGTCCGTCAGGACATCTCCCTGGCTGATTGCCTGAAGGCATAACAGCCGTTTTGCATGTTGTATTAGTGATACCGGGAGGTATCTCATGTCTCATCGTCTATCCCTGATTCGCCTGTTGGCGATTTCGGCGCTGATACTGGCCAATGTCCAGTTCGTGTTCGGAATATTATCCACAGTACTATTCAACCATGGTGTTGCCTGGTTCTTTTTTGAACCTGCCCTGGTTATCGCCTCACTGGCATTAACGATATTGTTGTTGACACGTCACGATCTTATCCATGACATCAGCTATCGCCAGGCCCTGCTTTTCGTCACGCTCTCCTGGATTATTTGCGGGTTTGCAGCAGCCATCCCCATCTACCTGATAGAGCCGGTCTCATTCACCGATGCCGTCTTTGAAGCGATCTCAGGATTGACGACAACAGGTGCAACCATACTGGTCAACCTGGATGTCCAGCCGGAAAGCTTTCTCATGTACCGGCAGTTCCTGCAATGGCTTGGTGGTATGGGAGTCGTCGTGTTCGTGGTGGCCATCGTGCCGATGCTCAATATCGGCGGCATGAAGATATTTCGCACGGAAACCCCGGGACCGGCGAAAGATGAAAAACTGGCTCCCCGAATACAGCATACCGCTCGACACCTGTGGACCATCTACCTGGTGATCACCCTGCTCTGCACCCTGTCTTACTACCTTGCCGGCATGAACCTCTTTGACGCCTTTGCCCACAGTTTTACCACCGTTTCCACGGGCGGTTTTTCCACCCATGATGCCAGCATGGGTTATTTTGGCAGTCACCTGATAGAAATGATCAGCGTGGTGTTCATGTTACTGGGCGCCATTTCCTTTGCCCTGCACTTCAGGTTTGCCCGGCAACATCATCCACAGGTCTACCTCAAGGATGAAGAAACGCGGGACTTTCTCCTGACGGCTATTTTCCTGGGATTAATCCTGTTCGGAATACTGCTGTATTTCCCCGTCTATACCGGCACCAGTGAAAGTATTTACCAGTCGGCATTTCACCTGGTGTCTTTCATGACCAGTACCGGTTTCGCTGCCGGGGATTTCACCCACTGGCCGGTAATAACCGCCATGTTGTTAATCTTCGCTGGCTATATCGGCGGCTGTGCCGGGAGTACAGCGGGTGGCAACAAGATGATTCGCAACATCATCTGCATGAAGGTGGTGTTTCGCCAGATACAACAACTCATCCATCCACGGGGCATGTTCGTCATCACCTACAAACACAAGACCGTCAGTGAGGAAGTCTCTTCAGCGACCATGTCCTACATGGTCGCCGCAGCAACGCTGACGATGGTTTTCAGTGTAATGCTCCAGGCAACCGGACTGGATTTCTGGACGGCATTTACCGCGGTAGCAGCCTGCCTGAATGTACTGGGCCCTGCGTTTGGCGAACTGGGTAATAATTTTCAGCCGGTCAATGACATTGGTACATGGATACTGTCATTTACCATGTTACTGGGAAGGTTGGAGTTTTACTGTGTCCTGGTACTGTTGACGCCGGCTTACTGGCGTTATTGAGTAAAGCAGGCAATCGGATCAGCGAGTCGACTCGCCAGCAAGAAACGCCTGCCAGTCTTCGGGCCTGTTGAGATTCATGAACAGGTCGTCAGGCAGGCCAGCAAGTGGCAATGTTTTTTCCCGGCCAAAAGCCAGCAGTGCTTTCATGGACCGTTTGCCACCCAGCTCCCTGCTTTCAGCGAACAGCGACTCCAGATGGGCAAGCAGTGCCCCGCTCGCACGGAACAGGCAGGGAAAGATTTCGCCCTGGTAATGACAACAGTCAGCATCACCGATATTGGTCACCAGCCTGGCCAGTGAATCCACGTTCAGTCGAGGCATATCAATCGGTATCACCAGGAGCAGGTCTTTATCCAGTTGGCCGTGTTCCCGGATATAGTACAGGCCTGCATGCAGGCCGCCCAAAGGGCCGCAATCGGGAATCAGGTCGGGCAGACTGTCATAGCCCTCGACATCGCCACTCAACAACACCTGGTCAGCGCCGGTTTCCTGCAGTAATGACAAACTGAGCTCAAGCAGGGATTTCCCCTGGAACTGCAGCCGGCGTTTGTCCTGTCCCATGCGGGACGACTTGCCACCTGCCAATAACAGGGCATACAGCATCAGGGGGTGTCGGCGGCCTGTTGCTCCAGGATGTGGACATCCCGTTGCGGGAAAGGTATCTCGATATTGTTGTCAGCCAGCGCCTTGAACACGGCCATGTTGACCTGGTACTGGGTATCAAACAGCGAATCGGTGGGCACCCAGTAACGCATGCCGATATTGATACTGCTGTCAGCAAATTCCTCGATACCGACTTGCGGTTCTTTTTCGGTTGAAACACCGTCAATGGATTTGATGGCATTCGTAACCACAGTCACGGCCTGTTCCGGATCAGAGGCATAGGCCACGCCACCGGAACTCTCGATGATGGTATTGGCATTGGAGTTCTGGATGATTTCACCGACGATATGGCGGTTGGGAATGGTAATCGTCACGTCGTCTTCATTGGTCAGGATGGTATAAGCCAGTTTGACTTCCCTGACCACACCGGTGACCCCCAGGACGGTGATCGTGTCACCGACAACAAAGGGTCTTGCCACGATAATACTGACACCGGCCCCGTAGTTGGACAACAAACCCTGCAGAGCCAGGCCGGCACCCAGGGAGAGAGCACCGACTGCCGCAATGAATGGTGTAATACTGATGCCGATCTTGCCCAGGGCCATGATGGCGACCATGACAATGATGACAATCCTGATTCCACCAGCGGTGAATTTGCTCAGGGTGACATCGATATTGTTCCTGAGCATGAAGCCTTCCACGAAACCGGAGACTTTCTTGGCCACGAAAAGACCTGCCAAGAAAATGATGATGGCGCCAAGTATCTGGAAACTATAAGTCACCAGGTAGTTCACGATCAGGTCATAGATTTCCTGGGCTTGTTGTAGTTCCTCTTCCATAGTTTTTAATGCTCTTGAATTGTTGTAATAATCCAGGCGGCTTTCTGCCGCCATGTCGGCAAATGGCCTGCGGCCTATGCCGACCTACGGGTTACCATTAAAGTCCGGCGTGTTGTTCCTTGTTCCTGTCTTAACCCGGCTCTTCTTCCCGACCATCAGCATAACGGGCAAAACGTCCACGGTCACCATGCACCTGGTCATTGCGCTCCCAGGGCCAGCCGCCAAACTGGGTTTGCTGGTAGTCAATAAACGCCTGCTGCAGTTCCTGGCGCGTGTTCATGACAAAGGGGCCATAGTGGGCAACCGGCTCTGCGATGGGCTTGCCTTGCAGGAGCAGGAGGCAGGCCTTCGCATCGCCCGCCTTGATCGTGACAGGCACATCGGACTGCAATTGTAATCCATGGCTTACCGATACATCCTGGTCGGCCAGCGTGATGGTGCTGCCCTGGTAGAAATACAACATGCGGCTCAAGCCGGGCACCGATGCCGGTAATTCCCATTGCGCTCCTGCTGCCAGTTCGATGAGCCAGACCGCGACATGGTTATCGGGATTGGCGGCCCAGGAGTCCGGTGGCGGTGCCGGCGCCCTGGACTGACCATAGTCTCCTGCAATGACCTCAACACGAACATCATGTCCCTGATCATCCTGTGTTTCCACCACGGGAATATCCCGGTCCCAGAACATGGTGAAATGAGGTTCCACCATCTTGCTTGCTGCCGGCAGATTCAGCCAGATCTGGAACAACAACAGGGGATTGTCATTGTCAGCATCGACCAGGGGAAACATTTCACTGTGCTGAACACCCTTGCCTGCCGTCATCCACTGTACATCGCCATTCCCATAACGACCGGCAGCCCCCAGGGAATCGGCATGATCCACCAGGCCGTTCTGCACGACAGTGATGGTTTCAAAACCCCGGTGAGGATGTCCCGGAAAACCGGGTACCCTGTCGCCATAGTACATGCGCCAGCCATCACGCTTTTCAAAGTCCTGGCCGATATGTCGACCCGACAAAGGCGCATCCGGACCCAACTCGCCGTTGCCCCGGGGAAAGTCATCCTGGTGATAGGCACAAAACAGAAAAGGGTCGGCAGTCTGCCAGTGAAAATCCAGTGGCTGTTTGGCAATTATCGGGTTCGTCATGGTTTCTTGTGCTCGATTGTTCGACTCGATTATCCGGCTTTAGCTGACCAGGGACAGGAAAGGCATCAGCGAGATATACATCAGGGCTCCTATCATCAGCAGGTAGGCAATGTAGCGTACCGGGTTTTCTTTTGCGATATCCAGGAAAGTACGGGCCTTGCCTGCCTCTTTCAGGGCATTGTATTCCGAACGGGCTTTTTGAAAGCGTTCTTCGGCATACTCATCCAGCAGCGCCCTGGCCTGTTCGAGTTGTTCGTCATTACGCAACCACAACGCGGGCATTGAAATTCCCCAGTTACCGGCACTGGTTTCATAGACATCGATGTCATGGGCAGCCATCAGCGCATGAATCTCTTCCAGTTCATCTTCCGGCACATTCCTGAGTTTGACCAACTGCACTGCCATGCCTTGTTCCTGATGATAGTGATACGCAGCTGATTTTAACCCAGACCACGCTCGAATATTACCTTCTGCCCACTTTGGGTGCTTTAATTTTTCCAACACGCACGCTATCTTTGCTGCATGAGAAGTTTTTGCAGTTTGCTGTTCGCGTTTTGCCTGACTGCCAGTTTGACCGGGCAGGCCCAGGCACAAGATCAGGAGGAAGAACCCTGGTCATTCAATTTTTTCCTGGAAAACGACCTGTTTGCCAATACCGACCTGAATTACACCAACGGTATCCGGCTCTCCACCATTTCTCCTGACCTAGAGAACTTCCAGGATCCTAATGGCCAGAAATATCCCTGGGTAGAAAAACTCAACAACCTGCTGACATTTATTCATCCGGCCCCCCGCAATCCCGCCAATAACCCAGTCAACCAGAATATGGTCATCAGCCTGGGGCAGCTCATGTTCACTCCCAGGGATAAATTCCGCCGCACACTCGATCCCGACGACCGTCCCTATGCAGGCTATCTCTACCTTGGACTGGGATACCATGCACGCACCACAGACACCCTGCATTCCACGGAATTCAATTTTGGCGTGGTGGGACCAGCCGCCCTGGCCCGGCAGGCCCAGAACCTGGTGCACGACATTGGTGGCTGGGAACGATTTGAAGGCTGGGTTAACCAGTTAAAAAACGAACCTGCTTTTCAGCTGATTTTCGAGCGCAAGCATAAAAACGGCAAGATGGACCTGCCTGTGCTTAATGGCATGCAGATGGAGTTCATCACGCACTGGGGAGCCAGCCTGGGCACGGTATCTTCCTACCTGAACGCCGGGGGCGAATTAAGACTGGGCTGGGATCTGCCAGACGACTTTGGCACCTCTACCCTGCGTCCCGGTGGTGACAACAATACCCCAGGACTGGTGGCAGGTAACGATTCCCTGCGACTGCATGGATTTATCGCCACCGATGCCAGGCTTGTGGCCAACAATATTTTTCTTGACGGTAATTACTTCAGAAGCAGCCATGGTGTCGACCACGAACCTGTCGTGGCCGACATCGCCGTGGGTTTTGCCGGCAATTGGCGCAAGCTGCGCTTTTCCTATGCGCACATATTTCGCAGCAAGGAATTCAGCGGCCAGGACAAGGCCCAGTTTTATGGCTCTTTTTCCGTGTCCTACCTGCATAATCTGTAGGCTGCCTGCCCACTGTCCGGCCCCGCCGGACATTCTTGGCTGGTTTTGAACGATATGCTTTAATCAACGGTCATATTTCTCCAGACAATCCACTATTTTTTTCCTGAAGGAGCCAAGGATGCACACGCCATTCAAGTCCCGCTTTTCCGCTTACGCCCTGGTACCGGCCCTGTTGGCCATGTTTACCCTGGCCGCCTGCAGTGACAGCCCGGCACCTGAAACAACGGCAGTCGACAGCGCCATGCAGGCACCGGCAAGTGCCGGTCCCGGTTATACCCTGGTTGAACGCGTGGAAGCGGACAGCAGTGAGATTGTTATTCCCTACAGCAAGTATGAACTGGACAATGGCTTGACCGTCATCATCCACGAAGACATGTCCGATCCCCTTGTGCATGTGGATGTGACCTATCACGTCGGTTCGGCTCGCGAGGAGCCACGGCGTTCCGGCTTCGCCCACTTTTTTGAACACATGATGTTCCAGGGTTCCGAGCATGTCGCCGACGAACAGCATATCGGCATCGTCACCGAATCCGGTGGCACCATGAATGGCACTACCTCCTTTGACCGCACCAACTATTTTGAAACCGTACCCAGCAACCAGCTGGAAACCATGTTGTGGCTGGAATCAGATCGTATGGGTTACTTCCTGGATGCCGTGACCCAGGAAAAGTTTGAGGTCCAGCGTGACACGGTCAAGAACGAACGTGGCCAGAGTTATGAAAACCAGCCCTATGGCCTGTGGTCTGAAAAAATCTTCACGGCCATGTTTCCGCCGGGACATCCCTACTCCTGGATGCCCATCGGTTTTATTGAGGACCTGGATGCCGCCACCCTGGATGACCTGAAGCATTTCTTCCTGCGCTGGTACGGTCCCAACAACGCTACCCTGTCCATTGGCGGCTATGTGGATGAAGAGGAAGTCATGGACCTGGTCGTGAAATACTTTGGCGAAATTCCCCGCGGCCCGGCCGTTGAAAACGACGAGAAACAGCCAGCAGTACTCGACCAGGACCGTTACATTTCCTACGTCGACCGCAATATCCGCTTTCCGGCCCTGTTCATTGCCTTTCCGACTGTCCATTCTGATCATCCCGATAGCGTGGCCCTGGAAGCCCTGAATGAAATCATCACCGTAGGCCGCAAATCCTTTTTCTACAAGGAATTCATCCTCACACAGAAGGCCATCCAGGCCAGCGGCTTCAGTTTTCCGCAGGAACTGGCCGGCCTGATTACTTTCCTGGTGCTGCCTTTTCCGGGAACACCGCTGGCAGATTTCGAGGCCGACATGCGGGAAATCCTCGCCAATTTCAGCGAGGAAGATATCACCGATGAAGTGCTGCAGATCTACAAGTCCACGCAGGAAGCCAGCCTCATCAATTCCCTGGCCAGTGTCAGCGGCAAGGTTACCCAGTTGGCCCTGAACGAAACCCTGCTGGGAGATCCTGACCAGATCCAGAAAGACCTGGATGCCATTCGCTCATTAACACGGGAAGACGTCCTGCGTGTGTACAACACCTACATCAAGGACAAACCTGCGATCTACCTGAGCGTTGTACCCGAAGGCAGCGAAGACATCGTCGCCCGGCCGGACAACTATCAAGTGCCGCCGCGCCTGCCGGAAGTGGAGAGCGCCACCGACGACCTGGAAATGCGCGATGCGCCCGAATCCTTTGACCGCTCCCTGCGCCCGGAGCCGCCACCCAATCCGCTGGTGACCATGCCGGACTACTGGCGCCAGGACATGGACAACGGCATCCAGGTCATCGGCACGGCCAACGCGGAGGTCCCGCTGGTCAGCATGCGTCTTGATTTTGATGGTGGCCACCTGCTCGAGTCCCCGGACAAGTATGGAGTAGCCAGCCTGACCGCGCAGATGATGAATGAGGGTACTGAAAACTACAGTGCCGAGGAATTCGAGAACGAACTGGACAAACTGGGCAGCCGCATCAGTGTCAGCTCCGGTAATGACAGTTTTACTATCACCCTGCAATCCCTGCTGCGTAACGTGGACCCTACACTGGCGTTACTGGAAGAACGCCTGTTTGGTCTTAACTTCATCCAGGACGATCTCGACCGCCTGCGCCAGCAGCAGATTGAAAGCCTGGAAGCCAGCAAGGAAGAACCTTCCGGTATTGCCGGCATAGTCTACCCCAAGCTGATTTACGGGGAAGACCACGCCTATTCGGTTTCCTCTGCCGGTGCCATCGAGACCCTGCGGGATATTACCCTGGAGGATATCAATGCCTTTGCGCGCAAGAACCTGGTCAGCCAGGCACTGAAAGTTTCTGTTGTCGGTGAAATCCCGCAGGAAGACGTCATTGCCAAGCTGGACTTCCTGCACCAGCTGCCCGATGAGGATGTTGACCTGCGTGAACAACCCGGTGTCACCAACATCGATGAAACTACCCTCTACCTGGTCGACAAACCCGGTGCTGCACAGTCAGAAATTCGTATCGGCTACCTCAGCGACCTGACCTATGATGCCGCTGGCGAATACTGGAAACGCTTCCTGATGAACTATGCCCTGGGCGGTGCCTTCAACAGCCGCATCAACCTGAACCTGCGTGAAGACAAGGGCTACACTTACGGCGCTCGCAGCGGCTTCAGTGCCAGCAAGTTGCCCGGACCATTCACCGCTTCGGCCAGCGTGCGCACGGATACCACTGCCGATTCCATCGTGCAGTTCATGAAAGAGATTACCGGCTACCGGGATAACGGCATCACGCCAACGGAGCTTGCCTTCACCAAGAACGCCATCGGCCAGAGTGAAGCCCGTGATTATGAAACCCCAGGACAAAAAGCACGTTTGCTCGACCAGATCATTACCTATGACCTGCCGCCGGATTTCGTGCGCCAGCAGCAAGCCGTGATCTCCGGAATGACGCAGGAACGCGTCCTCGAACTGGCGCAGAAACACCTGCCGGTGGAACAGATGAAGATCCTGGTGGTGGGCGACAAGGCCGTGATCGGTGATTCACTCGCAGAGCTGGGCTACCCCATCGTGGAACTGGACACCGAGGGCAACCCGGTGAACTGAGTTGTTACGTGACCCGAAACAAAAAAGGCCGGCAATTGCCGGCCTTTTTTATTGCACCCTGTATTATTCGTAACCGAAATTGGAAAAATCCAGCGTCTCACCGGACTCGCCGGTAATGACCAGGAAAATACCGCCCGGCTCACCATCAATACGCGGTGCATAGCCAATGGTCACTGTCTGTCCTTCCTTGACCACGGACGGCTTCAGGCCGTAATGGCGCAAGGTGGTCAGGCTGTGTCCTTCATAGGTCACCTCACCCTCCCCGCCTTCTATCAGGTCCAGGGTCAGCAGTGAATGCGGATTCTTGAAATTGGCTCTGGTGATGACACCGGTGGCTTCCAGTCGGCGTGACATATCAAACGGTGTATTGGAATGATGGGCGCTGGCCATGAGAGCCATTGCCATCAAGAACGCCGCAGTAAGAAATTTCACGATTCTGGTCATGGGACTTACTCCTCTTCCTGGTTGGCGATCACTGGATCGCCACTGCGAAATCGTTCCAGCAGGTAATCCACCCGTTCCACCCATCGATCTTCCATGCAGGCATACTCGGCCAGGTGACGGTTATCCCCGAGCGGCTTCCAGTCGCGACTGTTGGAGACCGGCTCGGTGTAAAATACCGGGTCAGTCAACGTCCAGTCGTTTATCAGTATTGGTGTACCGTCTGCCTCATGCTCGAGTCGATAGCGCTCCACCAGGACCGCTTCATCACTGTGGGGAATGATGCCGTATAACTGTTCTTTCATGCGTGAGGTGGTGATCACCAACGTGTCATCTTCCCAGTGTCCTTCGGAAAAGCCGATCAAGGAGGGCCATTCGTCTTCCGGGTCGTAGGGATGGGGCTCCATGAACACCCGCCGCACTTCCGAGTAGGCTTCAAAAATGAAGGTGACCCGTTCCGGGCGCTGGATGATTTCCATGGGATAGCCGCCTGAAAAGAGCATCGCCTGCGGCATGCCGAACTGGACGCAGTAACTGCCGGGGTTTTCCAGCGACAGGCGCGTCATTTCCCGGTACTCCTCGATGCGCGGGCGCATTTCCGGGGTAAAGGGAAGATTGGCGGAAGCCGCCGACATGGCGGCCATCGGGTTCTGGCCGGGCTCCATGTTCCAGGTCCACACGCCGGTGAGATCGGGTTTTTCCTGGAAGGGGCTGGTCTGGGCAATGGCACCATTGATGCCCAGGGTGCAGGCAATGACCAGGGCAGTTTTCAACGAGTTGAGCATGGATGAAGGTCCCTTTTTGAGACTCACTTTGCCCCAGCTCACTACCCGGGTCAAGCACTGGAAACCGGCATCCACCGGACATGGACATGGCCGTCACGGGCGTTTATCCTCCCTACTTCCGCGATCAGCAGGGTTGCTGAAACCATGAACAACAAATTACAAACCTGGGCACTTGTCGCTGAAATCGTTGGTGGCATTGCCATTGTCATTTCCCTGGTCTTTGTTGGACTTCAGGTACGCATGGGGGCCCAGGAAACAGCTATCAATACCAGCGTCATTCGTACCCAGGCCTACCAGGACCTGACGGCGCAACTGCTGGAAATAAGCTCTTTTACCATTAACGATGCCGAGTTATATAAAGCCCTTAATGATGCCCAATGCGGCAATGAGGCTCCCGAAGAAGTTTACCCGCTCAGCACCCTGTTCATCTCCTATGTCCGTCATGCTGACATGGCACACTATATGTACAGGGAAGGACTTATCGATGAAGAGCGCCTGATTCAGGCCAGCAGGGTCCTGACCCAGAATATCAGTAACACCCCCAGGTTCCGCGGGCAATGGCGAGGCATGTCACCTTCTTTCAATCCGGATTTCGTTGCTTTCGTGAACAGCCAGATTACTGAACCCTTTACACCGCAATGTGAGCAAAGCATATAAGACAATGATGAAAATTCTAAACGTCACCAGTACTGCTACCTGTTTCCTGTTATTCACTTTTTCCCTCGAGCACGCTTGCGCCCAGGGCAACGTCACCCACGAACGCCTGATGGATGAATCCGACGGCAAGAACTGGCTGTCCTGGGGGCGGACCTACAAGGAACAGCGATTCAGCCCGCTCACGCAAATCAACGACAACAATGTCGACCAGCTCGGCCTGGACTGGTATTTCGACCTGGAGACCTTTCGCGGTGTGGAAGGCACGCCGATTGTCGTCGATGGCGTGATGTACCTGACCAGCGCCTGGACCATGACCTATGCCCTGGATGCCAAAACCGGTGAGTTGCTGTGGGAGTACGACCCGCAAACCCCGCGTGAATGGGGACGTTATGCCTGCTGTGGTCCGGTCTCCCGCGGACTGGCCGTGTGGGAAGGCAAAGTCATTATCGGTACGCTGGATGGCCGCCTGATCGGCCTGGATGCGGGCACCGGTGAAGAAGTCTGGGTAGCACAGACTACCGACAAGGAATGGCCCTATACCATTACTGGTGCGCCGCGCGTGTTCAACGGAACGGTTGTGGTGGGCAATGGCGGCGCCGATTTCGGAGTGCGCGGCGTGGTGTCCGCCTGGGATGCCCATACCGGTGAATTCAAATGGCGCTTTTACACTGTGCCGGGTAATCCCGCAGACGGTTTTGAAAACGATGCCATGCGCATGGCTGCCGAAACCTGGAACGGCGAATGGTGGACACTGGGCGGTGGCGGCACCGTCTGGGATTCCATTGTCTATGATCCGGAACTGAACCTGGTCTACATCGGTACCGGCAACGGTTCTCCACTGGCGGCGGAATTTCGCAGTCCCGGTGGCGGCGACAACCTGTTCCTGGCCTCCATCGTGGCCCTGGATCTCGAGTCCGGTGACTATGTCTGGCATTACCAGGAAGTCCCCGGCGAGAAGTGGGATTACACCGCCACCCAGCCCATGATGCTGGCGGAGCTGGAACTCTTTGGCGAGCAGCGCAAGGTCATCATGCAGGCGCCCAAGAACGGCTTTTTCTACGTGCTTGATCGTGCCACCGGCGAACTGCTGTCTGCCCGTGAATTCGTGCCCAATACCTGGGCCAGTCATATCGATATGCTCACCGGGCGCCCGGTGATCAATCCCACTGCGGACTTCGGGACCGAAACGGCCCTGTACACACCCGGTCCCGGTGGTGGTCACAACTGGGAGCCCATGTCCTATAGCCCCATTACCGGCCTGGTGTATTTCACCGTGCAGGAGGACTGGATCGCCCTGTCGGTTGCCCGCGAATTCACGCCGAAAAAATTTCGTTCCAACCCCGCCTGGGGCTTTGAAACCGATCCGGAAAAACGTGCCGAGAATGCGCGCCTGATGAATGAACGCCGCCAGGCCTGGCTCACTGCCTGGGACCCGGTCAAACAACGCGAAGCCTGGCGTGTGCCCCACTCCGATGTGGGTTCCGGTGGCGCCCTGGCCACGGCCGGCAATATCGTGGCACAGGGCAGCATTGATCGTGATTTCGTGATTTACCGTGCCACCGATGGCGAGAAACTCTGGAGTATGCCCATCCAGACCGTGGCCCTGGCCGGTCCCGTCAGTTACGAAGTGGATGGTGAACAATACATTGCCGTAAACGCCGGCTGGGGTGGCGGCCGTGCCCAGGTGGCACGTGCCTCCGGCAACAACTTCCAGATTGCCCCGGCACGCATGCTGGTGTTCAAACTGGGGGGTGATGAAACCCTGCCGCCGCTGGAAGCACTGACCACTACCCTGCCCCCCATGCCCCCCGCATTGACGGCTACCGAGCAGGAAGTGTCCATGGGTGCCCAGCTGTTCAATGAAACCTGTTCACGTTGCCACGGCCAGGATGCCATCGGCGGGCAGAAAGACCTGCGCTTCATGTCCCTGGAGACCCACGAGGATTTCAATACCATCGTGCTGGAAGGCACCCTGGTGGAAAAAGGCATGGCAGCCTTTGCCGACATACTTGATGAGGGCGAGGTCAATGCCATCCATGCCTACCTCATTGCCCGTGCCAATGAAAGCTGGGGCAATGATCTGGATCAACCCACTGAAGCCGAATAAACCATTAGAATTTCACCACCATTGAAGACAAGAAAAAGAGGTACTCATGACCCACGCGTTTCCCCAGACCCCTGACTACATCGGCCACAACGAGCCGGTGCGCATCGAATGCGACATTTTCGACCTGATTGTTGAAGGCGAGATCCCCAAGGAGATCAACGGCGTCTGGTACCGCAGTATTCCCGATCCCCAGTACCCGCCCAAGGAAGGGACTGATATTTTTATCAGCGGTGATGGCATGGTCAGCGGCTTCTTTTTTGAAGACGGTCACGTGGATTACAAGTGCCGCTATGTCATGACCGAACGCCTGCGCAACGACCGCGCAGCCCGGCGTTCCCTCTATGGACGCTACCGCAATCCCTTCACTGATGATCCCAGTGTCCAGGATAAAGATCGTGGCGTGGCCAACACCACGCCGGTATTCCATGGCGGCAAGTTGCTTGCCCTCAAGGAAGACAGCCTGGGCTGGGAACTGGATCCCGCCACACTGGAAACCATCGGGCAATACAATTTCGACGGTAAGCTGAAAAGCCAGACCATGACAGCACATACTCGCCTGGATCCGGAAACCGGGGAGCTGTTCTGGTTCGGTTATGAAGCCGGTGGCCTGGCCACGACCGATGTGGCCTACTGGAAAGCGGACAAGGATGGCAAGCTGGTCAATGAGCAATGGTTCCAGGTGCCCTACTGCGCCATGATGCATGATTTCCAGGTCACGAAAGAGCACGCTATTTTCCCCGTGTTCCCCACCGTCTGTGACATGGATACCCTGAAGCAAGGGGGTTCACACTGGGCCTGGGATGCGAGCAAGAAAACCCACGTGGGGATCATGCCGCGTGACGGCGATGTCAGCGAGATGCGCTGGTTCGAGGGCCCGCCGGCTTTTTCCTATCACATGATGAATGCCTTCACCGAAGGCAACCTGGTCCACATGGACCTGTGTGTGGCCGATATCAACGTCTTTCCCTTTGTCCAGGAAGCCGCCGGCATCAAGGTCAACCCGAGCCAGCTCAATGGCCGTCTTGCCCGCTGGACCTTCGACCTGGATGGCGACAGTAATACGTGGACCGAAACAGTACTGGGTCCCGACGGTGAAATGCCGCGCATTGCCCACAAGGACTTCATGAAGGATTACGAGATTGGCTACTACGCACAGTTCCTGATCGAAAACGGCCGTCCCATCGTTTCCGGCCCGGTTTTTGCCGGCTTCAATACGGTAACCCGCATCAACGTGAAAACCGGTGAAACCCAGAGTTTCTCCCTGCCGGAAGTCACCTTCCAGGAACCGGTACATATCAGTTCCAGCCAGGACGGCCATGAAGGTTATATCGCAGTGGTTGGCGAATTGTTTGAAAAGGACCGCTGCGAAGTGTACCTGTTCAATGCCGCCGAAATAGCCAAGGGTCCCATTGCCACCATCAAGATGCCCCTGCGTCTGCGTGATGCAGTCCATGGCAACTGGGTAGAGGGCGCCACTCTCGAGCAGTAAGCCTGTTACCTGCTACACTGAAGCAATCACCCCGGCACCGGGGTGATGCTCAGGCGGAGAAACAGCTATCAGTGACCTGTACATACTCACCGGACCCGAGTCCTGTGGCAAAACCACGCTGGCAACAGCATTGAGTCATTCACTTCAGGCGCCCCTGGTGCCAGAAGCCAGTCGTTCCTATCTCAACCAGAAAATGGCCGCCAACAGCAGTTTTCGCTACAACGAGAGCGACCTGCTGGCCATCGCGCGTGAGCAGCAGGCTGCCGAAGACCTGTGCCTTGCCGACCACCCCGCCCAGCAGGTCTGCGATACCGACCTGCTCGTCATTATCATCTGGAGTGAAGTGCGCTTCGGCCATTGTCACCGGGACATCCTGACCCTGTTTGACAGCAGTATTGCCAGGCACAACCGCCATTACCTGCTGTGTGATTGCGACATCCCCTGGCAGGCCGATCCCCTGCGTGAACATGCCGATTCCCGACCCGAGCTGTTCGCCCTGTACGAACAGAAACTGGATTTTTACAACCTTCCCTACACCATCATGAGCGGCAGCGAGCAGGAGCGACTGGCCAGTGCGCTGGAGCTTGCCAACTCGGGAATACATTGATTTTTTATGTGATTTAGTTGGCTGACATAAGCGAAGGTTTTGCTATCGCTTGGGTATTTCATGTCGGGAAACGGCTCTTCGAGCCTATCCCGACCTACGTGTTTTAGTCAGAGCCCAACGTGTTGTTCCTTGCTCCTTGTTCCTTGTTCCTGTTAAAGTGTCGCCGTTCCTAAGGGGTGGCCTTGCGCCTGAGATCAAACCCTTTGAACCTGACCCGGTTAATACTGGCGGAGGAATAGGAAAGGAAAACATCGTCGTGTTTTCCACTGGGCAGCACTCCTGCTGCGTTATTTTCATCTTCCTCACCTTTGCCAATTCCGGGCTAATGTTGAATCACTACCGGAGTTGTTTATGTCCTCGCGCCGCCTGCTGTCTTTAATCTCACTGCAATTTGTTGCTGCCCCGCTGCTTGCCCAGCCTGTGCTGGAAGAAATCATTGTCACTGCCGATTTTCGCCAGTCAGCCGTCGAGGATATAGCCGCCAGTATCAGCGTGATAGACCCCGACACCATGTCGAAAAAGAATGCCCAGCACCTGGAAGATATTCTGCTCAATGCACCGAACGTCAACCTGGCTTCCGGTGCCTCCCGTGCCCGTTTCATCCAGATTCGCGGTATCGGTGAACGGGGCCAGTTTTCCGAACCCCTGAATTCTTCCGTGGGCCTGATGATCGACGGCGTGGATTTTTCCGGCATCGGTACTGCCGGCATGCTCTACGACATGGAGCAGGTGGAGATACTGATGGGCCCCCAGGGAACCCGCTATGGTTCCAATGCCCTGGCCGGGCTGATCAACCTGAAATCCCGGGCTCCGGAATCTGAATTCGGCTATGGCTTACAGTTGCAGGCAGCCAATGCCGAGGAACGTGGCATCGCCGGCTATCTCACGGGCCCTGCCACTGACGACCTGTTCTACCGGGTGTCATTACAGCAATTGGAAAGTGACGGCTTTGGCGAAAATCGTTATCTCGGTCGCCCCACCAATGCACGCGAGGAGACGACCCTGCGCGGCAAGTTTCGCTGGTTGATCAGCGATACCGAACAGCTTGATTTCACCACGGCCATGATCGACCTGGACAACGGTTATGATGCTTTCTCCCTGGACAATATCCGCGACACCCTGTCTGACGAACCCGGTTTTGACCGCCAGGATTCCAAGCTCGCCAGCCTGAATTTCAGTACCAGTCGCTTCAATCCTTTCACCCTGGAAGTCATGGGAGGCTTTGCCACGTCGGACATTGCCTACGGCTATGACGAGGACTGGGTCTATACCGGCTTTCATCCTTTTGAATATTCCTCCACGGACCAATATTTCCGTAACAGGGAGACCTCCAGTGGTGAAGTGCGCCTGGTCTCCAGCGAGGACGGCGCATTGTTTGGTGGTCGTACCAGCTGGGTAGCCGGGCTCTACTCCCTGCATCAGGATGTAGACCTGGCCCGGGACTACACTTTCCTGGCCGATGTGTTCTCCAGCCGTTTCATCATTGGCCGCGTTGCCGCCTACGCCGACACCAGTACGGCACTGAGTGACTCCCTGTCCCTTGAACTCGGTGTGCGCACGGAGCGCTTCAGTGCCGAATACAGTGACAGCAGCGGCCTGGACTTCTCACCAGACGATGACCTGTTTGGCGGCAAAATCGGCCTGAACTACCGGCTCGCCAATGACAATTTACTCTATGCCAGTATCTCCAGGGGTTATAAAAGCGGTGGCTTTAATACCGATGGCAGCCTGGATGCCGACCTGCGTGAATTCGATGCCGAGACCCTCTGGAATTATGAAGCAGGCTTCAAGGGCCTCCTGCTGGATGACAGCCTGCAACTGCAGGCAGCCCTGTTTTACATGGATCGGGACGACGTCCAGATTTCCAGCTCCACCGTACGCGTTCGCGATGATGGGAATTCGGAGTTCATTGATTTCATCGGCAATGCAGCAGCTGGCAGTAACAGCGGCATCGAACTCAGCGGGCAATGGCTAGCCAGCGAATCGCTGACCCTTTATGGCTCGCTGGGTTTGCTGGATGCGAAATACGAAGACTTCATCAATTCCGCCGGCGATAACCTGGATGGCCGCCAGCAGGCCCATGCCCCGGATTACCAGTACACCATCGGCATGGACATCATGTTCAGTACTGCCCTGGGCCTGGATATCAATCTCCAGGGACGTGATGCCTTTTATTTCTCCGACAGTCACAGCATCAGGTCGAACAGCTATGCCCTGCTCAATGCCAGCCTGCGTTACCAGCGCGGCAACCTGAACGCCACCCTGTGGGGACGCAACCTGGGCGATAAGGATTATTACGTGCGCGGTTTCTATTTCGGTAACGACCCACGTGACAACTATACTGCCAAGGGCTATACCCAACTGGGTGAACCGGTACGTTATGGTTTAACCGTGAACCTGGACTTTTAGGCAGCCGCCATGCCCCGGGTATCAGGCCTGTCAGTGTTGATGACGTGATGACGGGTAATGTAAAAGCATATTTTTAGTGGCAAAAAAAAGGGCGAACATCTGTTCGCCCTTTTCTGACAATTGCTTGCCTGAACGCTCTTACAGCACCCTGGAGATACTTTCCGCCAGGTAGTCCAGGTTCTTGCTGTTAATGCCGGCCACGTTGATACGTGAAGAACCAACCAGATAAATACTGTAGTCCTTGACCAGGGTGGCCACCTGTTCCTTGTTCAGGCCCAGGAAGGAAAACAGGCCCTTTTCGTTCTGGATGAACGAAAAGTCCTTCTCGACGCCAATGGCCTGCAGCCTTTCCACCAGCATGCGACGCAGCCCGTTGATGCGGTTGCGCATGGCAGTCAGCTCATCATTCCACTCGCGGGTCAGGTCCTGGTCATCCAGAATCATGGCCACCAGGAAAGCCCCATGGGCCGGCGGTACAGAATAAATCTGGCGCGCCGTGGCAACGACCTGGCTGCCAACCGCCTGGGCAGTTTCGGCATTGGACGTGATAATGGTGACAGCACCGACCCGGTCACGGTACAACCCGAAGTTTTTCGAGTAGCTGTTGCAGATGATCAACTCGGGCAGTTTTTCCGCCATCAGCCGTGCGCCGTAGGCATCCTCGTCGAGACCATCACCCAGCCCCTGGTAAGCCATGTCGATAAACGGCACAAAACCGTTTTTCAGGGCCAGGTCGGTAACATCCTGCCACTGCTGCTGGCTCAGGTCCGCGCCACACGGGTTATGACAACAGCCATGGAGCAAGACCAGGTCACCCTGTTTTGCCGTTTTCAGCGAGGACATCATGGCATCGAAATCCAGGCTGTGGCTGGCAAAGTCATAATAAGGGTACTGCTCCAGTGTTAAACCGGTGGATGTCAGCAGAGGCACATGGTTTGGCCAGCTTGGATCGCTGACAAAAATCTTTGTCCCTGATGCCGTGTTATTGATGAACTCTGCAGCCAGGCGCAGGGAGCCGGAGCCACCGGGAGCCAGAACACAGCTATGGCGGCCTTCACGAATCACCGGATGGGCATTACCCAGCACCAGGTCCAGCGTATGCTTGATAAAGGATTCGGGACCGGCCTGGGCAATATAGGCCTTGGAATCCTCTTCCTCACACTTGATCTTTTCGGCTTTTTTAACCGCCGTCATGACCGGGCAATTACCACTTTCGTCCTTGTAGACACCGACACCCAGATCAATTTTGTTCGGGTTCGTGTCCTTTTTGAACGCGGCTGAGAGTCCAAGAATGGGATCGGCTGGCCTTGCTTCGATTGCATCAAACATTGCGGTTTCCAGAATCAAGTGTGATTGGTTGACAGAATTTTTTCACGGGCCCTCGTAAAAGCGGCTTTCATGAAAAAAACGGCGCGAATTATACCAGCCTATTTTGTGCTTCGCGGCAAAATTCGTGTTCTGGAGAGTAAAAAGTCGGCAAATAGTCCCGAAGAGGCAGTTTAAATGGCACCCAGGTCGGCCAGTGTCGAGGCAATAGTCTCAGCCATTTCCTGGTATCCGGCCGCATTGGGATGCACGGCATCGGATTTTTTTGCCGGCTGGGACAGGACATCGGCGACCAGTTCCGGAATAAACGCAATCCCCATGTCATTGGCTACCACTTCATAGACCTCCTCACTGCTCAGGAATATACCCGGTGCAGGCACTCCGAGCATGAGTACTTCTATACCGCGGTTCTGCGCCATGCTGACCATGGCCCGCAGATTGGACTCCAGTTCGGCAACTGGCCGCTTGCGTAGCAAGTCATTGCCACCATGACACAGGATCAACAATTGTGGCCGGTGCTGGTCCAGCAGGGATTCAAGGCGCGCCCTGCCCTCGCTGCTTTCCTCGCCTGATATGCCGGCATTGATCACCGTGCGACTGAGGAACCGGGATAGCTGGGCCGGATAGCTGCTTTCACCTGCTGCACCATTGCCGGCGGTCAGGCTGTCACCAAAGGCCAGTATGGTGGCATTGGCAGGCAGGGGGGGTAAGCTGGGTGTCGTTACCGCAGGCGACAAGCCAGAGCAGTGACAGTGTAAGCAGGAATTTCTTCATGGATTTGTATCGTGGGCCAGAAGCCCCTTGGCCTCGTCATAACTGAGTTCGCGAATGCCGGCCATTTCCATGGAGATGCCCAGCGATTTGCCCAGTATATAAGCCAGCAGGCGACTGTTGTAACCCAGTTGCTCTTCAAATACCGGGAGTACATCTTCCACGGAGCGCGCCGTTTCCAGGGCATGCTGCAGTTTATCCTGTTCCGAGGTGATCTCGGCCATGAAGGCTTCATCATGGGTCATGGCCGGATCCAGTGCCATGGACCAGGTACGATCCTGGTGCAGGCTGCACTCACCGATATAACGTCCTCTGTATGGGGTCGTCCATTCCTGCGGACCGACCATCAGCAATTTGTAGCGACCATCGGTCTGGTAAAGAAAGTAGCTTCTGTCAGGGACCGGGTTAAAACGGATATCGCTTTTGAGCACGAACATGGACGTAAACAGTTCCATCTGTACCTGGTCGATTTTCTTGGGTGGCAACAGGCGGTCGAGACGATGACTGTCCAGTCCCTGCAGCAGTGGTACAAGGCCTTTGCCCTGGGGGTTGGGATTTTCTGGCATGGGGGAATTATAGCGGATGTGGTGGAGAGAATTGCATCAGGTAACTTCGTTCCTGACAGGGACAAGGAGCAAGGGACAAGGGGTTTTAGCGAAGGCTGATATTACCGGGTCGCTATTTTGACAAACTGTCATAGAGAGTTGATTCACATTGGCTTTATACGCAAGTACTAGCTTGTCGGATGATGGTCAGGGCTCTGGTTTGCTTACATCAATTCTAATTTTCCAGGAACCCTGCGGGTTCCTTGCCGGATGACGGCGCGATGCGCCTCTTCCGGCCTACGGGTGTTGGTTGCAGTCCGACGTGTCTTTCCTTGTTCCTTGCTCCTTGTTCCTTGTCCCTCTTGTATTCCCCACGTATCATCAGCACTGATTTATCGGGGGAGAAGTCTTCATGGATCCAGCAGTATTATTCCAGACCATCATTATTCCTTTCGGCCTGTTCCTGGTCATGATGGGACTGGGACTGACCCTGTCCGTTGACGACATATTGCGTGTCATCATCATGCCCAAGGCGGTACTGACAGGCCTGGTGGGACAACTTGTACTCCTGCCCCTGGTGGCCTTCGGGCTTGCCTTCCTGCTCAACCCGGCACCGGTGATTGCCATCGGCCTGATTCTGCTGGCCGCCTGTCCCGGCGGCATTACCTCCAATGCCTACGTCTTTGCCAGCCGCGGTGATATTGCGCTGTCCGTCACCCTGACCACGGTGGCCAGCCTGTTTACCGTGGTCACGATGCCCCTGCTCGCCTGGCTGGCGCTGAGTACGTTCGCCGGGGAAAGCGAAATGCTTGAAGTGCCTGTGGGCAACATGATGCGCTCACTCGCACAAATGACGGTGCTGCCCATTGCCATTGGCATGAGTATTCGTAAATTCAAACCGGTGTTCGCTGAAAAAATGGTCGAGCCGGTACGCAAAATGGCCATCGCCATTCTCATCATGGTCATCATTACCAATACCTATTTCAGTATCGACACCCTGAAACAATACTTCCTGCAGGCCGGCATGGTCGCCCTGATACTCAACGTCACCTGCATGACCATGGGCTACGGCCTGACCCGACTGGCCAAACTCAATGTCGACCAGACCATATCCATCACCTACGAAGTCGGCCTGCAAAACCTGTCCCTGGCCCTGGTCCTGGCAAACACATTGCTCGGCGTGCCGGACTATGCCGCGGTCACGCTGATTTACGGTTTCTTCATGAAGTTTACGGCGTTGAGTTTTATGGCTTATGCGCGGAAGTTAAAAGGTCTAGAGAAGGCGACGGGTGAAGTGGCTTCGGTTTGAAATAACGATAAAGGGATAAAAGGCAAGCGGTTCAGGTAGGGTTTAAAGTTATCGTTATCAACCCGGTGATCAAGCGCCAAATTGATAATTAGAATTTGTCAGTAAGTATAAGTTAACAAGGTATCTATTTCCGGTGTGTTCGCCATGTCGGATGGCGCTGCGCTTATCCGACCTACAAAACATACAAGGCCTGACTATGCAGTAAGACTACGGTTTTTTGTTTGGCCCGACGTGTCGGCCCTTTATCCTTTTATCCCTTTATCCTTTTATCCCTTTATCGACTCATTCATCGTCCGAACCTTCTCCTTCAAACTTTCCTTGTATGTAGAAAGTTTCGCTGCCACATCCGCATCGAAAGCCCCTATCATTTCCACTGCCAGGATACCGGCGTTTTTGGCGCCGTTGAGGGCCATGGTGGCGACGGGGACGCCGCCGGGCATTTGCAGGATGGATAGGACCGAGTCCCAGCCGTCGATGGAATTGGAAGAGTTGATGGGCACACCGATGACCGGCAAGGTGGTCAGGGAAGCGACCATGCCGGGCAGGTGTGCAGCACCACCCGCGCCGGCGATGATGCAGCGCAGGCCGCGATCGGCGGCAGACTTGCCATATTCCACCATGGCCTCGGGCGTACGGTGGGCGGACACCACCGACAACTCGTAGTCAATGCCAAATTCCGCCAGCATGTCGGCAGCCTGTTGCATGACCTTCAGGTCTGAACTGCTGCCCATGATAATGCCTACCTTGTGTGCGTGCTCACTCATGCGATCACCTTGATTGCGTTTTTGACCTGCTCGACCTTGGCGCTCAGGCTTGTGACGTCGTCGTCGACGATTGTGATATGGCCCATTTTACGGTGAGGTCGTGTTTCACTTTTACCGTACAGGAACAGGCTGGTACCCTCGATTCGCAGCAGTTCATCCAGTCCTTCGTAAACTGCCGGCCCAGTATAGCCTGCTTCTCCCAGCAGGTTCACCATGGCCGACGGCGTTAGAATTGCCGTTGATCCCAGGGGCAAGCCGAAGATGGCCCGCAGGTGTTGTTCGTACTGGGAGGTGACGTTGGCATTGATGGTCTGGTGCCCGCTGTTATGTGGCCGGGGTGCCACTTCATTGACCAGCACCTCCCCTTCCCTGGTGACAAACAGCTCTACCGCCAGCAAGCCGACAATACCCAGAGCCTCCACGACCTGCCTGGCCACAGACGCTGCAGTGGCCTGGATTTCCGGTGCCACCTTGCTGGGGGCAAACAGGTAATCCACCAGGTTGTGTTTCGGATGAAAGACACATTCCACGGCAGGAAACACGGTCACCTCGCCCTGGCTGTTACGGGCGGCGATCACAGAAATCTCGCAGTCAAAATCCACCAGTTTTTCCAGCAGCCCCGGGGCGTCAAATGCCTTGTCCAGGTCGTCCGCGGAGTCCAGGCGCTGAACACCACCGCCATCGTATCCCCCTGTACCGAGTTTGTTGAAGGCCGGCAGGAAATCCACGTGCTGCGCGATGGCTTCAGCGTCATCGACAAGTACAAAGTCGGCAGTGGGAATACCGTTGTCACGGTAAAACTGCTTTTGCGTGCGCTTGTCCTTGATGATATTGATGATGGCGGGTTGCGGGTAAACCGTGACACCTTCGGCTTCCAGCCGGGCTAGCGCCTCGACATTGACGTTCTCAATCTCGATGGTGAGCATATCCATGGACTTGCCGAACTGGTAGACCGTGTCGAAGTCGGTAATGTCACCGGATTGGAAGGCACTGGCGACTTCTGCGCAGGGTGCGCCGGCATCGCGGTCCATGACGGTGGTATGGATATTGAAGTTGGTGCAAGCCTGGATCAGCATGCGGCCTAATTGTCCGCCGCCGAGAATGCCGAGTTTCAGGTCCTGGTAGAACGCTTTCATGAATGCCTTGATGACACCGCAATACGGGTGATTTCGTCAGGAAAGCGGCGCATCATAGCATTACCCGCCATGGAATGAAATACCATAAAGCCGTTGATTTTACTCGCTTTTATCAGGTGATCCCAGCATGGATTGTTCCAGTTCCGACAGATCAATGGCAAACAACTGGCGTTGCTCATTGCTCAGGATCAGGGTGTGCTCATCATCCCAGATCACGGTTTCCACCTGCTGGAGCACGTCGGTATTGAGCGGATAGCGCCTTGATGCAGACGACAGCCACTGGTCACCTGTGGCCGGCCGATCAAAAATCCACAGGTCAGTGTAGGACACCAGCGCCAGGCGCTGGCCATCGGGTGACAGATCCGCGCCCGTGGCCGAGGTCACGCCGTCATGACTATCAACCAGGACCAGGTCATTGACCTGATCGGTATACTGCGTATCCAGACGGTACAGGTTGGCACCGGCCTCATAGCTGCCTCCCAGTTTCCGATGCTTGGTCACCAGGTAGAGATGCCCGTCTGCATTGAAGAGGGCCTCGCTGTCGTAATGACGCTTGCCACGCAGGCCGGGAAAGGCTGTTTGCTCCGGGTATCTTACTGGCAGGGTTTTGATGGCCGCCGACTGGGTGGACGCCGTGGGATCGATTTCACTAAGGACATAGATCACCAGGTTACGGCGGTTGTTGAAGTTGTTGCCTGTATCAGCCAGGTACAGGTAATTGTCATCGGCGCTCATGGCTTCCCAGTCCACGTTACTGGTATACAGCACCTTGAAACCCTGCCATTGCTCCTTGCCCTCCTCAGGAGTTTCGCCGTAATAGGAGAATTTTGAAAACGTGGGAATGATGGTCTTGCCCTGTCGATTGATGGCAAACAGCCTGGGCTGTGCACCAGAATCATTGACCACCCAGTAGGCATCGGGATAGGAACGGCTCTTTACCATGCCGCTGACTTCATCCAGCGGCGTGGCGACCATGGTCC
>Ga0181591_10000359_pt1 | contig 35049 bp, 45 predicted proteins | sample 071ome_33_FD_133757 | JGI IMG/M metagenome (GOLD analysis project Ga0181591, IMG submission 133757) | Coastal salt marsh microbial communities from the Groves Creek Marsh, Skidaway Island, Georgia - 071412AT metaG (megahit assembly) | ecosystem: Environmental > Aquatic > Marine > Intertidal...
CAAAGGACGGAACAGATTGTGAGTCCAATTTCGCACCGAAGGGCTTAACAAATAGGAGGCCGCAAATGCCGCAGCATAGATTCCTATTTCCGTCAGAATTTTGATGGGAAAAATAATTCCAAGGGTGATTTCAGCCATCAGTAAGCCCCACGCTATGACTTCATCTTGTGAACCCAGATTAGCAGTAGCCTTTTCTGATTCAAAATCATATCCATAATCTACGAAAATCATAACTGGACCCGGCGGCCAGTCAGAGGGAAGGTCAAAATCTTTGGTAATTGAACCCGATTCGTCAGTATAAAGAGTTTCCGATTGTAAAATAGCCCAAAGCCTACTATCATCGGTGTTTTCGGCTATTGCCTTTTTCAGAGCAGGACCGTCTTTTATCAAATCGGGATTCTGTTGTAATACTTGGGTGGTAACTGAGGCTGCATAAGGCGAGTTATAGCCCAGAAACATGACTCTGAGTCGGTCTTGGCGAGGAATGATGTTTGAGTCATCCGTGGAACCCGAAAGGGTTTCGGCAGTTAGACGAAAAATGTTGTGTTCTTCGGCATTCTTGAGGTTATAGTAAAATCCATCTCCTTCTTTGGTAAAGCCCTTGGCTCGTCCTTTGGAATCAATAAACTCCAGACGAGTTCGTAGCCCCGTAGCACAATTTTCATCACCAGAAACACTGGCTCGCAAATCGTAGTCCCACATTGAATCACTCTCCTGCGGCATCAGGAGTAACAACATCTGCTACGGCTCCGACTGCCTTGGCAGTTCCCAGAATCGTATTCATCACATAGAAAATGACCCCAAAGCCAACTACGAAAATTGCCACGGTAATAAAACCACGCAACTTACTCCAAAAGGCAATCAGTTTTGTGGTGCTACCTTCAGGGATAAATCCGAACCTTTCTAATCCGCTAACTACGGTTTCAAACAAATTTCCGACACCATACCATACCAAAATTCCTGCCCCACCGAGAATCAAAGCACCCTTGGATAAACGCGGATATTTTTTAACTAAATTGCCCACTGTCCGTCCCAAAAATCCTTGGGAAACTTCTTCAACCCCTTCTTCAAGCCCTTCCGTAGTGGCCTGTCGCAAAGCGACTTTGGCTTGCTTTTTCGTTCCCTCTTTGTAAATCTGGTTGGTTCTACGAGTAAATGCTTTTCGGAGCATGGGAGCCAACTCTGGGTCGCCCATCTTAATTGCTAATTCATCAGCATATTTAGCACTCTGCTCAATGGTGTTTTTTGCCAGACGAGCCTGTTGTGCAGGAGATGTGGCATTGTCTATCTGACGAGCAAATCCCTGAGTTTTCTTCAACATACCTTCATTGATTTCTGTTGCTAATTGTAGGGAGGCTGTTTCAAAAGCCTCTTCAGAGGTTTCATCTATGGTTTCAACTCCCAGCCTTTTAAGAATCAATTTTCTTCCTGCGGGGCTGGTGGCAATGTCTTGACCGACGGACTTGACTCCACGACGAAACAAAAACATAGTGATAATTGGTTATCGCTGCTATTTAAGTTCTTCTCTAAAGATTAAAATACCAAGAACCTCTCTCCAGACCCATGAGCCTCAAGCAATTTGACGAGCGAATGGCAATTTGCCGTGAGTGTCCTGAACTGACTCGCAAATTATTGGGTTCGTTTTGTAATGTCTGTGGGTGCAACATGAAACTCAAAACGCAAGTGCCATCGGCCAAGTGTCCTTTGGGCAAATGGTAATTGTTAAATAGGTCCTGCTACAAGAGAAAAGTATGCCTCAAATAGAAGCCCGCCTGTATGATAATGAAAATGATGCTCTGAGCCACGCCAGCAGCGTAGTTAATTCCCTTGACCTAAGTGATGTTTTGAACCCTAAGCGTTTGGTGCAAGTGGTTCACCCTAATCAAGTTCACTCGGCTGATAAAATGTATTTGGTTATTACGCCTCTGGACACCGAAACCTTGATTTCTAAGCGTGATGCGATTCGTTCTGAAGCCTCACAAAAGATTGCTAAGTTGGAAGCACAGTTGGCCGCTATCCGCCAAAATCATGGCTGGGCAACTTTGGATTCTATCGCTGACGAAGAGTAAGGAGGTCGCCTCCTATGAGGCAAATAGATTGTCCTGACGGTCGTGCCATCTCTGGATTTGAGGTGTATGACCCAATTCCTGAGCCTCAAGGCGTAGAGCAACAACGAGGGCGAAGCAAGAACTTTGTCGCCGCTACCGCCTATTGCCCACAGTGTAGTAAGTTATTTGAGTGGGATTCTAAGTTTGGCGAACCTAAAATGAAATGGAGTGTGGCTCGCACAGACTATTGTTTTGATTTGGCATATGAAACTGATGAAACCACAGGAGAGGTTTTTGTTCGTTGCCAGTCTTGTGGACATGACCTTCGTGAAGAAGCCACAGGAATGATGGGTGCTACTCCTGCCTCGGTTTCTCCTCGTGAAAAGCGAACCCAAACCTTTCATCAAGAATGGTTGCGGGGTGTAGTGGCTCAGGATAACCATTTTGTAATGACGGTGGAGGAGTTTAAGAGAATGGCGGTAATTGGCTACAAAAGTTCGTTGCAGATGAATCCTTGTGCCAAAGTCGGTGTGAACAATTATTATGTGCCGTGGGATGACTATTTGAATCACTATGAAACACTCACGGTGTCTGGCTCACAAAGAATTGGAATTGCTCGCAAATGGTGGAAACCATTGTAAGAATTTAAATAACAGCAATGCCCCATCACTATTATGCCTAACGACCGTAATCCTGAATTTGTAGCCTTAGAGGAGCGGCTTCGGGCTAATAACATTTCCGTCATCAATTGGAATCCACAAGGAACTGGCACCTTGCGACAAACCTTGGTAGAGAAAGTCAGCACCAAGGCTACCAAAAATCTGGGGGCTACGGGTGGCACACCCTATGATGTAGAAAACCCTCCTTGTGGCTCGTGGGGTGAATTGACTTCTTGGATTCAGGGACTCCGAAATTCTAATCGCTCTAAACAAGCCCGTTGGAATCCTCGTCGTAATCACTTTGGTGGACTCATGCCTCAGGCTCAGTATGTGGTCACCGACGGTCGTGATGTGAGAGATTTCCGATTTACAAACGGTGCTCAATATGCTCTTAATGACGGCACAGAAATGCGATTAACCTGCCAATCTTGCAATACCAATTGGGTTCGTTCAGAGCGACAATCTGCGGCTGGATATGCTAACCGCTGTCCCTCGTGCGGCACCACAGACCGATTCTCAGAAACTGGTCCACACTCAATTCAATATGCTTCCCTAAAATTCCCCGTCGCTCTTGCCAGTAACCCCAGTTGCACCATCGGCTTTGTAAATCTTTATGGCACTGAGGCTAACCGAATGCGTGACGCCATCCGACCCGGAATTCGCTTTGAAGCCAGATTCTATGGTAAGGCAGGAAGAAAATCCCGACAGCGAGCACAAGGTTCGGGAGGTAGAAGAACCAGAGGATATGATTGGTATAATTATCTTAATATGACGCTGGGCAGTGCTGCTTATAATCGCTCTGACCGCACCGCTGGATTCATACAGATTCTGTGATAGGTTAAATAGGTAGAACCAAAAGGAATGTGGTATGATGAACCTCCGACAGCGTTTTGAAGAAATGATGGCCGAGGGTTTAGAGGAAGAAATCCGCTCTGTGGCAGATGAAAGTGATATTAGCAATGCCGCTACCGCTCCGATTCTACCTGTAATCGCTAAACTGAGCGATACAGAACCATTTATTGCGGGTGCATTTTTGCTGGGTCAAAATTCTATGGGTGAACCAGAATTGATTCTGACCGAACCTGCTGAAAACGACCCAGATTTGCCGTCGGAAAAATTGATTTCATGGATTAACTCTACTATGTCTATGGAAGGAATCAGCGAATGTGATTCAGTGGCCGAAATGCTGTTAGACTTTAACCGAGCCGTAGTTGCGACTCAAAAGGATTTTTCTGATGCGGATTTGATGGGGTGGGACTATGTATTTACCGAAATTCTCAACTATCGCCGTAGCAACAACCGTCGCTCGCTGCGTAAAATCGCTGGTTCGGGAGCCATTCAAAATTTGTTAGTGGATGTTTTGAAAAACATGATGCGAGATTTTGCTCATAATCTGGATGCTTATCTTACTGAGGCTGGGAAAGAAGTAGAACTGCAAGTTAAAGATGCGGAACTGCAATTCCCCGACAATTTCCAAGAGGAGTGGGAATGATGGGTTATTACATTATTCTGTGTTGGAATGATAGCCGTGGAGATTACTTTGTTAGCGAACTGGCATTTCCGACCCGTGGCTCGGCTGAAAGTCATGCTCAGGAATTATTGACTACCAATGATGTGTCCCGCACTGAGATTTTCCGTGTGTTGCCGCTGAGAGGCGAATAATATGGGCTGGGGATTGTATGAGCCAGACCCAGAGCCAACTGAAAAATCTCGCTCAGGGTTTTTGAGTCTGTGGTTGGCTACCTTTGTCTTTGTGATTGTGTTGTTCACTGAATTGGCCTTGATGAATGGTTAAATAGGTAATCCGCTAACCTAATCAGCGAGGAACCATGAGCCGAAATCTAAGAGCCAGAGATATTGCCCAGCGTGAAAATGCCGTAGTGCGAAAGGATGCACACACATGGCAGGTGGAATCATCCGATGGAAAAAACAGTTATACTGTGATTGATTGGGGTGACCGCAAGCAATGTAATTGTGTGGACTATCGCCGCCGAAAGCAAGACTGCAAACATATTAAGGCCGTAGATTTCACCGTTCTTAAGGAACGATTTGGTGACTTGATTAACTGAGGAATTATTATGAGTATTAGAGCCAACCGATGGGTAGAAGCCGTAGCAGAATTATTGAAAGAACGAGCCATGATTAGCACAGAAATTGCAGAACGGCTCAAAGCCACTGGCAAGGGAGGTCGTTATCCGCCTTCGCCTCGTCGTGTAACCTTTGTGTGTCGTTCCGATAACCGATTTCGGGAATTGGGAGAAGAGGTGGTGGGAACTATCGCTCGCAACCGAAGCCATCCTGTGAAATTGATTGGACGAGCCGACACCCGCTATGAAAATTCCGCACCATATCGTGCTCTGGAGTGATTGAATTGCATCTCAGAACGGTGTTGGGACTTTTTGATGGAATTTCTTGTGGGCAGGTGGCACTACAACAAGCAGGGATAACCTATGACCGCTATCTTTCATCAGAAATTGACCCGAAAGCCATTGCCGTAGCCGAAGCCAACTTTCCTGCGACCGAGCAATTGGGCGACATTAACAACTGGAGAGATTGGGATTTGCCCGACGATATTGATTTGGTCATGGGTGGGTCGCCATGCCAAGGATTTTCTTTTGCGGGACGAGGATTGAATTTTGAGGACCCAAGGTCGCAACTGTTTTTTCGCTTCGCAGAAATCTTAGAAGCGGTGCAACCCCGATATTTCTTGTTGGAAAATGTGAGGATGCGACAACAAAGTGAAGCGGTGATTACAGAACGGTTGGGAGTGGAACCACTTCGTATTAACTCCCGATTAGTTTCTCCTCAATCTCGTCGTCGTCTGTATTGGACTAACATTCCAAACATTACTCTTCCTGAAGACCAGCAACTGAGGTTCGCAGATATTTTACAACCAGATTCTCAAGTGGACCCTAAATACTGGATTACGGCAGCACACCTAAATCGGATTCAAACGAGCACTGATGTGCAAAAAGGATTCACGGCCATTGACCCCGACCAAGCCATTTGTATGACGGCCCGACAGATTACTAATTGGAAAGGAAACTATCACCAAACCGAAACAGGAATCAGAAAAATTACGCCCTTAGAAGCGGAACGCCTCCAAACACTTCCTGACAATTATACGGCGGCAGTGGCAACCTCACATCGCTACCGACTGATTGGAAATGGGTGGACAGTAGCCGTTATCGCTCACCTGTTTAGTTTTATGGAGGAAGAATGATGAAGCGAATGGCAGTAATGTTGATGATTGTAATGGTGATGGCAGGATGCTTGTCTTCTGCCGAGAGTCCGTCTGAATCAGAAAATTCTGATTGGTCGCCGCAAATAGAAATGACTAACCATTCTTACCAATTCAATAACTTGTTGCCGATGGGTGCGGGCAATACCACCGATTTGGCGGTAAATGGAAGCATTTTGGTGCAAGTTAATTGGACTTCCGTATTTCACGAACCGCAAATGTGGGAGCGAGGCAATATCACTTTGGAAATCTCGGTGACGGAAAATAATACCACTCGTGTGGTTTGGACTTACGAGCCACAGGCTTCGGTGGGTGGCACTAATCACTCAGAACTTTGGGTTAATGGAACGCTCCATCTATCGGTCAGAGCCACAGGTTCGGACGACCCCGCTGATAACCTTCCTGCGGACTGGTATGTGGTGCGGTGGAAGACAACCATCTACCAGCCAGAGTGAATGCTTAAATAGGTAGGCGCATAATATATAACTATGTGGAAGCAAATAGCCCGATGGAGATTGAACCGACTCAAGCGACTTTACCCGAAGCAAAGAAATCCAGAGATTCGCCGCAAGGTGGAATCCTTGGAACACCAAATGCGGAGGTTTTAGAGTGAACGAGTGGGATAAAATCAAACGGCTAACTCATGCCGTGCGTTTGGGATTGGCAGCGATTATCTTGATTATGATATGGTTGTGGGAGTTGTCGGCATGAAGTGGAAAATATATGGATGGGATGGAGCCGAATGGCGACACTTCAACAACTTCTCTGGTTCTGAGGAAGAAGCCAAAATCAAAGCCTCGGAAATCATGATTCGCACTCGGTATTTGGGAGTTAGGTTAGACCCTCAATGATGCAGGGATGCGAAACCTTTATAACCTATGTCAGCGTAATATAGAATAGAAAAGGAGGAAACAACATGGCCGACCAACTCAAAATCAGGATTGAAACCGAAGAATACATTTACGAGGAGTGGATTATCAATGAATGTTAAGGCTTGTGCATTTTGTGGGAGCAATGGCTGGAACCAACAACTGCCTCGGATGCGTCCGACATGGCGAGGTTGGACACAACCCAAGGTGCGCCAAGGCGGATTGCAAATGTGTTCGGACGAGGAAATTTATGTGGTGTGCAATGACTGTGAAGTTGGACACGCTTTTGCTCACTGGGCGAATACTGGAATCTGGGAGAATCCTAAAAATTGAATTCTTTATATACTGTGGAGAGATTAAGGAAGTGAGAACAATGAGAACCGAAAACGAGTTAGAAATGGTCTGGCAAGAATGCCGAAGAGAAGCCACCTTTTTGGATGAAGAATCCGGGCTACATTTTGTGAACACCCGGCAAGCCTGTGAGATATTCTATCAGCGTATGCCCGATGAGGAGTTTGCAGTTATTTTCCGTGCTAACAACCGTGGCGGGGCTGGATTTAATCATTGGATGTGTCCTGCTTTTCGTGCCGAACAGGAAATGGAAGAACGAAACTTCGGAGATTTAATCTGGTGCGAGGTGGGACGCTATCACACGATTCGCAACAAGCAATCCGATTTTATGCGAAAGGCTGGTTGTGGAGGACACGATTAAGCAAATAGGTATATAACCTTAACGATATAGTTAAATAGGTAGACACACACAGAAAAGGACAGGAAGATTATTATGACTGATGAAAACCATGACTATGAAGTAGACATTTACTCGTGCCGAGAGTGCGGTAGCAAAAGCCTAAGCCCTGACGACACAGGAATTTTGTTCTGTAATGATTGTGGGCTGGAGGGTGAATCTGGACAGATAGATTTGGGCAAAGACAACCGTGTGTTTGCTGATGGCTCTGGCTCTGAGGGTGAACGATGGGGTATGCCCAAGTCCGAAATGTATCACGACGGTGGACTAACTACTGATATGCCGATTGCTTACACTGATGGTCAGGGTCAGCGACTCTCTACGGAACAACGCCGCCGATATAACCGTCTGCGTCGTCAGCACCAACGCACTCGCATCCGAGATGCTAAGGAACGCAATCTGGTAACGGCACTAAATGAAATGGAGCGTTTGGGTTCACAAATGCAATTGCCCAAGTATGTTAAAGAAAATGCAGCCCGGATTTACAAGCGAGCCGTTGAACGACAATTGGTTCGTGGACGAAGTATTGAAGGAGTGGTGGCGGCTTGCATTCACGCCTCGTGCCGCCTTAATGGTATGAGCCGAACTTTGGATGAAATCGGTCAGCACTCCCGAACTGGACGCAAGGAAATTGGTCGGACTTACAAGCGTGTGATGAGTGAACTCAACATCCGTATTGCTCCGACTGCACCCACTGAATATGTGCCACGGTTTTGTAGCCAATTGAGTTTGGATTCTCGCACCGAGGCTTTGGCTCGTAGCATTTTGCAGTATGATGCGATTCGCCCGCTGACGGTAGGTCGTGGTCCAACTGGTATCGCCGCCGCCGCAGTATATTTGGCAACTCGTATCAACACCATTACCCGAACTCAGCGAGATGTGGCGATGGCCGCTGGTGTAACCGAGGTGACGATTCGCAACCGCTACAAGGAAATCTGTGAATCTTTGGGGATTGATGCAGAAAATCCAACCACGCCTTGAAGGTGATACCTTGCGACACTTGGTTCGCATTGATTATGGACTTAACCACTGGGAAGACCATGCGTCTATGACTCGGTGGGTGTGGATTGCTTATCGTGGTGAACACCAAGAAACAGAGGCTCGTCAAATTTACAAAGACAATGATGTGATGCTCCGAACTAACCATGAATTAGAGTGGTGGCAAGCCGCCGAGGTTCTGCAAAAGGATGTGCGATTACAGACTCAAGAGGTTTGGGAATTTCAATCAGAATCGGCTCAATGGCGAAACTTGAAATAGGACACAACACAATAGCCTCCTATGAACTTCTGGTTAGGGGCTTTGTTAGCCGACATCGCAATAACTCTAATTTTGTTTTGGTGGGGTTGGAATCAAAAGCGACAAGTCCAGATTGAAGCCGAGCGAGCCACAGAATTGAAACAAGAGGTTCACGAAGCCGAACTGAAAATTGTAGAATTAGAGATGAGTGCTACTTCTGACACGGTTGAAGCAGCGATGGATTCTATGATGCAAGAAGCAGCGATTCAGAAACAAATGATTCATGACCTTAGAACTGATAATGGAATTCTGGCGGAGGAACTTAATCGCATGACCACCGAAATGCGAAAACAAAAGGGTCGGGCGGCTTCAGCCCATACACAACGAGGTCAGTTGTTGGAAAAATGGACGCCCTTCTTGAACCATACCGATATTGATGAAGAGTGGGACCATAAAGATTGGTGTTTCTTGGGGCAACCGATTGATTATGTGGTATTCAATTGGTATGAAGACAAGCAAGAAAATCTGGAACGGGGACAGATTGTAATGCTGGATGTTAAATCAGGAAAGTCATCCTTAACTACAAAACAACGCCGTATCCGAGATTTAGTCAAGGCGGGACGATTAGAGTGGAGAGAAGTGAGGTTGGATTAGATGGGATTCTGGGAAATAGCCTTGCTTATCATAATTTTCGGTCTGGCGTTTGGTCCAGATGAGTCGGAGTATTGAATCAAATATATTCTCCGTTTATTAGTCTATAATGATACACCCAGATTTCCCATAATTCGCTTCCGTCGTTATCACTTAGCCTGATTCCGAGAATAGCATCTGGATTGGCTTTGACTATTTCTTCAGGAATGGTTTCAGGAGTAAGTTCTATCTCCTCATAAGCATATTCTCTGAGTCGGGCTTCCTTCATAAGCACTTCATTTAGCCCATTCAGTATGCCATTCATGGTTTCACTAACCACTTGTTCCACAACTTCTTGTTCATGGGAATTTACGGTTTTAACCATACTAATTGGCCCCGGCATCTCAGTAATCTGTCCATCCCAATGCTTTTCGGTTCCTGAATTGGCACACCAATAATGGGGGGACTCAGCCGCTTCATCAAATTCTACCCGATAATGTTGCAAGGGAGTGATAATAAATACTAAAAGTCCCTCCTGCATGGTATTAAGACCTGCCCGAAGCCAATTGATAGGAACTGGTAGACCCAAATCAGCCCCTCCCATCTACCATATTAAACCGTAATATCCAGACTTCCCACAGTTTCTCTCCCCGCCCATCACTCACAATGGCTCCACCGACTGCATCTTGATTCTGTCTGATAAGTGATTCGGGCATCTGGTCTAAGGTGAATTCCCAATTTACACCTCCTCCATCTCGCCATGATTTTTCTCTGTTAAACTCCCCTTGTAACATATTCATAACTCCATTAAATACTCCCGCCATTATCTCTTGCTCTGACTCTGAGGTTGTTTCAAGAAGCCATGTCTGTGGACCGGGCATCATTTTTACCTCGCCAAAATCAGTGTCCACCACCTCAGTTCCTTGGGTAGCACAATTCCAACCAACTGGGTTTTGAGGAATGACTACCAATGCTGTAATCTGATTACTGCTCGCTTGCGAGGATGAATTAATGACGATTTTCTTCCGGTCATCACTGAGATGAATCCAATTAATCGGAACCGTCATAAAAGATAAAGGTCATCGCTGTTATTTAAGTTTGCTTTCGGTAGATACGGAATCGCCAATTCGCTGCGGTGCGAATTTCTGGCTCAGAATTTTGATACAGAGGGTTACCCTTCCAACCAATGTCTTGCAGAGTTTGGGCTAACCATTGCTCCTCCCGATTTTCTGGTAAGATTCCTAAATAATGATAATCTTGCAGTTCTTGATAGATGTTCTCTTTGAACTTTTTCTTTTCCAAATAGCGAGGCAGTCTGGCCTCTACCCAGTCCGCCCGATTTTCATTTCGCAATAAACCCCAGTATTCTATGATAACTGGCTTAGTGATTCCTTGCTGGGGTAATAACAACCAATCTGGAAGCAAATATCCTGCCTCGGTAGCCACAGGAATTTCGGGTTCGTAAATGGCTCGCAAGCCAAAGTCATACAACCAATCATCAATCTGTTGCTCAGAAAATGATACCACTTGATTTCCTGATTTGCACTTGCAGTGTCCGTTAGCCAATCTTAAGCCCCCAGATAACACGCTGCACCCATATCAAGGTCTGTGTCATCTCGGAAACAATTTTCGGCCATAGCGGTATAATGATTGAGCCAATGGAAGAACATTCTACGGTCTGAGTCTAAAATAGTGTCTACAATAGTGCTTGTTCCATCTACTGCGACCCAGATTTCTCCTATCCACATTTCTTTGCTCGTTTTTGGTTCATATACTTCTGTCCATACTTTTGCCACTTTCTCACCTCCATTGGTGAGTAATAGTAATTGGTTTTCTTGACTATTTGAGTTTTATCTGATAATGCTCAGTGGGTGCAGTAAAGCCTAAATAGTGAAAAAAACAAGGTAATAAGATATGGTGTTTTGGCTGATGCCGCTTTGGTTCAATCTTAAATAGGTAGTCCGACACAGTTCAATCTAAGCCCCAAAATGGGAGATAGGATTGATAAATATGGTAAAAATTGATGTGAATTGTGCAGACGGATATGATGCAAAGGTCTTTGAGAAAGGAGATACCCTCCGATATTACCTCAAAGGGCCTTCTGCTGTGAGCAACCCTCGTGGAGAAATCGGAATGATTGACTTGCGTGGACGCTTTGCAGGTAAGTTTAAGGCAGCCGACAACCTGCCCTCAGGTGTTGGATTTGGATTTGTTCCTGAGGCTCGTGCTACGGTAACTCTCACCACTCCTGATGGAAACTCAATTTTCATCGGGCCTAAGGCTGGACCTATGACGACTCAAGACCGCATTACGCTCGGTATGTGCATTAACAATGCTACGGCTATGATTACGGCTCGTCCTGAAAATGAGTCGGCTAACAATGAGTCTTTGGTGCAAGAAGTCTATGACCTTGCCGATGCGTTGCTGGCTGAATACAACAAGCGATACAACGAGTGAGAGGGATGATTCCCAATCCTGCCGCACCAAACGGTTCGGGCTATGTGCCTCGTAGGGTCTGGGTAGTCTTGATTTCAGAACCCACAGGTGAATGCCGTGTGCATCCTGAAGGATTCTTACACCAAGATGAAGCCAATCGCCAAGCACTTCAACTGAATCGCTCTGGTCGGCCAGTAAAGGTTTTTCCCGTAGAGATTAACTCGTGGGGCAATTTTGATTCGCAGGTTCTTTGGTTCGGCAAAGATTGAAATAGGTAGCAGAGCCATAAATCCCTTATGGGCGTAACGCATCTGGTAACTATGAGTGATGGGAAAATCCTGACCTTAGAAGATTTTGAGATTTCTGGTAAGCCCAGCAAGTATATCAAAATCAGTATTTCTGACGCCTCAGGAGCCAATGTTTATTTGGGCAACATCCTGAAAGATGACCTGAAACGCATCGCTAAGAGTTTGTGAGGTGAGAAGCATCGGGTGGCAATCGTTAGCGGCGGAAATGGGGTTAGGGGTGAGTTCTGAATTGATTCAAAATGAACAAGCCTTGACCTTAGAGCAAGCCCAAGCCATTGCACCTCAGTGGGCATTGAGATGGAGGTATCGGATTTGCTCTCAAACGGGACAAGAATTTGATATTACTCAAGAGGGGCTATTTTATCGTTGTGGAGTTGCAGCGGAGGAATGATTATGAAAGCAATAAATAAAGTAAAACTGAGCCTAAACCGAGATGCTGAAGTGGTAGTCACTGCTGATATTGAAATGCGGTCTGAGCAAGACCCAGATGATGTTTATTTCGTGATGTTTAATATCCTACACGACCCGTTGCGAATGGTAGTTGCCACGGTAGGTAATTTTTGTGGCCTGTTGGCAGAGGCACAGAATTTGACCTTGGAGCAATCCGAAGAGTTGTTAAAAGCCGAACCAGAGCGATTTATGCAATTGGTTTTAAGCGACCAAGCCCGCTTGTTTGGAGCCGCTGAAGAAAAGGTTAAAGTGGTATTGGACTCTCAGAAAAATGCTGATATGGCTCGTGCAGTAGTTACCAGCATGATTAACAATGGTAAATACCATCAAGTCAGCAACTACCGAGTAGGTGCGGCTGAACCCGTAGTCAAAGTTCAAGAAGTTCCAACCAAAGAATTGTTGCCTGATTTGCATCAAATGTTGAACATTATCAAAGAGTGGGAAGACTTTGACTTGAGAGAGTTTTTGATTAAGCAAGGAGCCAATCCTGCGGAAGTAGATGCTATGCTGGGTGAGTAATTTGGATTTAGAAACCTATCTGGCTGGCTTGCCTCAGGAACCTGATGGCTTCAAAATGACCTTGGTATATTGGGGTCGTGAACCCGTAGATGACCGTCATCCGATTCATCAATTGTTGGAAATGTTGCGTCATCAGTTTGAATTACAACTCAAAAAGCAAGATGTGGTCGTGATGAATCACAGATTCTGGCAAGCAGACATGATTTGGGCGGGTGGTATCCAAAACTTGGTGAGCACTGCCAAGGAAATGGACACGATTTTGCAACAGCAACTTCCTCAGATGCCCGGAAAACCTGAGTTTAACTTTGACACTTGGAATTATCCTCCCGCCGCAGAAGATGATGAATTTTAATTACAATTCTTCTTTTTTACCAGCAATCTGCAAAGTATTAAGCCGCCATGGTAAAAGAGTGGCAACAACATAATAGTCTTCTTTAGGCCGACGACCTTTAGGCCAAAACAACAATTCCCAATAAGCAGGGTCTTCTTCCATCAACGACCAAATCAAATGCGGTGAGTTACCTACACTGGTTAAATCAGGATTAACTTCTAACATACGATTCAAAATGATATTTTTAACTCGCTCAATTTTATTGGGAGTGATTATGCCCATCTCATAATACTCTAAGTAACCACGGGTTTCTTTTCTTTTTTTCACGCTGCTTAATGAACCGTTTGGTCCCTCGTCAATCATTTGCACCAAATATATTTCTCCTGTGGCTACTCGGCTTTCACGAAGCCAATTGATAGGTTTAGGTAGGCTCATTAGTCCTCCCCCACGCCTAAATCATAAATCCATGAGGGAAGGTTATAGGTTTCAACTCTGGAAGGACCTGATATTTCTAATTCTTCTCGGAGGTATGGTTGCCAATTCCCCAAATTTTTGGTTTCTATTATCAACCTATGGGAAGTGCCTTCCCGATTGTAATGCTGTCCCTCAAAATCTTCAAACTTATAATCCTGAACCAGCATCCAAAACCTGACATCTTTTTCCTCAACATCATCTTTAAATTCCAATTTATCGCAAATGGTCATCAAGGTATCACTAATCCAGACCCAATTAACTGTTCCATCGTTAGTCACATACGCCTCAGCAAATTCTCGGAAATCATAATTACCTTCGGATATAAAATACTCCATAACTTTTTCTCGGTCGCTTTCCAGAATAATGCCTTCATAATCACCAAAGCCATTCACAGAATTAAAGATACAACGCTGAATAATTATCTTCATTTGTTCATCATCTTCAAACATATCATCCAGAGCGAATAACATCAGACTCTCATTAGTATTCTCAACGGGTTCTGTCGCAGGAACGGTGCGTAACCAATTGATAGGAGTCGGTAATCCCATAATAACACCTTATTCTAAACCAAAAAATTCATCTAAATCTATGGGTCGCAGTGCAGCGAACTGCAATTCTACTGAACTGTCGGATTGGTAACATTTAATTAGGCTAACTTGGTCGGGAGCCGACAAGTATTTATCTATGATTGCTAATGAACGATTTCTATCTGCCTCTAAATCAGCATCTGGCATTCTCCAATCATTCAGTTTAAAGCCCTCGTCATCATCCTCCGATTCTCGGTCCGAGCCTTGGAAGAAAATCGCTTCAATCGGTGAGGCGGGATTGGGAACTAATCGCTCTACATCCACCCCTGTTTCATCACCATTCTCGTCCCACACCTTTTGTGATATGGTTTGGAGTTCCAAATTATCATAGACATTATTTACCACAGCGTAAAAAAAATCTCTGACTTCGGTAAAACTCATCACTTTTGAATAATGCTGTTCTTGGGAGCGGAACCCGTGATATCTTCTTTGAATCAGGGTCATCAACAAATCACCGGGTATATTGGACCCTTTAATCCAATTGATGGCGGCCGGTAGGCGAGGCATAAAAATGATGGGTCGTCCTGATATTTCAATTTACTGGCGAGGGGATGTGTTAAATAGGTAGACCTACAAAGGTCTATTACGAACCCCCGCAGAGGGAGATGTGATTAAGATGACGGCAGTAGAAAACCCAAATTATATGTTAGCAGCAATTAGAAGTATGGCAAAGCGACCCTTCCGAGTTTCTCTCGGAGGTCTGAACCCCACAGGTGCAGGTGTAACTCGCACTAATCACTGGGGCGAAGAAGAATATATCGGCAAGTGCCACCGTCAAAATTATTACTCCAAGAAGGGTTATGCTCGCACCAATCCTCCTGATGACCGCAGTATGGTGATTTTTGAAACGGGTCATGCGTGGGAAGCCTCAATGACCGACCATTTCAAGCGTCAAGGTTTGTTGATTGATAACAACATCAAAATCAAGCAAGACATTGCGGAACTGGCTGGATTTGAATCCGATGTTCCCGTGATGATTTCAGGTGAAGTAGACCAGTTGATTCGCAAGGCGGAACTGGATGAGGAGGGAAATGTGATTTCTATTTCTCAAACCGAAGCCGTGATTGTGGATGCTAAGACGATTCGTGGCTATGGTGCTCGTGAGGCCATGGGCAACAAGGAATATCGCCACGGTAAGGCCAAGGATGGTTATGTGATGCAGATGGCAGTTTATCTGGCTATGAGAAAACCCTTTGAAGACTATTATGGTGTCACCATTTCCCACGCAGAATTGCATTACGCTGCGGTTGATTCAGGACTAACTAAGGTGTTCAAGGTGTCGTTAGAAGACGGATATTCAGGACGAGTCATTGTGACTGACCTTGAAGGCAATCCTGTTAAGAGCGACCTTGTGTATTGTATGGAAAAAGAAGCCTCCACGGGCGTTCCCTATGCTCCACTGGGAGATTTTACCGTAGAAGACATTATTCGCAACTATATTGAGATGCAAGAGGAATTGGAACAAGACGAACCTCCTGCCCGAACCTATCCGCTTCGCTATTCCGAGGAAGAATTGGAACTGATGTGGAGTCGGGGGCAAATCGCCAAGACCAATTGGCCTAAGATTCAAAAAGACCCTCTGGCGGGTTCAGATAAGGTTAATGGTGCAGGTTCATGGGCTTGCAACTATTGTGATTTCAAGGATGAGTGCTATCCGTTCAACACGCTAACCGAAGCGGTGGAATCGGGTGAGATGACGGCTGAAGAGGCCATGTCGCAACTTGGATTTGAATCACAGTAATTTCAGTCAATGCGACCCACTACTACGGCGATGTCGTCAGGCTTTCCGCCCATAGATTGAGGGTCACGGGCCTCAATTAGACCTGCTTCATAGCGTCTTTGAGCAATAGGTGTCCAGACCGAAGGATTTTGGGACTGAGCGTAAGCATAGTCGCAGAGAAAGTGAGCCATATCCTGTATCAATTCCAAATCAGTCGCAAAACGAGGAAACTGTGACACTATCTCAGCGATATGGCTGGGAAAGACATTGCTAAAAAGTCCATCTGAGGCCATGATAATGGTATCTCCTGATTGCACAGGAACGCTATATCGCAATGCTTCAGCCCATGAGTCGCCCGTGGCTCCGACTTGATAAGGAGTATTGAGCAGATGTTCTTGCGGTTCACTTTGAAACACAATTCGGTTATTACGAATTACTATCAAACCCGAATCTCCCATCTGGGCTACATAGAGTCGGTCGTCGGACTGTTGAGCCACGATTACAGTGCTGGAGCCATAATTAGACCGGTCGTTCCAATCAGATAAGGCCACAGAAACTGCGTCATAAGGATTGAGTCCCGCCTCCATAAAATTACGAGTATTAGTCATCAAAGAACGAGCAAACTTTCCCGATTGAACACCCTTGGTTCGCCAAGAACCAACTCCATCAGCAATTCCCGCCGAGTTGGAATCATTACAAACAAAAAATGCGTCATCACCAAGGTCATTTTCATTACGATGAAATCCTGCGGTGACTGAACCTGCCCAGACCATAATAGTAAAAGGCTCTGTCTGCTATTTAAGATTAGGTGTTGTTAAATAGGTAATGCAAAACATAGAAACCATGTTTATTAGCGTAGAGGTTCGTGGAAATACTCTGGCTTACCGAGATATTTTGGGAGGAACTTATGACCTACGCTGGAGCAAGGCGGCTCGTTGCTACCAAGGCTCTATGGTTCTCAATGGCAACAAAATCAAAAATCTGACTCAATTTTGTGAGGTCATGGGATTGGCTCTGGCGGTAGATGGAGCCGCAGTTTTATCAGAAGAAGAGGAAATGGAAACCGAAGAGGTGCAATTAGACATCGCCTATGATGATTCCGAATTGGGTGCCATTGGTAACAGAAAAATTGCCGCAGAAGCCAACACTTCAGGACCCTACCATAAGCGATTAAAGAGGTCTGACACCCCCACAGAATCTGTGCAGGAGTTTTTTACGGGAACTCGTTTTGCTGAACCTCGTTTGGAACAACAGCAAGTGCTCCCCGAAGTGGCTCGTCTGATAGAAGAGGGTTATCGCAACATTGTGGTTGAATGTCCCACTGGCTCAGGAAAATCGGCTATGGCGATGATGATTCCCAAAATGTTTGGCGAACCTAATGCTTATGTAGTGACTCATCTCAAGGGTCTGCAAGAGCAATATATGAGAGAAATGCCTTTTATGAGAAGCGTGATGGGTAAGGGCAACTATGACTGTCGTTTGGATGTAGAGGCAGGAACTATCAATGAGAGAACTGCTCAAGAAGCCTTAGACCGAGCCAAAATTGGAGGATTTCAGTGGCAGACTAAAGGTTGCACCGCAAATATGGCTCCTTGCTCTATGATTAAAGGATTCAAGTGCGATTATAAGACTCCTCGTAAGGATTCGGGTGAATATGATTGGGGCGTATCAAGCGATTTGTTGTGTGATTATTTTGAAGCCTTAGCCAATGCTCAGAATGCGGGATATTTTATCAGCAACATGAGTTATCTGATGGCGATGAATCGTGTGGGTTCTATGTTGCCACAACGAGATTTTCTGATTGTAGACGAAGCCCACCAACTGACTGAAGCCATGACGGGATTTTTCTCTTTGGATTTCTCCGTCAAAATTATTGAGCGACTGCTTCAACTACCGACGCATCAAGAGGTGCTCAAAGCCTCAGAAGCCGACCAATTAGCCCTACAACAAGTTCGCAAGCGAGCCTTGGAATCGTGGCATCCTAATAATTCCTTCGCATGGGGCTTTCCGCAAATTCCTTCGGTTCGCAGTGATTCTACTGATGAGTTCCGACAAAAAGCCTCAGCGGTTTGGGCTGCTTATTTCTCGGCTCTGATTCGTAAGGTAAATCGCAAGATTAAGGCCAAGGATTTTTCTGCGGACGAACTCAAGTATGTCTATAATACCCTCAGTCGTTTGGAAGCAGTCACAGAAATGTTGAAAACTGATTGGAAGAACTGTTTGTGGCAAGCCAATGATGACAGCAACCCAGAGTGGGTATCTTTCAAACCGTTAGACATCGGAAATTATTCTGAAGAACTGATGCTCAATGTAGGGCGAGTCAGAATTTTCCTGAGCGGAACTATTGGTGATATTGACATATACCAGCAAGAGTTGGGTCTAAATCCGGCTACCACCGCTTTTGTGCAAGTGGGTTATTCTTCTTTCCCGCTGGCTAACCGACCAGTTTATACTCATCAGGTGGGCGGAAAAATGGGATACCGAAACAAGGATGAAAACCAAATCCGCAAGACGGCTCAAACTGTGATTGATATTGTTAATCAATATCCTCGTGGTAAGGGATTAATTTTGCCCTACACAGATTCTTTGGAACGGGAATTGGTAGAGGCCATAGAATGGATTTCTCCCGAAGTTCACTCTCGTCTGGTGCAGCACGACAAGAATTCCCGTAGTCGTAATGAAGTATTTTCTGCGTTTGATTCCAGTGTGAGTAATCAGGTCTTAATTTCTACCTACGCTAACCAAGGTTATGACGGCAAGACGGTAGATTTCTGCATTATCGTTAAAGTTCCCTTCCCTGCCATGGGTGATGTGAGGACGGCTATCAAAATGAAAGAGAATCCGGGGTGGTATCGCATGATGACGGCAAACGAATTGACGCAGATGTTGGGACGAGTAGTTCGTTCTCCTACCGACACGGGACACAATTATATTATTGACCCGCAATTTGGATTTCACTATAACAAAGGAATAGATGGAAGACCGCTCCGAGATTATATCCCGCCTTACTTGCAAGAAAGCATTGCCGCCAACCAGAATTAGAAATCTTAAATAGGTGAAACCCTGATAGCGAGGCTATGAGGTGCATAGCGATTTCGGGCAAGATGGGGTCTGGCAAAACCACTCTGACCCAAGAAATTATGCGACAGTTGGATGCCGCAGGATTTTCCGCAGCCCATGTGTCGTTAGCCGGGCCTGTTAAAGAAGTAGCACATCGTTATTTTGGGATGAATCCTAACACTAAAGACCGTGCCTTGTTGCAAGCGATTGGACAGGGATTCCGAACTATTCGTTCCGATGTTTGGATTGAATTGTTGAAACAGCAATGTGCCGACCCTCAGACCATCTATATTTGCGATGATGTTAGATTCCGCAACGAAGTTCAGGCATTGCAGTCAGATGATTGGAGGCTGATTAGACTTTCCGTTTCGGAACAGGAACAACAACGAAGGTTAGAAATGGCTTACGGAGCCGAATGGACAGAACATTGGAAAAACCGATTTGAAGCCTCAGAAACCGATTTAGATTCGGCTTCAGAAATAGAGTGGTCGGAAATTTTTCATGATTTACCTCTGCGGTCGGTTCCCGATGCTGCCGCAGAAATCATAGCATCAATCTTAAATAGCAAGGAAGTGAATGCTTGAGTATGATGCCTGAACTTGGTCCGTTGGTGGGCAAGGGTGAATCGGGCTATGTTTTTGAAGTGGTGGGTGAGCCAGAAAAGGTTCTTAAAATTGTGCAAATCCGTCCTGCTGATGCGGCGGGAAGAATTCGTCCGTTTCGTGACACCTTTCCTCGTCCTACGGCTCGGAGTCGTAAGGTGGCTCGGAATGAGTTGCAAGCCAACCTGTTTGCCAGATTAGTCAATATCAATTTTAATCCTCACCTGCCTCATATTTATGATTTCGGGATTCAGTTGGCAGGAAATGACCTACAAGAAAAAATCTTAGAATCCTACCAAAATTACGAGTGGGATAATTCGGCTATGCGAGCCATGATGCGAGAATATACGGCTGATAATCGTGTGGCTTGGTGGGTAATGGAACGAATTCCCGATATGGTCTATAACGATTGGGGCGGGAAAATGGGAGTCTTACCTGTGCCGGGTTGGACCAGTAAAAACTATGCCGAGCACTATCCTGCTCAACAAAAGGCTTACGAAGATTTGACCCATGATTTGTTGGCTGATGCCTCCGTAATTTTGCGAGATACCAAAAATCCTGCTAACATGGGTTATCGCAAGGATGGCACTCCTGTATGGTTTGACCCCACGGTATCTACTTGGCCCATTACTCGCTCTATGAGAAACTCCGAGCGTTTGTTAGACCGTGAAAAATATGACTTGTTTGTTGATGCTTTTGGAGTAGAACAAATTCAACGCTATGCTGCGGCTATCGCTGATGGGAGTTATTTCCGTGAGCGTCATGGGTTAGGAGCATTGATGGCGGAAACCGAGGTGACATCACATGGCAATTAACCAAAAATGGTGGCAAGCGACCATTAAAAATCTGGGGATGTGGTCGGGCATTAACGGCTGGTTTGAAACTGTGATTCCATATGATGAAATCAACAAACCAGAAAATAAGGAGTTTGAGTATCTGGCGGCTTTTAAACGCAATCCTGCCTATCAAAGTAATTTTCAACCAGAAACCTTGCGAAACCTAAATATCTCTACCCGATTTCCTCCTATTGAACCCGAAAGTGTAAATGGACAACCTGCAAGGGCTTTTCAAATCCCAGAGGAGAACTTTTCGGAATCCTACCGACAATTTATTTCCCTTCGTGACCCAAATAATGACACGGCAGCGGGTGGAGGAGGTTGGTGGAGTAACCCTTTGTTTCCGGGTTTTTGGAGAGGCAATAACACAACTACGGGATGGAAAACTGTGTATAATGGTTGGAACTGGTGGCCCGTGGTTCAGCACTCTTTTATTCCCAACAATGGACAGATGTATTATCAAGGTTTTTTAGCCAATACTATGGCCTATTACACGGGCTACTACCAAGAATGGCGAGGTGGTCTTACAAGTTGGTTCAGACGAGATTTCAGTAGTAGAACACAAAAGGTAGTCAAAACCTTGAATTGGAAGATGAATAATAAGGGTGAAATCTATCCTGCTCGCAGCACATCAATCTCCGCCACTGGAGTAGATAAGCCCGAACTAAGTCAATATGGAGATATTGGAATTTGGCCTCAATTGGTTTGGGGAGAATTGCCTCGTGCCGAAGGTATAAGACCAGACCAGTATGACGGTTCTGATGAGAGGGCAAGGCATTATCCATTTGACGCACTGGTAGACAACGACCAAGTATTGGTGCAGAGAACTTACCAGCATATAAATGAGAGCCAGCAAATTAACCGCATTCAGTTTGAAACTTATCAAGAGATTTTTGGCTCTCAGGCTCTTATCCGAGAAGTAGATTGGTATCAGTGGCTAATATGTTATGCTGCTAACATATCAATGTTTATTAAACCAAACTATAAACAACCATATTTTGAGGCTATCTGTGAGTGGATGAATAGTAATCATAACTTGAATCTCACGACCCGTCAAATTAAGAAAATCATTTCTCTCAATCATCCACGGATTAACTACAATGTAAGTTCGGAGGGTTGGTGTCTTGGAAAACCACATGGTCACCATCTGTCTGTATTCCAAGCCGATAATAGGAACATGAAAGAGGCCATCACTCCATACAACCGAGCGATGCAAGATATTTATCCTCCGCCGCAAATCCCCGGCTACAACCCTGAAGAAGACACAGAAATTATTTTTAATGAAGAGGAAATCCAAAGTTGGGTCAGAGAAACTCTGAGAGGAGCCTCTGGTCAGGAAGGCAACTTCCTTCGTTTTGTGGCTGCCGCTAATCAATTCAAAACAGTATTGCCGAGCGTTAAGTTTGAAACAGATGAGGGCAACCTGATTCAAGTGCGAGATTGCACCATGGCGGAATGGAAAGCATTATATTGGGATAGATTGCAAACTGGAATCATCCCCTCTAATATATCCGTGCGGATATATCAAAAAGAACGGGGCAATAATTTAATTAGCCTTAATAGCCGAATCCGTATGGCACAAGCCTTTTTAAGACCCGTAATACAGACAGATGGTGAAACTGAATATGTTAAATTGACATTGTTTTCTGAACCTATGCCTATCACTGATAATAAACACAATATCCAACACAAAAATGTTACTCGTCTACAAACGAATAATTTGATTACTCCTAATCAGTGGGGTGATGAGAATTGGTGGGCCTCTTTTTTGGGAGAATCTGGATTTTTGAAATACAGTGATTCTGACATCTGGAGGTCTTATAATACATTAGATGAGGCGTGGCCTCGCATGATGGCTACCGCAGCGCAGGAGGGTGATTTATCTATACCAGATTGGTTGGCTAATACCACGGCACGAGAAGCGTGGGAAAAGGTTTATCAAGGACAAAGCATTACAATTAGCGTTACGGATTTGTCCCGAACTCTTACACAAAATCTCCAAGCAAAAATTAGAGACACATTTGACTCGCCCGAATTCATCGCATGGATTGATACATATGCGAGTCCTGATTCCGAAATAATAACGGTTCCAGAAAAACTTGGGCAAAAGCAAAGTAAATTATTCTTGACTCCAGATAGGGTCGGCGGCGAGGGGCTTGAGAGAACCCTTAATATGCTTTGGACGGATGATATTTCCACCCTAAATACAGAATATAATCAGGCGGTGTCTTCATATTATCGTTCAAGTGATTCGGAAATTGATTCCGTAGGAACCATTAGTAACTACTCCACAATTACGAGGGCAGACCGCCGAAGGCGAACCCAAAATATCATAAACTCAGTATTTACCAACTATGGTTGGGATGCAGTCACAGGTGGACCTGATAATTTCGCTGCGGATGAGGAATGGCAAGCCATAGCCGAAGAAAACCAAGAAATTTATGACGATGAAGTAGCAAGTCAGGAATTTTTCGTGTTTAATTTGCCCCAAAGTTGGAACTTCCCAGTGAACCGAAATTTAGCATCTCCTAACCGACCCCAATTTGGATTTATTATCAACTGGAGCCGCATTTTGAGTTATCGTATTAAATCCTTGCTAAATCCAGAGAACTGAAATTAGTTTCGCCAGAAATGAAATCCTTCTGGTTTATCAGGATGACCGTCCACAGTTTCTACGCTTTCAGAAGAGAGGGCTTGTCGGATTTGACGATTGTAGCGAATAACTCCCCACACTACTGCGGCCACAGCGGTCAAACCTGCTACATTAACCAAACGAGGAGATAAAATTCCATCGGCATGATATTCTTCCGCACCCATGGCTGGTCCTTCAAGGTCTACAATACCCATATAACCCATTTGACCCAAGGCTTCTTGAAAAGCAAACCAATCTGCTCCAGCATCATTAGCCAGAGTAGAACCTCCTGAACCATCAGGAACATTTTTGTTCTGACCAGATTCTCGGTTGATAGCGTATGGGTCGCAGCCGGGAGAGGCTTGTTGCATAGCCGCCACTACGGTCGCAGAATTAGGAAACACCAAAATACGAACACGGTTGTGCATGACTCGCTTGCCAGTGTTATCATCAATTTGTTGGTGAGGAAATACAATATATTGCACAATATATTCATCATTATCACGACATTTGATAAACTCATCTACAATATCGGTAGAAGAAAAGTATTGGCGGCCCGTGTAAATTTTTCCGTCTTTGAGTGGATGGCCGTGAATAGTCCACTTGCGGTTAGTAAGCCCGTCAGTCAAAGCATCTTGGTGAGCCTTGGCTTGAGGATTAACTTCAATCCGTGATTCATCACCATAAGTCACATTTCCGAGATAATACTTTCCGTCACGCTCATAGACATAACACATCCACTCTCGTTCTTCGTGAGTTTTATCTGAGTATTTCTTCATATCAGCAATGGCTTCGTCAGAAAACCGTTCCCATTCTGGCATCCATTTCGTCATTTTATCACCCATATCTTATTGTTTGACCCGATTCTATCACGGGGGCGGCAGTCGCAATAATCGCTGCCCGAACTTCAGCATCAGAAATTTCTAATCCAACGGTTCTTCCTGAGGCAGAAGAAATTCGCTCCACTGCTACTCCTTGAGATTGCAACAAGTCTGCCAGAGCATCCAATGTGGAGGCAGTGGTTTGACCTTGATAAATAATTTCAGGGGCTTCTACCCAGATACTGCCGGGGCAATCGTTAGCCGCACGAGTTTTTCCTGACTTTACATTGACCCAGATTCTGTCTGAGATGGATGAGTCCAAACGAGTGGGACGAACTGTCAGCACCGGTCCCGCTTTGGTAACCACATCGGGTGTTAAAACAAATTGTTCGGGTGTCAGAGGTTTTCCTTGCAGCGTCAGCAAATTTTCGGGGAGCAAATTAATATACCAATCTGTTCGTCCACGACCACTGGGACGGTCGTTAGTAAATTGCACCGAACCTGAAATAAAGGGGTCGGCGGTAATCGTTCCAATAGAGCCAATACCGAAACCGGGCGGCACAAAGCGATTATTGATGTGGTCGGCTACATATTCTGATACCACACGAGTTCGGTCGCCTGATTCTTTCAGCAACCATTGGGAAAACTGACCATCAAAATTGATAATACGATATTCTCCTTCAGTCACCTGAACTTCATCAAAGATATTGAGGTTGGATTCTAACAAGAAACAATACCACTCAGATTTTTCTGTGCGACTATAATTCGCCACAGCCGCCTGTCCCGTATCATCGGTAACTTGCATATTAGGAGGAGGTGCAGGTCCAACTACAACAACTCCGGGCGGAAGTGGCACTGGATTTCCGTCGCTGTCTAACCAATCCGCTAACATAACTTGCGAGCCGACATAAACTGGTGGCAGTAATTCTGCCTCAGCACCGACACCCTCATTTCTGACAATAACCATGTGCTGACCTCCAGTCCACTCACGGAAATACCATTGAATATAATCCGCAACTGTCATGTTGGGTGTAACTCGGATGCCTTGATAATTAGCCGGATAACGCATGGTTTCAATCCCAGTAAATCCTAAGTCAGTAAGATTAAGCATTCCTTGAAGGTTTTGCACCGTAGCAATGTCGCCGGGGCGTGGTTCGGGCAAAGGTTGATTTTCCATGGCCTCTTCAAAACCTTGATAGGTTTCGTTGAATCCCTCGTTAAAACTCTCTTCAAGGTCAGGGTCCATGCCAGTATCGGCAAAGGCTGATTCTTGTCCGGGTCGGTATTGTCGCACTTCGTAAGTCATCAGTTATCCCTCCGAGATACAGGTTCAGAATTCTGGTTTCTCCAATCAGAGGGCAAACGAGCAATCACACGAGAGTCAGTAATAACTTGATTCTGGACTGCCCAAATCAGAGCCGAATCAGAATCAGAGAAAATCAGGATTTTACCCGTGGCATCACGATACCAACAGGAATTCGCTGTGTCCCAAATACCGCAAATGGCATTTTTACGAGATTGATAGTCTGCTTGGGCTTCCTGCAACCGTTCTCTGGCCTCTTCGGTATCAGCACCCCATGTAGATTCTGCATTTTGAATGGTTTGATTGGCTTGTTGGTTAATATAATCAATCGCTGCATCTTCTACGGGGTCAGCAGGATTGGCTTGCTGCATGGCTTCCACTGCATTACGAACTGCTTCTTCGGCTATGGCTTGCATATCTTCGGCTACTGATTCGTTAGCAACATCAGCGAACTCACCCGGCATGGTATCACGATTACGGGCTTCAGCGTTGGCGGCTGCTTCAGATAAATCAGTGCGGGGCTGTTGATTTAGTAATTCTTCCCATGCCCCAGATTCTTCCCATCCAGTTTCAGCCGCAGATTCAATAGCGGCTCTGGCTGAGGCATCGGCTTCGGCAACAGCATTTCGGTCATCAAGGTCACCCATAATGGCGGATTCACGAGCCTCCATTGCCGCAGATATGGCTTCTTGTGCGGCCATAATTGCATCAGCCTGATTTCCTGCTTCCGCTGCTTGAGCCGCCATCTCAGCCATATTACGGGCTTGCTCCGCCGCATCTTGAGCCGGTGATGAACCTTGTCCTAATTCCAGATTTTCGGTTAAATCGGCAGAAACTTCACGGGCTAATGCTTCCATATCTGGATTGGCGTCGGCCATAGTTTCTAAAGCACGGAGAGCCGCATCCTTGGCGGCTTGCACTGCGACAGCATCGGCTTCAGAGTTAGGATTAGCATTAGCATTGGCTCGCATGGCTTCTTCCACGGCTCGGATAGCGGAAAATCCTGCCAAATCTGAATCGCCTTCGTTAGCGGCTCTTTCAGCAGCATTAGCAGCGGATTGTGCCGCCTGTCGTGCCGCCGCAGTGTTGTTAGAGCGGTCAGTAGCATCCTGTTGGGCTTGATTTTGTCCCGCAGTAGCACCAGCATCACGAGCCGACGCTTGACGGCTGGCGTTAGATTCAACTCCGGCTGATTCAACATATTCGTTAGTAGAGGCTTCACCATATCCCGTAGGAATCCCCGCATCACGAGATGCTTGCGAATCTCTTTCCATCTGCTCTACCAGTTCGGAAATTTCGTTGCGGGCTGCATCTCCAGAGGAGTCTTGCAGGTCTTGGTTAAGGTCGGGAACCCATCTGTTTTCGGGACCTTCTTCCGCCATCAAAGAATAGAGATAAATAATGGAATTGGTAGCGTCGTCAAATTCAAATAACATATAGTAATCACAAGATTCTTGAGTAATAGTAATAGCGGCTGAATAAGATTGGAAATCTGGGAATTCTAAGTAGCATTCAGCAGGAGTCGGACGGAAGGCAGTAAATTGAATTCCATTATCCGACATTATGTCTTGAATGCCTCCGAAAGTCATAATATCTCCACCAATAGAATTTGGCATCCATAACATATGCACTGATTCAGGGGTGGGTTGCACAGGAGAGTTAGCATAACTTCCATCGCCCAAATTGAGCCACATCCATGATTGAGTTCGCTCTAAGTCAGGGCTGGGCGTGGGGCTGGGTGGCATTCCAGCACTGCTTTCACCACCTTGTCCTTGATTTGGTTGCGTTCCTCCTCCTCCTTCTCGCCCTTCGCCGGGTTCTTCACCTCGGTCGCCGGGGCTGGGTTGTGAAGGTTCATCTGGTTCATCTTTGTTCAAGAGTGCCTTGATTTCACGAATCAATCGTTCCAGTTCCTCATCAGTTAAATCAGAAAATGGTCCATCACCGGGTTGCGATGGTTCATCGGGAGGCAAATCAGTTGGTTGTGGAGGCATCATATCATCTGTTCCAGAAGGAAGCCGAGAATCTAATTCTTCTTCCAGTTGTTTTAGTATTTCTTCTAATGAATCTGAGTCATTGTTTCCAGTTTCTGGACCTCCAGAGGCTTGATTTCCTGAGTCCGTTGGACCGGGTTGGTCACCTTTTGGTGCGGTATTCCCTCCTGCTCCAGAAGGAGATGGTCCGCCTTCTTGGGGCTGCCCAGATTCTCCCATAGGGCCTTGCATACCAGAATTTCCTTGTCCCTGCCCTTGTCCTGAACCAGAACCCTGTCCTTGACCTGAGCCTTGTCCTGAGCCAGAACCCTGTCCTTGTCCTTGTCCAGAACCTGAACCACTTCCCGAACCAGAACCCTGTCCTTGACCTGAGCCTTGCCCTGAACCTTGACCAGAGCCAGAACCTTGGCTTTGACCTGAACCAGAACCTGAACCTTGCCCTTGTCCTTGACCAGAGCCAGAACCTTCGCCTTGACCTTGGCTTTGACCTGAACCTTGTCCCTGTCCCTGTCCTGAACCAGAACCTGAACCTTGCCCTTGTCCTTGACCAGAGCCAGAACTTTGTCCTTGACCTGAACCTTGTCCCTGTCCAGAGCCTGAGCCTTGGCTTTGACCGCTTCCTTGTCCAGCAGTGTTTCCGCCAGCACCAGATGGGCCTCCTTGTCCTTGACCTTGGCCTTGACCTTGGCCCTGACCTTGGCCTTCGCCTTCTCCTTCTCCTTCACCTTGGCCTTCTCCTTGACCCTGACCTTGCCCTTGTCCTGAACCAGAACCTTGTCCACCAGAGCGTTCCATTCCGGGCGGGCCTTGTAGGTCAGAAAGTGGGTCTTGTTCTCTTTCACCCTCTCCTTCTCCAGAACCTTCTCCTTGTTCTCCTCGTTCTCCATCACTACCAGTGCTACCACTGCCTCCACCGCCGCCACGACCGCCAGCACCAGAACCTCCCAGATTAGAGGTGCTTCCTATGGTTCGCACAGAATCTGCGTCCTCAGATGATTGCACTAAAACATAATCAAGGTTTGGGTCAAAATCGTTAGTAGGTGTATAGGATAATGTGTCATTCAAAGAATCAAAATCCAGATAGGGTATAAGGGTAATGGCATCACCGATGAACCATGCTCCGGGTTCTACATAAATTTGGGTAGCGGATTCTTGAATTAACCCCTCAAGACCACTCAGATTACGGATAGTCATTTGACCCATTACAGGGTCAGTAATGATGGGGCGAACATTGGGGTCGGTAGGAGGAATAGTAATAACGCTGGTTTCTCCAGTATTGACATTGACTGCCAGAACACGGTCACCGTTTTGAACAGGCATATGGTATCTATGACCTGCTTGCTATTTAAGATTGTTGGTAAAGATTGTTCCAATCCGGGCGGGGAGATGGGCAGAGACACTGGAAAATAACTCGCTGCCGTCCCGATTCGTCCCATTTTTCTGTGCCAATCATCCGACCCAATAATCCGCATTCACAATTGATTTCCAGTCTTTTTATCATAGTATCACCCGATAATTAAAGAACTCACTTCGGCTAAGGCGTCCAAATTACCTGTGCCTTCAAACATACCGATAGTATTCATTCCCATCCAAATAACATTGACTAATACAGGAGCCATAGCATCATGATAAAAAGCGGTTAGCAACAATCCTGCCGAACCAATCAATGAAATTCCGTGATAGGTGCGAGAGGTGTTCAAGAGCCAGCCACGAGAAACCGCAGTTACGGCTGCTAATTGTAAAGCACCTCCTAAATATCCCACCGCATCCATTTTCCGACGACCATAATTTTGGTCTAAATACTCTCGGAGAGAATCAGAACGACGAGCAGCCCAGACAGAGATTCCCGTAAAAACCACAATCACGCCGATGATTAGTTTCATAGTATCACTGCCATATTAGTATGGTGGTCTTGCTATTTCAACTTGATGGATGATTTGTGCGGGTTAGTATAAATAGTTTGTTTCCAAAGCCTTATCTTAAATAGGTCGTGCTACACATCCTAAATTAGCCCAGCAACAAAAACGGGCGAAAACAAAAAAACAAAAACAAAAAATGGAGATGAAAAATATGGCAGAAAACAACACAGATGTAGCAGCATTTTTGAGCGAACTTAAGGAACTTCAACCAGAGCGACCAACTCGTGCTCTGGTGAACTACGAAACCTTCAAGCCTGAGATGGACCATGTGTATAAAGGATACACTCTTGAAGGATACACCGACGGCATTGAATCCCCTCTGGGTTCAGTCAGCACCGCAGTCCGCATGATTGCACCCGGTAACGAAGGAGAACCTGCTGAGGGCCGCCGAATCACAATTTGGCTCAGTTCCTACGAGCAGAACGACTTCCAACGCTTCCTCAACGACAATGTAACCAACAACGATGAGGTTTCCCTCCCAGTAACTGTGGATTGGCTCCGACGCATGGAGAAGTCCCAAAAGACTGGCCGTGATTACAAGCAATTCTTCGCAATCTTCCGTGGAGTGGCTGACCGTGACTCTCTTCCTGAGGTTCACGAAGACCAACTCAAGCAGGATGACTGAGGCTGAACCGCTTTCACAACCCCGTTTTGCACCACCTGTCCCTTTGGGGGCGGAGGTCTGGTCTTTCCAGCGTAAGCAAGACCTCAGATTTTCTGAGGGATTGACCTCCCCCTCTGAAGCGGGACTTGATATAGGTGATACCCGTATTTGGAGGCGGAGGGATGATGAGTGAACGAAGCAATTCCAGAAGAAATTCGGGAATTCGCCCAAAATTGTGTCGCTGGTTATCCTGAGTTTCAAATCTCGGTTGAACCCGTATTTCGCAGTCAGATTACTGGCTCGTGGCAAAATCAAGGTTCGGGCATCTGCATCAAGATGGACACGCAACCTTTGAATCCACGAAGTCCCAATCCAGAGGAAACAGGTATTTGGTTCACGATAAGTGACGGCAACTTTGCGGTAGAGTGTTTGATTCACAACGGCACTTCGGTGCCAGAGGGTCAGACAGACCAAGCGTTAGAAGCGTCCCTAATGACGCTGAGAACCTCTCTCCGAAACGGCACCAACATTGGTGTTGAAGGTTGTTATCACATTGTTAATCGGGACAAAGTGTTTTTGGTTCATAGAGTCTATCAACTCAAGAAGCATACCGAATCACAAATGACCGATGAGCAATTACAACAGTTTTTGAACCTCTGCAAAAAAGCGAAAATACGACCGCTGGACTTGTTGATGCGGGATGAAACCCTGTGGCGGGAGTTTTACTCTCCCGAAATCCTGAAGAAAGCAGTGATGCTCTATTGCCTTAGCCCTCAAAACAAGGGTGACTTGCTCCATATCGGACTGGTCACTTCTATGGGTGAGGGTAAAGACCACTTGATTGAACGAGTAGTGCAACCGCTGGTGCCTGTGGGTGTGGCTGGTTCGGGCAAAATGTCCACTATTGCGGGGCTATTTGGTGCCATGAGTGGTGACGACTTAAGTAGCATTGAGTTAGGATTGATTCCTAAAATGAATCACGAAAGACTGGCAGTGAGTGAGTTCCAAACTTGGGACGACATGGTGTTTGGTGAATTGATGAATGTCATGGCTAACGGCAAATTTGAAATGCAGAAAGGCCAGATGGATATTTCTCGCCCCGGTTGCGTCAATATGATGTTTCTGGGAAATCCGCCCCGACACTGGGATGGAGAAACCCACAAGAAAACCGATATGCTGGAATCATTCGGAGATTATACCTACCAGATTCTCAGCCGATTGACCCTAATTTTCACCCAGATGTCATTGAGTGGTCCTGAAGCGGAACGCATGATTGAACAGAAAATTATGGATGCTATGAACGGTCAGTTTGACGACCCCGAAATCCGAGCCGAAATGACGATGTGGCGAACTTTCGCCCGTGAATACTTACGAAAAGTTTCTATGATAAATCCATTCTTGAGTCAAGACATTATGGGAGCCATTAGGGAAACTTACCATGGCTATATCAAGAACCAACCACAATTTATTGAGGTGTTCTTGGCTCGGAGCGAAAAGGATATGCGAAAATATCAAGAGTTCACTAATTTGTGTCGTGCTTTCGCCCGGTTAGATGGGAGCGAAGTCGTAGACGATAGACACATTACCGAAGCCATGGACATCTTTTTGGTGAGTCTGAAAACGCTCCACGAAAACTTCCCATTAGATGAGTTAGAAGCAGGAATGTCCGCAGAAGACTTACGGTTGTTTGGGGAAATCAAGAAAATCATTGGGGATAATGAACGCTTAGACCTGAAAACCCTGCGAGCCGCCATGATGAATCAGAGAATCTCTGATGCGGACTTGAAGAAATTAGAAAAAGGCGGATATTTACGACAAGAAAACAATCCCGATGGTAGCAAATATATCGTGTTAGTCCCCAAAGGTTCAAATAGGAAACAACCAGAGTGATAACCATGCCTCTGAGTAGTGATGCCGCTAATCGTGCTGCGGTAGCCGTCGCCAGAGTTATTGCTAATGGCGAATCATTTTCGGCAGCGGCTCGTGCGGTAGGCACCTCTCTGCGAACCATTAAACTATTTCTACGGGAAAACCGTATTGGTATGGAAAGAAATCAGGCGGGTCGGTGGGAAATCATCCGAACTCCAGCCCAAAAAATTCCAGAGTTTTTAGAAGGCATTTGGTCGGGTGAATCGGCCACGGCTATGGCTCGCAGACTCAATACCACAGTGCGAACTATGAGTAATCAAATGTTGCCTGATGAGTCTGGCACAATGCGTCCAGTAATCGTCAAGATTGGCAACACTTGGACTCCCAATTTTGTGGGAGTCCGAGAATATAGTATGACCTTGCATGGTAGTTTGATTGGACTCAACGATTCGGTGCAAGGCCGAGGCGAACAAGCCGGGCCAAATGCCCAGCAAGAGGATGCCGACCCAGAATATGCGGATATTTGGTGGCAAGTGGATTTCAACTCTTTTCCTTCTACTCTGGCAATCGGAGAGGTAGGTCCTTATTATCAAGCCTCAATTGTGGAGGCTTTGCGAGCCTATTTGGAAACTCCAGATTTCGCTAACCGAGGCTTGGCTAACCGATTTTTGGGTAATGCTTCAGTAGCGGCTTCGGCAGGAGCGGCGGGCAGAATTGCCGCAGATGGTTCTATGATGTTGAGTCGGTTAGAGCAATTTTTGGAACGATATGATATTCGCATGGCTCCTGATGTGACGGTGGGTGTAGAACCTGCATCGGGTCTGGTTAGCCCGATAAATTGGATTTGGTTGGGTGATTTTGGAACTGACTCAGACCGAAGGGCTACGGGATTGTGGCAAGTGATGTTTTTGACCTCTGCGGAAAGACAAGAATATCCAATTACCGTCAATTACGATTATGATTTGTTGGATGAGATTGATTAAAACCCACGCTAATGGTTCATTCTTAAATAGGTAGTATCTATATGGTGTAATTATACCAGAGGTATAAACATGGAACAAGAAATGATTTATCTGGCGGGTGCGGCTGGCGTAGTAATCGCTGGTGCTGCGGCTCGCTGGTGGAAAAAGAACCGAAGTAAGATTGCCGAACAGTTGGAAACTGCTCTGGATTCTGTGGAAGATGCTATTGAAGACGCCACGGGCGTAGATGTGGAACTATCTGATGCCGTATCCGAAGTTATGGAAGCGGCTGACGAAGTAGTAGAAACTGCGGCAGAAGCGGCAGAAGCGGGCGACTCAATTGAGGAAATTGTAGAGGCCGTCACTGAAGTGGTGGAAGCCGAAGCAGAAGAACTCAAAGAAGACCTCACGGCTTTGACTGTGGCTCAACTCAAAGAGCGTTTGCGAGCGGCTGGACTGGCTGTTAGCGGCACCAAATTGACTCTGATTAACCGACTGGAGGGAAATGAATGAACTGGAAAAAGATTGGACTGGGTGCAAGCCTCGCATCAATCATCGGTAGCATTGCCATTTATTTTGCCCACGATGAGAACCTCGGAATTTTCGTAGGTTTGTGGGCATCGGCTTTGCTTCTGTTGAGTGACCGCATGGCTGAACTCCTTGAGTGAAATTTAAATAACAAGCCAAACAAGTTTTGGCTATGGCTGAGTTCTACTCTGTTTCGTTAGAGGAGATGGATGCTTTATTGCGTCCGATGCGATTTCAGCCTGTTGATTTGACTTACCGAAGGCGTCCCGTCAAAGAATGGGTTTATCAACGACCTCTTCCGAATCGGGATAATCACTTTGTTAGAGTCTATACGGGCATCAATCGTTATGGGCAACAGCAGAATCAATCTCGTGGCGTGGGAAAAGACGCTATCCGAGTGCAAGTGGTTTATCGTGACCCTGCGGGTTTTGAAACATTAGTGACTCAACCCAAGCGGGTGCATCGGGTCAGAGGTTGGGCCGATAACTTGGCGAATCGTCTGGATGAAATCAACCGAACTCGCCCGCAAGTGGCCTTTGATAGTCGTGGCAAACCTATGACCTTGCGAAAGGGTAAAACAGGTTGGTTTTGGGGTAGTAGTGATTATCCCCGATACAAAGAAACTCGTCCTTTCCAAGCAGAGGGTGAGGTAGAATCCGAATTTTATGGTGGAATTCCCATTATTGACCTTAACTCAAAAAAAGAAATTGAAGAATATGGGTTTTTTAGACCATACGAACCAAATCCATCTCGTAAAGAGGAACGGTTGCGTGAATCATTAACTGATGCACCCGAAAACAATAATCTATTTCGCATCACTTGTGATGATGTATATGCGGTAAGAACCATTTATGGCCCTTCTAAAATAATTTTTGGGAGAAATATGTTGGCTTCTAACAAAATGTCTTTCAATCGCTCCGCCCAAGCAAATCTATCAGGGGTGTGGAGGCTAATGGGATTGCCCAGAAATAATAGTGGAGTAGTAAGTGCATTTGGACCTCTTGAAAACATAGAGAAAATGCCTCAATTCTCGGAGAAACCAGTAGTCAATCTCATAAATAGTTGGTCTGACCCGTCATCATACGGAGAACTGATTCCTAACAGAATTGTTATCAATATGAAGGGGCTGGTTTTTGCTTACGACATCGTGCATCGTGAGATTGAATTTTATGGTGGAGTGCCACAATCAAGCATCGTATCTCAAGATATACCTCCTGAAGTTGTTAAACCTGAAATGGCTGTTCCAGAGAGTATTTGGAAAAATCGCAGAGATTACGAATCCCTACTAAGGAGATATAACTCCAACAACAGACGGTTTAGACAAGGGCTTAAGGGTGAAATTGATGTGCCTGATGAAGAATACATTAACTATTGGAATCAATTCGCTGCCGAAGACAACTACGATTCTACTTATGGCAAAGCCCAAGCCAAAATCCGCAGACGACTCAAAAAGAAAATTATGGCTCAAGCCCTTATGGGAACAAAGGCAGGTCAATGGTCGGCTCGTAAGTCCCAAGAACTGAAACGCCAATATGAGGCGGCTTGTGAGCGGCGGGATTTGGCTCCTTACAAGGGTCAGAAAACGCAATCACAGAAAAATCTGAGCAATTGGAGCCAGCAGAAATGGAGAACAGCCTCCGGGAAGAATTCTTCTGATACGGG
>Ga0181591_10000364_pt1 | contig 34771 bp, 43 predicted proteins | sample 071ome_33_FD_133757 | JGI IMG/M metagenome (GOLD analysis project Ga0181591, IMG submission 133757) | Coastal salt marsh microbial communities from the Groves Creek Marsh, Skidaway Island, Georgia - 071412AT metaG (megahit assembly) | ecosystem: Environmental > Aquatic > Marine > Intertidal...
CGAAAATTATTGTTGAATAATAATAGTTAAATGCACAAATTAATTGAAATTCTACTACTGAATAAATAATTTGTCCAAAAGAATTGGGGATTAAAGTATTCAATTCAAATGCTTTAGCATCTAAAATATTAAATATGTAACATAAAAATGGTAAAAAGTATGACGTAAAAATTAACGGCATTATACCAGCTTGGTTTATTTTTAGTGGTATAGTATCTTTTTTTTCAATTTCATTATTTTTATTACCTAATTCTTTAGCTGGAATAACAAAAACTACTCTATTACTATCTAGTAAAAGAATAATCCCGGATATAGTAAGCAAAACTGTAATAACAATAATTAAATTCTCAATAAAACTAATAGGCGGAAGTTGTGAAGGTCTACTTGTTAAAATATTAAGAAAAATTAATAGTGAAGACCCATTTGCAATCCCATATTTTGTAATTGATTCACTAACCCATAAATTTATCATTGCACCAGTTGTTAAAATGCAACTAATATCAAATAAATTATTTGAATTAAATGAAAATGGTCTTAATAAATATGCAATCACAAAACTTTGAATTAAAGCCCAAAAAAAAGTTAAATAACGTGTATATAAAAAAATTTTTTTCTGCCCATTTTGACCGTCTTCTTTCAGTGACTTTTTCAAATCAGAATTAATCGTAATAAATAATTGTATTACAATCGAAGCGTTAATATAAGGTATAATTCCTAAAGTAAAAATATTAATACCTAAAATTTCTTTACCTGAACGATTAAATAATAAATTTTTTAGCGGTGAATTTGATTGTGCAATTTCCTGAAGAATATTTCTATCAAAATTAGGTAATGATATAAATGTTCCTATACGAATTATTGAAATTAAAAAAAAAGTAACTAATAATGGTTTTAATGAAGCTTTAAAAATTTCTACTGTTTTTGAATTGGTGAAACTTAAAAAGAATTTTTTTTTTGCCAACATTTCCTAAATAATTTATTAATTTAAAAATATAAGGCTTCTACATTTAAATTTCTATCGTTTGCCGTTTGGTTGATAGTTTTTAATTGTTTTAAACCATTTAATGTTGCTCTTGCATTATTTAATAAATTTCCCGAGCCAAGTTGTTTTGCTAATACGTTTTTTATTCCTGCAATTTCAAGAACTGTACGGATTGAGCTTCCAGCAATTACTCCAGAACCAAGAGTTGAAGGTCTGATAATAACATTTGAAGCTCCAAATTTACCATGAACTGTATGTGGGATTGATTCATTTTTTGTAATTGGAATTGTTATTAAATTTTTTTTTCCATCCATAACTGCTTTTTTTATCGAATTACTAATATCATTAGCTTTTCCAATTCCAATTCCAACTGTTCCTTTTCCTAAACCAATTATTATTACGGTTCTAAAACTTAATTTTTTGCCGCCTTTTACAACTTTTGAAACTCGTTTAATTTGAACTACTTGATATTGTTGTTCTGTAGCTTCTGATTTTCTTTTTTTATTTCTTCTGTTTTGTAAATTTTTTTTTCTTTTTACAGACTCGGATTTAATCATAAGTACCTTTTTTTATTTTTTAAAAATCTAAACCGGCTTTTTTTGCTCCTTCCGCTAATGCTTTAATTCGACCATGAAATGGACGGTTACCCTTGTCAAAAACTACTTTTGTAATTTTTTTTTCAAGTAATTTTTGTCCAATTTTTAACCCCACTAAATAGGCAGCTTCGCAAGTACGCCCATTACTAATTTCTTCTTTAATTTCTTTTTCTAATGTTGATGAAGCAACAATAGTACTTGCTTCACTATCATTTATAATTTGTGCATAAATATTTTGATGTGATCGAAAAACAGCTAAACGTGGTCTTTCCGAAGTTCCAATTTTTTTATTTGCCATGTAAGTTAATTAAGTTTTATTATTTTCCTGATTTACCTGGTTTTAAAATGATTTTTTCTCCTTTGTATAAAACACCTTTACCTTTATAAGGTTCTGGCATACGTAATTGTCGCATTTTTGCTGCAAATAATCCAACTTCACTTTTTTCAATACCCTTAATTACAACTTCCGTATTCTTTTCAATACTAACAGTTATATTAATTGGGATTGAAAGAACGTGAGCATGACTATAACCTAAAGATAACTCTAAACTATTACCTTTTACTTGTGCTTTATAACCAACACCTACTAATGTCATACGGTATTCAACTTGTTTTTCAACTCCAACAAATTTATTTAAAATTTCTTTACAAACAAAACCAGCAAGACTTTTTGATTTTTTTGAATTTTTATCTGTTGGATCTACTAGAATTAAATTATCTTCAATTTTAAGTGAAACTAAATTTGGAATAATTAATTTAGATTTTCCTTCTTTTCCTTCAATTAGTATTTCGTTATCGGTTAAATTAACTTTTATCTGATTTGGTATTGGAATACGTTTACGACGTAAGGACATATAAAATTCTCCAAGATTCTTTAATTAATTAAATTTAATAAATATGCAATAAAACTTCTCCACCAATATTTGCTTTTCGAGCTTGACGATCAGTCATAATCCCTTTTGAGGTAGAAAGAATGGCAATTCCAAAATTTCCAATTTCTTGTGTTAAATTTTTTGTATTAACATAAATTCTACGGCCAGGTTTACTTACTAATTTTAAATATTTAATTGTTGGATTTTTATTTGTATCAGTATAGTTTAAATGGATTAGTAAGCTTTTATTTGGAATATTTTCAATAATTTCAAATTTTTCAATGAATCCTTCATTAACTAAAATTTTCGATAATGCAATTGTCATTTTTGTTGCTGGGGTTTCAACAATTTGATGACGAACTAAAATTCCATTTCGAATACGCGTAGTAAAATCCGCAATGATGTTATTTACCATAATAATTTTTCGTACAAATTTTATTTATTTTTAAATGGAACGCCAAAACTTTCTAGAAGAGCTAAACCTTCGGCTTTTGATTTTGCAGTTGTAACAATTGTAATATTTAAACCACGTAATTCATTAACACTTTCATAAGGTATTTCAGGAAAAACCAATTGATTTTGTAAACCAAAATTATAATTACCAAATTTATCAAAACTTGAAGTACTTAAACCTTGAAAATCACGTGTTCTTGGCAAAACTAAATGAATTAAACGTTCTAAAAATGAATACATATATTTTTTTCTTAGAGTAACCGTAATTCCTAAAGGTTGATCTTCACGTATTTTAAAACCAGCCACGGATTTTTTTGCTTTTGTTACTAGTGGTTGCAAACCTGAAATAGTACGCATTTCTTGAATGGCTTTTTCTAAAGTTTTATTATTTGTGGCATTCGTACCTAAGCATTGATTTAATTGAATTTTTACAATTTTTGGAACTTCATGCTGATTTTTATATTGAAATTTTTCTTGTAGTTTATCAATAATCTCGTTTTTGTATTTATTTCTTAAATCTGGTCGCATAATTTAAAATTAAAAGATTAAGTATTAACAATTTTTTTAATATTTGATATATGTATGGGTGCTTCAAATTGAACGATTTTTCCTGTATCCCATCTTTTACTTGGTTTTACATGGCGAAATCTTATATTGATATTTTCTATAACAACTTGTTCAGTTTGTTTTATTATGGCTTTTATTTTACCTGTTTTTGTTTTGTGATTGCCAGAAATAATTTGTACATTATCACCAACTTTAAGATTTATTTTTTTATATTTTTTTATTTGCATTTAAACTACCTCAGGTGCTAATGAAACAATTTTTGTATATTCTTTATCACGAATTTCACGCGCTATAGGTCCAAAAACGCGGGTTCCGCGTGGATTACTATCTTTATTTATAAGAACTGCAGCATTGTCATCAAATCGAATATGAATTCCGTCTTTTCGACGAATTGTTTTTTTTGTACGAACTATTAATGCTGTTACAATATCAGAACGTTTAACACCCATATTAGGTATTGCATCTTTTACTACACCAATAATAGTATCACCTATGGTACCGAATTGTTTGTTGCTACCTAAAACTCGAATACACATAATTTTTTTAGCGCCTGTATTATCCGCTACATTTAAATATGTTTGAGGTTGTATCATAAATTTAATTCTCAAATAAGTTTTTATTAATGATTTTTTTTAAAGCCCAACGTTTTTTTCTACTTAATGGAATTGAAGAAACTACAGTAACTAAATCTCCAATATTACACTCATTAAATTCATCATGAACAAAATATTTTTTTACACGAATTTTAATTTTTGAATATAATTTTGATTTATATTTATTATTTACAGCCACAACAATTGTCTTATCCATTTTATTACTAACAACAATACCGATTTTTTCTTTTAGTGCCATAATTTAATTCGCGTTTAATTTTTCATATTCAAGGTTTATAAGTAATCTTAAGCGATGCTTAATATGTTTAAAGCTATGAGGTTTAAAAGATTGGCGCGCAGCTTTTTTTAGCCTTAATTCAAAAAGTTCCTTTTTTAAAGCAAGAATTTCATTTTTAATTTCATTTAATTCTAAATCTTTTAACTCGTTAATTTTTGGAAAGCTCATTATTTTTAATTCTCTTCTAATTGAATAAATTTTGTTTTAATTGGTAATTTATAAGCTGCAATATTCATTGCGTCTTTAGCAAGTTCAGGTGAAACACCGCTTAATTCAAATAAAATTTTGCCGGGTTTTACAACTGCAACCCAATATTCAACGGCACCTTTACCAGAACCCATTCTTGATTCTGCAGCACGAAATGTTACTGGTTTATCAGGAAAAACATTAATCCACAATTTACCACCACGCTTTGTGTAACGTGTTATTGTTCGACGCGTCGCTTCAATTTGTCGTGACGTTAACCATGTTGGCTCTAGTGCTTGTAAAGCATAATTACCAAAGGATATTTTATTACCACGACACGCTTTTCCCTTTAATCTACCACGATGTTGTTTACGAAATTTTGTTCTTTTTGGAAGTAGCATACTCTTTTTTCAAGTTTAAAAATTTAATAATTTTAATTGAAGTTTTATCCTTTAAATAACCAGACTTTAACTCCAAGAATTCCATAAATTGTTGAAGCTGGTTTTGATGAATAATCAATATTAGCACGAAGTGTTTGAAGTGGAACTCGACCTTCTCGTAACCACTCACTACGAGCAATCTCACTACCATTTAAACGTCCTGATATTTCCACCTTAATTCCTTGAACTTTATCTGTTAATAATGATTGTTCAATTGCTTTTTTCATAACTTTCTTAAATGGAATTCGTTTTTCTAAACGAGAAACAATATAAGCTCCAACTAATTCGGCTTCTTGAAATGGTTCTTCAATTTTGTTAATGTTAATTATAATATTTTCATAATTTGGTAATCTTTTATTGAAAAATTCTTGTAATTCTTTAAAAATCACACCGGATTTTCCAACAATAATACCTGGAAACGCTGTTGTTACAACAATTTGAATTTTTGTATTATTATTATTTCGACTAATATTAATTTCTGAAATACTAGCTGTTTGAATATCTTTTGCAACTAAAAATTTAAATAAATCTGTACGTATTTCATAATCTTCTTTAAGTAAATTTGAATACTGATTTAATTTACTAAACCATAATGATTTATGATTACGGCTAACTCCTAAACGAAAACCTAGTGGATGAGTCTTATGTCCCACAAATTAAAACCTCTTTAATTAATTATGTTTAAATATAATATTTTTATTTTAAGAATAAACTTAATTTGCTAATTTTATTGTAATATGACAAGTTGGTTTTAAAATTTTATAACCACGTCCTTGTGCTCGTGGTCGGAAACGTTTTAAAACTTTACCCTGTGTTACAAAAGCATTTTTAATATAAAGACTTTCTTTATCCATACCAAAATTATTTTGTGCATTTGAACCTGCAGAATAAAGTACTTTCCAAATTGGATTGCAACAACGATATGGTAAAAATTTAAGAATCATTAGTGCTTCTTTATATGAACGACCTTGTAAATATTTTAAAACACGGCGAACTTTTTTCGGTGACATTCTTATATATTTAGCTTTTGCTTCAACTTCTTTTGTAGTTATTGTATTTTTCATTATTTAACGTTTTGTTTTTCTATCACTTTTTATATGTGAACGGAAATTTCGAGTTGGAACGAATTCTCCTAATTTATGACCAATAAGTTGTTCATTAATTAAAACTGGAACATGTTGTTTTCCATTATAAACAGCAATAGTATGACCAATCATTGCTGGTATAATTGTAGAAGCACGTGACCAAGTTTTTATTGTTTCTTTCGTATTTTTATCATTTAATTTATTAATTTTTTCAATTAAATGATAAGCAACAAACGGCCCTTTTTTTTTAGATCTTGACATTTTTAGTATTATTTTCTTGATTTTAATATATAAATATTACTATATTTATTTTTACTACGAGTTTTTATTCCTAAAGCCGGTTTACCCCATGGTGTGACTGGTCTTGGACGTCCAATTGGTGATCTTCCTTCACCACCACCGTGTGGATGATCACATGGGTTCATAACAACTCCTCGAACAGCTGGTCGTTTTCCTAACCAACGTTTACGGCCTGCTTTTCCAAGACAAATATTCATGTAATCACTATTACTTACTCTTCCAATTGTAGCATAGCAATTTTCATGAATAAGACGAATTTCTTTGGAAGGTAAACGAAGTGTAACATAATTTGATTCTTTAGCTAAAATCTTAGCTGAAGTTCCTGCGGAACGAACAAGTTGACCACCTTTTTTAGGATGAATTTCAATATTATGAATTTCGGTTCCTAAAGGAATTTGTTTCAAAGGTAAAGAATTTCCAGAAATTAAGGGTGCATTTTCACCTGACATAATTTTTGTTCCAATTTTTAATGCTTCTGGTTGTAAAATATAACGTTTTTCACCATCTTCGTAATTTACTAATGCGATTCGTGCATTTCTATTTGGATCATATTGAATAGAAGAAACTATTCCATTTATTTCTCTTTTATTTCTTTTAAAATCGATAAAACGGTAACGACGTTTATGTCCACCACCACGATGGCGGATTGTAATAATTCCACGGTTATTTCTACCTTTTGAACGCTGAAAACCTTTAGTTAAAGATTTTTCCGGTTTTGTTTTTGTAATGTCAAAAAATGTTAGTGCAATTTTTTGTCGGGTTCCTGGTGTATAAGCTTTAAATGTACGTGTTGTCATAAATTATTTTATAAAAATTATTAAACATTTGTAAACAAATCAATATTATTATCTTTTGCCAATTTGATAATGGCTTTTTTATAAAGAGGTCGATAGCCTACATATTTATTTAAACGTTTTTTCTTTTTTGGTAAAACACAAATATTTACTTTAACAACATCAACTTGAAATAAATATTCAATTGCTTTTTTAATATCACTTTTTCTACTTTTTTTATCTACAATAAATGTGTATTGATTGTTTTCAAATAATCGCGTTGATTTTTCAGTTATGATTGGATATTTAATTAAATCAATTTGTTTATGTAATACTTTAGATTCCATTATATGTTTCCTCAATTGTTTTTAATGATTCAAAACAAATTAAAATTTGATTACTATTTAATAAACTTTTAATATTTAAGTGTTTATCTTCAATTAGTTCAAAATTTGCTAAATTTTGCGTGGCTAGTTTTAAGGCTTCAACTTTTTTTGGGACAATTAATAATATTTTTTTATTTTTATTTTCTTCAAGATTTATGAATGAATTTAAAAGGTTACAAAAATTTTTTGTTTTTGAAATATTTATACAATTGTCGAAAAAGTTTTTTAAAACTAGAGTATTTTTTGTTTTGTTAGCAATTATTGTTCTTAAAGCTAATTGGCGTTCTTTTTGATTTATTTTATATTTTTTTGTTTTAGGTTTCGGACCAAATGTGACACCTCCACCTTTCCAAAGTGGTGAAGAATTTGAACCAGCCCTTGCACGACCAGTACCCTTTTGTTTCCAAGGTTTTCTACCCCCTCCTCGTACTTCGCTTCTTGTTTTTGTGCTAACGGTATTTTGTCGAGCATTTTTATTTTGAATTACTAATGCTTTATGAATTAAATAACTATTTCCTAAATTTTTTAGATTTAATGAAGCTACCTCAAGTTCACTTGCATTTTCTGATTTAAAGTTTTTAACTTGTAATTCAACCGATTCATTTGTTTTCATAGACAATTTATAAGGATTAACTTAATTAAAAAATTTAAACTTTTACAGATGGTTTAAGACTAATTAGATTACCAGGTTTCCCTTGAATAGAACCTTTTAAAATAAGTAAATTTTCTTCTTCATGGATTCCAATTACTTCAATATTTTTTATTGTTGTAATTTTATTTCCTAAATGTCCTGCCATTTTTTTGCCAGGTAAAACGCGACCTGGTGTTGTACCAGCTCCAATTGAACCTGGTAAACGATGATTTTTAGAACCATGAGTCATTGGTCCACGTGAAAAGTTATGACGTTTTTGTAAACCTGCAAACCCTTTCCCAATTGTTCTTGCTGAAACATCAAGGTATTGACCAATTGCAAAATTTGTAACAGTTACTTTTTCTCCAAGGCTTTTTTCATCAGGATTTTCAACTTTATATTCTTTGGTAAATCGAAATGGTTTTGATCCCGATTTATCAAAATGGCCAATTTCAGATTTCTTCGCAATTTTTGCGGGTTTTTCTAAATAACCAATTTGAATAGCATTATACCCATCGCTTTCCATTGTTTTAACCTGAGTAATAGAACAAGGTCCGGCTTTAATAATAGTTACCGGAACAGCTAATCCATTTTCATCAAAAATTTGTGTCATACCAATTTTTTGACCTAAAATTCCAATACACACAATTCTCTACTCCTTTATTACTAAAATAAAATTTAAAATAAATTTTTCAAAATAAGCAAATTAACTAATTAATTAAAGTGATCACTTTAAAATTTAAATTTTCATTTTTTTTTTGTCCAGTAAAGTTAAATTTAAACTTTCTAATAAAAGCTTTTTTTAAATGCAAAAAATTTTTTAAAGAGAAAGTTAAAAAAAAATTTCTTTAATTATTACTAAATGATTTTATATATAGGTTAAAAAATTTTTTAAAACTAAATTTTTTGTATTTTCTAAATTTTAAGGGATAAAAATTTTTTTTTTTTGTGTTTAAAAGTTTTTTTAGATAATAGAAAAGATATTTTAGTTTTTTTATCTGATAAATTTTATTCTAAAATAATTTATAATAATATAAATATATAATTAAAATTAGGTAATAACATATAATGAAAAAGTTGTTCTATAGTTTTATTCCGTTATGGGCTTGTTTTGCAATGGCTTCATTTGCTGCAGATATCGAAAATGGTGAAAAAATTTTCACAGCTAATTGTTCTGCATGTCATGCTGGTGGAAATAATGTAATTATGCCAGAAAAAACATTAAAAAAAGATGTTTTAGAAGCAAATGGTATGAATTCTGTTAAAGCTATTACTTATCAAGTAACAAATGGTAAGAATGCAATGCCTGCTTTCGGAGGTAGATTAGGTGATTCAGATATTGAAGATGTAGCTAACTATGTTTTATCACAATCTGAAGCTGGTTGGGATTAAAAATTTTTAATGAACTATATTTAATTAATTTAAAATAGTTCATTAAAATTTATTATAAAAATTAAACAATTATAAATATGTCAACAAAATTTAATGTTCAAGCAGAGTATGCGCAAACTGATATCAAAGAAACTATTGATATCTTAAAAAGTGAAGTAATCGGTTTAAAACCAGTAAAAGATAGAATTGAAGAAATTGCAGCTTTGTTAATTATTGATAAACTAAGAAATAATTTAGGTTTGCCATCTGTTAGCCCTGGTTTACATATGTCATTCACAGGAAGTCCAGGAACAGGTAAAACCACTGTCGCTTTAAAAATGGCGGAAATTTTATATAAATTAGGTTATAGTCGTAAAGGTCATCTTAGAACAGTTACACGAGACGATTTAGTAGGACAGTATATAGGACACACAGCTCCTAAAACAAAAGAAGTTTTAAAAAAAGCCATGGGTGGTATTTTATTTATTGATGAGGCTTATTATTTATATAAACCTGATAATGAAAGAGACTATGGGGCAGAAGCAATTGAAATTCTACTTCAAGTAATGGAAAATCAACGTGATGATTTAGTCGTAATACTAGCAGGGTATAAAGACAAAATGGATAAATTCTATGAATCTAATCCTGGTTTATCATCACGTATTGCAAATCATATTTATTTTCCAGATTACTCACCTGAAGAATTACTGCAAATTGGTAAAAAAATGCTTGCTGAACAGCAATATCAATTAGCAACAGATGCAGAACCAGTTTTTTTAGAATATATTAAAAAACGTATGGAACAACCTTTATTTGCAAATGCAAGAAGTGTTAGAAATGCACTAGATCGGGCAAAAATGCGTCAAGCAAATCGAATCTTTGAAACTAAAGATAAAACTTTAACAAAATTTGATTTAGTAACATTAACTCGTGAAGATATTATGCAAAGTCGTTTATTTCAACAATAAATAATTCTATAAAATTTATTAAAAATTTGTTTGCTTTTTTTTAGAACTTGAAGTTTTTATAAATATTAAATGAGCTAGGAGGGATTCGAACCCCCGACACCATGGTTCGTAGCCATGTGCTCTAGTCCACTGAGCTACAAGCTCTTTAAAATTAGTTATACTCTTGAATTATTAATAATAATTTTAGTACACAAATATATATACCATATAAATATTTTTTTTTGTAAAATAAATTAATTAAATTTAAAAAAAAATTTATTAAGTTTTTTAAAATAATACTTTATTAAAATTTTTCATTTTAAAAAGTCAATTTTAATAGAATAATATAAATTTATTTTAAATTATGATATAATAAAACTATAAAAAGAATTTTTATTATAAATCAAAGATTAGAAATTTTGTAAGAAAGGTAATAAACTAATTTTCTACGGAGATTATTATAAAATGGCACTACCTTGGTATCGTGTTCATACAGTAGTTCTTAATGATCCGGGTCGTTTAATTGCTGTTCATTTAATGCATACGGCATTAGTTTCGGGTTGGGCTGGTTCAATGGCTTTATATGAATTAGCAGTTTTTGATCCATCGGATCCAGTTTTAAATCCAATGTGGCGACAAGGTATGTTTGTAATGCCTTTTATGACACGTTTAGGTATTACAGATTCATGGGGTGGTTGGACAATTACAGGTGAAAGCGCTGCGAACCCAGGTTTATGGAGTTTTGAAGGTGTAGCATTAACTCATATTGTTTTATCAGGTTTACTGTTTTTAGCTGCTATTTGGCATTGGGTTTATTGGGATCTTGAACTTTTCATTGACAAACGAACTGAAGATACAGGCTTAGATTTACCGAAAATTTTTGGTATTCACCTATTCTTATCAGGTTTATTATGTTTTGGTTTTGGAGCATTCCATGTAACTGGTTTATTTGGCCCAGGAATTTGGGTATCTGATGCTTATGGTTTAACTGGAAAAGTTCAACCTGTTGCACCAGCATGGGGTCCAGAAGGATTCAACCCATTTAATCCAGGTGGAGTTGCTTCTCATCATATCGCGGCTGGTACATTTGGTATTTTAGCCGGGGTTTTCCATTTAACAGTTAGACCACCACAACGTTTGTATCGTGGTTTAAAAATGGGTAACATTGAAACGGTTTTATCAAGTAGTATCTCAGCTGTGTTCTTTGCTGCATTTGTAACATCAGGTACTATGTGGTATGGTTCTGCTACTACGCCAATCGAATTATTTGGTCCAACACGCTATCAATGGGATAGTGGTTATTTCCAACAAGAAATTGAACGACGAGTAGAAGTTGCAATTAGTGAAGGCGTGTCAGAAAATGATGCTTGGGGTAGAATACCAGATAAACTTGCATTCTATGATTATATTGGTAATAATCCAGCTAAGGGTGGTTTATTCCGTTCAGGTCCTATGAATAAAGGTGATGGTATCGCTGAATCATGGTTAGGCCATCCTGTTTTCCGTGATCGAGAAGGACGTGAACTTACTGTTAGAAGAATGCCTGCATTCTTTGAAACTTTCCCTGTAATTCTTGTAGATAACGATGGTATTATTCGTGCGGATATTCCATTTAGACGTGCAGAATCAAAATATAGTATTGAACAAGTAGGTGTTACTGTAAGTTTTTATGGTGGTAAATTAAATGGTCAATCATTTAAAGATGCCCCAACTGTTAAAAAATATGCTCGTAAAGCTCAGTTAGGTGAAGTTTTTGAATTTGACAGAAATAGTTTAGAATCAGATGGTGTATTCCGTAGTAGTCCACGTGGTTGGTATACATTCGGGCATGCAAACTTCGCACTTCTTTTCTTCCTGGGTCATTTATGGCATGGTTCAAGAACATTATTCCGTGATGTATTCACTGGTATTGGTGCAGAAGTAACTGAACAAGTAGAATTTGGTGCATTCCAAAAACTTGGTGATGAGACTACAAAACGACAAGGTGTAGTTTAAAAATCTAATTATATAATCAATTAAGTAAAATTAAAAGAAAGAACATGGAAGCTTTAGTTTATACGTTTTTGTTAATCGGAACCTTAATGGTAATCTTTTTCTCAATATTTTTCCGTGAACCACCTAAAATTGTATAAAAATAAAATTTTTATTTTTATACAATTTTTTCTTCTAATCTTCGTGTTCTTCAAATGGATCACGAAGATTTTTCGAAGCTGGTCCAAAAGCAGTGTAGATTGAATAAATAGTTATTCCAACTAATAGGCTAGATAAAAAAATTATTAATATAGTTGCATTTTGCATAGTGTTTTTATATTTCTATTATATATTAATATTATGGGATTTTAATTAAATATATTAACTTAGAATTTTAATATGGGATTACGAACACGATTAGGAGAAATTTTAGAACCCCTAAATTCAGAATATGGAAAGATCGCGCCGGGTTGGGGAACAACACCAATTATGGCATTTTTTATGTTAATGTTTTTTGTATTTTTACTAATTATTTTACAAATTTATAATTCTTCATTAATTATTGAAAATGTTGATGTAGATTGGAATAGCTTAGGAAGCTAAATTTTATAAATGGGAAATTTAATTTCCCATTTATAAAATTTAGTTTTTAGAACTTTCTTCTAGTTCATCCAATGCAAAGTTATTTGTATTTGTACCAGAATAATTTACTGAATCAAATCTTACCACCACAGGATAACGAATTCCACTTTGATCAACTGTAGCTACTGTTCCTACTTTATTATACCAATAAGATTCTTTTCTTAAAATTTTAACTTTTGAACCACGATCAATCATAAAGCTCCTCCTTTTTAAAATAGACTTAATATAATATAATTATAAATTGTAAATAAAAAAAAAACAGAACTTTTATAATTTTAGTGCAAAAAGTAAAAAATGTGTTATAATTATTAATGTGATTAATTTATTAATTTCAAACCATTAAAATTATTTGAAGTTTTTTTTTGCAATAACGTTTATTCTATGAATTTTTCTTTATGAGAAACTTAATTTAAAATTTTAAATAAAAACGAATCGAACAGAATCGATTCTATTATAGTGTATACATTACTATCCCTTAAAAAATAAAATATATAAAACGAAAAAAAAAAAATGGATTTTGAAACAAAAGCAGATGTAATTAACGAAGTACGTAACATTGTAGTTGAGCACTTATCTATTAAAAAGCCAGCTTCTGAAGTAGACTTAGATGCGGATTTTATTCAAGATTTAGGAGCTGATTCGTTAGATGTAGTGGAATTAGTTATTACCCTAGAAAGTGAGTTTGATATTGATATTAGTGATGAATATACTCGCAAAATTAGAACAATTCGTGCAGCCGGTTCAACTATTGCTGATATTTTAGGTGTAAAAGACTAAAATAATCTCCAATCAGGGAACTGGGGTAGGAGGATTCGAACCTACGAATGGCGGAGTCAAAGTCCACTGCCTTACCGCTTGGCTATACCCCATATTAGAGTTCAACTATACAATTACTATTATAAAACAAGTTTCGAAAGAATAAAAAGATTTATATTTTTCTTTTAATATTTTAATAAATTTTATTAAAATTTATTAAAATATTAAAGGTGAAAAAAAAATTCTAAAAGTTAGTTAATTCTTAAATTTTTAAAGTTTTAAGTTTTTGAACGCTTTTTAAAAGCGTTAACTTGTTTACCTTCTTTTTCATCTGTCTCTTGAATCATTTCTTCATTATTTTCAGCATATAAGCGAACTAAACGTCGTTTAACACCTCCTGGTAATTGTCTCCATTCTTTTAAAACCTCAGCATAATGTGAAATTTCAAGTAAATTTTGTGAATCTTTGATATCTTTATTATCAGGAGCAAGAATAAATGCTGGTAATGGACAAATTTCTACAAACACTTCATTCTTTTCATTTAATTCAACAAAAGCGATGCGACGAATTGTTAAAACTGGAGTTTCAATAACTTTTCTAGCAATGCGATCTTCAACCATACTTGTAATCATACGACGAAGTGGACGAGCTCCATAAACTGGATCAAAACCTTCATTAGCTATAAATGCATGAACTGATTTACCCACCGATAAATAAATATTATTATTTAAAAGTCGTTTTCCAAGATCTTTAATCATAAGACTTGAAATTTCTAAAACCTCTTCATATTTTAAAGGTTCAAAAGTAATAATTTCGTCAATTCGGTTAATGAATTCAGGTCTGAAAAAGCGACGTAGTTCTTTTTCAAACAATTCAGATAAACCACTTTTTTCTTCTTCTCCATTTTCTTCATCAATTACTTTAGATTTATTTTGAATTTGTTCTAATTCTTCAAAAAATTCTTTTCCTACACTGTATTCAACAATATCGGGAGCAAATTCATATGATTCTGGAACTTTAATTAATTCATCATAATCTAACGGATCTTCAATTTTACTTTTGAAACTACTTTTTGATTGTTTAGTTTGTTGCTTTTCATTTTGTAAATTATCCTTATCTAATAAACGGGAACCTAAATTTGAGGTCATAATAACAATCGTATTTTTAAAATCAATTGTTTTTCCTTGACCATCAGTTAAGCGCCCATCTTCTAATACTTGTAGTAATAAATTAAAAATATCAGGATGTGCTTTTTCAACTTCATCAAATAAAATTAAACTAAATGGTTTTCTACGAATTGCTTCCGTTAATTGGCCACCTTCATTAAAACCTACATAACCTGGTGGTGAACCAATTAATTTAGATGTTGTATGTTTTTCCATATATTCTGACATATCAAAACGTACCATCATAGATTCTGAACCAAAATAATAATCTGCTAATGCTTTTGTTAATTCCGTTTTCCCAACACCTGTTGGTCCACAGAATAAAAAACTTGCAATTGGACGATTTGGATTTTGAATACCAACCCTTGAACGGCGAATAGCACGTGAAATAGCTTTTACAGCTTTTTCTTGACCAATAACACGACTATGTAAATGCGATTCAATATCTAATAATTTTGACATTTCATCTTGTGTTAATTTTGTTAATGGAATTCCTGTCCAAGAGCCAATTACTGAGGCTATATCTTCCGAAGTAACAGCAGGTATTGTACTAACTTGATCAATTAATTTTGGCGACATTTCATGACGTAATAAAACAGCGTTTAAAATTGTTCGAATAGCCATTTCTTTATCACGTAATTCAATCGCTTCTTCAAAATTATTTTCACGAATCGCTAGATTTTTTGAAGCGATTACATTTTGTAATTCACTATTTACTTTATCAAAACCTGGTGGAAACTTTTTAGCATTTAATTTAACTTGTGCACAAGCTTCATCAATCAAATCAATTGCTTTATCTGGTAGAAAACGATCTTGAATATACTTTTTACTCATTGAAACTGCAGCCTTTAAAGCTGAACCAAATACACGAACTTTATGGAACAATTCGTAACTAGGGGCAATTCCTTCTAAAATTAAGAAACAATTATCTTCTGTTGGTTCTTCAATTGTAACTGGTTGAAAACGTCTTTCTAAAGCAGGATCTTTTTGGATATATTGTCGATATTCATTAATTGTTGTTGCACCAATACATTGCAATTCACCGCGCGCCAATGCTGGTTTTAAAATATTGGCAGCATCCATAGAACCTTCTGCAGAACCAGCCCCAACAATTGTATGGACTTCATCAATAACTAAAATAATATTTCCATATTTAGCAATTTCTTGAGTCATACGTTTTACACGTTCTTCAAATTCTCCGCGATATTTTGTTCCCGCAACCAAAAGACCAAGGTCTAAGGCTAAGACACTTTTTTCTACCATTTCTTCAGGAACATCTTTTTGGAAAATTTTTAATGCTAATGCTTCTGCTACAGCCGTTTTACCAACACCTGGTTCTCCTAATAGAATTGGATTATTTTTGCGACGTCTTGCTAAGATTTGAATTACACGTTTTACTTCATCATCACGCCCAATAACAGGATCTATAGAACCCTTTTTAGCTGCTAAAGTTAAATCTACAGTATATTGTCGTAAAGTTGCCGGACGTTTTTTAGGTTTTCCTTCTGCACCAAATTTTCTAATTTCTAAATTAAAGTTTCTTAGTTTTTCAAGATTATCGACATTTTTTAGTTTATCAAAATTAATATTTTCTAAAGTTTTACCTTTTGGTGCCTCATTTGTTTCAATACGTCGACGTATTATACCAATTCCATTTTTTTCGGGATCAGTTCCTAAAACTTGAATACTGTACTCTTTTCTTGATTCATTCGAATTTTCAAAATCAAAATTTCGTTTTTCATCAAAGATACTAAAATACTCAATTACACTACTGGCAATTTCAAAATTCTGATCTGAACCTAATTTGCGTGTTGTCGATTTCGAAGCAAATTGTTCGAATAAAGATAAATTTTTCTTACCAAATAAATTATTTCGATTTGAGCCTAGTTTTAATAATTTAATAAAAATTAACGAATTCGAATAAGAATTAATTTTTATAGACGAAAATTGTAAATTTAATTTTTGATATTCTAAAATTTTATCAATATCACTAAATTCAAAAATATTTTCGGTATAAATGTTTGAAAAATTATTTTTATTTAATTCATCAAATGTTAAATTTATAATTTGGGTTAAATTATCATTATCAAAAACCTCAACATTTATAAATCTACTAAACGTTATATTTTGCCTTGGGAAAGTAGTTTCCCATAATTCACTATCATTACCGGAATTAATATTTTCGATATTTACTAATTCTAAACTATTTTCAACAAATTCAATTAAAGGTACTGTTTCAAGAATTTCATTTTCTTCTCGGGTTATTTTAGCTGCTTCTTCTAATGCGCGTTTTTGTGCAAAAATTTCTTCAATTTCTTCTTCTTCATTTTCCATGTAATAAACTTCTTCTTCTTGACGGCGTTTAATACGTTCTAATTTTTCTTTTGCACGTTTTTCTTTCTCGATTCTGTTGTCTTCATCTATTTCTTCATCAGTTTTTTCATCATCTAATTTTTCTCTTTCAATATTTTTCGGTTCATTTTCATCATCTTCAAAAAATCGGTTGTCTATTTCTTTAATTTTTTGATTTTTTAAATCTTGATCAATACAAATTTCTAAAATTTCAGGATTAATTTCTTCATTTTCTTCTATTTCAAAAGTAGTATTTTCAGGTGTATCAAAATAAAAATACTTATTAAAATTCTCTTGATAATTTGCGTATATAAGTCGATTTGCACGGCTATAATCGTATGCATAATCAAATTCAGAATATAAATTACAACGACGTTTTATTCTTTCATTAATTGATTCTTCAGTTAATTCTTCAATATTTTCAATATCCTTACTTGCTTGATCAGCAAAAATTTGGATTAAATTTGAATTTTTTGTTATCTGGTCTAAATTTAAATATTCTTTATATAATTCTTCGTTTGGATCAAGTACTGAGCTTTGATTATCTTCATCGCCCCAATGCAAATTATAAGTATTAATTGCCTTCCATAAATAAACAAATAAACTTTTACTTAAAGCAGGATGATCAGCCCACATAATTTCCGATTGATTAAACTCATTATCTTTATCGAAATACGGTATAATTAAATTTGACTTTTGAATTCTATGTTTAATTAAGTAACTATTTTCAAATTTTTCAAATAATCTATTATCTAGTAAGCTTTTTCCCTCATCTTCGTGATACAAATATAATTTTAAAGAACGTGTATTTCGTAATTTATAAGTTTTGCTAAAATGCTCATAAACTTTTTCAAATGCCTTACCTGAACTATTAATTGTGTAAAGTTGTAATTCAAAAAGATTTTGAAACTCAAAATCATCTAAAAAAACATGTAAAAGAATAAACGAATTTGCAAACTTATTTAAAACTGCTAAATTTGATTTAAATAAATCTTTTGATGCCACAAATAAATAATCAGAATCTATTAATGGATAATTTTCAAATTCTGAATTTTTTGATGAAAAGTCAAATTTTGAGGAATTAAAGCGCAAACCATGTGCAAAAAAATCAAGTTCCGATTTAAAATTATCATCAATTAAAGTGTAGTTCTTAAATTCACCAGCGTAAAAACGGTTATACGACGAACCTACTTTTTCTCTCCAATTTTTTGAAGCTAGATTTTCAAAAGTCGATTTTGTTTTTCCTGGTTTAAGACACCAAACATCTTTTAATACTTGCTTTAATAATTCTTTTTTAGAAGATAATTGTTGATTAATAATTTTTGCAAAATTGTCATATTCTAAATCTGAACTAAAATCAGTTCTCGTGTATATGAAAAGATTATCATACAAATTATTAAGGCAATTTTGTAAAGCAGTTTTATTTTTATTATTTAATGTTAATGTATTTTTTGGATTACAGTACTCTTTAATAAATCTTTTTTCTAAATGGTAAATAACGTTATCAGTATTATCAAACTTTTCTAAATTAGTTAAAGATATTAAACTTTTTGAATTAGAATAGTCGTTAAATAATTTCTTTAATTTATTCGAATTAATCACAGAATCGGTTTTTTCTAATTCAGAATAAAATGTTAATAATTCGTTAAATAGATTTAAAATTCTATAATTTACATAAGTTTTATAAAGATAATTTTCATCAGATGAAAAGGCATCTGTATATGGCAAATGTTTTTTCCAATCTGTTGTAGATAATTCAACTTCGTTATCCTCAAAATTCTCAAAACTTGCGTTCTCTTCTTCCTCATCTTCAGAAAAAACTTTAAAATCTATTTTTTCGATCTTTTTTATAAGATCATCATATACATCATAGTTATCATTTAGTTCATCTTCATCATCATCTTCAAAAATATCTAAATTATAAATAAATGACTCTTCGGTACTGGTATCTTCTTCGACTTCAAAATCATAACGATAAAAATCTGCATTTAAATCTTCGTCTTCATTATCATCACTAGAAGAATCTTTTGGTTTTGTTGAATTTACTTCAAATTTTTCGCTTAATTCTTTTAAACGGTTAAATTGTGTGATATTTAATTCTGTTAAGAAGTTTAAAGTACTTCCCATCTCATCAAATAAATCCGCTTTTAATTTTACTAAATTTACATCTAAATTAATTAAAACACGAACTCCTACAGCTTGATCGTCTCTTAAAAGAGAAAGTAATAAATGTTCTGTACCAATATAACCATGTTTAAAAGCACGAGCTTCTTTTAATGATGACTCAATAACACGACGGGCACGAGGGGTAAACGGTACATCAGAAGAAAAGTAACCAGTTCCTGCCCCAACTAATCTTTCAATTTCATCTCGTGCTTCACGTAGAGTTACACCATTTCTTTTCAAAGCACTAGCTGCAAAACCCTGCCCTTCGGCAATTAAACCTAATAAAATTTGTTCAGTACCAACGAAATTATGCCCAAATACACGACCTTCTTGTTGCGCAATAAATATTGCATGCAAAGCTCGTTCTGTAAAACGTTCAAACATTTGTTTTTTTTTATTTTTTTTTGTTCAATTACTATCTTTTTTAAGTTTTTAATCTATTTTTCAGATTTATCATTCTAAAGCATGTTTGTTTTTTTAATGTAAAACAATTTTATAAAAAGTAATTTTTTTTGTTAATTAAATAAAAACTAATTTATAGATGTTTTTCATAATTTATATTATAATACATGTTATCACAAAATTAATTTTATTTTAAATTAAAGATTAAATATGAATACTTTTTTAACTGTTTTTAATTTATTAATTAACAAAATCGAAGAAAAATATAAACAAGAAAACTTACCCGAAATTCAAGTAGGTGATTTAATAAGATTAGGACTTTTAATCAAAGAGGGAAATAAAGAAAGAACCCAATATTTTGAAGGGACAGTCATCGGAAAAAAAAATGGAAATTTAACAAGTACTATAACTGTACGTCGTGTTTCTCAAGGAATCGGAGTTGAAAAAGTATTTCTTGTGAATTCGCCAAAAATTAAATCAATTAACATTCTACGATCTTCATACGTACGTCGTGCAAAATTATATTATTTAAGAGAGTTATCTGGTAAACGAACACGTCTAAAACAAAAATACTAAAAAAAAGTATTACAATAATAATGCATCCAACTGGATTTGAACCAGTGTTGTTCTAAAAGAAAATGGATTATGAGTCCAGTGCCTTCGACCACTCGGCCATAGATGCTTTAAAACCTACATATGTATATGTATATATATTTGGAGCTGGTGGGATTTGAACCCACTTGCATTTTAATAGTTTCTTTTCTACTTTTTCATAAGTTTATTCTAACAATAAATGTATAAAAAATGGTCTTTTTAAAGGGTATTATTCTTGACATCATAGTGTAGTTTTAAATATTAGGAATAGATTTAACAATTTCTATAACTAATTACCTTAAATTATCTTAAAAATCTTTTTTAATTTAACAAGAAACAAGGTCTTTTTCAAAATTGATGATATTATTTGCAATTATTATTTTAGTTTTATTAAACAAAAATTGTAAAAAATTTTATTAAAATGTCGAATCCAGAGCAACCCCAAATTAATTTATAATCCAATAAATAAAAAGTGACTATTAACTCCAGATTTTGCTGAAATAATATAGTCACTTAGAACAACTTTTATTTTCTTATTCAAGATCAATACGGTTTGGATTTCTTGAGGGATCATTTGATAAAAATCCAAAAACGAAAAGAGAAGTGAAGAAAATTACTACTGTATATACTAGAATTTTTAATGTTAACATAAATAAAAATTTTTCTAAAATAATTTACAATAACTAGTATAATTTAAGTTCTAAGAATTTATTAATAAATTTAATCAGTTCAAAAAATTTATATTAAGTAATCCAAAACGGAATAATACGATTAACAGTAAACTCAAAATTTTGGTTAAATTTTAAATTTGTTTTATTTAAGTAACCCTCAACAATTATAGAATCTCCAATTTTATAATTTTTTAAAAATTCAATTTGCATTTTTTCGTTCCAAATTTTTAAATTTAATGGCGCAGATTTAAAAGTTTTGGAAAAATAAATAAATTGAACAGATATTTTCAAAAAACTATTTATTTTTTTGGGTTTTTCAATAATTCGAACTAACAAAATACTATTATTCATAGATTTCTATAATGTTAAATCACGACGTTTTAAAGTTTTTTCATAATTTAAATCTTTTAAAGTTTTTAGGATTTTTTCAAAATAATCTTTTAAATAATCTTCAAGAACAAGTAATTCGTCCTTATCAATTTGAAGGAGTTTATATAAATTTGAACTACTTTCATTATCAATTTTAGAATTACTTGAATATTCAAGGATCTTTATAAATGCTAAACGTTGGTAAATATTTAAACTCCATTCAAATAATCCAATAATTTTCTGAATAAATTTTAAAGTTGAAATTGGTAATAATTTAACTTGAGCTGTTTGACCTGATAATTGTTCGCATGTTTGAATAATTTCTTGAGAAAGCCAATTTTTTGGTCCTGAAATTGTATACAAAGTTTTACTAATTTTTTTGTTAGTTAAACTTTTTAAACAGATTTTTGAGGTATCTTCTGTATCAATGTAAGCTGTTGAAAACTTTTCATCAGTTGTCCAAATTGGTTGATTGTCTAAAATTGGAATAGCGTACTGGTTAATTAAAGCTTGATAAAAGCCTGGTACTCGAAAAATCGTAAAAGGTAACTTAGATTTTTGAATTGCTGTCTCGATCTCTGCTTTTATGCTCATTAATGGAACATCCGTTGATTTTTGTGCTCCTACTATTGAAAAGAAAATAAAACGCTTGATTTGAGCTATTTCGGCTAATTTAATCAATGTTATTTTACTTTTATAATCTACTTCACTAATATTTATAATATCATTTACTCGAGTAGTAGACGCATCAATTATTGCATCTGAACCCAAGAATGTAAAAGGTAAAGTTTCTGGTAATGTTAAATCACCGTAAACTAGTTCTGCTCCCCACTTTTTAATAAAGTTTGCTTTTTTTTGATTTCGCACTAAACATTGAACTTTAAAACCACTGACTAAAGCTTTTTTAACAAGTTGTCGACCTAAAGTTCCCGTTCCTCCAATAATCAGTAATGTCATAAATTAAAAAAAAAAAAAATTAAAAATCTTTCGACAACTTTAGGTAAAAAGGGACTTGAACCCTTAAGATTAAAATTTTCACATTTTAAGTGTGTTGCGTCTACCAATTTCGCCATCTACCCATTCTAAAAAGTGTCTTGATAACAATAAAAAATTATTTAAGTAATCAATAAATTAAAAAAATTAGTTTTTTAAATTTGAGAATTATTTTTTACAAATTTTTTTTAATACTTAAAAATTTAACTTGAATTTATTTAAATACATTATATTTCAATTTTAATGTTTTTATATTCTGTAATATTTTTTTTATAATTATTATTAAAATTCATTTAAAAATTTAAATATTTATGGAACAAAATAAGTTTGAAACAAATGTTGAAAATTTTGTAAATAAACCTTACAAATATGGTTTTTCAACAAATATTGAAAAAGAGGAGTTCCCTTACGGAATTAATGAAGAAATTATAAAACTAATTTCAAAAAAGAAAAAAGAATCCAAATTTATGCTTGAATTTCGATTAAAAGCTTATACACAGTGGAAAAAAATGCAAAGACCAAATTGGTCATTTTTGAATTATAAAGATATTAATTATGATGACATTTTGTGTTATTCTGCTCCAAAAACAAAAAAAAAATTGGAAAGTTTAGATGATGTTGATCCAGAACTAAAACGAACATTCGAAAAATTAGGTATTTCTTTAAATGAGCAAAAAAAATTAGCTAATGTAGCAGTGGATGCTGTTTTTGATAGTATTTCAATTGCAACTACTTTTAAGGATGATTTAGCAAAATATGGAGTTATTTTTTGTTCAATTTCTGAAGCAATTGAATCATACCCAAATTTAATAAAAAAATATTTAGGATCTGTTGTTCCGATTGGAGATAACTATTTTGCTGCTTTAAATTCGGCTGTTTTTAGTGATGGCTCATTTTGTTATATACCAAAAAATGTGGTTTGTCCTTTAGAACTTTCAACTTATTTCCGAATAAATGATCAATTCTCTGGCCAATTTGAAAGAACTTTAATTATAGCTGAAGAAAATAGTTATGTAAGTTATCTTGAAGGGTGTACCGCACCACAATATGATAATAATCAACTTCATGCAGCAATTGTAGAATTAATTGCTTTAAAAAATGCTGAAATTAAATATTCAACTGTTCAAAATTGGTATGCAGGTGATGAAAATGGAAATGGAGGAATTTTTAATTTCGTAACAAAGCGTGGCTTATGCTTAGGAGAAAATTCAAAAATTTCTTGGACTCAAGTTGAAACTGGTTCCGCAGTTACTTGGAAATATCCAAGTTGTATTTTAACAGGAGAAAAATCAAAAGGTGAATTTTATTCTGTAGCAATAACAAACAATTATCAGCAAGCAGATACTGGAACAAAAATGGTACATATTGGTAAAAACACTCGTAGTAAAATAATTTCGAAAGGTATTTCAGCTGCAAATTCAAAAAACATTTACCGCGGATTAGTTAAAATTAATAAACAAGCAAAAAATAGTAGAAATTATTCACAATGTGACTCGTTGTTAATTGGAAATAGTTCACAAGCAAATACTTTCCCCTATATTGAAGTTCAAAATTCAAGCTCAAAAACTGAACATGAAGCTTCAACTTCTAAAATTGGAGAAGAGCAAATTTTTTATTGTTTACAACGTGGAATTTCTATGGAAGAAGCAATAAGTTTAATTGTAAACGGTTTTTGTCAAGATGTATTTCAAAAATTACCTTTAGAATTTGCTGAAGAAGCGGATAAATTATTAAGTTTAAAATTGGAAGGTAGTGTAGGCTAAGATTAAAATAAAGCAAAACTTAAAAAAAAATTTAAATCTCTTAATTGTATTCCAAATAGTTATTTTGCTTTTATTAAGCATTTATTGTATATATTATATTTAATAATATCCAAAACTTTTTATAAATTTTTATTTATTAATTATGGCTAAAAAAAGTAGTATTGCAAAACAAAAGAAAAGAGAAGGCTTAGTTTTAAAGTATAAAGAAAAACATGAGAAACTTTTAAAAGAATTTAAATCTGCGAGTTCGTATGAAGAAAAATTAGAATTGCAGTTTAAATTACAAAAAATTCCTTTAAACGCTTCAAAAATAAGGTTACGTAATCGTTGTTGGCATACTGGTCGACCACGTGGTGTTTACCGTGATTTTGGCTTATCAAGAAACATGATTCGCCTAATGGGCCACCAAGGACTTTTACCTGGTTTAACTAAATCAAGCTGGTAAAATTTTATAAACTAATTCTATTAAATTGTACAATTTGAAAAATTCAAATTGTACAATTTTCTATAATTCTAATTGGTTACCTAATTGATATTGTAAATACGCAGCTACAAACAAACCAGCTAAAGTAACTGGTATAAAACCTAAAACAATTCCGAAAAGAAGAGGTTCAATCATATTTATTTTTAATTTTATTTTTAATTATTATCTAAAGCCAACTGATGCTTGCCAAACAAATGCAAGTAATAAAAAGAATACAGGAACAATTGGTAAAATGTCGATTATTGGACTAAAGAAAACATAAGCTTCTGGTAATCTTGAAATGAAAATTGATTCCATAAGGTATTAAATAATAACGAATAATTTTTAAAAATCTTAAGTTAATAGTAAATTTTTTACTATAGTTAAAAAATTGTAAAAGTAAAGTATAATAATTAATGTTAAGATCAAAAATCTTTTGGACAAATATTTATTAAGATTTAAGTTTTATTGAAAATATAAAAACTTTAAACTTATACCTAATTATACATCATAAATACAAATCTTTTATCTCATTGGAGAACAATGTTATGACACTTCTTATACAGATTTTAGTAGGTCTACTAGTCATGCTATCTTTTGTTCTTATAATTGCTGTTCCAGTTACTTTAGCAACACCTGGTGAATGGGAAACATCACAAGGTAATTTTTATAATCTTACTAAAGTTTGGGCAACTCTAGTTATTTTAACAGGTTTAGCAAACGGATTAGCATAATTTTTTCAATAAAATTAAATAGTTAATTGATATACTATTTAATTTTATTGACAATTAAAAAAAAATTATATATATATATTTGAAGTTGTTAACAAAAATTAAATAAGTAATTCAACTTATTAAAGAGTAAACTATTGCGGGTATAGCTCAGTGGTAGAGCGCAACCTTGCCAAGGTTGATGTCGCGCGTTCGAATCGCGTTACCCGCTTATTGCATAAAAGTAATTAAAATTTAATTAAATTTTTTTTCTAGTAAATTCATATCAGATCAATTTTCAGAAAAAATCGAGGCACGAGCTTTTATTCAAATTTTCTGTACATAGAAAATAAAGGCGAACGACGGGACTTGAACCCGCGAATGATGGAACCACAACCCATTGCCGTAACCACTTGGCTACGCCCGCCTACTTCACATGTATCCATAAAATACATTAAATATAATTATACTTTATTAGATAAATATCAGTTGAAAAATTCTTTTTTAATAAAAAATTATGTCCGATTTAATAATATTTTATGTAAATGGTAAAAAATATTCTTTTTCTTCTAAATTGTTTTTTAAATTCACTTTATTTCATTTATTATTGCACTTAAACTATAACACAAAATTAATTGTTATTGAATTGAATGGAATTGTAATTGACAGTAACAATTGGCCTAAGATTTATTTAAAAAACAATGATTTAATAGAAATTGTCACAATTGTTGGTGGAGGTTAAAGATTTTTTTTTGTTAATATTATTCTACCTTGATTGTAATCAATAAACAATATTGAAACAGTAATTAAATCGCCAATTTTAAATAATTTTTTCAAAGGTTCTTTAATACGAGACTTTGAAATTTTTGAAATATGTAATAGACTCTTAATTCCAAAAACATTTATAAATAAACCATAATTTGAAATCCCCATAATGCAACCAATAACAGTTTCATTTCTTTTTACAGGTTTAATTTGCCAATTAAAATAACTAGATTTAGCATTAACAAGAATCCTTGGGGTTTTTTTATTTTCATTTATATTTACAATTTTTATAGGTAACTGTGCATTTTTTTTATAAGTTTTTTTTAAATATTTTGGCAACGCATTGTTTGGTACAAAGGCTTTAAAATTTATACTTGAGAGTAGAGAAAATTGATTAATTTTAAGAATTTTACCTTTACGTGTACTTTGAAAAATTGTTGCAAAAATAGTCGAATTTTCTTGTTCTAATGTTCTCAGTCTTGATAAACAAAATGATTTTTTCATTTGTGTTAGCGATATAATCGATTTCCTATCTCCAATTTTATAATCAATTAATATAAAATCACTAATTTTTGACTTTTGATTTTTTAAAATAATTTTTAAGGGTGTAAATTTCAATTTCTTTTTTTTTAGTGTTGTTTTCTGGATAAACTCTTCATATGGAAGATAACCTAAAGCATCTATACCTATATCAACTAAAAAACCATGTTTTTCAGCAATTAAAATTTTTCCACCAATAATTTCATTTTTTGAAAAAACATAGTTATATTTTTTGATTATTCTTACAAACAAGCTTGACTTAATAATTTTTGAAAACTTAATTAGCATGATAATTATTTTTATATGATTTATTCCATTCTTTAATTCCACTGAATAAGTATATTCCAGAAAGTTAACTTTAAAAAAAAAATGAAGTCTCTTTAAAATATTTAGCTTGTTTAAAATTAAAAGACATAAATTAATTTTTTTAAATTAATTTATGTCTTTTAAGTTAAAAGTTATGCTTTTAATAAATACTAAAAAAGCTTTTCATGTGTTAATGGGACAAAAACAAATATTTTTAAATAGAAAAACTATTTATAAAAATTGAAGAAGTCAGTTATTTTTTAATTAATAACGTAAACCACGAGTATTTCTTTGAACTGCGTAGCTAGAAATTGTGTAGATAATACGACGACCGTCTGCTTCTTGGCGCTCTAGGTAGAAGCCTGGCTCAGATTTTGGACGTTGTACGATGAAAGAAGATGCAGTACTTTCAACACCACGTGAAGCATTGAATGCTTGAATTTTGATGTAGCCTGATGGATTAACACGGCGACATTCATTAAGTTCATATAAGATTGCAGCTGGATCTTTAACGTCGAATAAAGGTAAACCCCAAAGTTCCCAATAAGCGTTACGTGGATGTGGATCATCTGACCACTCAATACCGATTGACCAACCTTGAGCAACACAATATTCGATTTGCTTAAGAATTTGATCGTCTGTTAAATTTGGTAAATACGAAAATGCACCTTGTGTAAGTCTCACTATTCAAATACTCCTGTGTTTTAAAATGAATAAAATAGAATTTAATAAATTTATCTAGATACGTGTCTTAGAAATTAACGGCTACCAGTAGCTGTTTCAACGAAATCAGCAGTATCAGTAGAAGTGTATTCAAATGTAATACCTTTCCAAAGATCTAAAGCAGTTTTTAATGGACCACAGATTTTAGCAATATTTTTTAAGATTTCAGGACCTTCAGCAACATAGTCACGGCCTTCATTTCTTGCAAGAACCATTGCTTCTAAAGCAACACGGTTAGCTGTAGCACCAGCTTGAATACCATCAGGGTGACCAATAGTACCACCACCGAATTGAACTACTACGTCATCACCTAAATAATATAATAATTGGTGCATTTGACCACAGTGGATACCACCTGAAGCAACTGGCATACATTTACGTAAAGAAGCCCAAGACATATCAAAGAAAAGACCTTGAGGTAAGTTGATTTCTAATTCATTCTCTAATAAAGTGTTGTAGAAACCTTTAACCATTAAAGGATCACCTTCTAATTTACCTACTACAGTACCAGCGTGAATATGGTCAACACCTGACATACGCATCCATTTACAGATTACACGGAAGTTAATACCATGATTCTTTTGACGAGCATAAGTAGAGTTACCAGCACGGTGTAAATGTAAAATCATATCATTTTTACGAGCCCAAATACCCATAGATTGGATAGCAGTATAACCGATAACTAAATCGATCATGATGATAACTGAACCGATTTCTTTAGCGTAGTCAGCACGAGTATACATTTCTTCCATTGTCGCAGCAGTTACGTTTAAGTAAGAACCTTTAACTTCACCTGATGCAGCAGCAGCACGGTTAATACCTTCCATACAGTAAAGGAAACGCTCTCTCCAACGCATGAATGGTTGTGAGTTGATGTTTTCATCATCTTTTAAGAAGTCAAGACCACCAGCTAAACCTTCGTATACTACACGACCGTAGTTTTTACCAGATAAACCTAATTTTGGTTTAACAGTAGCACCTAAAAGTGGACGACCAAATTTGTCAAGACGTTCACGTTCTACGATAACACCTGTTGCTGGACCTTGGAATGTTTTTAAGTAAGCATAAGGGATTCTCATATCTTCTAAACGTAATGCTTTAACAGCTTTAAAACCAAATACGTTACCGATAATTGATGCTGTTAAGTTAGGAATTGAACCTTCTTCGAATAAATCACATTCATACGCGATGTAAGCAAAGAATTGATCTGCTGCACTAGGTACAGGATCAACACGGTATGCTTTAGCACGGTAAACATCACAAGCTGTTAATAAATCAGTCCATACTACAGTCCAAGTTGCTGTAGATGATTCACCTGCTACTGCAGCAGCAGCTTCAACTGGATCAACACCTGGTTGTGGTGTAATACGGAATAAAGCTAAAACGTCAGTTTCTTTAATGCTGTAGTTAGCATCCCAGTAACCCATTTTTGCATAAGGGATTACACCAGATTCATAACGGTCACTTTTGATTCGCGTACGCTCATATGCTGATGAAGACATGTGTTCCTCCTGTTATATTTTTTTGTACGAATAAAAACACGTACAATTCTTAAAAAGATTTGTTTTTTTTTGATTACTATATTCTATACAAGACATTTTAAAATTTAAAAGATTTAAAACTAAAATTAAGCAAAAATAATCTATAAGTAGAAGTGTGTTTGAAAATAGTTTTAGAACATTAAAGTTCGTGCAGAATTCTTGCGTATTTGCCAGAATTGTACTTTAGAACTTTTTGTATCACAAAATAGATCTTACAAAATTTTACCATTAATAAAATTTAAATATTTATTTTAAAAAATTTAAATTATAATAAATTTTTTAAATAATTTTGAATTTTTAAAATAAAAAATAAAATAGTCACTTAATTGTATTTGCAAAATCGGGATAACAGGATTTGAACCTGTGACCCTCTGCTCCCAAAGCAGATGCGCTACCAAACTACGCTATATCCCGTTTTCTAAGTGGTCAATTAATATTTATACTAATCTTTATAAATTTACAAGTTTAAAATAAATAACAAATAAATATGCAATAAACTTTCTGCAAATTTGCAGAAAGTTTATTGAATTAAAAATTTATATATTTTATCTACGTGAGTAATACTCAACAATTAATAATTCATTAATACTAACTGTAAAATCATCTTTTGTAACTAATTCTTTAATAGTACCTTGCATTTTATCTAATTCCAAAAATTGTGGTGGACTAGCAATTTTTCTCAATGTTTTGTTATTATTTACAATTTTATCATTAATTAATATTTTATCACCAACATTACATTCAAAACTTGGAATATTAACTTTATTATTATTAACTTTTACATGGCCATGGCTAACATATTGCCTTGCTTGAGAAATCGAATTTGCCCAACCTAAACGAAATACAATCGTATCTAATCTCATTTCTAATAATTCAAGAATCTTAAGACCAGTTGAACCTTTTGTTTTTCTTGCCTTTTTTACATAACGAAACAATTGTTTTTCTGAAACACCGTAATTATAACGCAATTTTTGTTTTTCCATTAATCTTAATTTATAAGGACCAATTTTTTGATTATTGTCTTTGTCCTCATTCTTGTTAGTTTTAATTTTTGGATTTTGCATTAAGCCATCTAAATCGCCTAAACGACGTAAAATTTTTGCACGTGGGCCACGATAACGAGACATAATTTATTTTTATGTTTTTAAATTTATTTGTAAATTATATACTATAGAGAATAATTTTCTTGTATAATAGAAATTTTTTTTTGTATAATACATTTTAGTCTAAAGAAAATAAAGCTGGTAAAGGGACTTGAACCCCCAACCTACTGATTACAAGTCAGACGCTCTACCAATTGAGCTATACCAGCTTTTATAAGAATTGAACCCTTATGTTGGTTCCAAACCAGCCCTACTACTAATCAGTAGTAGTTTTAATTTTTGTTATAGTATTATTCCGCTCTTGTACAAACATATATATACAATATTTTATTAAAAATATTTTAAAAAACTAAAGTCTTTATTTTTTAACATGTGCATTTGTTTAAATTGTAAAAATATAAATCGTTGTTTACAATATTATTTAATTGAACTACAACACAATGAAAAACATTTAAATCCAAATCCACAATTTTTTCCAACTTCTCCTATTGTTAAAATAAAAACAATTGATAATTATAGTGAAATTGAATTAGAGTGGGATGTTTTTGAATGTCTATCATTTCGTGAAAATCCAGGTTATTGGTCTAAATTAATGTTATAATATTTTTTAAATTTAAAAATATGAATTTCCAAACTCTGGTTTTCAGACTAACAATTTAAAATTTTTTTTATTACTCTAATCTTTAATTTAATTTACATAAATAGAAAAAAAATTTTGATTTTAACTTTTTATTCTTTTTTTATAGACAAAAGATGTGTATAATAAGACTAGTAGAAAAATAAATATTAATAAATAAATGGGGGAGTGGTGAAATGGTAGACACAACGGACTTAAAATCCGTTGACCCTTAAAGGTCGTGAGGGTTCAAGTCCCTCTTCCCCCATTTTTTAATGACTAATTGCTAAGGGATTAAACGATAGCCTCTTTTTTTAATATAGTCTATTCTACGTAACCTTTTTCTAATTATACCTTTTGTTTCTATTTCCTCTTGTTTATTTGGAACAAAGATTTCAAGAATTTCATCAATAGCATCTTCATTTCTTACACAAGTTACATCATCCATCGGGATAAAAGTTGTGACATCCTCAAATAACAACTTTAACCTATCAATTTGTAGTTCTTTCCTTAAAAAATAAGAAAATTCTAATGCAAATACTGAACGTTCAGGAGCTCTTCGTTTTATTAACTTTGGAACAATATTTTTAGCATTTTTTGTTAGCAAACCACTTACTTTTTTTTCTTTAAACGAAATTTTCATCTTTTCATTTTCGCCTAAAAGGATATTTTCATCAAGTAAGGGTACATAATTGTTTTCTTTAACTAATACCTTACCACTTTTATTAATTTCAATTATTTCATATTCGTATTTATTAAAAAGACTTTTTAAAAGAACAAATTTTAATTCATCACCAGTTGTTTCAAAAATAATTTGTTGATTTGTTAATTCAATAATTCTGCCTTCAAACATTTTTATTAATTTAAGAATTTGTAAACGATTTTTTTCTGATATTTTAATTGTAAAAAGAACTAATTCTCTCTCAATATGCTTTAGATAAGTCCAATCTTCAACACTTACTATATCAACTAATTTATAAAGATGACGACGTATTTGCAAAATTCTGTCATATGTATCATTAATTATAAATGTTAGTTTCGTAGTATTTTTGTTATCATCGCTACAAATTGTTAAACTTTCAAAATCATAACCACGACGAAAAAGAACACCAAAAATTCTTGTTAATATTCCAAGTTCATTACTTGCATATATTACAAGTTTATGGAGTGAAAGATTTTCTTTCATAAATATTACTTTGTTTAAGTTAAATATATTTTATAAAATAACGAAATTTTATAAATTTTTGAGCAAAAATTATTTAAATATAATAATAATTTAATTAAAATCTATTACTATAACTTATAAGATAAAATTTAATATAAAAGTTTTTATTTAAAATTTAAATAAATACTTTTATATCAATTTAATTAATTTCTTCTTTTTGAATATAAATAAAAAGAAGAGACATTGCTAAACCAGGAAAAATAATTCCTACTAAAGGAACCAAGATTGAAGGTAAAAATGAAGCAGTCATAATAATAATTCTTGTTATGGTATATTTAATTATTATATTATATAATAACTAAATTGTAAATTAATAAAAATTATATGAATAAACAAATATTATATCAGGATAATGCACGTAGAAATTTAGAAAAAGGAATGGAATTACTTGCAAAATCTGTTTCAATTACATTAGGTCCAAAAGGAAGAAACGTTGTTATTGAAAATGATTTTAATAATCCAGAGATTATTAATGATGGAGTTAGCATAGCAAAATATATTGAATTGCCAAATAATATTGAAAATACTGGTGTATCTTTAATTCGCCAAGCTGCCTCGAAAACAAATGATGTAGCCGGTGATGGTACAACAACAGCAACTATTTTAGCATATGCCATCGTTAAAGAAGGAATGCGAAACATTGCTGCAGGAGCAAACGCAATTTTGTTGAAAAAAGGTATTGAAAAAGCAATAAAATTTGTTGTTTCAAATATTCGTGATTATTCAAAGCCAGTTGAAGATGTAAAAGCTGTAACACAAGTTGCTGCGATTTCGGCAGGTAATGATAATGAGCCAGCAGAAATGATTGCAACTGCATTTAGTAAAGTAGGTAAGGATTGCATAATATCTTTGGAAGAAGGGAATTTAACTTCTACAACTTTAGAAATTACTGAAGGAATGAATATTGACAAAGGTTTTATTTCACCTTATTTTGTAACTGATCTTGAAAAAATGGAAACAGTTTATGAAGACCCATATATATTAGTTACAGATAAAAAAATAACATTTGTTCAACAAGAATTAATTCCGATTCTTGAACAAGTTGCTCCAACTAAAAAACCACTACTTATAATTTCTCATGATATTGAAAAAGAAGCCTTAGCAACTTTAGTTTTAAATAAATTGCGTAATATTGTAAATGTTGTTGCAGTTCGTGCCCCAAGTTTTGGTGAACAAAGAACACTTTATTTAGATGACATTGCTGTTTTAACAAATGGTAAATTAATAACTGAAGAAACAGGATTAAACTTACAAAATATAACAATTAATGATCTAGGAAGAGCTAAAAAAATTATTGTAACGAAAGATAATACAACAATTATTGCTGATGGAACACAAAAAGAAATAAAACAAAGATGTGAACAATTGAAAAATCAAATTAATTTAGCTGAAACTCAATATGAAAAAACAAAATTACAAGATCGTATTGGAAAATTAACGGGTGGCGTTGCCATAATTAAAGTTGGAGCAGCAACTGAAACTGAAATGAAAGATAAAAAATTACGTCTTGAGGATGCAATTAACGCTACCCGTGCAGCAATTGAAGAAGGAATTGTTCCAGGTGGAGGTACCCTTTTAGCTCATTTAGCGGAACCTACAAAAATATGGGTCAAAAATAATTTGTTAGAAGATGAACTTGTTGGTGGACTTATTGTTTGCAAAGCAATGTTAGAGCCGTTGAAAAAAATTGCCGAAAATGCAGGTAAAAATGGTAGTATCATCTTTCAAAATATTCAAGAAAAAGATATCGAATATGGATATAATGCTGCTAGCGATAAATTTGGTAATATGTATGAATTTGGAGTTGTTGATCCTGCAAAAGTTACAAGATCAGCAATTCAAAATGCCGGATCTATAGCAAGCATGATTTTAACTACAGAATGTTTAATTGTAAATAAAAATTAATTAAATTTCATTTATAAGGATTTTTAAATAATTTATTAAAGAAAAAGGTATTATTTTATAAAAATAAAAATTTTTTGAACAATTATTATTTTTATTTAAATCTAACTTTTTTTTTAATAATTTTGATAAAGGAATTTTATAGTAAAAATAATTTTTGTAATTTTTAAGGAGTCGTTGAAAATACAAATTTTTTCTAAAATAACGTTGCTTGATAAGTTCACCATAAAATGGAATATCTCCATAGGCAATAAGATCCAATTCTTTATCACTTAATTGAAAAATTAAACTTTTTTGAAGATGGATTTTTAAAAGCAAAATTATTTTTGTTAATTGATTTGAAGTTAAATAAAATTTTTTATTTTTGTATTTTTTTATAGCAAAAGTTGAATAAAATTTTATGTAATCTAAATGTAAAGAATTAAGTATCAAATCATTTAAAAAATGCGTATATTGAACAAAATCGAAAATTTTAAAAGTATACAGTGCAACACTTAAACTTCTATGAAATCTATTATTTATTAGGGAACAATTTTTCATACTCTCTTACAA
>Ga0181591_10000374_pt1 | contig 34618 bp, 30 predicted proteins | sample 071ome_33_FD_133757 | JGI IMG/M metagenome (GOLD analysis project Ga0181591, IMG submission 133757) | Coastal salt marsh microbial communities from the Groves Creek Marsh, Skidaway Island, Georgia - 071412AT metaG (megahit assembly) | ecosystem: Environmental > Aquatic > Marine > Intertidal...
TATTTCTCGATCTGCATGGAGGACAGCGCATGGCGTTCATCCAATTCTGGTCAAGGGGGAGGCGGTCAATCACAGCGAAGTGTTCCGAACTCGGCCTCTCCGAAGAGCGCAGACCATTCGGAACTAGAGGACGTAGACTTTTAGTTCTCATGTTTAAATCAGAGGACTATCTCAAGGATGTTCGCAGTCATGCTTGCCTGATCTGTGGCAAGGATGGGGTTGATGCACACCATCTGAGATCCTCTGTTACTGGTATACATACCGGAATTGGCATGAAGCGGTGCGGCGATGATCTCGCCGTGCCGCTATGCCGGACAGATCACATGCTTTGCCATGAGTTTGGCAGAGAGATAAAATTCTGGATCAAATACGGCGTCGATCCTATCCATTGGGCAGAGGAAAACTTTAAAAAGTGGAAGACTTAGCCATTAAATTTGAAGCCCAACTTGTTTCTGCAAGCATGACAGCAAATGGCGGACACAAGATCGTCTTGAGAATAAACCCAGAAGACATATTGGATAACCCATACAACTCGCCAGAGAAGTCTATGGAGGCTTCAAAGGTGAGATCCCTAATGCTTCAACAACCGAACACAAGATTCATATGCGCTCTTGTTCAGCTAGAATCTGACAGCGACCAGCCAGTCGAGCCTGAGTCTATAGTGAGGGCTAGGAAGATATCGAATGTTATCTCCATGCTTTGCCGAACTGAGAATGAAGAGCTTCTTGAATGGTTGAGCCATAGATTTATATGGCTAGAAGAGGATAAAGATTCCCTTTCCGCCCTGAAGGAAGTAGCTGGATTTAAATCTAGGTCCGAGTTAAAGTCCAACCCGGAAGCTGTTGAGTCTCTAGAAAGGATTGTCCGTGAGTACCGATCGAGCTAGTCAAAACTTTGACCCTGTAACCAAGCCTGCCCATTACACGGAAGACAGGGAGCATGAAACGATTGACGTGATAGAAGATTGGAATCTTGATTACCATCTAGGCAACGTAGTTAAGTATATTTCTAGAGCTGGTAGAAAGGGATCCTTGCTAGAGGATCTCAAGAAGGCAGATTTCTTTCTCCACAGAAGACTCGATATCGAGTACGAGCGAGAAGAAGAAAGGGCTAAGCGCGAATGGGAGGGGTGAAAAATAGAAAAGGCGACTCCATCAATCGCGAATGGTACGAAGCTCACACCGATAATAAGTTAACCAGAGTTATGGTTGTGTACGGGGGGAAGAAGAGAATGGTCTGGGGTATAAAGAGCGGTGATTCATACCGCTTTGTAGACAAGTCCAAGGCTGTTCTCAGGTAGTTTGCTGGCAACCTGAAAGAAGGGTTGATCGGGAGCGATCCTTTACAACGGGGATGGATGAATATCTCGTTGCCAGCATATGATGACAGAGATAATCCATCCCTCTCCCGACCGTGGGCTCGTAACTCAGTCGGTTAGAGTGCCGTTCTTATAAAGCGGTGGTCGCGGGTTCGAGTCCCGCCGAGCCTACCACCTACCTGTCAGCAATCCTCATGCTGATACTGATACCGTCTATAACATTCCTTATGCTTTTCCTAAGCTCGTAGATAAGGTTCTCATCTAGAACTTGTTCTACTTCATCGGTAATCAGAAATCCCTCTGCGTTCATAAGACATACCTTTGCTTGATATAAACTAGCCAGAGATTTCTTCTGATTAGAAATCTCCGCTCTCAACATTTCCACCTTCATAAAAATACCTGTTCTCTACTTCGTACAATATTGAATAGAAGTTTTTATCATGACCACCATATTTTCTTTTCCAGTGTGGTCCGTGTTTGTAGTGCGAAATCACATGGCAGTATTCATGTATCAATACGGATATAGATTCACTTCTAGATAAGAACTTGCTGACTCTAATGAGCGGAGTACCACTTCCAAGCTCGACATAACCCAAGCAATCCTTTTCGGATTTGGGTAGTTTTTCGACCCTCAAACGAGTTTTTCGACCGTACTCATTTATTAGCCATTTATGTATCTGGTGCAACCTATCTCTCTTGGGTATCTGTTTACGAATACTTCGCCTTGATCCTTTCCATTCCGATCCATTCGACATCGAAGTCACCTGACTTTACGTTATGCAGTACAGACAATCCTCTTCTCCACATCTGATTAGCCGGACCAGCCCAAGCCTCTGAGTGTTCAAAGTAACACCCAGCCACTAGGCCATGTAGGCTTTTACCCATGCTGTCCGTCCTTACGGAGTGGTCATATGTATGGGTATGGCCCTGTATGCAAGTCCCAAATTGCTTAGTCAGCAGACTAGCTGCCTGATGAAGTCCAGATATCGGCCTGCCCATAACGCCAGACGTGAAGTAATGCGCGAATGAGCATCCATGTATCTTTTTAGGTACAAGAAATGGAACCTCTTCCCATCCCAGATCAGATAACCTTAGATCTTTTGTGGATATAATCTCCTCAAATCTAGGCTCTGAATCAATGAACTTCGATATTCTGTTTTCATGGTTACCCATGCAGAACACAAGCTCTGGATTGTATTTATTTTCTTCTTTAGTTCCTTTGTTGTATTCATCTATCTGGTTGTGGAACCTGAGCATCCCATCAAGTCCAACATCTATATCTTTCCAGTAAGACGCTCCATTGAAAGACTTGCTTCCGGGTTTCTCAAAGGAGTTCAGCGAGTGCATGTCCCACAAATCGCCGAGGTTGACTACGTAGTCAGGCTTTATATCAACGACCATCCTGCCTAACCATTCGTATCTATGATTTGGTATACCCGGCTTTGCGTGACTGTCTGGTATGACCAGTATTTTCTTGCCGAGCTTAGGCTTTCTGTCGTTTCTTTTGTACGGAGGGGGTGGCTTCATCTGGTGTATCCCCCTCCTGATCTTCTCTTCCTCTGCGTCGATCTTTTGTTTGTTGTCCATAAAAGAAAAAGCCCCCGCACTAAGCGAGGGCTAATCTCCTTGTCAATCTCTGATAGAATCTATAGCATTGCAGAACATATCTATATCTATTAGATATTCTAGTATAGGTTCTGGTATGTCATCATTCCTTAGGGATGCTATCGCTTCTTCGTTCGGAGCTGGACAGGGAGGTACTATCGCCTCCACCGGACGCTTCACGCATCCTCCGCTCCCAACGCTTAATAAGAAGACTGCGAGAAGGGCGTGGGCCAACGAGCTTTTCCATTGCACGGATAGACCTCTCAACTTTCTTCTCTGCTGATTCTTTCTCAGAGCTGATCCTACCTACATATTCCTTGCCCATACCCCATAGGATAAAGACAATGAAAAGCATTATAGATAAAATCAATATTAAAATAACAGGCTCAAGCATCAGCCATTGCTGGCCTTGCCGAAGTTAGCGCCGAGCGTGTTGATGACATTGAGGACAAAGGCGACAATCTTGTTATCGCTTTCATTCGGAGTCATCGTTGCAATCACAGCAAACGCTCCAACTAAATTAAGAACAACCTCAACCACGTTCGAGAAATTCTCAGTCAACCATTCCATTATCTCACACCTCTATTCTTTGGCTGGAACTCTATGTGTATATGATCTTTCTCAAGTACAACATCGAACTCGCTGCCAAGTTCTTCAGCTAAGCCCTCTGTGAACTCAGCTAAACCTTTAGATTCTATTGCCCATATCCTTATATCAGCAGCATACCCAATATAATGAAGGGAACCGTGAGAATGCTTCCCGTCAACAATGGACGTTAGAACCATCTCGTTTATTCCCATACTGTTAAAGTATCCATGAGCTATATCTATACCTAGCACAAGCTCAGGCTTTATGCCGTTGATAGAAACTCCGTGCTTAGTCCTAATCGCCATCAGTTTATTCCCCTAAAGAACGGTATAGGTCCGGGCATCATTTTAGTAAACTCCTGCGTGTTACTAAGAATCTGCTTTATTCTATTATCTATACCATCAATTATATCTCTTTTTCGGGAATCATCCATATTCTTATCTAGGAAAACCCTAGTCTTCATAGACCTTAGTTCATTAAGATCTGTTTGAATGCTTTCAAGAGAACTCTTTATGGACAGAACATCAGCGTATTTCTCTCTCATTTCCATAGCTCTTTCGGGATCTTCTTTTTCTAGATCTCTGAGCCCTGAAACAATTCCCCTGACAGAGAAGAAGAAATCATTCCATCTTTGCGTCTGCCCTTCTGATGCGTTGGCACTTTGGAATATCGCACCGACGATCGGGATTTCATCCTGCCTCCAATTCATCATGATCGGCTTTCCGCTAACCAAAGACGTTACTGAATCGAGTAAGCCAAGCATGTAGCTACCCATAGTCCCAGCATATCCTTCTAGAACATGCTCGACAGAAAGGGGGCTAAGCGGTACTGGGCTCAGGTATGAAAGCTGCTTTGCGAACTCGCTGGTATAATATTTAGCTTGAAGTTCTTTCGGCCTATCTTGCATATACTCAGGAACGATAGGCTTGCCGGTAAACCAACTCTTATTAACCAAGACTTCAAATATCGGAGCCACCGCTTGCGGTCCAGTCAGCGGAAGCTCAAGCGAGTTGACGATTCCTCTAGTTACGGAATTCCCAGCTTCCCTAAGCGACTCATCTTGTAGTATGGCTCTAGTTATATGCTCTGGAATTACCTTGAATATAAGACCAACTTCAAAGGGGATGGGTATCTTTAAAGTTGTTTGACCGGGTAGCGTAATGAGCCAGTTGTCATCTCTTTCCGCGTCTGTCGCGCCCTTGTATTCTTCATCGTCTATGGATAGGGATGTATACAGGACAGTCATAGCTGCCAGAAACAGTCCCCTTCTCAAGAACGATGCTTGAGCTTCTTCCTTACCCAACCTGTTAGCTGAATACTCTCCAGTTAAAGACCTGTATATCACGTCCAAGCCTTGCATTCTCGCGTTGAAGAACGGAAGGGTTGGCAGTATGGTATTTAGGAAAGCATTGTTTCCCTTTCTGGTGAAGTTCAGAACTTCCATAGCCTGAAATATTGCTTCGGCTTCGGCCTCGGCTCTTCCAACGCCCTTGTTGAGCAGTCTCTGTAGAGTGTCCTCATAGACTACTTGCCTTGTCGCAGCATCGGAAACTTGAGATGCTTCACCCAGCGAATCCCATATTCTTGAGAAGATGGGAGTGACAGAATCAACACTCCCCTTCTTCATGGTCATTCCCTGCTTACGCATCTTCTTTCTGAAGTTTTCTTCAAACTTCTTAGGCTCGAACACATAATCGTACCCGCCTACGATCCCAGCATTTTCAAGTACTGAGTAGGTCTGTGTTCTGTCGCCAGATAGATCACCAATGAATTTATTCATAGTGTCTATTACTGGTTTCATTTCCACACCGGATGTAACATAAGAAGATACTGAATCCCTGAACAAGTTCCTGAATATAAACATAGGACTTCTTGCTACGGACTCTCGCAACCAAGAAGCTGGCTTAGCGAAGAACGGGGATATGGATACGTTCGGCCTTGTAAATCCCTCTATCGCAGCAACCAACTTATCATCAGTAACATCAAAGTATCTCTCTTCTCCGTTGACCCTCACTGTGTAGTATGCGGGATCAACATATCCATTCTCATCCGCAAATACTTCTGTTGCGATCCCTGCATCGACAGCATCTTTCATGGTCTGCTGAGCTGCAAGATTCTTCATGCCAGCAGTTATTGATGCGCTTAGGTTTTTCATGATGCCCGTGAGGGGATCATCTAGCTGCTGCTCTCCACCCTTCATCCTTCTGGGTACTTTATTGTCTATAAGGCTAGGGAATAAACTCTTTAGCCTTCTCACTCTTCCCAGTGTGAGATCAATTCCTTCATCCTGAAGAATCTGCTTGAATATCTCCGGCCTTACGCCTTCTTCCCCGGTACCATCCAGATCTAAGTTTCTGTAGAAGGGAATGTAGTCAGCGTACTTAACAAATACTCTCGCGAGTTCTTCGTTGATTACGCCTGTGTCTTTCAAGAACTCGACTAGGCTTCCATTCCATTCTTCGTAATCTCTTCTCACGCTCTCGAAGAGCTGTAGATTCCCGCTGCTATTTACATAGTCATTAACTCTGTTCACTTCTTCTTGTGACAGAGGAGTAAGCCTTCCTGATCTCATGATATTTGTAGATCTGTTTGCGACCATCCAAGTCGCCCACTCTCTATACAAATATTCATTAGATTCAAACAGTGGCTGAAGAGCCTGCGTTAAACTCTTTTTTGTCGGATCTATTCTTGCGATCCCGCCTCTTAAAACTACGGCTCCATTGTTTATCATTGCTGAAGTGAGACTGTTGGATCTGTCAGCTAAGAGCCATAGGGAATGAGCATTCGTGCTTGCGAGTAGCTCTCTCTCATCTTTCTTGCGTAAAGATGCTTTCTTATTTACTTTAGCTATGTAATCATATTTATCTAGGAATGCAGACCTGAATCTAGATATGTATTCTTTTCTTTTTTCATCATCAAATATGATGGACTTTATCTTGTCAAAGAAAGACTCTTGAACATTCGGCTTTGCGTAAAGAGTGTTGAGTATTTGTTCAATACTTCTATCTACTCTCGGCTCCGTCCTGACGATTCTATTTTTATTTGAAGCAGATAATCTTTCAGGCTTTGTATTTCCGTCTGCTATCGACGCAGATCTGATGCTAAGTCTTTCGTCAGACTCGAAAGCAGGACGCTTTTTAGCGTAGAGTTTCTTAACTATTGATATGGCTTTGTCTTCGTAGATGACGTAGTTCTTTGCTTTCGGATCGTAACCCGGCGTTAGTGAGGCGGCATCATAGTAATGCCCCTTGATTCCGTACTTATTCAAAAGCTCTGAAGCGTACTGCTCTCTCTGCCCAAGGAATGAAAGCTCGTCGTAAAATTCAACGGCTAATGCGTCTCCGTCCTCTCCGTAGAGTTCATTAAACTCCTCGGACATATTTTCAGATTCAAAAGCCTTCCTGAAAGCTTCCACAACCTTCGGGCTCTGGTCTCTCATAGAGCCGTTGTAATCAAATAGGTCTTCTTTTTCAGGTATTTCAACTTCGTAAAGTTGAGATTCTATATTAAAATCATCTTTTGATATAGAATTCATAGCATTAACAAACTCTTCGCTAACAAGCCTAGCAGCATTATCTTTTACTTTTTCAGATTCATAAAAGATTCCTATATTTTTAATCCCTCTAAATACTGCGTCGCTAATTGATGTAGCTATTTCAAAAAATCTATTTGAATACCAATCATCAGTATTTAAAATATTAAGATCTGTGTTGACTTGTTTTCTAAGGTCTGATAAAGATGCTCTTGCAATTTCATTTTCTATACTTTTTCTTACTTCGCTTCTCTGGGCATCTGTGAAATCTATGTTGTCATAAATTTTTATTTTCGATATCTCAACCGCTTTATTAGCTATGTTAAATGTTGTAAATTGCTCGTCCAGTGGGTGAAACCCAAACTCTTCTCCCTTGTAAGTAATTTTACTTAGAGAATTCGCATAGAATCTCCCAATAGATAACAAGTCAGTGAAGTAAAGTCCCCACCCAAAGGCTTGTGCGCCCTCACCAGTACCTATGAAATCCAAACTAAACTCGTCAAAGTCTTCACTAGACCCGTGATAAGCTTTCGCTAGCCGCTCGTCATTGAAGTCTCTAACAGCTCTGTTTGTGAAATCCATCCTAGAATATTCATTTACTCTAGGGATAGACCGTTGTGCATTCGGGCTCGGCTGATTTAGCTGAGTGTAAGGGGATACTGAAAACCTTTCTGACTCATCTGACTGCCTTATTTCGTTCTCCCACATTTCAGTAGTGGCAGTATCCGCATCCATCAGATAGTCTACAGCTTTATCGAGTGCTATTTTGTAATTTAACGCACGATCTCTAAGAGCATCAAGCTCATCGAAAACGTATTCCATCTGCTGTTCTTGACTGAGATAATCAGCTCCCATATCTACAGCCGCTCGCCGTGCTGTTACAAAGGCTTCACTATCCATTGCCAAGCCGGTCTTAGCTTCAACAAGTCTCCTTTCAAATCTAAGTTCGTTTTCTCCTTCCCTAAGCTGTCTATACGAATCTCCATATCTTCTATTCGCTGATAGATCTAAGGAGGATCTAGAGAAAGGTTTTAAATAAGAGGGAAGTATCGAAAGGTCAGAGCCAATCATTTCAAGAACTTTATCAATTTTCTCTTCTAGCTTCTGACCTAAAGACCCTATCTCTACAGACAACTCACCCGGTATCTCAAATCTTTCCCAAACATAGTAGTCTCCAGAAGAACGATTGTTTTCTACGTCATCGGACTGCCTTATTTCGTATTCTGGCATAGACCTTTCAATCAAAGTGTATTCTGGCATAGACCTGTCAATCAAAGTGTATTTATAATTACCTTTCTGCATTGTGAAAAGAGAGTCAAGCCGCTCTGCCTCTTCCGTTACCTCGTATCCAAACTTCTCACCAAGCTGCTTAGATCCTCTTCTGTATATTTTAATTCTTGATCTTTTTTGTTTTGAATTTTCTTCTCGTGTGGTAGTAGCAGCGGAGAAGAAAATTCTTCTAGGGTTTTTTAAAAGAATAATCTCTTCCATGATATCGAAAATAGTTTTGAATATTCTGATAGACCCTAATCCATGTAAGCCAGTTACTCCGTAACCCATTTCATCATCTTTAAAAACTACGTCGTAATCTCCGCTGTCACCGTAAGTACTTGCATTTAAAGTTATAGTGACATTATTTTCCGTGGCGAACGTAGCGAGTAGGCCGCCATCCCATGAAGGCCTCATTTCATAAGGATATGGAACCGCTCGATCGACAAGCGATGCGTACCTTTCCTCAAACTCTTCTTCATTTTCCCTTAGTATAAACTCGTACTCGCCGTCTTCTGTCTTTTCTAATATGAACTCTGATCCGCCCTCGGTCCTTTCTTCAATTAACCTGTATCCATACTTCTTCGCTAGATTATTTATTCCAGCCCCGTACAGCCTTTGCCTAGTCTTTACCAGCCTGAATGTTCCGTCTGGTTCCTCTCTAAGATCTGACGCAGCATCGAAGTAAAGAGATTTAAAGTCTTTATTCTTTATAACTTCTTCTGTTAAATCAAAAACTGTAGCGAATAATCTTCTAGCTTTTCGACTGCCTAACTTGCCTGTTCTATCAAATTGAAGCCCCGGAGAAGCTAATGCATCCTCAAACGCTACATAGTATTCTCCGTCATACCCGAAAGCATCATAGTTAATTCTTGCTAATACAGAATTTCTTTTTATATTCTTGTCTTCATCATATTCAAAACTTTCGCCGACGGGAATAAGTATCGTTGCTCTTAACGAGCTTCCGTCTTTTCCACCAATTTCTCTTTCCGTTATAGAATATTCAAATCTTTTAGATTTATCTAGAATAGAAGATAATCTTTCATCGCTGATATCATCTATTTCTACTTCTTCTGAAAGGTTGACTTGATCTGGCGATACAGAAAATGGCGACGGAGCGACGGACATTCTCTCGCCAGAACCAACGCCGCTTTCATCCTGCACCGTGTAACTGTACTCGCCCTTCTTCGCTAAAAAGAAAGATTCCTTATCTCTTACAGTTTCCTCTACGGCGTACCCGAAGTCCTTGCCCACATCCTTCATCATGCGACGGTAGATACTCGCTCTGGATGTAGATTTCTCCCCTTTCCTGTTCAGTCTGCTGGCGGAGATGCTTAACTGTTCAGGGTTCTTAGACTCCACAAATTCCCTGAGTAGGTTGTGTACAGTCTTAAAGACCCTGAGAGCGCCGATGCCTTCCTTTCCAGTGTCCCCGTAGCCAAGTAGAGATTTCTTGTCTCTATCGTCTAGATCCCTAAATTCTGCGGTCCAACGTATGCTGCCCCCGTCGTTGGACGCAAAGAATTCAAATCTGCTTCCTGACTCAGAAACGAAGTTTGCAATAAACTCATTTGGATTTGAGTCAGACACCTCATACTCATACGGATCAACCCGACCCATAAACCTTGCAAGTCTTTCATCTACATCTACAGAAAATCTTGCGTCAACATCTTCTTGCGTCGTGTCTTCTTCTGGGATCTCTATAGGCAAAGCAGGCATGAGTTTATTTCTCTGCCCCTGTATCGTTCTGACTTCGCCCCGATCCCTTGCCTGTATCTTCTTCATGCCGCTGATAACATCAGCCGCATTGACGAATCCAGCTCCGCTTAAAGCGTTGAACATCTTCTCTAAGAACATCGCTATTCTTTCGATAAGAGTTCTGGGCTTACCAGCGATCTGCCTTCTCACCTCGGGAACGCTGTAATACTGCCGGTACATCTCTGCCACAGCTTCTTCTAGTATATATTCAGCGTCGCCCATTCCTTGATAGGTCTGAGATGCCCAGTCGAAGAATGTCTGACCGTCTCTGTTCCTTACCCGATAAGTTGAATTGGATAAGACATTCCATTCTTGAATGGTAAATAAGTCTAAGTCTCTCATTGCATGGACTATCTCATGGTCCATGATGCTGGCAATGAGAACTCGCATCTCTTCGTTGGTCTTGGCCTTGCTGACTGCTTCTAAGCTTATAGCTATACGCCTGAACCCATCGTCATTAGGGCTGTAAGCTCCTTCGTTGATTCCGCTAGAGCCTATCTTTTCCCTTACAGATGCAATGACTTCCTTGCTGAGATTCGCTTCTTTCAGCTTGCTATCTATAATAGATAGAATCTCTTCACCCTTCTTAACGCTCCCTTCGGGAATGCTCTTGAGAACCTTAGCTCTCTTAGATACGGGAGTGAGTCTCTCGGGTTCTGCCGGTAACACAGCCGTGGAGACAGCCGAATCAATATCTCTTAAGAATCTTCTTTGAAGTGATTGCTTCTTTCTTTCCTTTGCTCGCTCGCTGTTGGCTTCCCAGTTAGATTCTCCGGGCTCAAAGGACTTCGAGTATTCATCCTTTAATGCTTCAGCAATATCTCTAGTCGGAGCGAAGGTTATCTCGGTAACATTCACCCTCTTGTTACTGGACGGATTCTCAGATCTAGATACTTCGCCCGTAGCTCTGTTCTTGAAATAATCATAGGGTGAAACAAACTGTCGAACTGCGAACCCTTCGCCGTCTATGACAGAGAACTTACCCTTGTAAGGCTCTATCTTCTGACCGCGATAGTCCGCGAGTCTGGCCGTACCTCTCATGTATCCGGGGAGTCCGGCAGATCCAGTCTTGGATCGTTCGACTGCGGCCTTTACGTCTGAATACTTGCCGACCAGCGGGTTACCAGTTGTCTTATCGAAAACTCTATACAAAGCCCTGTTCTGGTTTAGGAACTTTGCTTCTTTCTCTGCATCCTTTTTGTTTACAGATCCACCCACAACGGTTCCATCTTCGTCCACAACGAAGAAACCATTCTGAGAATCCATAACTTCAGTCACAACATTGCCAGCGGTTGATCTGCTGAGTATTCTTTTCTTATCCACAGCACCGGCTTTGATTACCGGAGAGCCGTTCTTATTGAGTAAAGGTCTTATATCCGCGTCTTCAGAAGATTCATCCATTTTAGATCTAAACGATACGGGCGCGTATTCGCCTGCGGATTTCATTTCTTCAGTTCTTGTCTTGGATAGATCACCTCTGACAGTCGCATCTGAAACAAAAGAATTGAAATCCTCTTCGTTGAATCTTCCGGTTACTCTTTCGTAATCACCACGATTTATAGAACCAGAATCCTGAGCTTCTTCGATTAAAGCTTCGTACTGAGCTTCTGTATACTTAGGCTTTCGCGCTTTCAATGACCCCTTTTCTTCTACCGCATATCCCTTCCTCTTCATCTCTTCGATGATGGAGTTGGCTATAATCCTAGAGCCTTCGGAGTCTGCGAACTGAACAGGAGATTCTTGATTCTTCTTGAAGAACCTATCGTTCAATCTCTTTCTTACTGCATCTGAAGTAATCTTCTGCCCACTCTTGAAACCCTTTACCGCAGAATCAAACTCCTCTGAAGTAAACGAGGGAAGGCTTACGCCATCCCCCTCTTCATCGAAGTATGATTGAACTGTCAGTCCAGAAAGAATTGTACGCATTGCACTACGCTCATCTTGCGTAGTCTCATTTAAGTTTGAAGTTCTTCCTCCGGTACTTCGGTACACAAAGGATTTGAAAGCATTATCGTTTGTCTTTATATTTCTAGATCTGGCAGCGTCTATGACATGAGAAGCATCCACAGGGAACTCGTCTTTGGCTCTCTGTGCTTCCCTTTCGATATTCTCTCTCTGTCCAGATAGAGCTGCTTCTTCTGCCGCTACTCTGCTTTCGTACTGGTTGAGATTATCTTTGTATCTCGCTACAGATTCTTCGTATCTTCTCTGTAGAGTATCTTCTCTTCTTTTTTCGTATCCATTTCTTATTTCCTTTTCTTTTTCGGATAGCTTTTCCCAATTATCAAATGCCTTTTTGTTGGATCTGTACGCTCTAGCAGTTCCGAATGATCCAAACGCGCCGACAACAGGAGCGGTTCCAGCTACAACATCCATCATCTCGCTGACGAAATTTGCGTCCTCGAACGAAATGGACTCTCCAGCTTGAGCCCTTTCAAGCACGGTCTGTGCAAGCTCTGTCGGAAACTCAAGCAGAGACTCTGTGAAAGCTTCTTTTGCAGATTCCTTCAAGCTAGGGAACGTGGCTGCTCTGGCTGTCCCACCGGCTAACCTGAGGGAATCTTTCACAGACTTGGCGGCGGCGATCTGAACTCCCCTGCCAAGTCCTGAAGTTAAGGCTATCGTTATGAAGTCCATTGCTGCTTGCGGTCCAGCAGCCAAAGCGGCAGAGTATAGGGTTATGTCATCAGGCGTTACCCTGCCTTCAGGGTCCTTGCTCTCGGCAACCTCATATTGTCTTTGCAAATTGTCGCCAAGGAACTGTAGGGCGAGCGTGCCAACACCCGCCAAGGTTCCTAAAGCAACCTTCGCATATGGGTTGGGTATTGCTGCACCAGCCCTAGCGAGCATGGGAACAGCCCTGCCAATCATAGATGCTGCTCTTACGCCGAGTGAAGTTTGTGCCGCAGATGAAGCAGCTAATGAGGGAAGCGTGTACGGTATTGTCTGGCCTATGGCCTGAGCGCCAAACCTATAAGCCTCTGGTAACGCTCCAGATATCCCTTCTTTCTCATAGGCTTCTACAACATCTTCTCTGGTTGTCGGTAACGGCTGAAGCTTTCTCTGCTCTTCCTGAGTGGCTCTATATATTTCCCCGGCTTCATCTAGACTTTCTTGAGATCCGAACACGTCCCCGAAGATCATACTCGGAAGAGCAGATATAGATCCCTTCAGGGATTCAACGCCAGAAAGGAAGGCATTATCCAGCCCGCCAGTCAGCCCGGTGCTTCGCCTTCTAAGTTCTTTCTCTACATCATAAAAGGAAGTACCCTTTTTAAATTCAACGATCTCACCGTTGATGGGGACTTTAAAATCTCTGTCGAGAAAACCTTCTTTAGCCATTCTATCTGATCGCCTCTAGCAAATCGTTAAGACTATCCGAACTCGCGCCAATCTCTGCCATTAAACCTTCTAGTCCATACTTTTCGTACACAGACATAAGCCTGAGTCTTTCTTGAACTTGAAGGTCTAAGCCTATTCCTGAATTAAAAAGATAGTCGTCTATCAGTTTAATAATCTGGGCATTTGCCCTGTTGTAGCCACGAGATTTTTGGTAATCTGCCTGAGCCTTAAGCAAATCTATTGCATAAGGCTGTCTCTCTTGCTGCATAGCCAGTTGGGCTTGCCTTATGTCCATTCCTTCAAGCTCCAACGCATCACTCTGCCTCTGTCTCGCTATTTCTCTATCGCGGTCCTGCATTGCTGTGACATAATCCATACCAGCAATTCCAGCTTTTCCTAAGTCTTGACCGAGATTCCCCTTCCCGGCAGCAAGCTCAAGTCCAGCCCTAGTCATGAACTGAAACAGGGGATTGAACTCGCCCGACTTAAACCTATCTGCGATCGTCGGGTCAGCCTTGTCCGTAGCCTCGCCACTGAACGTCTCGTCTGTGCTTATTGCTGTCTCTTCTTCAGGGACGTATCCCATTTCACTGTCGGTCAGGGCGAAATATTCACGCGGTTTAATCGGTTCATTATCTCCATAGATAGAACTTCTTAACGCCTGAATTCCGCCGCCTAGTGCAGTAGCCCCATATATCCCCCTGATACGGTTTGCTTCTCTCCCAATCAGACCAGCCCTCTCTGCCTGCCATCTCGGAGGAAAATAGGTATCCGGCAGGTCGATTGCTTTATCAATATTCCTAGTTGCCCTGCTCGTTGGGAACATAGATCTGATTTTGCTCATCCCTCTTGACCCAAGCCTCTTAGCTGCGGCAATAAGGCCACGCCTTGCTACTAAGGGTCCAGCCGCTAAGCCTCCCGTTGCAACGAGCGCCAACCCCTCAAGGCCCAATAATGCAGCTTCTCCGGGGTTCTCCTTGACCCAGTTTGCAGCAGTCTCTAGTATACCTAAGTCTTCTTCTGATATATCTTCATTGGTCGATCCGCCGGGGGCGAATCCGCGAACGGAACCCCCCGATGCAAACATCGGATATTGCATAGGATCTTGCTGCATATCTGGAGCCATCGAGGCAATTCCACCCTGAGGGTAAGGAACACCCTGTCCAGCGGTTGGCATCATCCCTTGCTGCGGCATCGCCTGTTGCTGTGGCATCATCTGTTGAGCCATAGCAAGATACTGATCTATCATCGGAGGCTGGCCTGACTCCCCCTCGGCTTTCTCGCCAGCAAATTCAGCAAGCTGCTGATTCCTTCTGCCGATTTCATCCATAGCAAATACCTGAGCAACAGGGCCAGAAGCTCCCTGTGCCACCTGAGAAACTTCATCCATAGACATATTTTTAAGCATGTCCTGAAGCTTCAGGTAATCTATTGTGCTTGACTTCGTTTGCTTGGGGAGTGCCATTTTTTAACCTTCTTTCGATCCGAAATAAGAACCTGCTGCGCCTAAACCGGCTATCCCAAGCCCGGCGACAGTCTGGCCGAGGCCGGGTCCGCCACCACCAGACTTTGTAGTCTGATTCATTGCGCTTGCGTAGGGAGTGCCAGCCAATAAGGCAGCAAAGTAATTTAGCTGATTTCTTTTATAGTCTCTTCGATCAAGAAAATCCTGATACGCTTGATCCCTAATAGCTTGCTCCATCTCTCGCCCTCTGACCCCAGCCTGTTGTAATGCGTTGATTCTTTCAAACGCTTGGGTTTGCTGAGTTCTGGCTAGGTTTTCAAGCTGAGTTCCAGCATCTAGCCCGAGCCTTGCGCCAGCCTGCCTCGCAGCAACGTCGGACTGAAAGGCTTGTTGCGCTTGGTCGAAAGCCTTGAATCTTGTATCAGCTTCAAACTCTCTCATAGCTCTGAAGGCTTCATCCGAGATTGCGGCGGATTCTCTTGCTCCAGCTAGGGAACCCCTTCCACCTACCACTCCAGACTTGATGGCGGCGTCCGACGTTCTTCTTCTCCCATCCCCGAGGGCCTGCTGGTAGTCCCTCATCATGCGACTTCTTCCGAGATCTAATACATTCTCCAGATACGGGTTCATGTACTGATCTGCCATGCCCGGAAATGTGGGTGTGTTAAAACCTATATTGGATGCTTGAGTGGCTATGCCTCTCGCTTGGGCAAGTTCCGGCCTAGCGCCCTGATCGTAAATAGACTGAACACCACTAAAAGCCTCTCGCTCCATCGGGTTAAATAGAGCGATCCGCCTTCCGGGGAACTCCTTATAGGGTTCTCTGGCTAAAGCCTTTCCAGACCTTGCAATTCCTTCCCAATAAGGCTTAGACCAATCGGGTAGATCTTGAATAACTCTTTGAGTGGAGCTTCCGCCTCCGCTAGAACCCATAATCTTCTCCCATCGCGCTCGCAAAGATTCCGTCGTTTATCGGCGCGGGCTGCTCAGTAGAACCAGTCTTCGACATTCTTACCTCATCTAAAAATCCGTACAGCTTTTGCGCTCCATTCTGATTGTTTCCATCTCCCAGATGAGATACAACATCTGCGGGTATGACAAACTCGCCGCTGGAAAGCGCCGCCGGATTTGATCCGTCCACGGTGGCGGGAATAGTGTCGTCCATACCACCAGCAATACCACCAATGTACCCGCCTTGGGCAAGGTTCAGGGCAGTGTCTAAGTAGTCGGGTAGCGGCGGATTACCAAATTCATCAATGTAAGAACTGGCTATCGACAATCCGCCAAAGTCATTACCTTCAAGCCTTGAATTGTACTCATCGTCGATTCTTGAGAATATCGGATGAGCTAATCCGGCAGTCATTAATGCAAACCTCGAAAGGTTATACATTGTGTCAAACTCTTCCGATGTGTAATTGCTAAGTTCTGTATCGAACTCAGTCTTCATCTTCTCAAATATTCCATCCCAACCCTCGTCTTCGTTTCCGAATACGAAACTCTGGACATCGAATATGTCGGGTGAATCACTTCCAGATCCAATATCTTCTTTCTCTTGGAATGCGACAGATCTAAGACTTTTTCCAGTCTGTGAAAGATAATCATTTATTTCTTGAAGCATGAAAGACTGAACATCTACGTCATCGTAAAACTGCCTGAATCCGGGGGCTCTAGTAAAAACTCTTTCGCTTTGCTGATTGTTATTTTCTTCGTATCCAGTCAAGTCAAAGAATATATTATTGACATGTTCATTTAAGAAGTTTTCTCCAGATGCGTCAAACAATCCTGCACTTTCATATTCCAAATCAGACTTAGGAACAACCGAGACATAGTAATCAGTAATTTGGTCGTACACGGTCCTATATCCTGTGGCACCTCTTACTGTTCTAGGCTCGCCTCTCCTTGTCACGGCAACCCTCTCATCTGCCGGTGCCAAATTAAACTCCGACTCAGATACAGGCTTAAATTTGTTCATATCAAAAACAGGCGTTCTGGAAAATCCAGTCGTAAGTTCATCCATTAAATCACTTGTGGATAATCCGTAGTCGCCATCCGAGAAATACATACTAAGTACATTCTCTGGACTTCTACTGTAATCTTCCCCAAGATCGTAAACCCCTTGACTGTTTACCGGAGGGATAAGAGATTCATCAATAGTCCTTCCGAACTCAGCACCTTGTTGCGCTCCCAAATTAACGCCAGACATATCTCCTGAGAAAAAATCAGGATATTCATTTAGCGGTTTAATTTCAGAAACTCTTTGAGTATTCGGATCGGTGGTGACAATTACATCCATGCCATTGTTGTCTAAAGTAATTATTTGATTTTCATTCAAGGCAGGAGCAAATTGATTGATTGATTCGTCGAATACAAAGGGATATTCTTTATTTTCGTCCCACGAAGCGTACTGTATCTGCCTTCCTTGAGAATCTACTTCTCCGACATTAGATATACCCTGATCGTTTCCAGAGCCTACATCCTCTTGATTGTCTACATCCTCTTGATTGTCTACAACCTCTTGATTATCTACAATCTCTTGGTTATCTACAGCCTCCTGTTGGTTCAAAAGGCTGAGGAGTCCAGCAGGGTTGGATGCAAGGAAAGCAGCTTCTTCAGGGGTGTAGACACCGAGAGAGACTAGATCTCTCAATGTATCCATACCCATTTGTATTCTTTCAGATTCAGATCTAAACTCTGTCGGGATCTGCTGGGCTTGATAGAGTGAGGTTTGAAATCTATACCTGTCTCCAAACTCACCCATGAGAGATGCGCTTTCATTCACTTTATTACTAAGCGCAGCAAAATAGTTAGGATCGTTTATTTCCAGCGATCTTAGGAAATCTTCAGTGGATGAAAAACCCTGACTCGCAGCCTCTTGATTTAAAGATATTAAGAATAGCTCTGCATCCTGAATCACATTCATCAACTCAGGCTCAAGCAATTCTCCTTCATACCCAATAATGTCCCTAAACTCAGCGTCCATCCAGTCTGCTCTGAACGGATCCCTTTCGGTCGGTGCGTATATGGCTTCTATCCCGGATGGAACCTCTGGCTGCATAAATCTATAAGAAAGATCTGTCTCACCTAAGTAGTCAAAGCTATAGGGGTCAAAATCAGAAGAAAGCTCTACAGGTACAGGAAGAACCCTTCCATCATAACTGTAGAATTGAGAACCCTCTGGTCTTTGATACTCAATAGGGCCTTGATATGCTTGAGGTTCTTGAGGTGCAGTTGGCGCAGCGTAGCTATAAGCGTCCGATAAGTACCCAAAAGCCCGACTAGGATCAAAAGACTGAAAATTAGACACCATCTCTGAGGCATTCGCTTGTCCTAGAGCAGCGCCAGTATCTAAACTGTCCGTGTTTAACGGGGTTTCAAACATGCTTTGAGCATTTGCTTGACCAAGCGCAGCTCCAGTATCTAGGCTGTCCGGGTTGATCGTCTGTATTCCGGTCTGATTAGGATCTTCAATAGCCATCAAATGCTCCTGCTAAGCAATTCTTCCAGAGCCGGGGAGGGAGCTAACCCCGCCCTGCATTCTTCTTTTCATAATCCCATAAGGACTAACGGGATCTGAATTTCTTATCGGCATCCCTTTGGGTGAAGCCGGAGTTGGCATACGGGGAGTGCTTCTCTGTTGATCTTCGGATTGAGACATCAAAGAGGACAAGCCAGATGCACCAGCTCTCGCAAGCCCAGCTTTCGATAGTCCGCTAGCTGCCTCCAGCCCAGCACCAGACATACCAGCGAGTTCAGTACCTGCGACGGTAGGGGCAGCACCCATAGCAGCGGCTTCTGCGGCAGTTACTCCGCCACCGAAGCCCGGAGCTAGTACACCGGCACCCGGAGCTAGTGCAGAAGATCCACCCATCAAAGAAGCTGTGGTCTGAGCAGCCTGAACCGCTGGCGTTGCTCCTGCCGCAGATAAGAGAGGCACACCACCTCCTCCACCAGCAGCAGCTCCCGCGCCAGCTCCCGCTGCGCCTAGTCCTCCAGCTCCGAGAGTCCCAAGCATACCACCTATAGCTAGACCTTTAAGGGCTCCATCCTTACCTCCTGCCGCAGCACCTATCCCAGCTCCTGCACCCGCGCCAGCTAATGCGCCCACTCCGAGTTGGGCTACAAGCGGGAGGGCAGCGAACCAAGCAAAAGCCTCTGGATTTCCCGTATCTGGATTCACTGTTATCGGGCCGAGGAGAGATTGAAGTCCTCCAAGCTCCTGAGGATTTATGTGCATCAACATGGTGTCGCCATTCCGACCCATCGAAGCTATCTCTCTGGACTTATCAACCATGCCTCCCTGCGCGTAGCTATTTACTCCGCCGGACTCAAGCTCCATAGTGACTTGGTTGTACAGATCCATTGCAGGGTTGGACGATCCAACCTGACCGCCCATCGCAAACCCGCCTTGCGGCTGATTGTCCATGGTTAACCCCTGCCACAGCTCGCCCATCCATCTATCGCCAGTCCCAGTATCCATATTGGGAGAGCCTTGCTGCTGGGGCTGACTGGCCGTCGCTGGTTGCTGGGGTCTAGGCATCCCAGTTACCGGACCAAGCGGGGATTGCTTTGGCATCTGGCTCATTCTCTTCGCCGCATCTTTTCGGTTCTGGAACTGCTTCGGAGAAGGGTCGTCCTTGGAGGGGAAAACACTACCCATAGTCTTGTTTCTCATGCCAGCATTCGGCATGGGAGTCCCTGCTATGGGCGGCAACCCAACAGGCTTGTTCGCCTGCGTTGATTCCGAATCGGAGATAGGTTCAAACTGACCGAAAGTTTTACTCATCATAATATTGCCTAGACTACTTCTGTTCCAAAAATACTTATAGATAAATCAGAGGTTGCACTCGCGTTCTTATAAGACTGAGCATATATTGCATCGCCGGAAACCAACCCTATTCCTAATGAAAGAACGTCAGTATCGCTTGCCGCTAAATCTTTGTTATAAACTACATATTGTTTATCATCAAACCCAGAACCACTTTTGACTACTCTTATTGTATACGGATGGGTAGCGGCTGATGAATCTACATGGCAAACAACTATTGAAGATATAACTGCTTGTGAATAATCCCTTGAGTTAAACCTATCGGCAGAAGCAGCCGGTACTTGATAGATCAAGCAACCAGCGGAGTCCGCGAGGGGTACTGTCGCAGGGTCAGAAGATAGAAGTACCGCCTGAGCAAGTATCTTGAATCCATCAGCCATAAGTAACTATGCCTATAGGCGGAAACGCCATAGTCAATTTTATAATTTTATTATTTGATCGCCTATCTTCCTCTGTATAGTTTTCTTTCTTTCCAGCAGGAAGGTTGACGAAAATTTCTCTATTTAAGTTATCTTTATTTTCAGCCACTATCTTCTTCCATCCGGCTTGACTCGCATCCTTGAGTCGCCAAGCTCCCAGCCAGACTCTATCTGAGTGCTGTCATTGTCGTAGAATTTGACCGACATAGTTCTTCCACGGATTCTTGTGTTTACATATTCGATAGACTGGTCGAGAGTTAAGGATCTGGTGGTCGTTCTTGTTGACGCTGGATAATCTTTCGCGACAAGATCTACAGCGATCTCAGGCACGGTCGTATATAAACCTCTTATGTCTGGAATGAATCTATCTACAAAAATAGATTCGTCTCCATCATCAAGATCGAAGTATCCGCTTTCTATGTAAGAATCCATTTTTGACTGGTCGTCTTTATATCCATCTTCTTGGTTATAAATTATAGATCTTTCGATCCCTTGATATGCACCAGAAGAATACTGACCTCTGTTGTAAGCGGAGTTTGGTTTTTCTCTCAAGCCAGAATCTGACCAAGCAGTTCTAGGCATAGATCCATACGCCCATGTACCATCTACATAATTGTACAAAACATACTTGTCAGGTTCATCTGACGTTCTGGATGGATAAAACCATATTACTTCATTAAACAACAAATTCGAGGCAGTAAATATAACTTCTCTCTTGAAGTAATTTAACTCTTCAAATACCTTTGAAAGCACAGAGCAATCTATTTTTTGAACAGTGGTTCCGTCAGTTTGGAAAAAGTTGTTATCTCCCATCCAGTACACAATTCCTCTGGCGGCCTTGTGTGCATTTATAGAAGCTAAAGAAACGCCGTCAGCAATTTCTTGAAGTGCGAATACGGCATTCCCGCCAACCCAACTCAAAGAGTACATAGACGAATCTGTCCAGACGATTATCTGCTTGTCTGAGCGAGCGGCTGAGATAATTCTAGAGCCTTTCTGTAGTGGCGTGCCGCCAGCAGCGTTAGAGCTTGTCGCTTCCCAAGATCCGGGTCTATCGTTATCGCACCATCTTATAAGCATCGGGTCGTAATTGCCGAATGTATCAGTTGCTCCAAAAGCAATAATTTGCCTAGAGGCTGGATTTGTCATCAAGAATCCAACTTGATCGGGAACAGATCCATGACCATCATCTGTCGATAATCCCAATGACGACATTGGAACTGCATCTGACAGCATGATTCCAGATGCGTATCCGTTAGGTGATGCGCTATGAGAAGAAGTTGAATACCTAGTGTTATAAGGGTATCCATTACTCATCTTCAAAGACGTGTTCCAGTAGAATGGCTTCGTCCTTGTTTTGCACCCGACTAAATCTTCTCCGAATGTGTCGAGCGACCAAATATTTAGATTGGAGTTGTCGTTCGTTATAGGAACTGTTGGATCTCCCCAAGCTGTCCAGTATTGATCTAAAAGGAATACGGAAGATCCAGAGGCGTGAAAACTATCGACTGTCGAGTAATCCCCTCTGGTGAGGGTGTTGAATGTAGTCCCCGTAGTTGAAGCGTAACTTATTACCTCTGAATCTATAATAATGCTTCCAGAAGAGGGAAAGCTGGCTGTGCTTGCGACGGTCGCTGATCCAGTCGCTCCAGCGGCTAGGTTTGCACCTAGCGTTGTTGAAGTTGTTGCTGATGGAACCCCTCCCCAAGAACCAGCACTCCACCCACTGAACTCAATGAACGTGGACTCTGATGCTTGAATGTCCCTCATTATGATGGTGTCACCACCAGAACCTAGACCGCCCGAAGCGCCGACTAGATAGACTGGCAAACCCGATGAGTGATCTTTCGATCTTGAACCGAGTTGGCCTTTATTGCAGTTATATGTATATGGTCCAGCACCAGAGGGACCGCTAGTTATTTGTATATACTCATCTTCAATCTTGATGTAGTCATTATTTACAAAAGTATTTACACTTAGCTGTATTGTTGTGCCTGAGCTTAATATGCTTGTTGAGAGTTCTGCTGGAGTTCCTGTAACTGAATTCTCTAAAGCTATCTCGAAGTAGTCACCGTCCAGAACTCTGGTTACGCACCAGCTTTGAGTTGACCTCGCCGCATCGTACCCAGACGCGGGGTCAGTAGATCCGTCGAACAGCGGATAAAATAAAGATCTTCTATCCAGACCCGTAGGGGCAGATGACATGCTGAGAAAATTTATGAAGTCCCCGGTAGTCAGCCCATGATCTACAAATTTTATAAGTACGGTACTTGACCCTGCGATTGGATATACCGGGTTTGAAAGTTTTTCTAAAAGAAACGCAGCATCCCCGGACGTGTGCGCTGATGTGATCGTAGAGAAGCTGCCACGTTCTAACACGACGGTTGTACCGGCAAGCCCGCCGGTATCAACTATCATAAGCTCATCGCCTACAGAATTTGCATCACTGCTCATCCTGACTACATCACCGGCAAGAACGTCAAAGCTAAGCTCCGCGTTCGTGTTTGTGGATGTATTCGCCATGTCAAGGTCTAGCGTTCCCTGAGACTTGTACTCCATCGGCGTGATATCGTGATAGATGCCACCAAGATCAACGTATAACTTCTTATCCGTCCCTACGGCCATCAAGTTGGCACCCAAAATAGATGACCAATTCAATAAGCTCCTAGATATTCCAAGAAATTCATTTTGAGAATACTTAGTCCAGCCACCAATTTTTTCAGGTCTGCCCTGCCTGAACCTAATCAAGTCACAGTCATACCAGTTTCCTTCAGCGGAATACTGAGTTCCTTCTCTATTTATACCGGGAGGAAATGTGACTTTTCTATACGGCATTTATTACTTCCAAGCGTAAACGTAAATGTCCCAACTCGCCAATGTTAACTGTCCAGCAGAGCCGCCAGACCTATTTGCAATAGTCACCTCAGAGAGAACATTGCAGGCAACGTAAATATTTGTTGAATCCGCACCGAAAGAGATTAAATCTTGCGAAGGGCCTGAGCCCTCATCTCGGTTAGATAATGATGTAACGTCTACTTCATCGCCGATTGCCCAGCCATTATCGGTAGCTATACATCTTATTACACACCTAATTATTCTAGGTACACGGCCAAGGCCATGTGCTACATTAGCTGCGAAGCTGTCGGTTAGACCGCCCGAAGCAGCTCCACCTAGATTCGCGGCACTCTCATAGAAAGCACCATCTCCACTAGCCATGCCAGAGTGGTAGATTCGACCCCAAGTGTCTGCTGTTGCCGTATCTTTAGATCTTACTTCTACTGTAGAGCTGCTTGATCTAAACCCGACTCCAGTAGACCCTCCCTGTTGTGTTATATTAAAGTATTTTCCTGAAGTACCGGGTAATGCAACTCCAGACGTGTTGTAGAAACGAAGTTGCTCAGTACCTAATCCGGCTGATGCTGATGAGTTTGTATATATTGATGCCTGCGTAGCTGACGGACCAAAAGTGAGTGAATCTTTTATATCAACTCTTGTTCCAGAAAATGTGGCTACTCCGCTTGCTGCAAGTGTAGTAACTCCAGCGACTGCACCAGCATTTGAAATACCGCCGTTAGAATTATTGATTCCTCCTAATGAAACAGTAATTCCGCCGGTGGTTACATTAAGACCTGCGCTTGCAGTTAGAGTTGACGTAGATCTAAGCGTTCCTGTTACTAGGCTGTTTCCAGTTATGTTTGCTCCGCCGCTAGCAACAGTTAGACCAGTTAGTCCTCCGAGGGTTCCTGCCAGTGTGCTATTGCCGGTTATGTTTGCTCCACCAGCAGAAACGGTCAATCCGCCAGTAGTGACTGTCGCTCCGCCGCTGCTTACGGTTAATCCTGTCAGCCCGCCAAGTGTTCCATTTATAGTACTATTCCCGGTTATAGAAGCTCCTCCGCTAGCAACAGTTAGACCAGTTAAACCACTGAGCGTTCCAGTTACTGTGCTATTACCAGATATGGACGCTCCTCCGCTGGTAACAGTTAATCCTGTTCCTGCTGTTACGGTGGTTCCGGCGGTCACAGATCCGCTAACGGACAAGTCTGAACCCGAGAGGATCGCGATAGATCCCCAGCTTCCGAGCGAGCTATTTTTTATTTCTAACGTGCCGCTGTTATTTCTAAGCCCAAACCCGGTTGCGCCAGACGTAGAGGACATATTTAAATATCCGTTTGTAGCTACAACCTGAGCGCCATTAGTGTCTACCTTGAACTTGTCTCCGGCACCAATCTTTGAAGTAATTGAAGTTGCGTGATTTATCTCTCCAGTTGTAACCTTACCGGCCGTGACAGTGTTAGATGCACCAGTTCCAACCGAGAGGCTAGTCCCTGTAATCGCTCCGCCTGCAATCGCTCCAGAGCTGCTAGCGGTTAGCGACGTTCCTGTGATTGCTCCCGAGCTTGTAATTGCTCCAGAGCCTATGGTGCCAGCGCCGGATATATTTCCCGTATTCGTTATACCACCACTATTGTTATCTATTCCGCCAGAAATATCCGCTCCGCCTGCTGTGACGGTCAATCCTCCAGCAGTTGCCGTCAAGCCACCAGTGGTTGCTGTGATACCAGTTGCAGCAGTGATTGTACGATTGGACGAAATGGAACCAGTTCCCGATGTGGAGATATCTCCGTTGACGGTTGAGATTGCTCCGGTTCCCGATGTAGAAATATTTCCGTTAGCATCTGCTGTGAAGTTGCTAGCAGTTACATTCCCGCCAGAGTCAATATTCCCTGATGCGTTTATTGCTGCTGTAGTAGTGGTTCCAGTTGCGCTAAGAGTTGTAAAGGAGCCTGATCCTCCAGAGATAGGAGAGTTCGTGATCGTGGACGCATTTAAAGTTGCTCCATCTATGGTTCCACCATCTATATCTACAGTAGAGAAGTTTCCTGCTGCCGGGGTCGTTCCCCCTACAATGGTGCCATCTATAGTTCCACCATTTATGTCTACGGTTGAGAAGTTGCCTGCGGCTGGAGTCGCTCCGCCTATAATGGTATTATTTATGGTCCCGCCGGTTATTGTTGCTGAAGATGTCGTTACAGACGTAGCATTTATAGTGGTTCCATCTATAGTGCCACTGTTTATGTCTGCCTTGCTTATAACGACTGAGCCTGTGCCGTGTGGGGTTACGTCGATATTTCCATTGTCTGCACTATCAATTACTATTTTGCTTCTACCGGAAGTTGTTCCATTTGTCTGTAGAATTAGATCTTTAGTTGAAGATGGTGTAGTCAGGTATACATCATCAGTTCCAGAAGACTCTCCAAGGTTGGCAATATCTCCAGTGATTCTGAATGTTCCTGCCGTTGCGTTTGTTATCTCATCATTTTTAAATCTGATTTTATCTAGCTTGAGATTGGATAAAGCGTTTCTGGCATCTGTTCCATCTAGGAATATTCTCGCTGTGTAGCCACTCGGAATGGTTACAGCGTTGCCACTACCTCTCGATAAAGCGACATCTTGCGTCGTTTCATTCATGGCAACAAAAGATGCTCTGTCCGCATTCGTACCGCCGACCTGTAAGGTCACTGTATGGGTCGCGCCTAAAGTCCCAGTGAATATAATTACAGATGATCTTCCTGCTGCGTCCGTCGCAGTCTCAGAAGCAGTGGAGCCATCTCCAATGTTTAGAGTGCTGGTTGTCCCGGTAAGGGCTACCGTTGAAACACCTCTAATGCTCTGTTCAAGAGATTGGAGATTGTTATTGGTTACATCTCCCCAAGAGCCAGCCCTATCGCCAGTACCGATGAGTTCGATGCCGAGTCCATCTGTATAAGTAGACGCCATTATTGATTCACCATGCTTCTATTCGGCACATCCATTGCGTTGTATGCCGGGTTTCTAAAGCTACCACCTTGCTCAAACACCAAGGCTTGCAAAGCCTCTTTGAACTTAGTGTCATATAAATTAATCAAGTCAGCATCACCCTTCATAAATGTGTAAGCATTTGTAATACACGCATAGAGCAATGCTTCTTGTCCGTATGTGCTGAGCCAAGTGGAGGAAGTCCCGGCTACTTCAGTTATAGACTCTGGTTTATAAAAATATTGAAATACTATAGGCTCAAGTACTGTGTAGTTCGTGTCTGGTCGAGGAAAAATTGTTACATACGGGTTGTAACCATCGGCTTCACTATTGTAAAAAGCGTACGCTTTTGGAGTTCCAGTTGAATTGCCGTAATATTCATTACAAAAATTCAAGTCCTTAAGAAGCAGATACGAATAATACCCGTTTTCATCAGCCGGTAATCTCATTGATATCGGAGTTACTGGTGACTCTGCGGTAAGCCTGCTGGGGAGCGGGATTGAGGGAATCCCAACTCCAGCATTAAATGTCAATCCTTTACTCGTTGTATTGAATCCAGCAATGCCTACAGTCTTATAAATCTTCTCCTCGGACATAGAGATGATGTTGTCCTTCTGGTCGGTATCTCCCCAGAAGTCGTTTTCTAACCACTCGTCTATTGCAGCGCGAAGACTATCTAATGTGTAGGCAATCAATTTTTACTTCCCCTTCTTGGGCATCCTAGCTTTTCTGTAGCCTTTGCCGTGGACAGATCCGCCGCACGAATACTGTGCGTAGTTCTTATCCTCGAACTCGACAGGTAATCCGGTACGCTGCGCTTCCTGCATAGCCTTCTGATATCCAGTCTCGTCATACGAAAAATTCTTCATTCCAACTTTAGGCATTCTAAACTCCTATAAATCTATGTTGTGAAAAGCCACAACCTCTATGTAGTGGATGTCGATATCCCCAGCGTCAAAGTCCGGGCTTAATCCTGCTTCATTTCTAGGATCAAAGTAATCAAGCCTTATGATAGGTATTGTGCCGGTCCAATCTGGATTGCTACTCATATCGAAGACAATCTTGAATCTGCTTGCCATACTTTTGTTGGCCTGCTCAAATCCATCCGAAACCTGAACATTAGTGAACACTGGACGGAAGGAAGCCTTTTGCTGCCCTAAGGGTGGATTGGAGAACGGAGCCGGATACCAAAACAACTCACCTTGAAAGTCTTGAAAATACCTATCGTCCTGCTCGAACAACGGGAATCTGTTAACTGTAAACTCAGTTACAACATACTTGTACACAGAGCTGTCTATATTAACGTAATCCTCAGGGAATCCTAAATGAAGACCTAGCCCTTGCCATATGTACGGATCGCCCGGACTTCCAGAGTCTGGATTTGAAACAAGATTCATAGATGAATTAGATTCATTCCAAGTCAAGATGCCGTTGCTAGCGGACCACCCATTAACTCTGTCGTATGGGGTAGTGTCGATAACGGCAGATTCAAAAGTGGATCTATAAGCAGCCGGAAGATCTCTCCCGCTAATACCGCCGAGAGGTCTGGGATTGCGGAGGGCTTGGGGATCGTCGTATTTGATTCTTCCAAGCATATTCTGGGGATGATCTGAATCCCAACACTCTTCACAAACTAAAAGATTAGTGCTGACAAGATTGACGGTTTCAGGCTTGAGATCCTTTAGATCGTATCTAAAACCGCATCTGTCGCAGAAACCAAAAGCCTTCTTGCCCTTAGCGTAGGATGCCACTCAGTCGTACCCTCCGGGGAACAACCTTAGCGGCGACTTCTCCCGGTCCTCTTCAACTGCATACTGGAACTGCTCATCGTAGATTTGTTTCAGCATTTGAATTCTGTCTGCAACCTGAGGCTTTTTTAACGCGATGTTGTAAGCCAGACCGGACACGAGAGCAGGCCAGAATCTTGCGGGAACATCCGCTTCATAAGCGCCTCCGGGTCCAGTGTCTTCCATCCTTCTAATATATGTATAGACGAGTTTCTGGGTTGAATCGTTGGGAACAGGCCAAAGGTTCAGATTGATTTGGCCTCTCTGCCTGTCAACGTAAATCTGAGTTGGTCTTCCTTGGGCGAGCTTAGACGGAACGCTTTGAAAGGTGCTTCTCGATATTCTGCTCAGATCGTAGTCAACTTGCTTGTCAGCATTTCCAGCATCGGATCTGAGGACTGCTTCGAGTATCGAAACAGCAACATTCGGAGAAGAGTTAACTGCGGTGTACTGCCCCTGACCAGCGACCAGATCTTGAGTGTATTCGCTAACGCACCACAGGTTGATACCTCGGTTAGCCCACTCCATGAGTAAAAGATCTAAGCTCCTTCTAGCTGTCCGAAGATCATAGCCAGAAGTAATTATCAACCCCGCCCTCTCGAATGCTTCTTCTGCAATTTCTCCAACGTCAGGGAGAAATGAAACGCTGCCGCTAGTTGCCACGGATAACCTCCAAAACTTCCTTGTTAAAGTCGTCCTGCTCTTTTTTGATATGCCTTATGTCAGTCTTGAGGTCATTCAGTATCTCTTTATTGTGCCTTACTTCAGTTTCTATCCTTTCTATTTTTATCTTTACATCAGAAACTTCAGACTGCTCAGCAAGAGAACTATGTCCATTAGCAGAGGTGTGAGATAGCTGCATAGTAAAAAGGCCACCGACGGCAGAAGCCACAATGCCGATGGAAGCCCAAAAAGTTGTTACGTTTATTGCTGAGTTTAAAGGTGACATTCTACGGATTGCTTAAGGTCTGCGTCGGGCAAGTGCTAGATGTAATGACAGCATTATCCGCTCGCACAAACACTTCAGCTTTGCACGCAATGTTGGTTGCCGCAGCGGTGAACGTCATGCTCGCAGTACCTGTACCAGTCGAAACGAGGTTAAACTCAAGGACTGTTGCGTCATTTGTATGTCCTTGAACCGTCAATGTCACTCCGGGTTCAATCCAGATCTCTACCCTTTTGTGTATGTCGGTCGTTCCTGTAATTTCTGGCAGGGTCACAGTGTATGTAGCTCCGATAAGATCAATGGCAGTATATGAAGAGTCCCACGCGGAGATCGTGAGTCCGGGTCCGGTTCCGTAAAGTGCATTCTCGGTGTCACCAATTTCTGGGAAGTTTGAAAACGATGTGTTAGGCGGAGTCGGCTGGGCTGCTTCGACGTAGGCCACATCAGCAGCCGACCAGACCAGCATGTTCCCGTCCGTGTGCGTCACGGCGTTATCGACCACGGCAAAGTAGCCTTGGTTGAAGCCCTGCTGTCCCACGCCCCATCCCTTATCGGATGAGACGATGAGGGACATATCGTAGTTGCCGTACATGCTGATGACCGGGATGCCGTCGTAGGGTGTGCCCCAATGGTTGTCAGCCGTCGGTGGGTCGAGGAGGATCGGGACGCCGGTAGCACCCAGAGCCCCACCTTGATACCACTTGTACCTCATGCCGACGTTGGCACCCCACTCGGAGAAGTCGATGCCGTAAGCAAACCCGCCTTTCGTTCCGTCCTTGAGACACGAGGTTGCCCGGTTGTCGGTAGCACAACCTACGCCCTCGACACGGAAAGCCGCGTCGATCTGGTGGCGACCACGGAATCCCAGCTCGTTCTGAGCCGTGAATGCCGCGCCGTTGCTGATAGGCTTGATGTCGGCGGTCATGAGAACCTTGACGCCCGTGGTCTTGAACTCGCCGTAGGGGACTACATCCCAGTCGATGGACCCAGCCTCGGAGTACGAAGAGGTCTTCCAGACCGTGACGCCGTTCACCAGCTTGGTGTTATCGTCCTGACTCACGCCCGTGATCGTGTAGCAGGGCGCGAAGCTCAGGGAGTCCGGGTCGAGCGACCACAGGTGCGAGTCGGGGTACTGCTGATCCACGCCCTGTCCCCACATTTGGGTGGTAAAGGATAGACCGTCAGCAGCGATGGCGGAAATCATCAGCCAGTAGCGGGACTCCGTGCCGGTGCCCGGCGTGGAGGCGATGCTGTATGCGTCGTGAGAAACGCACCAGTTACCAGCCTCGATGCCCGTGCCGTTGACCGTCGTAGTGACCGCCCAGTCGTCCTTGGTGATTCCATTCTTGGTGTTGCCTACGATGACCGTGGAGCCGGGTTGCCCGTCCGGGGTGCGCGTGAACGCAGCGGCTGAGCCCGAGAAAACGAGGGGCTTGCCCACGCCGATGTAGCGGCCCTCGGATTCTGAAACGTCAGATAGGGAGACAGCCACCTCGCCCGTGTCCGACGGTATAGCAGCCGTGCCGAAGGCGTTGCCCCAGTTAGGGGTCATCGCAAGGCGGATACCGTTAGCACCCTCATCACCCGAGGTATGCGATCCACCGGAACCCTTGATGTGGATGCCGATGCCGTTGGGGTCCGTGTCGCCCGATGTGATAAGGTCGAGGTTGATAGGCCACGCCTCGTTTGGCGTCCGGTTGATGTGCTCGATGTAGAGGCCCGAGGTCTTAGTCTTTAGGAGGCCGGTACTCGGGCAGGTGAACCACGGCTTGGAGGAGTCAGCGCCCAGCGTGGCGGTCGGGCAGTTAGCCTTCACGCCGTTGGTGTTGAAGTCGGGATTGAACATAGTACCAACCACCCAGCCGGGGGATGTAACGGTGGTTTCTATGAAGTCTCCCTCGCCGTCTCCCCACTCGATAAACGAGAGTCCGTTCACGCCGGAGATATAGGAGCCACTAGCCGAGCCTGTGAGCGTATCGCTGGCATTGCTGATTTGATCCCAACTTCCCTTGATAGTGAGCTTTCCGGTTCCTGCCGTTGTAATCTCAATAACTATATAACGCTTTTTAGACTTAAAAGATTCTACAGTTAGATCCGTAGTCGCTAACGCAGTAACAAGCGTGCATTCGCCACTGGCACTTAAGTCGCCGCCGCCGCCGCCATTCGGCGTGTCGCAGACATGAAGCTCGGCAGCAAAGCCCCCAGCTCCATTAGACCAGTCAAGCGAAAACAACGGATAAGAAAAACCAAGGCTGTACACACCTGCTGTGTTTGAAGTAACAAAATCGACTGTCATCATGCCAAAGTCAACGGAGGTGTCACCATCCTTCGCTTGCTTCTTGACAGACGGAGACGCTGCATACGATGGCGTTGCAAACGCTAGTATCGTAAGCAGTGAAATCAAAAAGTTTTTAATCATTTAAAATATCTCCAAATTTCAAAAAGTCCCATTCCAGCCAACCAAAAAGCCATATCTTTTCTAGTGTCTGCAACTCTTTCGACAGGCCATTGAAGCCAAAACTCTCTCATGTAAAGTACGGCAGCAGACGAATAAGCACCGCCGAGTGCAGATAAGGAAAAGCCGCAGATCAAATGCAAAGTCTGATCTACGGCTTCCCTTCCTCTAGGACTTAAATTCTTATACCATTGAGGGTCTGACAATGATTAGGCCAAGTTGTTGTTCTGGATGTACTCGACAGTCAGGACGCCAACGCCCCCAGTGGAACTGCTGTCGTGATAGATCCGTACATCAGAAGTTCCAACATCATTCCAAATATCATTGTCAGCGGGAGCAAGGACAGTTCTAGAGTTATCAGCAGGGGTAGTGGCTGCGGCAGTAAGTCCCGTTCCCGCTGATGTAATTCCCAAAGTTATATTTCCGCCAAAAACGGTAGTGGGGAAAAGAGTGCAGTTGATAATCTGACTACCCGCCGGAATGACGATATCGGTAGCCGTACCGGAAGCCGCTTCGGTAATTACCGCGCTCTGCGCCATAACAACAGATCCAACATTGGCAACATCACTACCAACAGTAGTGCCAGTCGTGTCTCGGATCGTTCCAGCCTTGATCGGTCCAGTAAAAGTCGTCGTACCCATAATTGTTCACCTCATTGCACGCAATTACCCTGTCAGTCCGCGTGCTGTCTTTTAAGTCTGACAGGATTGGTTTACCACTTCTTGCAAGACCAGTATCCTGCGCTGAGCTTGGATTTTTTCTCGGTATCGCATTTGTGGCGAGCCCGGAAAGACTTTTTCCGAGCAGGAATGTTTTTCTTAATTTTCATATTGGGATCACCAAATCGGACAAGTCTCACCTTGTCTCCCTCTTTGGCTAAAACCGCAAACTTCTTGGACTTACCCGGAGTTCTTTTGGGTTTATTATATCCAGAGAACTTTTCACCACGATAAGTAATAGCCATACTAAACCTTCTTCCTATGCTTAGCAGTTTTCTTTGCTATTGCCTTAGGCTGTTTTGAAAACTGTTTACCCTTCTTGGTGTCTTCGCGCTTCTTTTTAGAAGTCGCAGCATATTCTTTACTCGACAAAGCTTCTCTAGCTTTTTTCGGTAGATATCTTTCTCCGGTAGCCTTCTTTCCCTGAGTGCTGGGCTTACCGGACTTGGTTCCCCAATCTTCTTTAGTCCACTTTGACAAGGACTTTTGAGCTTTAGTCTTGCCGCCCTTAAAGCCGCCGCCAGCTTCCTTATATAGTTCATTAGCTCTCTGAGCTTTTCTAGCTGTCCACTGACCCGGCTTTCCGCCTTTACCGCTAGCTGTGACCTGAGAAACAATTCTTTTTCTAAGAGAAGGGTTATCATAAGCCATTAGCTTCTCACAAAGTAATCAATCATCCAAGTCAGGATGCTAAGAAAAAATATAAGGGCAGAGCCAACTCCGTAAACTTTATTCTTAAACTGATGAAGCTCTAGCCTTACCGAATCAATCTCGTCTATCATTGCATTAATAGAAGTTCGATCACTTCTAGCTCGATGTTCGAGACTTTTGATCTTCTCTTCAATAGAGCCGATCTCTCTTTCGGTTATAGGCGTCATTCACTTTAAGCGAAATAGGTTGGGGAGAGGAGGAATCGCCCGATTAACCTCCCCTCCCCCCTGCGGGAACTTCCCACAGATACCTATTTACGCACCCTCAGAACCGTAGATTCCGAGCGGGTCCGAAACGCCGAAGCTGTATCGCTCGCGGCACTTGTATCGGACATTGCCGGTGTCGAAATCACCGTCCATCGAGGTCTGCATCGGGGTTCGCGTGAAACCCTTCATGCCATTCGGAACATCCGTAATGATGAACCAAGCATCGGGGTCAGTCAGGTAATGATTAATGCGATGCCCCTCAGGGATAACTCCGTTATTTCGGAGAGCATTGATGTCATTATCTGCCGTCCCGGCGCGACGATCCGTCTCAAGGAAGCGGGTGGCAACAAACTGAAGATCCGGGGGGATAATCAGTCTGCGCGCACGAGCCGCAATCTTAAGACCTCTCTGGTCAGTGAATCCAGCAATGTCGATAATTGCCTGCTCCAACGAAGTCTCGTTAAGATCAGACGCAACCGAAGGCTGATTGGCATTGACGCCACCATCGACTCTCGGATGAGACGCATTGAAAAGCGTAACTCCGTCACCACTGGTAAACGCGCCACCCGTGAACCCGTTGTTCAGCGGATAAGCAGCCTTGACCTGCTTGGTGTTCGCCGCAGCGCGAGCGAGCGCCTTGGTGTAGCGAGCCGAGAGCGAATCATAAAGATTATCCTCGATCTCCTCCTCCGTAATGGAAAAGCCAAGAGCAACCGTCTCGTGGTTGTAGCGAGCCGTAAAGGCTTCCTGCGCCGTATCATAAGCGATAGCAGCACCCTCAGACTTTACCGGAGCCGAACCAAAGCCGGAAAGCTGGACTTCCTCCTCGAACGCTCTGTCCGAGGTTTCCATCTCATAAATATCCTCATGCTCGTTTTCATACGAGCCATACTCCATACCGAAAAGAGCATTCAGCCCCGGCAGGAGTTCCTTCATCATTTGCGCTCTAGAAATAGCCATGATTAGTTACTCCTTACTAAACGCCAGCGGCGATATTCGACTGATGCACACCCGGCGTCAGTCTAACTATCACATCGGGGGTGGTCGAGTTTTCGTTGGAGCCATCTTCTGGAACGCCAATAATTTGAAGCGCGAGAGTCCCGGTCGTAGCAATCGCACCAGCATTGAGGGTAATCCCAGAAAGTCCCAACGCCGTGCTGCCATCTGCGACAGCAAAGTTGCTAACCGGGGCGCGAGCGCCAATATCGGCGAACGTGACAGCAGCAGTAGCCTGAACCAAGAATGCCGCCTCGGGATCGTCAACAATGTAAGCATAAGCATCGGTATTGCTGGCATTACCAACGTACCTTTGCGTAAACTTAGTCTCGCCGTCGGGGTTAACATATCTAAACCCAACAGCAACACCTATTGTCGGGGTTCCTGCTACGGGCGTAGCGCCAGTGCTTCCATTCGTCCGAGTCACTTCTCCCGTGGCCGTCAGAGTCATAAAGTCTCCAACGAAACAATCGTAAGTAACAGCGGAAACGTCAATACGATACTCGCTAAACCCGCCAGTATTGTACGACTGACCGAATGCCGTTCCCTTGTAGGGACGCAATCCATAAGCCATTTTAGTTTCTCCTAAAAATCAAGCGGCGACTTGTAGGAGAACTTCTCCTAAGAGCCGTCGCCAAACTTGACGCGAGTGATCCTGTCCGGTCGGAGCAAGGGCATTCTCGCATCATTCTCTCTCATCAAGTTGTTATCAACGGCATCCATTTGGATTCTAGATTGCTCTCGCATGTAATCATTTCGCTCTTTAACTGTACGAGCGTCACACTTGCAAAGCATCAATCCACCGACAACGGCAGCTCCGTCAAACCTAGTGTCGATATCAGGAAGCAATCTAAGCTCGGGATGATCCTCAAGCCTAA
>Ga0181591_10000376_pt1 | contig 34500 bp, 52 predicted proteins | sample 071ome_33_FD_133757 | JGI IMG/M metagenome (GOLD analysis project Ga0181591, IMG submission 133757) | Coastal salt marsh microbial communities from the Groves Creek Marsh, Skidaway Island, Georgia - 071412AT metaG (megahit assembly) | ecosystem: Environmental > Aquatic > Marine > Intertidal...
CGCGAACGAAAGTTCGCTTGCGAAATAAAAGACGTTGAAAATAATTGTTAATAACCCCCCTAGTTATCAACAAGTTATTAACAGGTTTTTAACATACCTTCTATCTTAGAAGCTCTAAGGCTAATAAGGTAAAAATAGGTGAGTTATTAACAATTTGATGAGGTTTCCTTATATTATATTATATTATATCTTTGAAAGGGGTGTGGGGAAAACTTTAAATTTTTTATCAATGAAAAAAACGAACTTTGGGACTTTCGCAATTTTCTTTTTGATTGTGATTTTTTTATTAACTCTTTGAGAAAAAACCATGGAACTAAAAACCTTTTTCATCATCGTCGTTTGTGTGATTGTTTTTTTGGCAATCGTGTTTATGATTTTTAACACGATCGATCAAGAAAAAAATCTCACAAAGGACTTGCGCAATAATAACAAAAACTTTTGGGATTAACTATGAGCTACGAACAATTCTTCAACAAGATTATTTTCAGATTGGTAATTTTTGTTTTTTTGACCCACAGCGCCTTCTTTACATTTTTATGTATATGGGGTTAGAAAAATGATTTACCCTACCTTAGGATTAAAATTAGGTGGGTTTATTAACGAATTAAAATATAAAAACTTTCTTAAATTGCAGATTAGAAAAAATCAAAAATACAGAGACAAAGAAACGAAAATTATTTACACCTTAACAGAAATAAAAAATGACAATGCAATTTTGGTTTGTGAAAATCGTTTGCAGGAAATTGGTGTGGAAAGTTTTTGGAAAGTTTTTGAAGTTTTAAAATGAAACAGTTTTGAAAAAAAAGAAAATTGTTGTTGCAAGTTAGTTTTAAAAAGTGTTTATTTGTAATATGTGTAATTAACTTTTTAACCCTTTAAAAAATCTGGAAATGAACTCCCCCTCCCGCCTACGGCCAGAAGTGCTGAATGTCATAGAAAACAACCTAATAGACGTTAAATTAAAAACAAGAAAAAAGCTTACTAGAGGCAAGATAAAAGGCTGTATATTAAGCAATAAAGAGATTATGGACAAAATGGATGTTGCTCCGAATTCTGTGAATTATTTAAGTGAATTAATAAGCGGATTGTGTAAAGAAGGTTTAGTGAAATCTAGAATGGAATTTTTAGAGGACCATGGGTATAGAAGATTAATAATTGTTTTATAAAAACTAAAGTAGGACTTAGTTAATTATGACAGTAATTTATAACAGAATACAAAATAACTTTACTCAAGTTACCAACAATGTATTGCTGGATGCCAGACTATCTGGAAAAGCTTTTAAGCTTTATAGCTATATGGTTTTTAGAATAGGAACATCCCCCAATTGGCAGTTCAACGAAAAAGAAATATTAAAGCATTTCTCAGAGGGAAGAGATGCATTAAGAAATGCTTTTAAGGAGTTGATTGATGCCGGATGGTTAAAGAGAAGACAGATGAGAAATAAGAATGGTACATTAGGACAAAAAGAATATGAGATATTCTCAGAGCCTGCAGAGACTGATTTAGAACCGTCGCCTGAAAATCCGTCGACGGATAAGCCGTCAGCGGATAAACCGTCGACGGATAAGCCGTCATATAATAATATATACAATACTAATAAAGAAAAAAATAATAAAGAAACTCTCTCTAAGAAAAAAACCAGAATTACAGAAAAAGAAGTTAGACAAACTGTTGATGAAATAATTGGAGAGGGAGATTTTGATAAAGATTTTGATATAAAAAATATAAAAGAGTTAACAAACTACATCAATGATCAAGATAAATTAAGAAATAGCCCTAGGAGCATAATAAGAAAATGGGTCAATAATCCAAACAACAGTGGAACTAAAACTCCACCAAAACCAACAGAATCAATAGAGCCTGTTGAACAAGAATCTGAAGAAATAAAAAACTTACGTAGTAAAATCAAATTTATTGTTGGAAATATTAAGCACGAAGATTGTCAATATTTTGCCAACTGCAAAATCGAAAAGAAAGGTAAAAAATTCACCCTACTCGTTAAAAACAAGAAAGCTCTGGAATATGAGGATGTTTTGAAGGGGTTGGGGGTTGTTATTAAGGTTGAGTAGAATGTGGTGAAAAAAACTTCACCAGGGTGATGGAACGAAAAAAGAAAGGGGTACGGATGAAGAATTTAAGAAAAATATGGATAGAAAATGAAAAATTATATTGACTTAGATAATAAAAATAATTATTTTACTATTTTACTATTATCATATTTTAATGTTAAACTAAGTTATTATGACAAAGAAAGACACTAAGCAACTTAATGTCGAACTACCTGTTGATTTAATTGAGAAGATCGAAGCCTTTTATGTTAGGCACAAAAGGAAGAAATTCAGATCTCAAAAGGAAGCTGTCGCTATGCTGATAGAGGTTGGTATAGAGATATGTAATGAAAAATTAAAAGATAATTAACATGGAAAATTATGTTTTAGCAATTGTAGGTAATAAGGGGGGCATTGGTAAAACAACCTTGGCTTATAATTTTCTTTATTGGCTAACCCAGCAAGATATTTCTGCTATATTGATAGATTGTGATAATGATCAATATAGTTCCGCTGATTTTGCTCTTGAGCGAAAAGAGGCTGGAATTAAGCCAGAGCTTGTTGTCAAAAATATGCCAACAAAAGATTTGAGAAAAAACATTGTAAAGCTTGGTAAAAAATACGAGGTTATTATAATAGAGTTTGGTAAAGCGAATGAAGATATAGAAGAAGTAGACAGAAATTCAGCACTTGAATTGGCAATAAAATTGGCTGATAAGGTCGTGATGCCAATTCAACCCTCCCCTGTTGATGTTAAAACTATAGAAAAGGTAGAAGCAAAGCTTCCTTTAAAGGCAAGAGATGTTGAGACTGTTTTGGTTCCTAACCGAATTAAAAGTAAGGATCAACTAAATGCGCTTCTACGTATTCAGCCCGATTTAGAGTATTTTGAATTTTCGAAGTCTTTTATAAAAGATAGAGTGTGCTATCAAGATTCGCTTGGCGATGAAGGTAGGTCAGTGCTTGAGATAAAGGCAAAATCAAAATCTGAAAAAGAGGCAAAAAAAGAATTTAGACAACTTTGTAAGGAGATATTTTATGGCTAGAAGGACTTTAAAAACAAAATCAAAGGTACTACCCTTGAAAAAGAGGATTGGCAAAAGTGTTGAGGATAGAATGCCTAAAGAGGATAGTCAAGAGACCGTTGTTAGGCATGAGCAAACAGGAACTATTGCTGATAAACCGGTTGATAAGAAAATAGACGAAATTATTTCATCTAGAGCTGATGCAATGAATAAGTTTGACCTTATGCCAAAGACTGTTGGTATAAAGGCCCTACTCCAGCCCAAAGAGGACAATCATTTGGAAATAGCTGCCAGAATTAACAGAATGAATAAACAGGAGCAGGCTACTCAATACATAGTAGAGGGTTTAAAGCGTGATAAAAAGCATATCGAGGCATATTTAAATAATTTGTTAAAATAAGTGTTGACAATAAAGTATATTTTCCTAGGATAATATTAATATAGTTTCCTTATATAATAAGTAAGTACTATATAACTAGATTATCTAACTAACAACCGGAGTAAAAATGTACAACATTCAATTAGAACCTAACTCCCCTACTCAAGAAGTAGTTATATCAAACGATAACAACCTACCCTCTTTAGTAGATAACCAACTCCTCTACCAAGAATTCACCTCTATCTTTGATGAATTAGTTGAAGAGTTTCTAGAAGAACAATGTATGCCCGTATATGAGACCAAACGTTACGGTGTAATGTATGTACCACATTATTCTGGATATAGTGAGTTAGATAAGGTTCGTAGTGAGTATAATGCTTTGCACAGAATTAAAGACGAATTTGAGGCCCTCGCTTATGACTATATTGGTAACTGTGATCTGGCTGAACTTTGTTATGACAATGAAGAGTTGCGTGAAGATATATTGGTTTTCTTGGCTAATAAATATCAACTCAACTATCAAACAAAATGAACACAATTAGTACACAAGATTTTGAGAATAAACTAGGTAAGGTCGATTTCTCATATGATTATTTAGAAGATTATTGTCAATGGAAGGACGCTCATGATTTCTTTTGGGAGGTTAAAAAATTGGCAGATTCTAATCCTGATTTCAAAGAACTTTTTGAAAAGAGGAATATTTTTAGTAACTAAAAAAGCACACAAATGACTAAAGAAACAGAAAAAACACAAATATCTATCAATGGTTTTGCAGGAAGTAAAGCGTTAACTCCTGCAACAATAGAGGATGCTTATAGAATAGCTTAGGCTTTTGCAAGAACTGACTTTGTTCCAAAAGAATATAAAGGACAACCAGATAACGCATTCGCTGCTATTAACTTGGGAATGGAAGTAGGGCTTCCTCCTATGAGAGCGCTTCAATCAATTGCAACCATTAATGGTAAACCTGCAATTTATGGAGATGCTCAATTAGCATTAACAAGAAAGTCGGGCTTATTAGAGGTGTTTGAAGAATCTTACGAAGGCGAAGAGGGTTCAGACGGCTTTACTGCAATTTGTACGGTTAAAAGAAGGGGTGACGCGGAGGCTACGGTAGAGAAATTTAGCGTAGCTGATGCAAAGAAGGCCAAATTGTGGGGCAAGGTTGGGCCATGGGTAACTCACCCAAAAAGAATGCTTAGATATAAAGCAAGAGCTTTTGCATTAAGAGATAAGTTTGCTGATGTTTTATTAGGCCTTTGTCATTCTGTGGAGGAAATGCAAGGTGAAGAAATGATAAACGTTACGCCAACCTCAAAAACCGCACCTTTTGCACAATTAGATGCAATTGATGCAAATTTACAAACAACACAAAATAAGGAAACTAATTAATGATAAAACAGCACACGCAAGAATGGTTAGACGCCAAATTAAATACAATCGGAGGATCGGAAATCTGGTCCCTAGTTTGGCACTACAAAAAAGAAGAGCTAAGAAAGATAGAGGAGCAACATAATATTAACATACTATCAGAAAAGCCCTTCAAATCTCCTATGGAGCTCTTTATTAAGATAAAGCATAATTTACAGGATGATAGTTTTAGTTCTGTTAATAGAGAGTTTGGCCTTGCTATGGAGCCTTATATTACATCTAGACTAAATACTATTGAGTTAAGAGACTGCGTTTCAGCTGTTCAATCAGAAGATTTTATTCAAAACAAGGAAATACATTCTCTTGCTAGCTGCTCTCCTGATGGATATGTTAATTTTGTGAGCCCTATGGAATATTTGATAGATGATAAGGGTCTTAAAGTGTCCAGTGATTGGGGTGTTGGTGTATTGGAGCTTAAAACAACAAGATATTTTGACTCCCTAACAGCAGAACAGGGGGCGCGCTATCAATATATTTTTCAGATACAATATCAAATGATGGTTCTTGGTCTTAAGTGGGGTATATTGGCTACAATAAATCCTAAACAGGCTGACTTAGATAATGAGTTCCAAAAAGGTAAGTCTGTACAAGCGATGGAAGTTTTATTGATCGATTATCTAAATGAGATTTATGATTGTAACTACTATGTTTACTCTGCAATTCCTGCAATACAAAGAATGATCAAAGAATCTTTAGTTGCATTTCAAGAAGATTTAGATAATGATAACTACGCCTCATTAATATATGGAGAAGATCCTATGTTAATAAAGAAGGACAGAAAGGCTCTCTCATTAGCGTTTCCTGACAGATATGGTACTTTGCAATTAGATCTAAATAAAGAAGAAGATAAAGCTATAAATGATTTAATAAATCAAAGAATGTATGCAAATATAGAAGAAAATAAAATCAAAGCAGAAAAAGATCATATTTATAATCAACTACTAGAACAAACTAGAAAATATAATCGAGTTATTGGCTCTGATTATGAGTTTAGCTATGTCTCTACAAAAAAATGCTCTTATTTAAAATTTAAGGAAATCAAATAATGACAATTAATAAAATAATATTGTCAGTGGAGTTTTACTCAAACAATGCTTCTAGTGGGGATTGCTCAAGAAACGAGGCAAGTGGCAAAAACTTTGTCATTGTTTGTGCTGGTAAAGATAGCCAAGCGAAAGGGGTTGATGGTACGTTGATAGCTTTAACTCATTATGTCGATAACTTACCAGAAAAGATTGTAACTGGTAAAATAGGAACAGATGGGTTAAAAGTTGATACTTGGTATTCTTTAGATAATAATGGTAAATTTATTGAGGTAAATTATGACGATTAATAGAGTAATTTTAGTAGGGAATTTAGGAAACGATCCTGAAATTAGGATAACTCCAGAGGGAAAAGAGATAGCAACTTTTTCTCTAGCAACTTCTGAGAACTGGAGGGATACATCAACTGGCGAACGTAAAGAAAGAACAGAATGGCACCGCGTGATTGTGTTCTCTCAAGGTTTAGTCGGTATAGTAAAGAGTTACGTCAAAAAAGGCACAAAACTCTACCTAGAGGGTTCACTTCAAACCAGAAAATGGACCGATAAGCAAGGAGTTGAGAAATATACAACCGAAGTAGCTCTTAATAATTTCAATTCAACTTTACATATTCTTGACTCCAAGAATACTGACACACATTGGCAGGAAAAGGCAGAAGATAAAAGCTGGAAAGATGCTTTACCCAGTAATAAAGAAAAGGCAGAAGTTGATGATGAGATTCCATTTTAACTAATCCTGAATTAAAGAAAGACTAAGAATATCAACTTAATAAAATTAACGGGAAAATGACAAAAATTACAAATATTAAAGATATTGAAGTTTTTGATGGTTATAGTTGGACAATTTATGATAAAGCCACGAACACAATAAGTTATGCATGTTCGGATAGAGGCTTTGTTTCTGAGGAGCCTAACGATTACTGGCAGCTTTGGATTAAACGAAATACCTTTGGCACAAAAGAATATGAAGAAGAGCAGCTTGGTTGGAAAGAGTATCAAAAAAGAAATATAGAGGCAGAACAACAATGGCAAGAAGAGGCCTAGGAAAGGAAGACTATTTTCACAAAAACTTAGCATCCATAATAAAAGGATATGAATCTTACGGCAAGTTAAATTGCTCTTGGTGGAGTTATGATGCTAGCGGAGAGAATAGAGCGCTCAAGACAGGACAATTATTAAAGGCAAAAGGGCTGCGTCCAGGAAAGGCGGATTATGAGTTTAGAAAACTAAAGGGTGAGATAATGTACCATATATACCTTGAATGTAAAACTGAAACAGGAAAGCAATCAAGTAGCCAGAAAGAATTTGAAGAAACTTGTAAGGAGTCTATGAATGATAAGTATTACATAGCAAGATCGATGGAAGATGCCATGAGTATTTTAGAAAAAGAAGGAATAATAGATTTGTTATAAAGATGACAGCCCAGATAATTAACATAAAAGATCTAAGGGAAATAAAAAACTTAAAAGATGAAATGAAAAAAGCAGATGAACCACATTATCAAGGTGAATTAATATGCCTAAACTGCCATGATAGAGCGCAGAACGTTTGGAACCAAAAGATTCCGCTAAGATATCTAATATGTCAACAATGTCGTGTTCAGGGCATGTTAATTGCTACAGGGGCAGAGTGGTTTTTATAATAAAAATTAATAAATTGACACTTAACCACAACAATATAATTTAGAAAATAATGTAGGACTAAAATAAGGCTTTCTTTTTGAATCATCTCCCCCTTTTTTATCCTGCGTTGTTTTCTAGTTTTTTGCATTGCTAGATCTATATTGATGTGAATAGGGCCTAGCCTCTTTCTTTGGAAGGGGGAGGGGGTTAGGCTTCAATTAAATTTATTATTAATGGACGCTGAAGAGAAGATAGTCGAAATAAAGAGAAAAAATGCTTTCAGTAATCATAAAAATATTTATATTTTAAAGCTAAGAATTAAGGAACTTGAAGAAGAGAATAAGTCATTAAAACAAAATTATGCTGTGGCTATAGGTACCATTGAGGATTTGATTAACAATGATGAAAACTACAGTGAGTAAGCGCCAGACAAGAATATGGCATTGTACATAAGAAATGTTATGTAAACTTATTTCCTTGAAAAATAAAAAATAAAATACTATGTTACGCATTAACTGTAGCAATACAGTTACTTTTATTTTAGTCCAAAATAAGCCAACTATGGTAATGTATACTAAATTATGAACTTAGTGTACATTGCTATAAGGATGTGTACTAAATAAAGATAGTGTAAATACGTTATAACCCATTATACGACGATAAACTTGTTATAAGTTTAATCTACAGTAGAATTCTTTTAGATTAAAAATAACAAACAAATTACATAAAATGAAAATAATACAAGCATTAAAAGAGATTCCTTTAATTGAGAAAAGGATTGAAAAAAATAATCAAGATATTCAGAAATATGCATCTTATTGTAACAAGATAGGCCCTTCTTTCAAAGATAAAAATGAACAAGAAAAACAGGTATTAGGCTTAATACAATCTACTATAGATCTTTGCAATAGAAGATTAGCTTTAAGAAAAGCTTTAGCTAAAACTAATGCAACCCTAACTTTGAAGATTGAAGATAAGGAGCTAACCATTGTAGAATGGCTTGAATATAATAACAAGGTAGGGCAACTTATTATTAATGCCTATAATGGCCTTAATAATGTTAACGGCATTAAGCAGATGAATGAGTCTGGAGGTGTTAATCAAAATGATGTTGAGCAGGCCTTAGTTGTAAGGTGCTTTGATGAAAAGAAAAAAAATTCTGGCTTAGAAGAAGCTCAACAAATTCTTGATAAAATTACTGGGGCTCTAGAGGTATTTAATGCTACAAATGATTTAATAGAACCGGTATAATGAGATTTATATTCAGTGTAAATTGAGAATATAAGGACGTTTTGGAGGTGAGCGTTATCATCTCTATAATTATACTGCAAACGAAATAGCTTAGGGAGCTATTATTACTTCAAGACTCAAGTTTTAAGTTTTAAGTTTTTTTTATAGTAAGACCCAAGACTAAAGTAGTAAGCATTATGGAAATCCAGGTTTAGTTAAGCCCTCTTTATGGCAACTCTATAACTACTGGCTGCTGAATATATTTAATTTAAAATGAAAAATGGCAAAGAAAAAAGGATCTCCAAAAACAGGTGGTAGAAAAAAAGGAACGCCAAACAAAGTTTCAACTAACGGCAAGAAAGCAATTCAAGAAGTATTTGAAAACCTAGGTGGCGCTGAAGGATTAAAGATGTGGGCAATGAAGGATGAAAGAAATTTGGAAGCCTTCTATACTAAAATCTTCCCAAGAGTTGTGCCAACTGCTCTTGCTAATGATGAAGAAAGACCCCTACTCCCTTCTCTTAACATTATGTTAAGTTCTGATGGATAATACGGCTGAGGAAATTAACCTAAGCTTACATCCCAAGCAATCACAATGTTTTCTAAGTGATGCAACAGAGATATTATATGGTGGTGCTGCAGGAGGTGGTAAAGCAGAGAGACTAACTAATCTTATAGCAACTCCTTCTAAATTTACTCAAATAGGCGATCTAAAAGTAGGTGATGAGGTTTTTAATAGCAAAGGCCAGATAACAGAGATTACTGCTGTACATGAGGTAAATCAAAATCCTGATTGTTACAGTGTGATATTTAATACAGGAGAATCTATAGATTGTGATGCAAATCACCTCTGGGTTACGATGAATGATAAAGAAAGGGAGCAGGCATTAAGATTAACCCCAGAGTTTAGGCAAAGAAGAAGAAAAAATAGAGCAAGTAGAGCGTTAGAGAATCCTAAAAAAAAATCATCTCAAATAAATATAACTAACTTAAATCAAGAAAGAGAGTATATTTATAAAGAACCTCCATTGGGAAAAGAAAGAACAACGAAAGAAATTCTAAAAACTTTAAAGATAAAGCATGGTAAAATAGAAAGACCTAATCATTCAGTAGATGTTTGTGGCGCATTAGATTTGCCAAGACAAGATTTATTAATATCGCCTTATTTACTAGGCTTATGGTTAGGTGATGGTTGTAAATCTACAGGGTTAATGGGTATGTTGGAGTCTGATCTTAGAGAATGCTTAAAACATGCTCCAGAAGAAATTGAGTATGAAAGATTGCTTAAAGGCTATAAGCAGCCTTATCTTAGAGTTAAAATTAAATATTTTAAAGATTACCTTAAATTATTAGGGATTCTAGGTAAAAAAAGAATCCCAACCCAATATCTAAGAGCATCAATAGAGCAGCGAAAAGAGCTTCTACAAGGTATAATGGATACAGACGGCTCTTGCGATAAGAGGGGTCAGTGTGAATTAGGATTATCAGATAGAGATTTAATAGAAGATGTACATGAACTAATATCATCATTAGGAATAATAGCAACCATAAGAACTAAAGAGTTAAGTAAAAAAAATCCAAAATATAAAGATAGCCATAGGCTTAAATTTGTAGCAGATTTTCCAGTATTTAAGATCAAGAGAAAGCTAAATAGACAAAAGATGACAGATCTAAGGGCAACTACAAAAAGAAGATATATTGTAGATGTGAAGCCTATTCCAACAGTACCTATGCGCTGTATTACCGTAGCATGTCCAACAGGAACATATTTAACAGGCAGATCTTTTATTCCCACTCACAATTCCCACGCAATGCGCGTAATAGCGCTAGCATATGCATTAGAAATTCCTAATATACAAATATATCTTTTCCGTAGACTATCAGAAGATCTTAAGAAGAACCATTTAGATGGGCCAAGTGGTTTTGCTAACCTACTCTCCCCTTTTGTTAACTCTGGTGGCGTTAAAATTAACTACAGCTCTAACCAAATAGTTTTTAGTAATGGTAGCAAAATACATCTATGTCACTGCCAACACGAAAAAGATAAAAATAAATATCAAGGTGTAGAAATTAATGTATTGCTAATAGATGAGCTTACACATTTTACTGAAGATATATATAAATTCCTAAGATCACGTGTTCGTCTTGGGTCATTAGACGTTCCTGAAAAATATAAAAGCAAGCTTCCTAAGATAATTGCCTCCTCTAACCCTGGTGGCATAGGTCATGACTTTGTAAAGCACACCTTTATTGACAATAAGGATCCTATGAAGGTTTACCAAGTTCCTGATGAAGAAGGTGGAATGTTAAGGCAATTTATTCCTGCTAAATTGATTGACAATCCAACAATGCAGGAAAACGATCCTCTATATTCAGCCAAGCTTCTTGGTTTAGGTGGGGCTATGGCTAAGGCTATGCTTGAGGGTGATTGGGATGCAATAGAAGGTGCCTATTTTGATAGATGGGATAAAGATAAACATGTGATAGATTCATTTATCATCCCTGCTGGTTGGTTTAAGGTCAGGGCCTTTGATTGGGGATATTCTGCGCCGTTTTGTACGTTATGGGGAGCAATAAGTGATGGCAGCATTATAAATATCAATGGAAAGCCTATAGTTTATCCACGTGATTCAATAATAATTTATAGAGAATACTATGGAACCACAGGAAAACCGAACCAAGGAATAAAGTTAACCGCAGGAGAAGTTGCAAAAAACACGAGGCAGATGCAAATAGGAGAAGAGATGGGAATACAGGTTGCTGATCCTGCTATATTTGATGTAAGTAGTGGTATTTCACTTGCTGAACAGATGGCTAAAGAAGGAGTTTTGTACCATCCAGCTGATAATAAGCGTATTGCAGGATGGCAACAAATTAGAGATAGACTTATGGGAGTTGATGGAAAACCCCTACTCTACATTATGAATACATGCAAGAACCTAATTAGAACTTTACCAATAATGCAATATGACAATACTCGTCCTGAGGATTTAGATACTAAAATGGAGGATCATGCGGTGGATACATTAAGATATTTATGTATGAGTCGCCCTATTACTATTGATTTACCAAAAGGTCCTCTGGAGATCGCTGATCAGTGGCATAAAGATTTCAATCCTAAGAATGTGCGTGCTCAAATCAAAAGAAAAAACAATAAGAAAAGCTTTGAATAGCTGGGACGGCAGGATTCGAACCTGCGCATGGCGGGATCAAAACCCGCTGCCTTACCGCTTGGCTACGTCCCAAAATTTACTTGCAAATTAAAATTTTTCATATAATAATAACACGCAAATCCTAATTGTACAAGGCTGACATGCGTTGTTTATCGTAAAGGATGATAAAAGAAGAACGATAAACAAGCTTTAATGTCAGAAGTACAAGTAGAATCTCAACAAGACCTTACCACTAGTAAAGGCGATTCAGCCTTAGTTGATATCTGGACAAGAGAAATAGAAAGCGCTGATAAGAATGAAAAAACATGGCGTGCTGAAGCTGCAAAATATTTAGATATCTACAAAGATCAACACGGTAATAACAAGCGTTATAATATTTTCTGGGCCAATACTCAGACCCTACGCCCTCTTGTATTTTCTAAACTTCCTGATCCAAACATAACTCGTCGATATTTAGATAAAGACGAAGATGCTAGAATTGCATCAGAAATGATGGAAAGAGCTGTTAGTTATTGTTTAGAAGATGGTGATGTGAAGTCAGTATTTAATAAAGTTAGAGATGATTTTCTAATTTGTGGCCGTGGTATTTCAAGAGTTGTTTATGATCCAGGTGAGATTGTTGAAATTTCTAAAAAAACAATTGATGAAGAAGGTAATGAAATAGAGTCTGTAGAAGAAGATGTAGATTATAGCTCAAAAAAGGTTCGTGTTGAATATGTGAAGTGGGAAGATTTTAGAATTTCTCCAGAGACAGTATGGGAAGATGTAAGATGGATTGCCTTTAGACATAAAATGACTAGAGAGCAATTAGTTGATAAATTTGGCTCTATTGGTAGTGAAGTTAATCTGACTCAAAGTAGCATAAAAACAGAAGAAGGCTATGTTAAGGATGAAAGTGATTTATTTAAATTTGCTGAAGTTTGGGAAGTATGGGATAAGAACAAAAGAGAGGTTGTTTGGTTAACAACTGGCCTAGCCGGTCAAGTTCTTAGTAAAGATGAAGATCCATACAATTTAGATGATTTCTTCTGTATTTCTAAACCTTTGGGCTGTGATTCTGACCCTTCTAGTTTAATTCCTGTGCCTTTGTATAGAATGTATAAATCGCAGGCAGAAGAATTAAATGAGATCGATGATAGAATTAGATCTCTAGTTGAGCAGGTAAAATATACCGGTGTTTATAACTCAATTGCTGAAGGCTCTGATATTGAGAACTTATTAAATGGCGATGATGGTGAATTTTCCCCTCTGAAAGGCGTGCAGCCTGGAAGCAATATTAAAGATGCAATCTTTACCAAGCCCATTGTTGATATTATTAATACTATTGCACAGTTAAACGATCAGAAAGCTCGTGTTATTAATAACATTAGAGATATTACTGGCCTTTCTGATATTGTTCGCGGCACTAGTTTTGCAAGTGAAACTGCAACTGCTCAAAGATTAAAGGGTGATTTTGCAATTTCTCGCATTCAACCACTACAAGAAGAAGTTGAAATTAATATAAGAAATACAATTCGTCTAATGGCAGAATTAATTGTCGAGAATTACTCGGCAGTTGAGTTGGCTAAGATGACAAACCTTAAGATAGTAGATATTCAAAGTATTCAGGAAGTTGCTGCAGCTAAACAAAATGCATTGTTAGGTGAAGCACAATCTCTGATTGACCCTCAAGACCCAGAGGCACAGCAAAAAATGGCGAGGCTGCAACAAGAAGCAGCCGAAGGTATGAGAAAAACTCTCAAGAAACCTCTGGAAGATCTTAAGGGATATGCAGTAACTCCTGAACAGCTAGAGAAGCTGGACGTTATTATCAAGAATGATAGGCTCCGTGATTTCTCAATTGATATTGAAACTGAAAGTACTGTAAGAGTAGATCAGTCTCAAGAAAAGCAAGACAGAATAGAGTTCGTCAACGCTGTTACCAGTTTCTCTAGCGCCCTATTCCCTCTTTTACAAAATAACATAATTAACAAATCTGCATTTAATGAATTTCTAGGTTTTATTAGCCGTCCATTCAAAGTTGGGCGTAATTTAGAAGAGTTCTTGGTGCCAGAAGAGGAAGAAGAAGCCCCTCAACAACCATCAGCTGAAGAAATACTAGCGCAAGCTGAGAATCAGAGAAGAGATTTAGAGATGCAATTAAAGGCCCAGGAAGTCGATATCAAACAGCAAGAAGTAAATATTAAGAAGGCTGAGCTCCTTCAAGATCAAATTCAATTTGAAGATAAAATAGAATTTGAAGATGTAAATAAAGAGGCTGACAGAAGAGCTAAATCTGCAGATCAACTTGCTAAAGTCGCTAATGACAGAGTATCAAACTTAATTAGGGAGAGTGATCTAGTATGACAAAAGAACTAATGAGAAACATGGAAGGTCGCTACGAATATATTGAGAAGAAGGATCAAGAAATAAAGGACTGGAATGATCCTGAGTTAATTAATTTTATGAGATCTGTTACAGCTGGAAACTTTGTTTCTGATGAACAAAAAGCGGAAGAAATAAAGAATTATAAAAGTAAGAAGAAACAAGGTGAGGATCTAACTGTAGATGGATATATTAATAAACATGGTGGCATAGAGAGTAATGTTGATGGTAGTATACATACCTCAAAATCCTCTTATATGGAGCACCTAAAGGCAAATAATTGCACAATAAAGGATTGGTAATATGGCAACAAACCAAGGAAACATAATAGCAGCGATTGAAACTTTAGTCTCAAAGACGGGGCTTAATTATAGTGAAGCTATATTAGAGCTTGCCGCCAACCAAAGTATAACAAACACCAATGTTACAGGTGCCTTAACAGAATATTTACAAAGCAACCTTTCTAGCTCCAAAACCAATATCAATGAATTACTGGCTGAATATTCAGCTACTCATTTTGATGGAAACATTAATTCTATCAATGACTTAACTTTGGGCATAGGTAGCTCCAATAATTGGAATAGCATTTCCACAAATTGGGAGAGCCTATCAAGCAATTGGGAAAGTTTAACTTAAATTAATAAATTTTTTAGCTATGGCAGCACTTACAGGAAATACAGTAGCAAATACATATAAAGACTTACTACAAGTTAGTAATAGCAACTCGGGTATCGATGCAACCCTTAGAGCAGTATCCGATGGAGAAGATACAAGTAGCCCACTTCAATTATCGTCTTCTGACGTAGCACATACCGGTCTAACAGCATCAGAACTTGTGGCGACTGGCGCTTCAAAGGAATTTGTTTCTCTTGCGGTGGCAACCTACCCTTCTCTAGCAGAATTAGCTTATGTTAAAGGTGTTACAAGCGCTATCCAAACTCAGATGGATGCAAAAGTATCAACCACTCTAACAGATACTAATATCTTAGTTGGTAACGGCTCAAATGTCGCAACAGGAGTGGCAATGTCCGGAGATGCAACACTTGCCAATACTGGTGCCATAACAATTGCTTCAGATGCAGTTACTTATGACAAGATGCAAGATACTTCTGGTACTGACGTTATATTAGGTAGGTCAACCGCTGGGGCTGGAACTATAGAAGAAATTACTTGCACCTCAGCTGGTCGAGCACTTTTAGATGATGCTAATGCTGCTGCCCAAAGAACAACTTTAGGACTAGTACCTGGGACAGACGTTTTGGCTAATGTTGTAGAAGATACAACTCCTCAATTAGGTGGACAATTAGATGTAAATGGTAACGCTTTAGGTGATGGTACTAACGAATTATTAAAATTCACTGAAACTGGAAGCGCGGTAAATGAATTCACAATTGTAAATGCTGCAACTGGTAATGCACCAGCTTTACAGGCAACGGGTGACGATACAAATATTGATATCCAATTAACCCCTAAGGGAACCGGCGTTGTTAAAGGCGTTTCTATCCCTTTCACATTTGCTCTTTCTGATGAAACGACAGCAATTGAAACAGGAACTGCTAAATTAACTTGGAGAACTCCTTATGCCTGCACAGTTAATGATGTTAGAGGCTCTCTTTCAACAGCTTCTTCCTCAGGCACCCCGACTTTCGATATTAATGAAGGTGGCGTATCTATTCTTTCTACAAAATTAACAATCGATGCTAATGAAAAAACTAGCACTACAGCTGCGACTCCCGTTGTTATTAGTGACTCTTCATTAGCAGATGATGCTGAAATTACTTTCGATATTGATACAGCTGGAACTGGGGCAACTGGCGCTAAAATAACAATGTATTTAACTAGGACTTAATTTATGCCTTATTTAGTAAATCCATATCTATTTGTTGATGTTTCTGTTACCTGGCGAGCAGGTGGATCATTATCTACTGGTAGAAACAACCATGTTGCAGGTGGAACATTATCTGCTAGCTTTGTTGCAACAGGCAGGGTTACTGGCGGTAGTAATACTACTTCTACCGAAGAATATAATGGTTCTAGCTTTTCAAGTGGAGGAGCCGTTTCAACTGCGGTAAGGGGGCTATCTGGATTTGGAACATTAACTGCTGGTGTAAAAGCTGCTGGTTGGACGGGCGCTGTTTCTAGTGATGTAACTGAAGAATATGACGGTACAAGCTGGAGCGGTGGCGGAACTTTAGCAACCGGCATTGCAAACCCCACAGGATTTGGAACATTGTCAGCAGGTGTTAGCACTGGAGGTAATGGAACAAACGCAACAGAAGAATATAATGGTACATCATGGAGTAGTGGCGGTGCATCATCATCTAATCATGAAAGTCCCGCTGGAGCAGGAACATTATCTGCTGGTCTTGTTATTGCTGGTGCTAGTGGCGCAAGAATTACAACATGTGAAGAATATAATGGTACAAGTTGGAGTAGTGGCGGCTCTATTACAACTGCAACTAGAGATCTTGGAGCATTTGGGACACAGACGGATTCTATTATGTTTGGGGGAAATGATACTGGTGGAGAATTAACTACAGCTGAATCTTACGATGGTAGTACTTGGTCTGGTATTGATTCTTTAGCTACAGCTAGAAGCGATACTTATGGATGTGGTAGCACTACAGCAGGGTTTGCTACAGCTGGTGGTGCCAGTTATTTAGCTTCAACGGAGGAGTATTCTTAATGAAAGTTTTTGAATTAAAAGAAAAAGTAATCTCTGGCTTAATTAGTCATGAGGATAAAGAGTCTTTAGGCTTATCTTTCCGATTATTTGTAGATAAGTTTTTGGTTGTAGAAGGTGAGAACGAAAATTCCTGGACGCCTAGTATTTCTTGCGACGAAGTATCTAAAGAATACGCGCAATCTGAATTGGATAAAAATACATATACAGATCCAGAAACCGGAGAAGTAGTAAATTTAATTATATGATTACATTAAATAAATACGCAAGCGATTCGCTACAAAGCATAAAGAATAGTAACTTCTTATCAGAAGAAGATTTCAACGCTATTCAAACCATGCAAGAAGAGCTTCAAGATACTTATGAGAAGCGTCAAATCTGGAGAACAGAAACAGAGATGATGGTTTCTGTTTTAAATAATGTTAAATTCCCTACTAAGGCATCTAAATATTGGCAAGCTGTTAAGGAGCAAGCTGTATTCTTTGAGAATCTTGCTACCCTAAGTTTCGAGTATCAACGCAATATATTACAAGTAAAACGCATTCTAAAGAAGTTGGAAACAACTGAAGATGAACTAGATAGAGAAGAATTAGAAATAGATTTAAAAGAAGCTGAGTTTAAGAAGAAGAATATGGAGATTGCAGCAAAAGACAGAATGAGAGAGCTTAAACTTTGGAGTAAAATAAAGGATGAATTAAACGATGGGAGTTTTGATGATAAGGATGTTAACAATCATCAATTAATAAGTTACGGACAAAGATTTATCAACGAGGCTTTACTTGCTGGAAACAATGGCAGCCCTTCTGAGAATAGAAATATACAAGGATTGGTACAAACAACTCTAAAGGCTTGTCAGGAAAAAGGTGTTATGGATAAGGTACTCGAAGGATTACCTGAGGAACATTTAAAGATTTTAGAGCGTTCAAACGTGCTAAAATCATTAGATAATTCTTGACTTTTAACACTATATATAGTAGTTTTTTCTTATAATTACTACTACATATAGTGTTAATGATTAAAAATAGTATTTTATATGAATCAAGAAACTCTACAAGAAAATTCAGCTGATTTAGCTATGGAGCAAGCGGTTACTCAGATGTTTGAAAACCAGGATACTCCTACGCAAGAATCTAAAGAAGAATCTGCAGAGGTAGAAGAAATAAATACTGAAGCTGAAGATGATAATATAGAGCCTCAAGAGACAGTAGGGGCTAATAATGATGAACAAGAGATAACTGATGTTGAGGAAAGTGACCTTGATAAAGAGCTTAGCGGCCATGTTAAGGAATTTAAAGATCTCGTCAAATCAGTAGAGGACCCTGAACTAAGAGAAAAGCTAATAAATGCAGGCAAGAAATCGCGTGCTGATTTAGATAGAAAGCGCTTAGAATTAGGCGAATCAAAAAAAATTATAGATGTTTTGGAAGATGCAATTCAAGCAAATAATCTTGGCTATTCTAAGCAACAATATGCTCAGATGGTTAAGAATTATGCAGATTTTGAAGCGCTGACTGCAAGAGATCCTAGACAGGCAATAGAGTTGTTAGCAAAACAAACTAATGTTGACCTAACAAACTTTGGTAAATCTACTGTTTCGGAAAGTGAAATTGATGATGAAGATTACAGAACTCCGGAAGAGATTAGATTATCAAATGAATTATCAGATATTAGAAATAAACTCGAATCATTTGAACAGCAAAAACAAAAAGAGCAGCAAATCTCAGCTAAGAAAGAAATAGAAAATTTCTCTCAAGCGAAAGATGCCAATGGAAATCTTAAGCATCCTTATTTTGATAGAGTAAGGCATAATATGGCCCTATTCTTCAATGATTCCAATCCTGATATGACGATGGAAAAAGCCTATCAAAAAGCTGTGCTTCTTGATGACGAGCTTGCGTCTGTTAGAGAGGAAGAGATCTTAAGAAAAGCTGAAGCAAAAAGACAAGCTGAAATACAGAAGGCTAAAAAATTAAAAAAACAGTCTTCTAAAGGCAGCTCTGTCAAAGCTTCAACTACTGATCCTGAGGCCGCTACTGAAGCTTTTATTAGAAGCTTGTATAGCTAAGAAATAATTTGAGTGAAACTAATATCTATTAAGACAATTTTTAATAGATAAGTAAAAATGACTAATCCAAACGTTTCACAAATTTTGACTACTACCTTGGATAATTACAAGGCTAGTATTACAGATAACGTTATCAATAATCACCCGCTTTTAGTTAAAATGCAGGAGAAAGGTAACATTATCAAAGAATCAGGTGGTGCTTCTTTCCAAGAAAAACTATCTTATGCATCTAACGGAACTGTTCAATTCCAAGGCGAGTATGATACTTTTGACACAACTGTTCAAGACGTATTAACTTCTGCTGAATTCTCTCAGAAAATCCTTACTGGTACAGTAACTATGTCTGGTAAAGAAATGAAGCAAAACGCAGGCGCTGAAAGAATCGTTCCTCTTCTTAAAAACAAAATGAAAGTTTTAGAAGCTTCTTTGAAAAACCAATTAGGTTCTTCAATTTACGCTGATGGAACTGGATCTGGTGGAAATGAAATCGGCGGTTTACAATCTTTAGTTGCTGATGATCCAACTACTGGTACTGTTGGTGGCATTAACAGAGCTAGCTACTCTTTCTGGCAGAACAAGTTGTATGACTTCTCTGTAGAAACAGTAACTCCTTCTGCTACTACTATCCAAAGCGCAATGAACACTCTTTACATTCGTTGCCAAGTACAATCAGGTGAATTACCAGATTTGATTGCAGCTGACGCTACTTACTTCGGATACTACGAAGATTCTCTTCAAACTATCCAAAGAATCACTGATGGTAAACTTGGTCAATTAGGCTTCGCTGTTGTTAAATACAAAGGCGCTGACGTATTCTACGATCCTGAGGCTCCATCTGCGCACATGTACTTTATCAATTCAGATCATATCTTCCTTAAATACTTAGGTGATTCATTATTTGAAACTGGTGAAACTACTCGTCCTGTTAACCAAGACGTGTATGTAACTCCACTTGTATTTACTGGAAACATGACAATTGATAACGCTCGTGTACACGGTGTAATGATTGCATAGGTTATTAACTAATAAATAAGGATTAAAGAAATGTCTGATTTTAAAAGCATTGAACAAACAGTTTATAGCCAAGCTATAGACGAAACTTCATCAACTGCTCAAGTTCAACTAGGAACTATTATTCGCGCTGTGGATAAAGCTTCTACTGACTATGGCGTTGGTGAGTTTATTTACTTAAAAGGCGTTGCTTCAACTGTTGTTGGTTCAACTGTTACTTATAACGCTGACGACTTCTCAACTGCCTTAGCTGTTGCTGATGCTGTTGGACCAGTTGCTTTTGCAATGTCTGCAAACGTTGCCGACCAGTATGGTTGGTATCAAATCAGTGGTAAAGCTGTAGGTAAAGTACTTGCCAGCTTCGCTGATAATGCTGATTGCTACCTAACTGCAACTGCCGGCTCTATTGATGATGCTGACGTTGCTGGTGATTACATCAGAAGATGTAAAGGTGCGTCTGCAATTGACACTCCTTCAACTGGACTTGCTGAGTTAGAAATCGCTCGTCCTGAAGTTGCTGATGGCAAAGATAACTAATCTTTAGCTATTCACTGGGAGGGGGGAGAAATCTCCTCTCCTTTTAATAATAACAAATTAAATAAATAAGACTATGACAGAAAAACTAGTGTTAGATATAACAAATCCTCAGGAACAATTGGCAATTTATGGTAAGCAAAGAGTAGGCTTTTATGATGGCTTTAAGAATGGTGAACCACGCTTATACATATATATTGAATCAGGTGAGGATAGATATTCTGTTGTAAGAAGAAGATCTGGTGAAAGAAAAGTTCCAGATAGTTATGGTGATAAAGTAGCTGTAGATGAAAAAACATTATTCAAAAGAGCTTATGACAAGTATGTAGCTTTTAAAGCTGTTAATGGCGTTGAGCAAGAGCCTGCTGTCAAAAAAGTAAAAGAAGCCCCAGCAGAAAAACCAACCATTGAAGAAGCTACTATTGAAATCAAAGATTCTGAAGAAAAAAGAAGTGCTGCTGAGCTAAAAGCTGAGCTAGATAAGCTTGGAATTGAATATAAAGGAAATGCCTCAAAAGCATCTTTAATAGAATTATTAAATAAATTTAAAGAGGAATAAATATAAGTGACTCTGCTATCAATTGCACAAGACATTTTAAAAGAAACCAAGAGCTCTAGTGTACCAAGCACTATTATTGGTAATAACGAAGATTCTGCTAAGCAGGTTTTACAAGCTATAACAATAGCTATCACTAATTTGTCTAGATCATTTGATTGGCAAGAGTTACAAAAAGAACACACGTTTTCTAGTGTTGCCTCAACTGCCACATATGCCCTACCGAGTGATTTCGATAGATTTATTGATAATACTTTTTGGAATACAACACAACAAAGAAACGTTATTGGCGCTATGACTCCTGAAGAATGGAGAATATTAAATAACGCCACAATCACTGGAGCAACAGTTAATGACTACTTTAGAATAAGGCAGGATTTAATTGTTTTATACCCTACTCCATCAGCTGTAGAAAGCTTCATTTTTGAATATATTTCTAATGAAATTGTAGAAGATAGTGGTGGAACTGGCCAAACAGGATGGCAAGCTGATACTGATGTTCCTGTTATTGACGATTACATATTAAGATTAGATGCGACTTGGAGGCTGCTTGCTATGCAAGGGCGTCCTTATGCGGAAAAGCAGAGGGAGCTAGATTTAGCCTTGGCAGAACGAGTCTCAATTAATGGTGCTAACAAAACTATTACACATGTGAGAAGATCTACCTTTGATAAATCTAGAATTGGTTATCCAACTCTAGTTACAACTTCATAGTGGTAGTATTTACAAGACGAGATTATTTAGGTTTAGAGCAAGAAAGAAGTGGTCAGGCTGCAAGAGTCAATGTTTCCTCACCTTCTGGAGGTTTGAATACTAGAGACGCAGAAAGCCAGATGGAGGCAACAGATGCTGTATTAATGGAAAATTGGTTCCCTGATCAAGGTTCAGTTAGTACAAGAAAAGGCTTTAGTGAACATGCAACTGGATTAACTGGCGAAGTTGAAACCCTGATGGAATATAATTCAGGTACTACAAGAAAATTCCTTTGCGCAAATTCTGATGAAATCAATGATATTACAAATCCAGCAAGCATCTCAAATCTAGCTTCAGGTAAAAGTAATGCTAGATGGCAATATGTTAACTTTAACGCTCAGTTATTGATGCTTAATGGTAACGACACCCCGCTTACTTATGATGGCTCTACATTATCTAATAGTACAATTTCAGGATCAGGATTAACCCCTAGCGATCTAGACGGCGTTAATGTTCATAAAAACAGGGTTTATGTTTGGGATTCTGACGCACAAGATTTTTGGTATGGCGCAACAAATGCAATTGGCGGCACATTTACTAAATTCCAATTATCAAGAGTGGCTCCTTTTGGAGGTAACTTAGTTTCTATGGTAACTTGGAACTTAGATGGCGGCGATGGCGTTGATGATTATGCCCTATTCCTAATGTCTAGTGGTGATGCAATTCTTTACCAAGGATCTGACCCTGGAGATGCCTCTAATTGGTCATTAGTTGGAACATATAAGATTGGAAGGCCGCTATCAATTCGTGGCGTTAAGAAAGTCGCTGGTGATGTGGTAATTATTACAGATCAAGATTTTGTATTCTTTTCAGAAGTATTTAAAAATGATGGCGCCGTTACTAATCGCTCTAAATTATCTGGAGCAGCATTAGAAGCGGCCACTCTATATTCAAGCAATTATGGATGGGAAGTTGAATTATATCCAAAAGGTGGTTGGTTACTATTTAATGTACCCAAAGCTACTAATTCTAACTATGTTCAATATGTAATAAATACTATTACCGGCGCTGCAACTAAATTTACCGGAATGAATGCCAGAACATGGGGCCTTTATAATAACGATCTTTATTTTGGCGTTCAGGGTAAAGTTTATAAAGCTGATGATGGATTTGATGACGATGGCAACTTTATTGTATGTGATATTCAAGCAGCCTATAGCAATTTAGGAACTCCAGCAGAAAAAACAATGAATTCTTTCAGGAATGTAATTCAGATAGATGGAAATGTAAGTCTAAACACAATTGTAAATTTTGATTATGGTATTGGCACAACAAGCCAAACCACATCATCAACTTCATCAGGAAGCCCATGGGATACGTCCGCTTGGGATGTAACTCCATGGTCTCCTGAAAATCAAACAAGAAGTAATTTAGTTTTATCCTCTGGCGAAGGCGTAGCTATTGGCATGAGGATTAAAACAAGTTTAAAAGGGCAACAGCTGTTCTGGTTTAGAACAGACTATAGTGTTAACGTTAATAATATAATATAGATATGGGATTTGGAAGTAGTTTTAAAAAAGCAGCTGGAGGTATTTTAGGCTCAATTCCGGGCGGCGAATCACTAGCAGCAACCGGTGCACTAGACACTTTAGGAATAGGAGAGTCTATTGAAGATTTTAATGCAAGAAGAAAGGCTAAAGGATTATCAACAATATCGACTCCTGAGCAATTAACCGCAATGAATGTATTTAAAAATTTATCAAGAGAACAACAAAAAGACTTATTAATAAATAATCCCAACATCGAAACGGCCTTAGGTAGTCAATTCTTCGATCCGTCAACCAATACTATCCGATTAGAGGAAAGTCCGTTTACAGAAAGCCAAAGATTAAGACAAGAATCTTTGGCTTCTGCACTTTCCTCTTCCCTTTCTGGCAACCTGCCGGGAGTTGATGCTGAGGCGCGATTTGAAGAAGGAAGACAATTGTTCCAAAGAGACTTTGATGAACAAAGAGATAGGTTAAAACAAGAGCTTGCTGATCAAGGAATCCCTGCTGGTAGTGAGGCATATAATCAAGAATTTAATCGTTTAGAAGGACAGCAAAATAGACAGTTAAGAGAATTGCAAAGAGAAAGTGTTGCCACAGTTGAGGCACAAAGGGCTGCAAGGTTTAACGAAATCGCCTCCTTGCTTAATACCCAGCAAGTTGGAGGTATTGGCTTTAATCAGTTCCAGCCAAGAGCAAGCGGCTTAGATTTATTTGGTGCTGAACAGGCTGGATTAAATAGAGCTTTCCAAGCTGATCAAGCAAGAAAAGATAGAAGAGAGCAAAGAAATGCTGCATTAATTGGCGCCCTAGGAAGTACTGGTAGCTCCGCTATTGCAGCGGCGTTTTCTGACATACGCCTAAAAGAAAATATCGAACAAGTAGGAGTCTCACCAAGCGGAATACCAATCTTTGAATTTGAATATAAGGATAAGAAATATGGCGAATTCCGCTATGAAGGCGTAATGGCTCAAGACGTAGAAGAGATAAACCCTGATGCCGTAATAACTCTAGAGAACGGCACTAAGGCAGTTATTTACGCTATGATTGACGCAGATTTCAGGAGGGTCCAATAATGACAGTAGATAGAAGAGTATTACAACAAGCTTTAGCTGAAGCGGGTCAAATCTCACAAAGAGCTGAGCAAGGCATTGGATTTGATCCAAGGGGTGGATATGGTGTATTAGCCGCGCAACTTGGAAATGCAGCTATTGGGGCTTTTGCACAGAACAGAGCTCGTAAGAAATTAGCTGAACAAGAAAGACAAAGTCAACTAGCTTTTGCTTCAAATGCTGGCATTGATCCTGAGTTAGCTAAACAATTATCTCCAGAAACTAGAGAGGCTTTTGTGGCTAAACAGTTGCTTGGTAGCCTAGAATCCCCTACTCCGCTTAGTAATATTGGTAAAATTCAATCTGACTTAGATGCTGGCCTAATTAGCCCTGAACAAGCTGATTTAGCAGTACAAAAAGCAACTTCAACAAAACCTTTGGTAGAAGTAAAAACCGGCGAATTGGAATCATCTTTCAAGAAAGAATCTGGCAAAAGTAAAGCTGTTAGACTGAATAATATTCTAGAGCAAGGTGATAATGCCGCTAAATTTAATATTAACCTAGATGCTATTGAAAGTGCTTTAGATGACGGTGCTTTTGTTGGACCTGGCGCTTCTAAGGTTGCAACTCTTAATGAATTTTCTGCAGCATTTGGCCTTCCATCTGATTTAGATAAAGCTGCTAATACTAGAATCATTCAACAAAGAGTCTCTGACTTAACAATCCAGGCTACTGGTAAGCTAAAAGGTGCAATTTCTGAGAAGGAATTGGATCTAGCTAAGAAAACTATATTTGAATTAGGCACTTCTGAGTTAGCAACCAAAAAAGCAATAGGCGTTCTTAGAACTTTAAGTAGTTATGACCAAAAACTTGCTGACCTTGCATCTGACCTAGAATCTGAAGGTAGGTTTACTACTGACTTTAGAGCTGAGAAGAAGAAGTTTGATCGTCAGTTTAGGAAGGATTTTAGGGCGCAGCTTAAGGAGGCTGGTAAGTCTGAGAAGGGTCGCAATCTAAAAAGTTTATCAAATGATGAAATAAACCAGAAATTAATTGAATTTGGAATAAGGCCTTAAAATGACAACACTCTCAAGAACACAAATTTTACAAGAAGCGGTTAGACGAGGTTTAGTAACTCCTGAGAAAGCTGCCGTAATAAAAGAAGCAGAAAGACGCGGCCTACTACAAGGCGCAGGCACTAAAGTTGCACAAGCTGGAACCGCCGCAACATTTATCGATAGCCTAAAAGAAGGAATCCTAGAAATAGGCCCTGGCTTAGGTGAACTTGCAGCTGGCGCATTCCAAAGAGGCGCTGAACTTGCAGGAAGAGAAGATCTTTCAAGAAAGGTTGGGGCTCAGGTTGCTAGAGAAAGAGAAGGCCTGACTACCGCTCAAAAGATTGGTAGAGGTGCTGGTCAAATAATTGGAACAGCTCCTGTTGGTGCAGGACTTGGCGCATTAAAAGGTGCTGCCCTTGCGGGAGGCACAGTTGCCGGCTTAACTCCAACTCAAGAAGGTACTTTAGAAGCGGCTGCAAAACAAGCTGCTATTGGCGCTGCTACTTCTGTAGCAACTGCTGGCGCCCTTAGAGGTTTAGGTAAAACAGCCAAAGGAGTTAAGAAGCTTGTTAAAAAAGAAGTTAATCCAAAAGTTACCTCCGATGATCTAAGAAATATAGCAAGTGCTACATATAAAGAAGCTAATGATAAGGGTGGAGTTTTAAGAGAAAACGTCACCAATAAATTCATTAACAATGTTAAGAAGCTAACTCCTCAAACAAAAGAAGCTAGATTATTAACTGGAGATGATAGCTTCACAAAATTAGTTAATGATATTGACCAATTAAAGAATAGAAAAATATCCCTACAAGCCGCTCAAGAAATCGATGAAATCTTAGGCGATAGAATTGATTCTTTGGTTGATAAAACAACTGGAAAACTAACAAAAGAAGGTTTTAAGATGCAAAAGATTCAAGATGCTTTCAGAAAATCCATAGAAGATGTTAAGGCAGAAGATGTGGTTGGAACTAAAGAGGGATTTGAAGCATTAAAAAGAGGCAGAAAGATCTGGGCTAAATCAGCAAAACTTAGAGATATTGAAAAAATCATAACAAGAGCTGAGCTTAGTGATAACCCAGCAACTGCAATTAAGAGTGGCTTTAGAACATTAATTAGCAACCCTAATAGATTAAGAGGATTTTCTGCACAAGAGAAAAAGTTAATTAAAGAAGCGGCTCAAACTGGTGTTGTCGGTGATACCCTTAGAACTTTTGGAAGCAGATTAATTCCAATTGGAACATTTGCAAGTGGCAGCGGTATTGCATCTACTACAATGAGTCAAGCTGCAAGCTCTGCTATTAGAAATGCTTCTTCAAGATCTCAGATATTAAAAGCTGATAAAGTAGCTGAAGAAATAGTGAAATCCGCCCTACCTCAAAAAGCAAGTAAGGCAATTATTAATGAAAAAACAAGACGCATTGTTGATCTTCTAACTAAAGGTGCAGCAGTTGGGTCGTCTAGTTTCGTAACAAACCAATAACAGGAGAAAATTTAAATGGCATTTAACGGATCAGGAACATTTGAAAGATTGTATAATTGGGTAACCGACTTAGGTAATTCAGTAAATATTACAGCATCAAGAATGGATGGTGAGATGGATGGTATGGCAACCGGCTTATCTAATTGTATTACAAAGGATGGTCAAACTACTATCACTGCCAATATTCCAATGAACTCTAAGAAGCTCACTGGATTAACAAACGGTAGCGCAAGAACAGATTCTATAGCGTTAGGTCAGGTTCAAGATGGTACTTATACTACCCTTGGAACAGCTGGTGGATCTGCTGATACTTACACAGCAACACCCTCTCCTGCTATAACTGCTTATGCTACTGGATCTAGATTCAATATTAAAATAAATGCTGATAATACAGGCGCTTCTACTTTAAATATTTCAGCTGTTGGTGCCAAGAATATGAAAAAATATGATGGTGCTGGAGCTAAAGTTGATGTAGAATCTGGTGATTTACAGCAAGACCAATATTATGACTTACTTTATGATGGCACAGATGTTGTTGTTCTAAACCCTCAGAAACCTTATATTGATGCACTAAACTTTTCTGACCCTTCTTTTAATCGTAACTATGTTACTAACGGTCAGGCTTCTGTTTCAACCAGAGGAACAACTTTTGATTCAACAACAACTCCAGCCAATAATGACGATACTATTTTATTTGATGGTATTCGCCTATTATCAGATGGGAATGACATTGCTGATGTCTCTCAAGAAACTACTACAGTTCCAACTGGCGCTTATTCGGCAATTAAGTTCGACCAAGAAACAGCTAACAAACAATGGGCTTGCCTTCATGTGCTTAGCGCTGCTGATTCAGCAGCAATGATTGGAAGCACAGCTTCTTTATCATTTAGCGCAAGAAAAGGTGGATCAAACGCAACCCTAGAAACATTAAGGGCTGCTGTTATTTCTTGGACTGGTACTGCTGATTCTGTAACAACTGATGTTGTTGCAACTTGGAATGGAGCAGGAACTGATCCTTCCCTTGCAACTAATTGGACCTATGAGAACACTCCAAGCGACCTAACATTAACAACTTCTTATCAAACTTTTTCTATTGCCAATGTTTCGATTGATACCTCTTCAACGGCAAATGTTGCTGTATTAATCTGGCTAGATGATACAGATGCAACAGTTGCTGATACTGCATTTATCACTAATATCAAATTAGAAAAAGGCACATCAGTTACAGCTTTTGATCCGAGGTTATTTAATGAGGAAAGAAGTGCGGTTGGTATTGGTCTAGTTCAAACAGATAGCTCATTATCTTCAACTTATACAAATACATCAACAGCCATTCCTTTTGACAATACTATTCCTCAAAATACTGAAGGAGCAGAATTTACCACTCTAGCGTTTACTCCAAAATATGCTACTTCAACATTAAAAATAACTATTAATGCTGTTCTAGCTGCCAATGGTACGCAACAAATGGCTATAGCGCTATTTAAAGATAGTGACGCAGATGCTATTGCAGCTTCAGCATCACATGATGACACAGGGGGAAGAAATAGAGTTCTAACAGCTATATACTTTGAGAGCTCTGGCTCAACTTCATCTAGGACATATAAATTGAGATATGGCTCTAGTGCCGGATCTTGTTATATTAATGGAAACACTTCTACTGCATACTTTGGCGGAGCACTGAAGAGCGGAATAATTATTGAGGAGATTTTATAATGACATTACAAAAAGGAACTTATTGCTATGTTGACTCTAATGGCAAGGCCGTTGAAGTATCAACCGTTGATTTAAATAGATCTGACATAACCTTTGTCGGTGAAGCGCCTATTGATTTTCCGATAAGAAAATGGGATTTTGGCAGCAATCAATGGGTTGATGATATAGATCCACAAAAAGATGCCTTAATCAAAACAGAGCAAGAATATCTAAACTCAACTGATTGGTATATCATAAGAGAAGTTGATAATGGCACAGCATGTCCACAAAATATTAAGGATGCACGTGCAGCAGCGCGCTTAAAAATCAACAATATTAAGCAAGCCGCTAATCAATCAGAATTAGATCAACTTAATTAATGGAAAAACAATTTCAAAAAGTAGCAGAAACCGCCTCTGATCCATCTCATTGGACCACTATTGGTATTATTGCTGGTATTTTTGGAATTGTTGTAAAGGGACTTAGATATTTGATTACTGCAGAAGTTACTAAAGCGTTAGAAATTAAAATAGAAGAACTCAATAAAAAAGTTGAGGAATCTAATAGAGAGACTAACGAAAAAATTGATAAGTTAATACACGTAATAATAAGCAATAATGGCAAAAAATAACAAAAAAAGCGTAATAGCAGAAGTTTTTGCCGAATGGCTTGCATATTTAGATCATCATCGCATACAAGCTCGCATTTGGGTATCTATATTAAGTATAGCTATTGGAATCTCCTTAATAACTATTTCTATAGTAGTTGGCAAGGCAGTAGGACAAGCAGCTGTTAAAATGTTTATATAGTTATGAGTAAAAATACTGTACCTCAAATATTACAAGACCGCTGGGGATCGTTCAGTTCAAAGAGATTAACTGGAATGATTTGTACTGGCTTTGGTTTGATGGAGAAGTTCGCTCTATTTGTAACTGGTCTTATGGGTGATGTTACTAATTTTAGTGAGCTAGATGCTTCAGCTAATTGGTTGATTGGCTTTGGTGTTGGCTTACTTGGTACATCTGTTCTTGAACAAAAGAAAAAATAATATGCCAGACTTGGTGATGGACTCAATAGTTAATAGCTATTGGATAGGATTTTTTGTAATAGCTACAATGATAGCTTTGTGGCTTAATAATGATTTTGATAGATGGTAAAAATTATAAAAGCAATATTTGGTTTCTTTTTAGTGTTTCTAGGTTTTTTCGTAGGCAAAACACAAAGAGAAAATAATAAACTAAACGAAACCTTGAAGAATGTTAGAAAGGCAAAACAAATCGATTCTGATATTTCTGCTCTTAGCGATCCTGAGCTTGATCGTAAGTTGCAAAAATACGGACGCAAGCAAAAGTAGTTTTTGCATAATATCAACCCCTATTACCCAATATGACAATGAATTTTCTGCGCTTTCTCGAAGAACTAAAGAACAAATTCTTCAACACAACGAGAAATACTGCACCTTGTGCGGAGATGAACTTATACAGTGTAGAGGAGGAATATAAAGTGTCTAGTAACGTAAGAACCAATCCAGGGGCAAGTTTATTGAAAAGAAAAAACTTTAGCCCCGAAGAGTTCTTTCATTCAGACACAGCAGAAAGGCACAATATTGACAATTCAACTGATAGTATTGTTATTCTATCAGATCTATGCACAACGGCAGATAAAATACAAGAAATAAGGGATTTCTTAGGTCATCCCATAAGAATTACTTCAGGCTACAGATGCTCAGAACTTAATGATCTAGTTGGAGGAAGTAAGAACTCTCAACATATGGAAGGTCAAGCTGTTGACTTCATTTGCTTTAAGTTTGGCACCCCAGAAGATATTGTAAGGGCGATTAAAAAAGAAGGAATAGAAGTTGACCAATGCCTCATTGAAAAAACCTGGGTACATCTTTCAATCAAAGATAAAGATAACCGAAATATGTTCGGTTTTTATTTGAATAATAAATTTAGACCCCTATAAATGCTACTCAACACAAGAATAAAGCTAGAAAATAGGCCTAGATGCCTTAGTTGTGACTCTTTTTATACTCCAACAAAAGATTGCTTAGCTGCAGAATATCCTTATTGCACATCTTGTAACCTTAAACAGACTAAAAAACTTATTAAGCTGCAGGAAAAGAGGATTGATCCTTATTATAAAAAAATAAGAAAACAAAAAAGGAGGGACGTAAATGTTCAGGAAAATGATAAATGCTCTGAAGAAAAAAAAGAAAGTAATCAGAAAGTTTAAAATTAGAAAAGAATTAACCCCAATTAATCAACAAACAGCTCTATTAATATGGCACAAGACGACGAAAATCTAATAGTAATAAAGAAATCAAGCGCAAAGAAATTAATTGCCAAGATCTCGCTAAAATTATACGATCACTACCTCAAGGCCCAAAAGGAGCTAACAATGTTTTGGCGTAAGGTATTTAGAAGTGAATCCAGAATAATGACTCTTCTTAACTCTCCTGCCATAGTATTATTCTTTAACACCGTATTGTTTGGATTTGTGGGCAGAGTTTTTGAGGGCCTTATATCACAAATGCTTTTATATGCCGCAACAATTAACATCTTCATGTTCTTGTTTGAGAAGATGGGTTGGATTGAGAAGATGAGGAAGTGGGTGGCTACTGAATAGATGCTGGGTTTGTCCAGATTATTGTAGCTTTGCCGTTTATGTAGGCCATGGCTTTGGCTATGTGCAGCCTTTTCCCATTGAATTCTTGCATATAAGATTCTATGACAGCAGCTTTGTAAGGCTCCTTACTAGACCATACACATCTTTTTTTATCAAATACCTTTTCTAATGCTGTTCTTTTACTAGGGTCAGCCATAAAAGATTGGCTAGTTTTAACAAATTTCTTGAAACTTTTTTCTGACTTACAAAAAATAGACCCCTCCTTCAAAACCGTCTCAACAACCTTCCCTTTCCCAAAACTAGCACAACTAGCCGCAATCAAAAGCAAAGTAACCGCTATATCTATTCTTCTCATATCTCTCTCCTATTTATAAATTTCAATGATTTTTAAATCAAGGTTATGCTTAGACCTTATTTTGTAAAGCCTTTTTAGGTATTTTTGGTCATGTTCTTTATTTTCCATAATTAATGCTACAGTTGCCTTTTTTCCTGTTTTAGCGCTGTAGTATAATGCCTGCCCTACTCCTTCGGCCCATTTGTTAGCGAAATCGAATTCTATAGCCAAATCTTTAGTTAGGCAGTCTACCCTTGTATTATCATCTAACTTGTACTCTACGTGGCCCTTACAGTGTTTATTTTGGTAATAGCTTTCTGGGTTAGCTCTTTTTGCTAAGGATGGTTTTGGTATTAATAAAAGCAAAGCGGCTAGGAAGGCTATTAGTAATGGGATTATGTATGTGGATTTCATGATTTAGAGATACTGCGATAGTTTTATTATAGCAACGGCAATACCTAGCCATACTGTCATAACCGCAGGTATTTTTATTAATAGATCTTTTTGAAGTAATTCAAACTTCATATCTATATGCTCTATTTTCAGATCAAAATATTCCCTTGTTACCAGATCTTCTTGACTTTCTATTATTGCATCAGCAACAACTTCAGCTTGAGCTGTCGCTAGTTCGTCACCCTTAAGGCCCGCCGTCTTTTCTCTATAGCGTTTTATTACCTCATGCTTATCAAAGCTACTTTTGTTACTTTTAACCCCTGCGGATTTTGTAGTGCTTTTTGTGGATCTTTTGCTTATTTTTGTCATATTAAAACTCCAATTTGTCGAATTTCTTCAATTTACCTTCTAATGATGTCTTTTTAGCTTCAACTACTTTCTTGGCAAACGCCCTTCTCACACGCTTCTTGTTTAATCTTAAAAACATAGCCTGCCTGGTATTATCTAGGCCTTCGATATCAATTAATTCTTGCGCACCTATACCCATCTCATCCAAAAATTCTGCAAATTTATCAAATTCTTCTGTGTTTAGAAATTTCTCTCTTTTATTCGTCATAATCATAGATTTTTTATAAAATATTAAAAAACTTGACGATATGGTAAGATTTTCTTTATATAATGTCAATAGTGTATTATTTTGACATAGTATAAATATTTTTAACATCTAGTTAAAAAAATTGTTGACTTAGCAAGATTATCATATTCTAATACCATCAACCATAAAAAAAGCGACCACAAATTGAGAGAAGTTTTCGCACACACAACTCAATTTATGATCGCCCGATTTTCCTTACTTATTGTCCTATTGGTTAATAAGTAATTCGGTTAGCATTTTTTGTGGAGCAATACTAACCCTTTTTTTATTAAAACTATGTTTAACGAAAATATCAAGAAAGAAATAAATGATTTCGCAAGAATGAACTTTATAGAACAAGTCGCAATCTCTTTATCAACCCTAGCATTTAGCCTGTTCCCTGTCTACTGTTTAATTGCTGGATTAAAATAAGGAGAATAATGAAAGGTTTTATAATATTTTTGTTTTATGTATTTCAAATTGCTTCCTTTGTATTTTTTTCATTAAAAGAATTTGAATTTGCATTAATTTTTTTAACTTTAGCTACAGTTTGTTTTTTAATTTGGTATATTTCTTTAAAAATCAGACAGTGGTTTAACTAAACAGAGAGTAAAAGAGAGTGAGAAAATATGTATCAGCGTGATACAAAATTTAATCATTCCTTTTTATAACAAAGAACTTTCTGGATTTTTAGAGATAGTATCTTTAAAGTGTATCATAATGATACACTTTTACACCACAAAAGAATTATGATGTTAACAAAGATATCAGGGATAAAAACCTGATTAGTGTTGGGAAGTTTGTTCCTGGCATCGGCCAGGGGGGTTTCGTTTCGTAGGACTGACCCCCCCTGACTGACCCGTATCTCGGTGCTACCCTCTAGTGAAGAGTAGGTGTCACCACAATATAAAAATCTAAAATTATGTCAATAGAAAATAATATTGTTGCAAATAAACAACAAACCAATATTTTAATCCTCAACCACATCGATCTACCAAGTGCAAACCCGGAGTCTTATCTTACAGCAAATCAGCTTGAAATGCTGCAATCTCATAAAATGAAATTGCTAGAAAAAGAATGGGAAAAAACACTCAATAAAGATCAGTGTTTTTCCGTTTCTCGTTAATTTTTATTAATTCTAGTGAACATTTTAGGAGATTTTATAAATGGCAGAATATAGGAAGCTTAGCTTTAGATTTTGGACCGATCCAAGAGTGCATAGTTTAGATGTATATCAAAAAATAATATTATCATACTGCATCACAGGAATACATCCTTGTAAATTTACAAATGTTAGTGGTATCTACGAGATGCCCCGCGGATCACTTTGCGATGCAGTGCGTCTTGATATAAAGCAAGTAGCAGAAGCCCTAGAATTCTTTAACCAAGAAAGACCAGACCTTTTAGAATATGATTCAGAAAATCATATGGTCTTCGTCAAAAGTTTTTTTAAACACAATTCTAAATACAGAAAAGATATATCTGGGTTAATGGATGATTTTGAAAATACATTTCACAAGACCCCTCAATTTTGGGCAGAATTTGGTGAGAAAAATAGATCATATATTTGTAAACATTTTAAAAATATTACAGATGAAAATCAGATAAATTTCTTAGAAAGATTGTTTAATTTAAAAAATGAAATTAGCGAAATTCCATCAAAAAAACCTATAATTATTGATAAAAAAAATCTCTCTCTCGCGAACGAAAGTTCGCTTGCGAAATAAAAGACGTTGAAAATAATTGTTAATAACCCCCCTAGTTATCAACAAGTTATTAACAGGTTTTTAACATACCTTCTATCTTAGAAGCTCTAAGGCTA
>Ga0181591_10000378_pt1 | contig 34476 bp, 34 predicted proteins | sample 071ome_33_FD_133757 | JGI IMG/M metagenome (GOLD analysis project Ga0181591, IMG submission 133757) | Coastal salt marsh microbial communities from the Groves Creek Marsh, Skidaway Island, Georgia - 071412AT metaG (megahit assembly) | ecosystem: Environmental > Aquatic > Marine > Intertidal...
ACAGAAGCGGCAGACCGTCTCGTCTCCAGCCGGACACTGTCGCGTGACCTGCATGACGTTGCGCGCGATCTGGATGATGATGCGGCGCTTGCCGTGATGGTTCTTGCCGCCGATATCGCCACGCATGGCTTTGGCATGGGCGAGGTGCATCTGCGTATCAACGCCGCGCAGATCCGCAACGCCATGCGGCCTGTCGACGGGCGGACCGTCTCGGTGAGTGACGGTGCGATGTCATCGCGCATGCTGATTGAAAGGCTGGCCAACCGCATCCGCACGGAATCACCCTGGCAGATCAATTTCAGCAATCTCGACGCCGAGACGGCGACCGCGCGGCGGCAATTGATGCTGGCTACACAGATCCTGAAGCACATCGATTCCGATCAGCCGATCCGCCTGTTGATCGCTGAATGCGAGCGCCCCATCACGATCATGTCGGCCCTCTATCTGGCGCATAAGTTCGATATTGCCGACAGGCTGGATATTTCGCCGCTTTTCGAGACCGGATATGGTCTTGAACATGGCGATAAGGTTATTGATCAGCTTCTGCAGCAGTCTGTTTTTATTGACTATGTCAGGCGGCGCGGCAGGCTTGCCATCCAGACGGGTTTTTCTGACGCCGGGCGCTTTGTTGGCCAGATTGCCGCCAATATGGCGATTGAGAGATTGCAGCTGAAACTGCTTCGCGCGATCCGGCATCGCATTGGTGACGATGTCGATCTGCTAATCTTCAATACGCATGGTGAATCGCTTGGCAGAGGGGGCATGCAGGCACCAATGGCCGACCGCCAGGCCTGGCTGATGACGCCCTATGTCCGGCATGAAGCCATGCAACTCGGTGTCGGCATCTACCATCAATCGAGTTTTCAGGGTGGTGACGGATATCGTCTGTTCGGCACGGCCGAGCTTGCCGCATCGACGATGCGGGGCCTTCTTGCTGCCGAGGCGGCGCCGGCGCCGTCAGGCTGCGCTGATGATATTTTCTATCAGAAGACAGATTTCTCCCTCGATCTGTTTCTGGAACTCAAGACATGGCACGAGGCCCTTGTTGCGGACCCGAATTATGGTGATCTGATTGATCTTTTCGGTAGCAGTCTGTTGCCACCAACGGGGTCACGGCCAACGAAACGGGTGGTGCAGGCCGGGGGTGAACGGCGTGGCCCGTCAAAAATCCGCGCTATTGCGCATAACGCCATCCTTCAGCAGATCGGGTTTCTGGCCAATGTCATTTCCGGCATGGGTCGGGCGGCGACGGTTGATATTGATGAATTCGTCGAGATTCACCGGCACTCACCGCGCCTGCGGCAATGTCTTGATCATGTGCTTGCCGGCAAGGCGCTTGGCTCGCTGAATACGGTGCTTGCCTATTGCCGGCTCGCCGATCCCGGATTCTGGGTAAACCGCGCCTATCATGGCAAGCAGCAGCGCAACCAGCGGGCGCTGCGCCGGCTGGCCCAGCATCTTCGCGGACGGCCGCGCTTCCGTGATATCAAGCAGACTGTCTGGGCATTGCGGGATGATCTCGTTGATCTCTACCGGCTTGTTGACAAGGTCGGTGAGGACAATGCGCGGGTCACCGGCGAGCGACGCGGCGCGCTCGACCTGCTTCACGCCATCAGGCTTGCCGTCATAACGGACAGTCTGATGATCATCTGCCGGACGCCTAATCTTGGCGAAAGCAACCAATACAGCAATGATGACATCCTCGCCCTCGGCCTGTCGCTTGACTTTACCGGCGTTGCCGGGATCATTCAGGACGCATTCAGCCGCAAGCCACGCGCCGCCATCGGCGATACGCTGGATGAGCCCGAAACCTACAGTGCCGAAAGTGATGGCAATTTCGCGGCCATCGAGAGGGAAATCCTTCACCCGCTGCGTGAAAACCAGACCCTGATCGACCGAATCACCCAGATGGTGTCGGCCCATTACGGGGCGCATGGCTAGATGCCGGCATCGAAAACCCCGCGATATTCCGCCGGATAACGGGCAGACAGGCGTCGGATGCGCATCCAGGGCGCAAGATCGCTTTGATCATTGGACAAAAACCTGACAGAGTGATCGGGGCTGTTAGAGTAACGCTGACGGTTCATCCGTCGACGGTTTGCTTGCAGGGCAGGCCGGGCAGTCCGGAAATGATTGCCGCCACCGTCTCTGAAGCCGTCGCCGGGGAAAGAAAATTGCATAGCCACGACAACAAAACAGCACTGTTCAATCTCACATGAATCCAGCGCAATGGCATGCATGACGCGCCAGCAACATGGTGCCGAGACTTGGGAGTTAACATAATGATCAGACTAATCGCTAAATCACTCGCGGTGGCCCTTCTGGGTGTTCTCGCATCGGCGTCGAGTTTCGCCGCCACAAAGATCCAGTTCGCGCTGGACTGGAAATTCGAGGGACCATCGGCCCCCTATTTCCTCGCCATCGACAATGGCCATTTCTCCGCCGCCGGCCTTGATGTCGAGATTTCCCCCGGCAAGGGCTCGCTTGACGCCATTCCAAAGGTGGCGACAGGTGCCTTTCCTGTCGGGTTCGCCGACATCAACTCGCTGATCAAGTTCCTTGACCAGAACCCCGGCGCGCCAGTCACCGCGGTAATGATGGTTTATGACAAGCCACCTTTCGCCGTCGTTGGTCGCAAGTCGCTTGGCATTTCCGGGCCGTCGGACCTTGAAGGGTCGGTTCTCGGTGCGCCGCCGCCGGATGGCGCCTGGGCCCAGTTCCCGTCCTTTGCCAAGGCCAACAATCTCGACATGGACAAGATCAAGGTCGAGCCTGTCGGCTTCCCGACCCGCGAGCCGATGCTGGCCGAGGGCAAGGTGGATTCGGTCACCGGATTTTCCTTCTCCTCCTATCTGAATCTGGTGCGCCTCGGTGTGCCGGAGGATGACATTTCGACCATCCTGATGGCCGATCACGGGCTGCAGCTCTATGGCAACGCGATCATCGTGAATACCGAGTTCGCGGCTGCGAATGCCGATACCGTCAAGGACTTCCTTGGTGCTGTCGCCGCCGGGTGGAAGGATGCCATTGCCAACCCGTCCGCGGCTGCCGATGCGCTGGTGAAGCGCAACCCGGCCGCCGACGCCGCGCTTGAGCAACGCCGTCTGAGCCTGGCCATCGAGGCCAATGTGCTGACCGACAATGTGAAGGCGAACGGCATGGGAGGCATCGATAACGCCCGCTTTGCCGCCGCCATCGAGCAGCTCAGCGAAACCTATGAGTACAAGGGCACACCGGATGCGTCGCTGTACTTCACGAATGCCTATTTGCCGTCCGGCGGATTCGCGCTGAACTGACAAATCAGGGGCAGGGCGGTGCCTGTTGGCGCTGTCCTGTCCCTTTCCGAGGCAATATGTTTGCCTTGGCCGGATGAATCGCCGGCCAAGTGAATCCCCGGCCAAATAAACACCCGGCCGAATAATTTCTGTGGTCGATTAAATGGCAAATATTCCAGAGAGCAAGACAGGCGACGGCGATCTCATCGTCATTGACGGTGTCTCGCATACCTACAAGACGAATACCGGCCCGCTTCCCGTCCTCGATGATCTGACGATCCGTGTGCCGCGGCATGGCTTCAGCGCCATTGTCGGCCCGTCGGGGTGCGGTAAATCCACCGTGACACGCCTTGTCGCCGGTCTGATGAAGCCTGACTCCGGCACTGTCTGGCTGCATGGTGAGCGCGTGGTGTCACCTCGGTCGACCGTCGGGATGGCGTTCCAGAATCCGGTTCTTCTGGAGTGGCGGAGCATTCTGAAAAACGTCATGTTGCCGCTTGAAATCGTGCCAAGCAAGCTCGACGCCGCCGCCAAGGAACGCCGCGCGCGCGACCTTCTGAAACTTGTCGGTCTGGCCGGATTCGAGGACAAGCGCCCGTCAGAATTGTCCGGCGGCATGCGCCAGCGGGCCTCGTTGTGCCGCGCTCTGGTGCATCAGCCTGAGGTGCTGATCCTCGATGAACCCTTTGGCGCGCTTGATGCCTTCACGCGCGAGGATCTGTGGCTGACGATGCACCGGCTTCGCGCCGAGGAGCCCTTTACCGGCGTGCTGATCACGCATGACCTTCGCGAGGCCATTTTCCTGGCCGACGAGGTTATCGTCCTGTCGGGGCGGCCGGCGACGGTGCAATACAGCCTGCAACTGCCCGACACCGGGCCAAGGACCCTCGATCATCTCTATACAAGTGAGGCGACGGAAACGCTGAATGTGTTGCGTGACCAGATCAGGATTGCCCGTGAAGGCGAGGAGGCCGGCCAATGAGACAGGTATTCGTGCCGCTGCTGGCTATCGTCATTTTCCTGCTTTTCTGGGAGGCGCTTGTCTGGGTCAATGACTGGCCGAACTACAAGATGGCCTCACCAAGCGATCTCTGGCCGGCATTCTGGCGCTTCAAGGGGCTGTTCCTGACCTTTGGGTGGGAGACCTTGTGGCGAACCGTTGTCGGGTTGCTGATCGCCATCGTTGTCGGCGTGCTTTTCGGCATGATCATGGGGTTCTCGCGGGTCATGCGCGAGGGGCTCTATCCGCTTCTGGTTGGCTTCAACGCCATACCGAAGGCCACCGTGGTTCCCATCGTCGCGCTGATGTTCGTTGGCCAGCATGATTTGAACACGGTGCTGATCGCGTTCATGATTTCCTTCTTCCCGATCGCCGTGTCGGTCGCGATCGGCCTGTCCACCCTGGAACCGGAATATCGCGATATCCTGCGTTCGCTTGGCGCATCCAAAATCACCATCTTCTGGAAGATCGCGCTGCCAAAGACGCTGCCGGAATTCTTCGGCGCGCTGAAGGTAGCGGTGACACTTGCCTTCATCGGCACGAATTTGATGGAGATCGTGTCGCCGCACGGGCGCGGGCTTGGCGCGCTGTTTGACAGTGGCAAGACCAATTCCGACTATCCGCTGATGTTCGCCGTGCTGATTGCGCTCGCCGTGCTTGGCATCGCGCTCTATTACGTTGTTGTCATGCTCGAGAAGATTTTTGCCGGATGGGCGGAACGCTCGGCTGAATGATCCCGATCACACTGCTCAACAAAGCGTGATATTTTACATAAATATCGAATTCTAGATATCTGAATTAAATCACTTCCATATCCTGTGAAGGAAGGAGAGCCAGTTTTCAACGCACAGTTTGGCGATCAGCTCTTCACCGAACCCATGTTGACGCATCGCCGCGACAAGGCGGGGCAGGTCGGCTGTGCTGGTGAGAGTCTCCGGCATCACCGCACCGTCATAATCCGAGCCGAGTCCGACATGATCCTCGCCAAGAATGCCGATCATATGGTCGAGGTGGCGCAGCATCAGATCCAGCGGCACATCCGCCAGCATCCTGCCATCGGGTCGCAGAAAAGCGGTGGCAAAATTCAGCCCGACCATCCCGCCGCTGTCGCGAATGGTGCGCAGCTGGTCATCGGTCAGATTGCGTGCATGCGGGCATATGGCATGCGCGTTGGAATGCGTTGCAATAAGGGGATTTCTCGAATGCCGTGCGACATCACGGAACCCGGCCGCATTCATATGCGACAGATCGATCAGGATGCCAAGCTCGTCACAGCGTCTGACCAGGCGAAGCCCGGCCTCGGTCAGCCCCGGCCCGGTATCAGGGCCGGACGGGAAGGCAAAGGGAACGCCATGGCCGAAAATGGTCGGGCGGCTCCAGACCGGGCCCAGTGACCGCAATCCGGCGGCATGAAGCACATCCAGCATCTGAAGGTCGGCGTCGATGGCCTCGGCGCCCTCGATATGCATGATCGCGGCGATCCTGCCGGCCGCCATGGCGGCCCTGATATCAGCCACGCTGCGGCAGATGCTCAATGCCCCTTGTCGCTCAAGCTGCAGAAGGATATTGATCTGCGCCATCGCCACCTCGACGGCATGTGGCCAGTCAAGCTGCGGTGGCAGTGGCAGATCATAGCTGTCGGCCATCATCGCGGCGGTGCGGGCGGCCCGGTCGACCTCCAGCGGCGGGATATAGACCGCAAAGAAACCGCCGGCAAAACCGCCGGCACGTGATTTCGGCAGGTCGATGGCCGCCTCATACCCATCGATGAAGGCCGCCGCCGGATCATGCGGATGAATGGCATGGAGTTTTGAAAGAACGTCATTATGCCCGTCGAAGATTGGCATGGTGGTTTCAGGGTTTTTCATCTGGTTCTCCTTCATCACCGGTGGTGGATCCGGTCAGTCGCCGCTGCAGCGGCGCGGTCTGCGTTTTGGCGATTCGCAGCGCCGGCAACTCGCCGGACGCAATCAGCAGATCATGTTTCAACCCGAACAGGAACGGGTACCATTCCCGTGCCAGCGGCGTTTTCCAGCGCCACAGAAGTGTTTCGATGGCATCGAACGCGGCTTTGTCGGCTGGCGGCGGTGCGGGTGGCACCATGTCGGCTGTGACCGGACCATCGAACCAGTTGGCAAGCTCGTGAAACGCCTGCGGCACGCCGGCCGCGGCAAGCGCCTCGCGCCAGGCCGCTTTGTTGTCACCTGCCGCCATCAGGCCAAGCAGAAGCATGTCCGTTTCCACCATACCAGTGCCATTCAGCATCAGGTCGCGCACGCCGGTTCGGCCGGCATGGCGTCCGACAAAAAGCCGGCGCGGGCAATAATCATTGCAATAGTGATTGTCCCACAGGATCAGCCGTTGATGGAAACTGTTCGCCGCCGGCGTGGTCGAGCCGGTTAGCGGGTCGGTACCGGCGACGATATGTGAGCCGCAATGGAAGAGCGGCATGTCGGCGGGCAGGGCGGCGGCAAGGGCACGGTAGCTGTCAGGCGCCGCTTCGCTGATTTCATCGGCATAGATCCGCGGCACGACAATTGTTGGCACATCAAGGCGTGCCGCGAGGCGGCCAGCGATTCCGGCATGAAGGTCGATTTCGTTGGCCAGCGTCGGGTCAAGCGTCGGTGAGGGTGGCTCGATATCGTCAAACATCACCACAATCGCATGCGCGCCGGCAGCCTGTAGCGACAGCGCCTTTGCCAATAATGTTTCGAATTCCGCAGTGTCGCGGTTCGGGTCGTAATCGAGACCGGGGGCGATTCCGGCGAGCACCATGACACCGCCCGCGGCAGCGGTGTCGCACATCGCGGTAAATTCACTCATCCAGTCTGCCGGCCAGGCATTGCGCCAGTTCACACGGTGACAGGGGTCTTCCTTCGGTGCGTAGAGATAGGCGTTCATACCAAGCGCGGCCAGCCTCGTGATGATCCTGCAGCGGTCCTGCCAGGTCAGCAGACGACCGTAATAGCCCTCGATATAGCCGCGTATCGGAGTCTCCGGCAGACGGGGTAGCCTTATCCTGTCGGCATCTGTCATGAAGACGACTTTCCCCGGTTGCCATGGCCAATATGCAGGATCGTGCCGCTGTCTGCCCGGCGCAGCAGCGTGACCATGTCCTGCCTTGTCACGGCGACACAGCCAGCGGTATGGCGGGTATCATCCTCGCGAAGATGCAGGAAGACAGCGCTGCCAAGCCGGGGAACCGGCGGCGAATCATTATGTCCAAGGACCACGATCAGGTCATAGAGCGTGTCCTCTCGCCACAATTTTTCATGGCGTGCCGCATAGGGAAGCCCGACCGGCCGGTTATATTCCAGATCCGCGGGATCATCGCACCAGCCCATATCGGGGGTAAGGGGCATGACCGTCAGGCCGGTATCCGGCGGCGGCATCCGGTCAGGTCGGTAATAGAGATGGCGTAGCGGCCAGGCACCGACGGGTGTCGCCATGTCACCCTCGCGCTTGTCATCACCGGCGATGAAACCTGCCTTTCCGACAAGGCACTCACAGCCATGATGCGGCGCTGTCAGCCGGTATCCCTTGCCGGAAATGGTTACGGTCCAGTCATTCACCTTGTCCTGTCTCCCGAAATCAGCTCGCCTCTCTGAAAATCGTGAGGCCGATATAATTTGCCTTTATTGGACAACACGGAATAGCCTGATCACAACCATAAAGACATTCAGGTGCTGGGAGGTTTAGGTGGTTCACCAGGAAACGGTCCGGTCCTCGGGCCTTATTTCGGATTTGTTCACTTCCTATCTCGAACGCAGGATGGCGCGGATTCTCCTCTTGGGGATGATCAGCGGCTTTCCGTGGGTGCTGATCGGAAGTTCACTGTCACTCTGGCTCAAGGAGGATGGCCTGTCGCGAAGCGCCATCGGATGGGCCGGGCTCATTTTCGGGGTCTATGCCTTCAACTTCCTGTGGGCACCCCTCATTGACAGGCTGCGCGTGCCGGTGCTGACCGACAGGCTTGGCCACCGAAAAGCGTGGATCATCACGCTTCAGGCGGTGATCCTCGCCTGTCTTCTGTTCTGGAGCACGATCGACCCGACCACCTCGCTGGCGCTGGTGATCGGCGCCGGCCTGATCATCGCCATCTGTTCAGCTACACAAGACATCACCATCGACGCACTGCGGATCGAGCAGATCGACAAGGATGACGCCAGGGGCATGGCCGCCGGCGCCGCCGTGGCGGTTGTCGGTTGGTGGTCGGGCTATAAGCTTGGCGGGATGATCGCGCTGTTCCTTGCCGATCATCTACAGACAAGCGGAGTCGAGAATTACTGGCAGATGACCTTTGTCGCGCTCGGCATTCTTGTGGTGCTGTGCAATGTCGGTCTGCTGTTCATTCCGGAGACCGGAACAAGGGAGCGTGCTGCCGACCAGCGCAACGCGCAGCAGGCCATGGCCGCGCGGATGGGCGGCAAGGGGGCCTTCGTCCAGCTTGCGAGTTTCCTCACGACGACGGTGATTGAGCCGCTCTGGTCATTCTTCCGCAAGAACGGTCTGCAGATAGGTGTGATGATCCTTGCCTTCATCTTCCTGTTCAAGATCGGCGAGGCCTTTATGGGCAAGATGTCGATCATCTTCTACAAGGAAGTCGGCTTCTCGAAATCGGATATCGCGATCTATTCCAAGGGCCTTGGCTGGATCACGACCGTGGTCTTCACGCTGATTGGCGGATTGTTCGCGCTGCGCACCGGTGTTGTCAGGGCGTTGCTGGTTTCCGGCATCGCCATGGCGGCAACGAACATCCTGTTCAGTGTCCTGCACTGGGTCGGGCAGAATGAACTGATGTTCGCCATCGCGGTGATCGCTGATGATCTTGCCGCGGCCTTTGCCACAGTGGCCTTCGTCACCTTTATCTCGCTTCTGGTCGATCGCAATTACACGGCGACGCAATATGCGCTGCTGGCCTCGATCGGCACGCTCGGACGAACCTTGCTGGCCTCGTCATCGGGGGCGCTTGTCGACTGGCTGAATGGTGATTGGGGCATATTCTTCATCATCACGGCGCTGATGGTGATCCCGGCGCTGGCCGTGCTGTGGATGCTGCGGGACAGGCTGCTTCCTCAGTCCGGCTGATTGCCAAGCCGCAGGATTGTAGCAGGCGCTTGCGAGGCGGCATCGGTGCGCGGCAACGCGTCTGACGCCGCCTCGATTGTCACTGCATGGTGATGCGCGTTGGCGTGAAGAAACCGGTCCGCCGACTGGAATATCCCGACATGGCCCGGCCAGAAGGCGAGATCGCCGCGCTGCGCCTGTGACGGCATGATGGTGGTTGTTCCGGTGCGGGCACGCGCCCATTCGAATTGCGGCCCGCTGTCGCGTGGGCAGGCAATACCGGCCGCCTGCAGCGCCAGTTGCAACAGGGCCGAACAGTCGATCCCGGCGGCGCTGCGCCCGCCCCAAAGATAGGGGGTGCCGATCAGACGCTCGGCAACGCTGACGAAATCGGATTCGGGGATGTTGACCGGTATGGCGGCGCGGGACGGCACATATGCAGTGCCGCCATCGGGAAGGTTGATGCTGGACCAGTCTACCCCGGTATCGCTGACCGATACCAGCGCCCCCATCGACAGTCGCCATATGGCTGGCGACTTTACGTCCGGCGCGGTGAGGGCGTGGACCGACGCCGCGGCGATCCGATGTGTTGGCGGGATGCAGGTGCGCAATGTACCGTCGCAGCGGATCCAGCCCTCATAGGAATCCGTTTCTAGCCGAACCCGTGCATGGCTGCCCGCCTGTTCGATGATCTCGACCGTCTCGCCATAGAGCGCCTCGGTGTCGAGCGGTGCCTTGTCCGACGGGTCCCGCCGGATCGGCAATGAAGGCACGCAAACCATTATTGATGTGCCGGCATCCCGTGTCCGGCGTTGCTGCCACCAGGCGGCAGCATCGAAATTCGGGCATGTCTTGTGCGTTTCGACGGCATCACGATGACCGACGACGCGCGCCTGCGGATATCGTTGCTGCCATTCCGCCAGAAGCGCGGCGAGGCTGTCCATCTGCGCGGCGGTAAAATTGTGCCGGCCAATCAGGCAGACGCCAAGGCTGCGGTCATTGACGCCGCGAACATGCGCGCCGCGCCAATATTCGGGGCGCCCTGCCTCACACAGCCCGTCACGCCCGATCACCCGGTGATAGCCGATGCCATCCCATCCGAACCCGAGATGCATGGCCTGGATGTCGCGCGCCCGCAGAGGTTCATCATCGGGCGTGTCGGAACAATGCACAACAAGCAGCTCGATAGCGTCACTGTCGAGAAGGCCGTCAATGGAATGGGGATTCGTGCCGTTCATGTGCTGTCTCCTGACCCGGCCAGCCTAGCAGACGGGTCCGGCGCGGCAAGTCGCCCGGCCGGCATGGGAGCGGGCGCGCCGGTCGTCTGCGGGTGGCTCACCGGCAGGCCGGCCATATGGCGGGCCGCCAGATAGGCAAAACATTCGGCTTCGACAGCGTCACTTCGCCAGCCAACACTTTCCGCCGGATCGGTTGTCACTCCGGTTGCCGCGGTGATGGCCTTCATCAGCGTCGGGTTATGGCGTCCACCGCCACAGACAATCAGCCGTTCCACCTGTGTCGGCAGCATGTCCAGCGCCCGCGCCACGCCGGCCGCGGCAAGGGCGGTCAACAATGCGGCGCCATCCGAAAGTGACAACCCATCAGCCATTGAGAATGAAAAATCATTCCTATCCAGTGATTTTGGTGGCAAAGTTGAGAAATAGGGTTTGGCCATCAACCCGGTCAGCCGGGTGTGATCAACCGTTCCATTGGCGGCAATCCTACCCCCGGCATCCATGGTGCCGGCGTTGTGACGTCGCACCCAGTCATCGATTGGCGCGTTTGCCGGCCCGGTATCGAACCCGATGAGCCTGCCATCCTTGCCCTGCCAGGTGATGTTGCCGACGCCGCCGAGATTGAGCACGGCCACGCTTTCATCCATGCCGGCACGTTTGAGCAACGCCGCGTGATAGCTGGGGCAAAGCGGGGCACCATGCCCGCCCGCAGCCACATCGGCAGAGCGAAAATCAAATACCACCGGTCGCCCGATCATCGCCGCCATCAACGCGCCATCGCCAAGCTGGCGTGTCCGGCCCGTCTGGCCGGCAGTCGGAGGTCGGTGGAGGACAGTCTGGCCGTGGAATCCGACAGCGGTAATATCGTCAAACTTGAAAGCGTGGCTGTCTGCCGTTGCAATCACCGCCTGCGCCTGCGCGCCGGTCAGAGCATGTTCCGCCACAGCGAAGATCGCCGGTTCCGGTCCATCGAAGTTCCAACCCTGCGCCGCGGTGACGGCTTCGGTAATCAGCCTGCGCACATCATCAGGGTAGGGAATAATTGCTGCCGGGCCGAATTCCAAGATTCTCTGGCCATCGGTCTTCAGGAAGGCGATGTCGATCTCGCCATCGAGAACCGTTCCGGTCATTAGGCCGATATACCATCCGGGTGCGGTCATGTTATGTCCTCATTCGGTGCAGAGGTGATGAAGGTGTCGCTGGCCGGTCGCTGTCAGGCAGGCAGACTACATCATGAAACGCGGCGGGTGCCATGCGCAAGCCACGGCATGGCTCGCCGAACGGGATCGTGCTGGCGACAGGTGTCCTGCAGAGCCCTGAATGGCTTGACGCATCCTCGTCACATTGTGTCATAACCGGGGTGCGGTATAAGATTGGCGCGCGCATCTGCAACAGGGACCAGGTCCATCGTGGCTTCACATGAAAATCATATCGCTGATGGCCTGATAATCACGGCAAGGAGGATGTTTCCGGGTGGAGGCGCGGTCCCGTTGCGTGACCGGATCATCACCATCAGAAGCGGCGTCATCGTGGATATCATGCCGGCGAACGGGCTTCGGGCCGAAAATAAGTCCCCGCCAGTCAGGCATTTCGATATCATCGCCCCGGGTTTCATCGATTTGCAGATCAATGGCGCTGGCGGCGTGATGTTCAATGACACGCCTGATACAGCAACGCTGGCGCGCATGGTGGCCGCCGCCCGCAGCGGCGGGACATGCCATATGTTGCCGACTTTCATCACCGCGCCGGGTACCGCCTATACAGCCGCCCTTGATGCCGTTGCGGCATGGGATGGCCCGGAAATTCCGGGGGTTCATCTCGAAGGCCCGTTCCTGTCGTCGGCGAAGCCCGGAATCCACCCACGCGAGGCCATCAGACGGATGAATGATGGTGACGTTGCCATATTGGTGGCGTTCGCCAAGTCCTTCGCGGGGCGTCTGCTGCTGACGCTGGCACCCGAAGAGGTGGATCCGGCGCATCTGGAAACGCTGCACGCTGCCGGTATCATCCTGTTTGCCGGCCATTCGCAGGCCACCGGCAGCGAGATTGCCAAAGCCGCCGAACGCGGGCTTTGCGGCGTAACGCATCTTTTCAACGCCTGTTCGCAGATCACTGCCCGCGATCCCGGTGTAGCTGGCATGGCACTGACTGACTGCAGGCTTGTGGCCGGCATCATCGCTGACGGGCATCATGTCGATCCGGTCAATCTGGCGCTTGCCGCCAGGATGATGAAGGGGCGCCTGTGTCTGGTGTCTGATACGATGCCGACCTTTGGCAGTGCCATGCAGCACTTCAGCATCGGCGAACGGCAGGTCAGGCTCGTTGATGGCCGTCTTCAGGCCGGGGATGGCACGCTTGGCGGTGCGCATCTCGGCCTTGACGAGGCTGTCCGGATGATGGTTTCGCAAGCCGGAATATCACTGGAGGCGGCGCTTGACATGGCAAGCGGGGTGCCGGCCGACATCCTCGGTCTTCAGGACCGCTACGGCCGAATCGAGGTGGGGCGACCCGCCAGCCTGACCTGTCTCGATGAGTCTCTGGCCACGCAGGCGGTGCTTGTCGATGGCGAGATGTCAGGAGGTGAGGGCGGCGACACAGGCGCGTGAGCCGTCACGGCCAAGCCGCTCATAGGCCGCGCGGACAGCTTCGACAAATGCCCGCTGTGCGTTGAGTTCAGGTTCGAAGATGCTGTCCATGGCAAGAACGGCGCCGACCGGATCATCTGTCCCGGTGGCAGTCTTCAGGCTGTCCGCAAGCGGGTCTCTGACATCGATCGGTGCGCCGGATTCATCCTGTCCTCCGACATAGCGAATCCATCCGGCGACGACCAGGCACAGGCCTTGCGGCACCACCCCCTGAGCCAGTCTGTCGGCAATCGTGCCCAAAATCCGCTGTGGCAGTTTCTGGCTGCCATCCATAGCGATCTGCCAGGTGCGGTGCCGGATCGACGGATTCTGATAGCGCGCCATCAGCGACTGGCAATAACGCGGGAGGTCCTCGCCCTCGGGTGTTTCCAGTGTTGGCAGGATTTCCTCCTGCCACAATTCGGTGCACAGCGCCTCGAATGGCGGGTCGGCCACAGTGTCGGCAATCGTATCATGCCCGGCAAGATAGCCGAGATAGGCCAGCGCTGAATGGGTGCCATTGAGACAGCGAAGCTTCATCAATTCATGTGCTTCTACGTTGGACACAAACTGGACCCCGGCTGTGGCCCAGTCGGGATGACCTGCTGTGAAGCCGGTTTCGATCACCCATTGGCGGAACGGTTCATGGATCACGGCGGCTTCGTCCAGATACCCGGCGCTACTGGCCAGCGCGTCGATATCCGGCGGCGTTGTCGCCGGGGTGATCCGGTCAACCATCGTACAGGGAAAGGCGGCGTCCGTCTCGATCCAACCGGCGAGATCCGGGTCGATCTCATTCGCGAAGGCCGTCACTACCTTGCGCGCCATCCGGCCATTCATCGGCAGATTATCGCAGGTCAGAACGGTGAAGGGCGGCAGATTTCGTTCCCGGCGCGCTTTCAGTCCGGCAACGATGAAGCCAATGGCTGAAACCGGATTGTCCGGATTCGCCAGATCATGCCGGATATCGGGGTGATCCTGCAGCAATTCGCCTGTTTGCGGATCGCGGCAGTAACCTTTCTCGGTAATGGTGAGGGAGACAATCCTGATGGCGGGATCGGCCATTTTTGCGATGACGGACGCCGGATCCTCGGGCGCGACCATCACCTCGGTTATGGCATCCACCCGGCGCGCAATATCGCCACCCGGCCCCCGTTCCACCGCGGTATAGACGCAATCCTGCGGGGCCAGCCGGTCCCGCGTGCCTGATGATTGCAGGCTGACCGCGACAATACCCCACTCGCCTCCGGCCAGTTTCATCGCCTCGTCGGTCCAGGGGGCAAGGAAGGCCCGAAAAAAAGCACCGGGCCCCAGATGCACAATTCCCGGGGCGGGTGGTTTGCCTCGCCGTTGCAATCGCGGTGTGTCTGACATCGTAATCGGCACCCTCGGGCTAGAGATTATAAGCCTGTTTGGCAAGATTGTAGGTGAGCTCCCGCGCCACTTCAAACGCCTCCGATTCGCGCAGCCTGCCGGTGCCGACAAGATTCGCCAGATAGGCGCAGTCCGACCGCCGCGCCACATCATGTCGCGCCGGGATCGAGCAGAAGGCCCGAGTGTCGTCATTGAAGCCGGCGGTGTTGTAGAACCCGCATGTCTCGGTCACCGCCTCGCGGAATTTACGGATCCCCTCGAAGGAATCAAAGAACCACCAGGGTGGACCCAGCCTCAGCGCCGGATAGACACCGGCAAGCGGGGCCAGTTCGCGCCCATAGGCAGTTTCGTCAAGCGTGAACAGAATGATCTGCAATCCGGGTTCCAGCCCGACAGCATTCAGCAGCGGTTTCAACTCGTCGACATAGTCGGTGCGCCCGGGGATGTCGAAGCCCATGTCACGCCCATGCCACGCCAGAATTGCTTCATTGTGATTGCGGTGCGAGCCGGGGTGGATCTGCATCACCAGCCCGTCATCAAGGCTCATTCGCGCCATTTCGGTCAGCATCTGACCACGGAACAGATCGGCTTCCTGTAGGGTGCAGCCCCCCTTCAGCGCCTTCTGGAACAGCGCTTCGGCCTCGTGCCGGGACAGATCGGCGGTCCGCGCGCTGACATGGCCATGGTCGGTGGCGGTGGCGCCAAAGCTCTTGAAATATTCACGGCGGCTGCGATGCGCCGCCAGATAACCGTCCCAGCTTGCGGTGTCCTCGCCGGTCATCTCGCCAAGGCGCGCGACATTCGCGGCGAACCCCTGAAAATCCGGATCGATCACGGCGTCCGGACGGTATGTCGTGATGATCCGGCCGGACCAGCCGCTGTCGCGCATTTGTTGGTGCCAGCGCAAATCGTCGGTGGCGGCATCCGTGGTGGCCAATAGCTCGACATTGAAATGCTCGAAGAGCGCGCGGGGCCGGAAATCATCTCGCTGGAGGCAGCTGTCGATATGGTCGTAATAGGCGTCGGCGGTTTCGGCGGACAGCACCTCCTCGAGGCCGAACAGATGTTCGAAAGTATGATCCAGCCACAGCGCCGAAGGCGTGCCGCGAAAAAGATGGTAATGCGCGGCAAAGCAATGCCAGATCGCACGCGGATCGGATTGCGCGTCGCCGCCATCGGCGCGCGGGATACCCAGATCGCTCAGCGCGACCCCTTGGCTTGCCAGCATCCGGAACAGGTAATGGTCGGGAATGACCAGAAGTTCAGCCGGGTTTGGAAAGCGGTTGTTCTCGGCAAACCAGCGTGGGTCGCAATGGCCATGCGGGCTGATGATAGGCAGGTCACGGACCGACTCATAAAAGGCACGCGCCATGTCGCGAAGCCGTTGGTCTACGGGAAACAGGCGGTCCGGATCGGTCAGGGGCACGTCATCAACCTCACGTCATTGTCACATTCGGAAGATCGCAGAAAACGGCATCTTTGACATCTCCATTTTGTCGTTGTGAAGGTTTCAGCGCCGGGTCAGGCCACCTTCATCGATCAGGAAGTCGACAAGCTCATCAACCCCGACACTCTTGCGCATCGAACCGAAGATGAAGGGAAGGTCGCGCCGGCCGGCTGCCGTATCGGCCCGCATCCGGTCGAGATCGACCTCGACATAGGGCGCCAGCTCGATCTTGTTGACAACCAGCATGTCGGATTTCAACAGCGCCGGCCCTTTCTTGCGCGGGATGTCGGCGCCCATGCAAACATCAATGATGTAGATCGTCAGATCGACAAGTTCGGGACTGAAGGTCGCGGCCAGATTGTCGCCGCCGGATTCGATCAGGATCAACTCCAGATCGGGGAAGGCGGCGTTCAGGTCGGCGACAGCGGCGAGGTTGACCGAGGCATCCTCGCGGATTGCCGTATGCGGGCAACCGCCGGTCTCAACCCCCCTGATCCGTTCCGCTGGCAGCGCCTGCGCGCGCAAGAGATAATCCGCATCCTCGCGGGTGTAGATATCATTCGTAATCACTGCCATCGACAGGTGCGGCGACAGCGCCCGGCACAATGCCTCGGTCATGCTTGTCTTGCCGGCTCCGACAGGGCCGCCGATGCCGACACGAAGCGGCCCGTGCTTGAGTGTCGCAGTAGGATTGGATATCGCGCTGCTTGTCATGTTCGGTAGATCCGCTGTTCAGCTGCTTCATGTTCAAGTGATGCCAGTTCTGCGCCTGTTGCAAAGCTGCCGATCTGATCGGCCGGCGTCGCAAGGGCTGTGTTGGCAGCTGCGTCAATCTCGGGCATCAGCGCGACAAGACATTGCTGCCCGTCAAGCTGGCCGATGGGAATGGCGCGGACCGCCACTGAAATCTGATTGGTGCACCAGGATTGCAGGAATGCCCTCACAAGCTGACCTTGACCCAGACCGACTCTGGCCCCGGCATGGCCGACCGCGACCGGATAGACAAGGCCGGCGGTCAGCTCCAGCCCGTGCGTCGCGTTGACAATCTGCGTGAACGCGCGCCCGAGTTCGGTTGTCTCAAGATGGCGCTCAGCGCCGGCACAGAGCGACAAACACAGATCATTCACATCCTCGCCTTCAAAGGCACGGGCGACGATGACAGCGTCGGTCTGCGCCGCGCCATGATGCAGTGCCATGGACAACCATGACTGCAACTCCTGCCGACTTCCGACGCTGCCGTTGGCGATGGCTGTTTCAAGTCCGGCCGAATAGCTGAAAGCCCCGATCGGGAAGGCCGGCGAAAACCAGTTCTGAATGATCTGTTGATGAAGGGCGGCCGTCATTGCTTGATCCGTCATTGTTTGATCTGTCAGTGATTGATCCGTCAATGCTGATGCCCGTGGGTGCGGCCATGCCCGAAGGCGCCGCCCTCGGGGCGGAACGGGGCGGTGAGGGGGCTTACAGTGGCGCCAAGTCGCTCTAGCATCGCCTGTAGCACCGAATCATCGCGGATGAGCAGATGATCACCGCAGATCTGGCAGGGCGTGTGGCGGTTGCCGATATGCCAGGCAATTCGTGGCAGATTTTCATGGTGTACGGCCAGCAGGGATTCACTGGCGGCGCGGATGGCGATCACCCGCCCGTCATCAAGCTGAAAGCCTTCGCCATCATTCACCGAGCGCGTTTCGGCAAGCTCGACCAGAAAGGCCTCGCCGCCATCACTGGTCAGTTTCTTCCGGCGGATGAACCGGGCCTCATAGTCAAGCGTCACCGTGTCCTGCGCGGTGTCGTCATGAAGATGATGTCTGATGGTCTGCGCAATATGCATGACGCGGTCCTCCATTCCCTTCAGAACAGGAAATAGCGCTGTGCCATAGGCAGTTCCTCTGCCGGCTCGCATGTCAGCAATTCGCCATCGGCCCGCACCTCGTAGGTTTCCGGATTGACCTCGATCTGCGGGCAATAGCTGTTATGGACCATATCGGCTTTCGAGATGGTACGGGTCTTCGCAACAGCCAGTGTTCTCTTCGCAAGGCCAAGCCTCGTGCCGATATCGTCATCCTGCGCCGCCGCACTGACAAAGCTGACAGCCGATTGCTCGACCGAGCGGCCATAGGCCCCGAACATCGGGCGCGTATAGACAGGCTGCGGGGTCGGGATCGAGGCGTTCGGGTCACCCATCTGTGCACAGGCAATGCTGCCGCCAAGAAGCACCATTTCCGGTTTCACGCCAAAGAAGGCCGGATGCCACAGCACCAGATCAGCGCGTTTGCCGATCTCGATCGACCCGATATGGCCGGAAATGCCATGCGCGATCGCCGGATTGATGGTGTATTTGGCGACATAGCGCTTTACCCGCACATTGTCATTGTCACCGGTTTCCTCGGGCAGTCGGCCGCGCTGTACCTTCATCTTGTGGGCGGTCTGCCAGGTGCGGATGATCACCTCGCCAACGCGTCCCATGGCCTGGCTGTCCGAGGCGATGATCGAGAACGCGCCCATATCGTGAAGGATATCCTCGGCGGCAATCGTCTCGCGGCGGATCCGGCTTTCGGCAAATGCGACATCTTCCGGGATCGACTTGTCGAGGTGATGGCAGACCATCAGCATGTCCAGATGCTCTTCCAGCGTGTTGACGGTGTAGGGGCGGGTCGGGTTTGTCGAGGATGGCAGAACATGTGGCTCGCCGCAGATCTTGATGATGTCGGGCGCGTGCCCCCCGCCGGCACCCTCGGTATGAAAGGCATGGATGACGCGGTTCTTCATCGCGGCGACGGTGTTCTCGACAAAGCCGCTTTCATTCAGCGTATCGGTATGGATCATCACCTGGACATCCATCGCATCGGCGACTGACAGGCAATTGTCGATGGCGCCCGGCGTCGTGCCCCAATCCTCATGCAGTTTCAGTGCGCAGGCGCCACCACGGACCTGTTCCTCAAGCGCGGCCGGCAGTGAGGCATTGCCCTTGCCGGCAAAGGCAAGGTTCATCGCAAAGGCATCCGCCGCCTGCAGCATCCGCCCGATATGCCATGGTCCGGGTGTGCATGTCGTCGCCAGCGTGCCATGTGCCGGGCCGGTGCCGCCGCCAAGCATCGTCGTCAGACCGGAATGCAGCGCGTCATCGATCTGTTGCGGGCAGATGAAATGGATATGGCTGTCGAACCCGCCGGCAGTCAGAACATGACCTTCACCGGCAATGGCCTCGGTGCCGGGACCGATGATGATGTCGACCCCGGGCTGCGTGTCCGGATTGCCGGCTTTGCCGATGCCGGCGATGACGCCGCCCTTCAGACCGATATCCGCCTTGAAGATGCCGGTGACATCAACGACAAGGGCATTGGTGACCACCGTGTCGACGGCGCCGTCTGCGCGGGTGGTCTGGGATTGGCCCATGCCGTCACGGATGACCTTGCCACCGCCGAATTTCACCTCCTCGCCATAGGTTGTGAAATCCTTTTCCACCTCGATGATGAGGTCGGTATCGGCAAGCCTTACCCGATCACCCGTGGTTGGGCCATACATGTCGGCATAGGCCGCGCGGGATATCTGTTTTGGCATCAGAGGTCTCCCATGATCTGCTGGTTGAAACCGAAAACGCGGCGGCCCCCGGTGAGCGGGACAAGTACCACCTCTCGGCTCTGGCCCGGCTCGAACCGGACGGCTGTTCCGGCGGCGATGTCAAGGCGCAGGCCGCGCGCTGCCGCTCGGTCGAAGTCGAGCGCCGCGTTTGTCTCGGCAAAATGATAGTGGCTTCCGACCTGAACCGGGCGGTCGCCCGTGTTGGCGACAATGAGGACGGTTTGTCCGGCGCCGGCATTCAGTGTGATCTCGCCATCCGCTGGCAGAATTTCTCCCGGAATCATAATAGGGGGAATCATGACGCGCCTCCCTTGCGGATCGGGTGATGGACGGTGACAAGCTTGGTGCCGTCGGGGAAGGTGGCCTCGACCTGCACGTCATGAATCATCTCGGGAATTCCTTCCATGCACTGGTTGGCCGTGATGACATGCGCGCCGGCCTCCATCAGTTCGGCGACGGATTTCCCGTCGCGCGCGCCCTCGACCACGAAGTCGGTGATCAGGGCGATGGCCTCGGGATGATTCAGTTTGACGCCGCGTTCCAGCCTGCCGCGTGCCACCATTGCCGCGAGGCTGACAAGAAGCTTGTCCTTTTCTCGGGGAGTCAGTTTCATGGCCTACCCTTTCATTGCCATACGCGCGGCACCTGAACGCCACCCAATGTTGTCAAAAAATGTCTGAGATCCTGTTTGCCGGCCATGGTGTCGCGCGCCAGCATCCGCATCACCGCCTTGCCGTTCCATGCCGACATGGCGGCACGCGAAACCATATTGTCCAGCGCCGCGTTCATGTCGGCGTGGATCTGCGCGGCGCGGGGGCCGACATAGACGGCCACTGCCATCATCTGTGCCCCGTCTGCGGCGGCGCTGTTGAAAAGACAGCGATCGATATCACCGTCCAGGCGCAGCGCTTCGGCATGAACAAGCCGTCCATCACGGTGTATCCGCCAGCGATCAGTGAAGGTGCAGCTGTTCAGCGTCTCGCCCATGGCATACCGCCCGAACACAAGCGATTCGAGAATCAGGCACTCGCTGTCCTGATCCATATCGACATCGATGCGCCGCGCAAGGCGGCTGTGGTCAAACAGGATCGTTTCCTGCGGCAACCAGTGAAGTCTGGCGCCATTCGTTGCGGTGAGTTTCACATCAAGGCGCGCCGCGTCATCACCGCTGCTGCGATAGGCGCGTTCCGCAGCCTGTGTGGTGACGGTAACGTCGCTGGCATCGGCGCTGGATCGATAGGTGAAACTGTCTCCCCCGGTGATGCCGCCAGCAGTGTTGACAAGCACGACCTCGTTTGACGGGGCATGGTTTCGTGGCAAAAGTGCTTTTGCCGAGCCTGAGTGGAACAGCACTTCAAGCGCGTTGTTGCGGAACGCCGTTCTTATTGTTCCACGCGCCCGTTGCAAAGATTGTGGAAATGTCGCGGTGCCATCCATCATGATAAATCCAGACTAAGACTGAATGGCTCCGATTCCAACCTGCCACGGGCCGGTGAACGGGCCGATACAGTTAAACAGGTCCGAAGACTTCCAGTGCATGAGGATATGAAGTCCGGCCAGTGCTCGACACCGCAAAAATCCGGTCATGGTGCTGCAAAAAACGCAGCATGTAGGAGGCTGATTGCCACAATGCCACACCTGACTGCGCGGCAATATCAGCAAAGGCCTCGCTTGTTGCAGGATTGACGGGGATGCCATCGACATGGCGGCGCGTGGCCTTGTTCCATTCCCGGTCGTCGGGGGCCATAACCCGCGCATCATCGCGTTGCGGACTGTTGCGAAGCTGGGTCAGATAATGGCGCATGCCCGCGCTGAACAGCTCCAGACCGACAAAAGCCGACGGGTCGAGCGCGTTGATAAAAGCCCCGAGCGCGCGCGGTATGGACAGGTCTGGATCATCCATCGATATCAGATCGGGGGAAATGCGCATGCCGGTCATCACGGCCGAGAATAGCTCAATCACCTCACCAGATTGAAATCCGGCAGGTTCCGGAATGGATGCAAAGCCGGCCAGTATGTCCTATGGTCTGGAAATGATGACGATTTATGTCGATGCCGATGCCTGTCCGGTGAAAGAGGAAGTTACAACCATTGCCATTCGCCACGAATGCCGTGCGGTGATGGTCTGCAATGGCGGCATCCGCCCGAACCCGCACCCGCTGATCGACTTGGTAATTGTCGATGATGGTCCGGACGCGGCGGATATCTGGATCGCCGACCAGGCTGTGGCAGGCGATATCATCATCACCAATGATATTCCGCTGGCGGCGAAAAGCGTTGGCAATGGCGCCGCTGTGTTGCGTCCGGATGGCAGCCCGATCACCGCCGCCAATATTGGCGCCATTCTGGCGACGCGTGACCTGATGGCCGACATGCGCGCCGCCGACCCCCTTCACCGGACGGCTCAGGGGCAGGGAAAGCCGTTCTCGAAAGCGGATCGTGGCCGGTTTTCGCAGGCGCTTGACCAGCTGGTGTCGCGGCGATCGGGGTGAGGGCGCTCAGGCAGCCTCGCCGGCGACAAAGCCCGAAGACCACGCCCACTGGAAATTATACCCGCCGAGATGTCCTGTCACATCGACCACTTCTCCAATAAAGAACAGGCCGGGCTGCGAGCGCGCCTCCATTGTCCTTGCGGACAACTCGCCAACATCGACGCCGCCAAGCGTGACTTCGGCGGTGCGATAACCCTCGGTGCCACTTGGCGTGACCTGCCAGCGATTGATCCGGCCGCCAACCCTTGCCAGCGCCGTGTTGGGCTGGTCGGCAAGACGGCCCGAGATCACCATTTCATCGAGGATATCGGCGGCGAGACGGCGCGGCAGACATTCACCGAGCGCCGTCAGCACCTCCTGTCGCGGCGTCTGCGTCTTGCGTTCTGTCAGCCAGGCGGCGGCATCGATGTCGGGCAGCAGGTTGATCCTGATATCGGTGCCTTCATCCCAATAGGAGCTGATCTGCAGGATCGAGGGGCCGGACAGGCCGCGATGGGTGAACAGCAGCCCTTCGCGGAACATCGTCTTGCCATGCTGCACCTCGGCATCAACCGACAGGCCGGACAGTGCCTTGCATCTGGCGAGGAAATCAGCCTGAAAGGTGAGGGGAACAAGCGCCGGTTTTACCGCCGTGACTTTCAGTCCGAACTGTCTGGCGATATCATAGCCGAACCGTGTCGCACCGATCTTCGGAATCGACAGGCCGCCAGTGGCGATGACCAGTGACTGGCAGGAAATTGCGCCGTTGTCCGTAGTGACAAGATAGCCGTCCAAGTTCGCCTCGACACGCTGCACGCCGGTATTCAGGCGCAGTTCGGCGCCGGCATCACAACACTCGTCAAGAAGCATGTCGATAATCTGTTGGGCGCTGTCGTCGCAGAACAGCTGACCAAGCTTCTTTTCATGAAAGGCGATCTGATGCTGCGTGACAAGCTGCACGAAATCATCCTGGGTGTAGCGGGCAAAAGCGGATTTGCAGAAATGCCTGTTGGTCGACAGGAAGGCCGCGGGGCTGGAATGCAGATTGGTGAAGTTGCAGCGACCACCACCGGAGATCCGGATTTTCTCGGCCGGCTTGCGGGCATGATCAAGGATCAGAACTGACCGTCCGCGCCGTCCAGCCACACGACCGCACATCAGGCCTGCGGCACCGCCACCAATGATCACAACATCGCGTATTTCCATCATGCCTTCATCAGTTTGGTTACCTTCGGGCAAAGGCCGGTCGACAGGCATCTTTGGGGATGGTGCCTGAGATTCATCAGCTTGAGACCCATGATGGCCATCATTGCCGCGAAGGGGAGGTGTGGCATCGGGTCATCGCAAGACGGCAGGGCATCGGTCCGGTGAGCACAGGCTGGCTAGGCGTCATCCTTGTCCTGCTGAAGCGTTTCCAGCACCTGCTTCTGCAACAGGCCAAGCGAAGCGGCGATCAGCATGATCGCCTTGTTTTTCTTCATTCCCTGTTTGCGGTACGCTGCGAACAGCCGTCTTATCGTTTCAGTCTCGGCGGTGCGAGATGACATGTGAACGGTTTACCTCGTCTGAAATGGACCATCGAAACCCTTGAATGCGAGAGGTCGTCACTTTCAACCTTGATTGTCATCATAGTGCAATGGCAGAGACATGAACAGATGTTCGGCAGTCACCCGATTTTGTGGTTCCGATCACAGTTGCCAGTCGTCTTAACCTTTGTGGGACGCTTCAATCTTGAGTCGTATGTGATCGCCTGCCGTGATCGGAGGGTATTGCGCCCCGCTTCCCTCACAGCTTGCAAGACATTCGATCTTCGCGTCATAATCCGGATGCATGAAATAGCCGATTGAGATGCGGCGGGACATGGCGTCATGAAGGTTTTCCGGCGTCACGACACGATGCATGGTTGAAACCCATTTGCCATTCGTCCAGCGTTGCATCATGTCGCCAAGATTGACCACAAGCGCCCCTTCAGGTGGTGAAACGGGTGCCCATTCTCCTTCACGCTCAACCTCCAGGCCGCCATTGGCGGTGGTCATGGCGAGGATTGTCAGCGCCCCGTAATCAGTATGCGCGCCCGTGCGGAGCTGGCCAGGCAAGGGCGGTTCCGTCAGGGCCGGATAATGATGTACCGACATGATCGAAAAATGTTTCTGGATCAGGGGCGTGAAATGCTCTTCCGGCATGTTGGCCGCAACCGCGAAAATCCTAAGAATGTTGGCCGAGAGCGTTTCGAAGGCACGGTAGAGATCAAGCAGGGAAGCGTCCAGCCCGGTTGGCGTATCCGGCATGATATTCGGAGCATAGGCAGTTACTGCCTCGGGAATATGGGCAAAGTCGGCGGCATGATCATCTATCGGCCCGAGAAACAGGCTTTCGCGCAAGTCCTTTGGTGCATCCTTGCCAAGTGTCGCGGACAATCCGCGTGTCGCCAGGCCGTGATAACCGCGCTGCTTGGCCGGACCGGACGGGTGCCATTTCGCCTTTTCATCATCAGGCAGATCAAAAAATTCAAAGCCCTTGGTGAACGCCGTTTCGAGGAGCGATTGCGGGATGCCATGCCCGGTCAGGACAACAAATCCAATGCTTCGCGCGGCGCTGGCAACTTCTGCCGCAACCTCTTCCTTGCCACCGGCATCGCCGGCAAGGAAAGGAGCTATGTCGATGGTGGGAATTTCACAGGTCATGATGTTTCCAATCTGGCGATCACATGGTCATAGGGAATGTCAGTTGTAATCAGGCCGCCTGACAGCAGGGCCGATTTCAGCTTTACAAAGGCGGCGACGGGCAGGTCGGTCTGTCGCGCCCAGAGATTTGACGATTGATAGCCTGCTATCGCGGCGGCCAGAATGGTCAGCGGCACCTCTGGAAACAGGGTGCCGAGCTCGGCCGCGATATCGTCAGCTGGTTCTATGGTGAGTGCGTCGAGTGCACGGCCAACGCCTGTCAGCAGCGATTGGCAAATAGCACGGTTGTTCTGAAAATAACTGCGGGTCGTGTAGAAGCTTGTATAGCCGATATCGCCGCGGTCGGCGAAACGATGCCATATGTACGCCTTGCCATCCGCAAGCGCGCTGGAGGCATAAGGTTCCAACACCTGGGCAACGTCGATCTCGCCAGTCGCCAGTTTGCCGGGAAAGGTACTCATTGCGGCACGTTCGGCGATATCGAGATTCGATGGCTCGATGCCGGCGCGGGTCAGATCATCCTGGAATGTCATCCAGGGGGTTGGAACCTCCTCGGATATCGCCAGCCGTTTACCGCGCAGATCGTGAAAGTGAAAATCCGGATTTGGCTCGTGGCCGATCAGGATAAAGGGGTCGCGCGCGACGATCTGCCCGAAGGCGACAAGCTGACAGTCCGGATCACGATCATGGTGCAGCATCACGCGCATGGGGCCGCCCCATGAAATGTCGGCCCGGCCGGCAAGCAGCCCCTCGGCGGTCTCTACCGGGTCCGGTGACAGGTGAATGGCGACATCCAGGCCCTCATCCCTCCAGAAACCGCGGCGGTCAGCCAGATAGAATGGTGTGTAGACAATGGTACGCAGGTTTTCATAGAGAGTGATCATGGACCGCTTGCTGTCTGTTCCTTGTAAAGGTCGCAAATTCACCTTGTCGCTTTTGGCCGCGACAGTAAACAGCTTCCAGCAGTTATTCACGATGCCACTGCTTGTGGCCATCCTGATGGCCCGCTTGGCTAGCTTTTGATGCTGTTGGCGCCGGCCATATAGACACTGATCCCTGTGATCTTGCCATCACGCATGGAAAAGACATTCGCATTGGATTTCGGCTCCGGCGCCGCCGGGCCGGAATAGGTTACTGTGAACTGGCTGGCGATGCGCCCACAGGATGCTGACGGCGAATGGGTGAAGTCGTGATGCCGCGCTTTCACCATCATATCCGGCGACACCTCCCAGCGCGCCGCAAAAAGCGAACGAATTGCCGCCCTGCCATGGTGGGTGATGTCGTGGGTTTCGATGCGTAGCACGCAGTCTTCGGCCAATATGTTGGCAAGGGCGTCACTGTCGCGATCATCCAGCACTGTGAAATAGCGCGTTGCCAGCTGGATCAATTCTTCATCTGTCATGAAACAGTACCCTCAGGAAGGCTGGTAATGTGATCGGTGATACCGCCCGGTGTTGTCAGCCAGAGTTCTGCCCGCTTTTCGAGAATTCTCGTCAAAGCGCGGCGTAGCGCGTGCAGGCGAAAGGGCTGGCCGATCACAAAGGGATGCAGGACGATGGTGAACACAAGCGGATACTTTCGCGCCTGCGTCATCATCTCGTCAAAGTGATCGATAATCATCTCCTCGAATTCCTGCCCTGTATGGTGCCTGAACACCTGAGCCGGGCTGTCATTCAATTCGATCGTATATGGCACTGACAGGATCGGGCCGGCACGCGTTTTCATCCAGAAGGGTTGATCATCCGCCGGCCAGTCGAGCATGTAGCTGTAGCCGGCCTCCTTCAGCAGATCGAGTGTGACATCCGATTGCACGATATAGGGGCCAAGCCAGCCCCGCGGTGCGGTTCCGAAATGTCTGGTTATTGCTGCTGTCGTCTCTGCGATCATCGCCCGCTCGGCGGGTTCGTCCATGATGTCCTGGCGTTCCGAATTGGTTATCCCGTGACCGATCACCTCATCGCCGCGGGCACGGATTCTGTCAACAATCTGCGGGCAGTTCTCCAGAACCGCTGCGTTCAGATTGTGTGATGCTGGCAGGCCCAATTCATCAAGCAGATCGAACAGGTACCAGAGCCCGACCCGATTGCCATAATCGCGCCAGGCATAGTTGCGGGTCGTCTGCGCGGCGCCCGCCACCGTGTGGTCGCTGCCAAGCCCGGTCATGAAGGAAAACCATTCGATATTGTTACAAATGCAGACCGCCAGTCGCTTGCCGCCGGGCCAGTCATAAACAGGGCGATCAGGGAGGGCGCTGAAGGCATATCTGTCGTGATATTGAATGTCCATGATGATCCTCTGCCTTGATGGAAGTGCAAGGTTGACAAGGTCCTGACCTTCTCGTCAACTGCTTGGCGTTTGTAATGTAAAGGGTGATGCGCATGAAGCCGTGGTCCGGAGTGATAACCGATGAGGAAGAACGACGATACGCATCAGCCGGTTTTGGTGGCTCTGGCGGATTTGGCAGCCGGCCAGCACTTTTGATCATTGATGTTCAGTACCGCACCGTTGGCACAACCAGAAAGCCCTACTGGGACGCCATCACCGAATATCCGACATCATGCGGTGAAGTGGGATGGCACGCTGTTGATCGCATCGTGCCGCTGCTCGCCGTTTTCAGGGACAAGGGGTTTCCGGTCCTGTACCCGCATGTGGCACCAAAGAACGCCGCCACCGATGGCGGGCGTCTGGCCCAGAAAATTCCATCGATCATGGGGATCGATGAAAAGGGGTATGAATTCGTTAAAGAGCTTGCTCCTGTCGCCGGAGACGTTCTGCTTCCCAAAAAACACCCAAGTGCCTTTTTCGGCACTCCGCTTACCAGTCATCTGATTGATTTGGGCGTTGATACGCTGGTGGTCACGGGCTGTACCACTTCGGGGTGTGTCCGCTCGTCGGTAACCGATGCCTTCGCCCTCAACTTCAAGGTGATTGTCCCCGAGGACTGCGTCTATGACCGGGCGCCAACCTCGCATGCGGTCAATCTGTGGGACATGAACGGCAAATACGCGGATGTGATGCCATCCGATGACGTGGTCAAAATTCTGCAGGAACGGGAGGCTGCCACATGAGTGCGGTAAAAGTTGGCGAAAATCTGGATGAACTTGTTTCCTTTCTGATCAGCACTGAATGGACGGATATCCCGGCAGCGGTGCAGCACCGCGCGGCGCTTGTTCTGTGTGACGACCTTGGCGCCATGGTTGCGGCGCGCGGCGAGCCGGAAATAATTGCGCTGCATGATGGCGTCGCCGCCAGCGCCGGCACCGCCGAGGCAACGGTGTTCAATGCCAGGGGACATCGGCTTGATCGCTATTCCGCCGCGCTGGCAAATGGTTGCGCCGGGGACTGGGCCGAACTGGATGAAGGATATCGGCGGGTGATTTGCCATGCCGGGGTCTACTGCCTGCCAGCCTTGTTGGCCGAGGCCGAGGCCGAGCACCATTCCACGCAGGATTTGATGCGGGCGCTTGTTCTTGGCTATGAGGCGGTTGCCAGGGTGGCGCGTGTCTTTACCTTTTCGAACCTTGTTCTTCATCCGCATGGCAGTCTTGCAGCCATTGGCGCGGCGGCGGCGGTGGCCATGTTGCGACGGGTGCCACAGGATGAGGCGGTCGGGGCGATTTCCAGTGCCGCCACGATGGTACTGCCCGGTCCTTACACGCATCCCATTCAGGGATCACTGGTCCGAAATGTCTGGCCCGGTGTAGCGGCGCAGACAGGCCTTCGTGCCGTCGACTGGTCGCGGATGGGTATTCGCGGCCTGCCATCAGCCCTTCATGATGTCTATGCCGATGCGTTCGGGGCACAGCCTGACGCCTTGCAACTGACCGAGGGACTTGGCAGCGCCTGGGCGATCTCGGATGGCTATCACAAGATCTTTGCCTGTTGCCAGTACGGGCATGCCACCATCGAGGCAACTTGCAAGTTGCTGGAGAGGGTTTCTGTCGACAGGGTTGAGTCGATACATCTGGAAACCCATCAGAAGGCCTGGATCATGGACAATCCCGATCCAACCACCACGATCGCGGCAAAATTCTCGATCCAGCACATCGCGGCCACCGCCGCCATTCACGGAGGTGGTGGCGCCGAGGCCTTTTCATCGGAATCATTGCGGAACCCGGATGTGGCTTCGCTTCGCCACAAGGTCAGCACATCGCCCTATGAACCGCTTCCTGACTGGCCGAATGACCGTCCAACGCGCGTCATCTGGACATTGGACGATGGCTCGAAGCTTACCGAGGAGGTGCTCAGTGCGCGCGGTGGTCCTGATCTGCCTTTCACACCGGAGGAAATCCGCGCCAAGATTTGCAGCATTGTCGATGTGCCTTATCCGGCCATGAGCGATATCACGAACGCAATCCTCGATCTCGACCCGGTCACCCTGTCCCGCGCATGGCACGAGATCGTCGGCGACATGACAGGGTCATGAGCGACACTCTGGACCTTCTGGTCATCGGGGCCGGTGCCTGCGGGCTGGCCGGGGCGATATCGGCACATGATGCCGGCGGCAATGTGGCGATACTGGAAAGCCGTGACCGGCCGGGGGGCAATTCGGCGCTGTCAACGGGGTCGATCCCCGGCGCCGGCTCCAGATATCAGCACGCTGCCGGAATCGAGGACAGTCCCGAGCGGATGATCGATGACCTGATCAGGGTCGCGGGGCACCATGATGCGGATGATCTGACGCGGATGGTTGCCACGGAATGTGGCGCTTTGTGCGAGTGGCTGATTGATGATCTTGGTGCCTGCATGGAGTTGATTACGGCCTATCGGCATATCGGCCATTCGGTTGAACGCCTTCACGCGCCGCGGTCGCGCCGGGGACAGGATCTTGTCGATGATCTGCTGCGGTTTGTGGCCGAGAGGGATATCCCCATCGCGGTCGGGAACAGGGCAGAAAATCTGCTGGTAGATGACGGCAAGGTCGTCGGCGCGATGGTCGATGGCGAGGTTGTTGCCGCGCGCAAGGTATTGTTGGCAACGAACGGCTTTGCCGCCGACAGGGATCTGGTAGCCGAATACTGCCCCGAGATTGCCGTGGCTGAATATTTCGGTGCACCGGGCAGCACCGGTGACGCGATACGCTGGGGGCGCGAACTTGGTGCGGCATTCGGCAATATGGGGGCCTATCAGGGTTATGCCGCCGTTGCCTATCCGCAAGGCCAGCTCCTGTCCTGGACAACATTGGAAAAGGGCGGGATTCTCGTTGGCAGGAACGGGAACCGTTTCGGTAATGAAGATCTCGGCTATTCGGGCTTTGCGGCGCATGTGCTGGGTCAGGGAGAATTCGCCTGGGCGATCTATGATGCCCGCATCCACCAGATTGCCGAGGCGGAGGAGGAATATGCCGAGATGTCGGGGATGGGGGCCGTGACCTGGGCTGATACCCCGGCAGAACTGGCCGAGAAAGTTGGGCTTGATGCTGGCGGCCTGGTAAACACCGTTGCTGCCTATAACGGTGCTGCTGGCGGCGAGGGTGATGATGCGTTCGGGCGGACAGCCTTTGCGCTGGCCCCGCTTCAGCCACCCTTTGCGGCGGTCAAGGTCAAGCCCGGCCTGTTTCACACCCAGGGCGGCCTGCTTGTTGATGCCGAGGCAAGGGTGCGGAAATCGGCCGGTGGAACGGTTCCGAACCTGTTCGCCGGCGGCGGTGCTGCGGCAGGCATCAGTGGCCGTGACGGGGCCCTTGGCTATGCGTCCGGCAATGGTCTGATTACAGCGCTGGTGCTTGGACGACGGGCCGGTTTGACAGCGATGAAAGAGATTGCCGCGGGATCATGAGTGAAGAGTTATGAGCGGGGCTGGCATCATTGCCGATTTCGCCGCACGCACAATGCGTGATGGCGTGCCGCAGGAGGTGCTGAACGCTGCTCACCTGCATTTTCTGGATGCCATCGGTGTTGGCATCGCCGCCTCGACAGTGGCTGATAATGCAACCTGGTCACAGGCTGCCACATCTGGCGGTGCCAGCCTTCTTGGCGGGGGAGCGGCCGAAGCAGGCGCTGCGGCGATGATCAATGGCGCGCTGATCCATGCGCTTGAATATGACGATACACATATCGGGTCTGTCGTGCATGGTAGTGCTGTCGCTGCCCCTCTGGCACTTGCTGTCTCTCAGTTCTGTGCCGCCAGCGGCCGCGACCTGATCCGTGCCTATATTATCACCTGGGAGGTGGCCATCCGCATTGGCCTTGCCGGACCGGGCGCGTTTCAGGAAAAGGGGTTTCAGGTGACGTCTGTCGGCGGTGCCATCGGCGCTGCTGCCGCCGCCGCGCAGATACTGGGACTGGACCGTCAGCAGACAATATGTGCCATTGGCATTGCTGGCGGACAGGCGTCCGGAACACTTGCCTTTCTTGCCGATGGGGCGATGTCGAAAGCTCTCAATCCGGGATGGGCGGCGCGAACCGGTATCGAGGCTGCGCGGTTGGCGCTGGCAGGCATGACCGGACCGGCAACGGTACTTGAAAGTCGATTCGGGGTGATGAGCAATTTTGGCCATGGCGCCAGCCAGCTCGACGATAATCTGTCCAATCTCGGCAATGACTGGTTTCTGAGGGAAGCAGCTTTCAAGCTGTATCCTTGCTGCCACTACATCCATCCTTTTCTCGAGACAGTTGAACAGATTATGGCAGAAGGTGTCACGGCGGCGGATATTGTCGACCTCACCGCCTTTGTGCCGCCACCGGCAGCGCCGCTCGTGTGCGAGCCCTGGGAGCGCCGGCAGGAACCGGCTTCAGGCTATGACGGAAAATGGGGGCTTGCCTACTGCATGGCGCTGATGTTTCTGCACGGCCGTGTTGATGTTGCCAGTTTTGAAACACCACCCCTGGCTGATGTGATTTCGCTGGCAAGGAAAATGACATGGCAACCGATGCAGAATCACGGTTTCCCGAAACGATTTGCCGCCCAGATTGACGTTCGAACGGCTCAGGGGACTGTCAGCGCTGGAGTGCCGCAAGTGCGGGGCGCGCCGGACCGCCCGGTTGATCGGTCCGATATCGTCGCGAAATTCACCGGCAATGCCTCGCGTCGCCTTGATGCCGCCAGAGTTCAGCAGCTGATGGACATCATCCTCAACATCGACATGATGGCTGACACCGAGGACCTGCAAGGGCTGCTTGCGTAATCACCCCATCAGGCTTGGCAGGAACAGGACGATGGACGGAAAGGCGATCAGCAGCGCCAGCGTGAAGATGTCCATGATCAGGAATGGCGTGACTCCGGCGAAAACCTCTTCCAGTCTGAGTTTGACCGGTGACGCCGAACGGACAACATAGACATTCAGGCCAACCGGCGGCGTGATCAGGCTGATTTCGGCCAGTTTGATCGCGATAACGCCCAGCCAGATCGGATCATAGCCGACACTTGTCATGATCGGGAACATCACCGGCAGGGTCATCACCATGATGGCGATCGGATCAATCAACATACCGAGGATAAGATAGAGGATCGCAAAACCGATCAGATAGGCAATCGGCGAGAGTTCCAGCGCGATCATCCATTCCGAGATATCCCCGACGAGTCCGGTATAGGTCAGGAAGCGCGCAAAGATGATGCCGCCGATGACAATGATGAAAATCGTCGAGGTGGTGATCCCGGCGTCCTTGAAGGTATCGACAAGCAATCTGCCATTCAGTTTGCGCTTGGCGGCGACAATCATAAAGGCACCAAACGCGCCGACCGCGCCGGCGTAGGTCGGGACGAAGAACCCCATGTAAATGCCGCCAATAACAAGAATAAAGAGGAAGGAGATACCCCACACACCCTTCAGGGATTCCCACTTTTCACGACGTGTAATTGTTACATCCGGAATGGGGGCAAGGTCAGGGCGCGCCTTGGCAACAAAATAGATGCCAAGCATGTAGACGGCGGCAGACAGAAGGCCGGGAAGAAGGCCGGCGACAAGCAGGCGGGCCACCGATTGTTCGGTGATGACCGCATAAATGATCATCAGGATCGATGGTGGGATCAGCGAGGCCAGCGTTCCCGAGGCGGCGATACAGCCGGCGGAGAGCCGTTTGTCATAGCCGAATTTGGTCATTTCCGGCATCGCCATCTTGGTAAAGACCGCAGCGTTCACGATGGTCGAGCCGCAGGCCGCGCCAAAGGCCGCCGAGGCAAGGGTGGTCGCCATCGCCAGCCCACCGGAAATTTTTCCAAGCCAGTTATAGGCCGCGCGGTACAGATCGGTTGTCAAACCCGCCTGGGTTGCCAGAGACCCCATCAGGATGAACAGGGGTATGACCGCCAGGGTGAATGAATTGGTTGTCGAGAAGGGTACCGTTGCCACCTGCGCGAAAGCCGCGCGTTCGTTGATTGTAATGAGAATGCCGATAAATCCGCTGATCCCGAGACCAACACCTATATGGGTGCCGGTAATCAACAGGAAGACAAGGAGGCATGCGACGATGACACCTGCGGTGGCTGGATCGAACATCTGACTTTACTCAGCCTTCTGCATGATTGCGGTGGTTTCGGTCTCAATATCGGCGCCGGTCCTGATGCGGACCAGATCCTCAAGCAAGTGCAGGGTCAGCTGCAGGATCATCAGGGCGCATCCGGCAACAAGGGTGAAACGCGCAGGCCATAACGGGAAGCGGATCAGACCTGTCGTGGCTTCCTTGATCTGGTAGGAATATTGCGCCTCCGAAATGGCCTCTGACAGAATCAGGCCAAAGAACATGATGGCCGCAATATCCGTGATGACATCCATGACGGCGCGAACCCGGGGCGGGGTGTTGAGATAGAGAAGCTCAACCCGAATGTGGGCGCGCCTGATCTGCGCATAGGCGAGAGCGCCGAACACGATCAGCACCATCGTGCTTTCGGTGAGTTCGCGTGGACCTGGGACCGGGATCAACAGGATTTGCGTGCCGACAATGTCCGCAACACCGAGAAACATTGAAAACAACATCCCAAGGCCGCCGATCAGAAGGACGATCAGCGCAAGGCGTTCAACAATTTGCGATACAGATTTCACAGCAATAAATAACAGCGGCAGGCGCCAGGCCTGCCGCTGTGTTGCATGTTAGTCGGCGTTGATGATCGCGCGCCAGTAAGCGGCAACCTTGCCAGCATCATCGCCCATGCCGCGCGAGGCCATGTTGTCGACCCAGTTCTGCAACAGGTCAGGCGCCGCGGCTTTCCACTTGGCAAGCTCGGAAGCCGGGAACGGCTTGATGACACCGCCTGCCTTGACGATCTCTTCGCCAGCCTTTTCCTCGGCTGCCTCGATGTTGTCAATGTAGGCTTTGCCGGCCTTCTTGGCTTCTTCCAGCATAATGGCCTGGTCACCTGCAGAAATGTCTGCCCAGACGTCATTGTTGATGACAATCAGGTGGCCTGTGATCGCCATGACAGGGCCACAGCTATACTTGCCCGGCTCATAGAGACGGTTTGACAGGATGTTGCCACGGTTCAGGAACGAGTAGTCGAGCGAGCCTGTCTGCAGGGCCTCGTAAACGTCACCGACACCAACTGATACCGGCACGGCACCGACGGCCTCATGCGCCTTCGGGATGTCCGATCCAAACGAGCGAATCTTCTTGCCCTTGAGGTTGGCAACACTATCGCAATTTTCGTCCGGGCCGGTCAGGTAGTAGCCACCAAGCGGCTGGTGGAACAGGAACTTCACGCCGAATTTCGTTAGCTCTTCCTCAAAATAAGGAAGGTCCTGATAGGCGGCGGCCGAGATTTCCATCGCCTGACGGGGGCTCTCGA
>Ga0181591_10000381_pt1 | contig 34328 bp, 35 predicted proteins | sample 071ome_33_FD_133757 | JGI IMG/M metagenome (GOLD analysis project Ga0181591, IMG submission 133757) | Coastal salt marsh microbial communities from the Groves Creek Marsh, Skidaway Island, Georgia - 071412AT metaG (megahit assembly) | ecosystem: Environmental > Aquatic > Marine > Intertidal...
ACTTTAATGTGGAGTTTAAGGGCGATGGCAGTCCATTAACGCGAGCAGACAAAGCGGCAAACGACGTGATTGTAAAAGGGCTTGCCGAACACTTTCCCAACATCCCAGTTTTATCTGAAGAAGGCAAATCCATTCCTTACCAAGAACGAAAACATTGGGACAAGTTTTTCTTGGTTGACCCATTAGATGGAACCAAAGAATTTATAAAACGCAATGGTGAATTTACCGTAAACATTGCCCTCATTGAAAAAGGAAACCCCATTGCTGGGGTAGTATATGCTCCAGTATTGGGAAGGTTGTATGGTTGTACTCTGGATACGGCTTCTGGCGACTGGCAACTAGCTCCTAGCCCCCAGCACCCAGATGCCAGCACCCAGAAGCCAGCTCTTAAAATCGTTGCTTCTCGTTCTCACATTTCTGCCGAAACCGAAGAGTTTATAGAAAAAATGCGCGAAGAGCACGGCGAAGTAGAATTGGTATCCATGGGGTCTAGTTTAAAAGTTTGTTTAGTTGCTGAAGGAAAGGCAGACGTATATCCTCGTCTTGGTCCAACCATGGAATGGGACACCGCAGCAGCGCATGCCATAGCCCTTGCCGCCGGTTGTGAAGTATTAGAATTTGATAGTAATAAACCCCTTGTATACAATAAAGAAAATTTGTTAAACCCCTTTTTTCTGGTACGCCGAGGTCGGCCACAAGCTTCTGGCATCTAGCTTCTGGCAACTAGCCAGCTCCTAGCACCCAGCACCCAGCACCTAACACCCAGCACCTAGCATGAAAAACCCCGACCAACTCCGACATATCCTCAAAACAATCTCCTGGAGAATTGTAGGAACACTCGACACCATGATTATTTCTTACATCATTACCGGGTCTGTTTCTATTGGTATGGCCATTGGAGGGTTTGAAGTATTTACCAAAATGATTTTATACTACCTACACGAAAGAGCGTGGTATAAGTATGTTAATTTAGGACGCGGGGCGTCGGCAACTAGCAACTGGCACCTAGCTTCTAGCTCCCAGCAACCAACAGCCAGCACCCAGCACCCAACAGCTAGCCCCCAGCACCCAACAGCTAGCTCCCAACACCCAACAGCTAGCCCCCAGCACCCAGCAGCCAGCATCCAAAAGCAACCCCCCAACATCATCCCTCAATCCTACTCTATCTCCCTGTCCGACCGAATTGAACAAAACAAACACCACCCTAAAGTGTTCTGGATGACCGGTCTCAGTGGATCGGGAAAATCTACCATTGCCAACGATCTTCAAAACAAGCTTTTCCAAAGTGGATATCAAGTATATGTGCTGGATGGCGATAATGTTCGAGGTGGTTTAAATAAGGATTTAGACTTTTCAGACGAAGGACGGGTTGAGAATATCCGCCGTATTTCAGAGGTAGCCAAACTGTTTTCCGATGCTGGATTTGTTGTAATCACTGCATTTATATCTCCCTTTAAAGCAGATCGCGAACAAGCCAAACAAATCATCGGAGAAGGAACCTTTTGCGAGGTTTTCGTAGATACCCCATTAGAAATCTGTGAACAGCGCGATGTAAAAGGTTTATACAAAAAAGCAAGAGCAGGAGAAATAAAGAATTTTACCGGAATTGATAGCATTTTCGAGGAGCCAGAGACTCCGGATGTTCATGTGGAGACTGCAAATTTAAATATTGAGGAGTGTGTGGAGGTTTTGTTTAGGCACCTAGCTGCTAGCTCCTAGGGGCTGGCTTTTAATAATTGCAAAATGTTTCTTTCAAATATAAATATCGGATTAGGTGAACATATCAGATTTAAGGTCTTAAATCATATGAGAAACTATGAAAATTTAATCATTTGGAAAAACTCAATTCAATTCGTAAAAAAGATTTATTCTTTGATTCATGAACTCCCCAAAACAGAAAAGTTCGGGCTAAATTCACAAATTACAAGAGCGGCAGTTTCTATTCCGAGTAATATTGCCGAAGGTTGCTCTCGGTCATCAAAAAAGGAATTCAATCGCTTTTTAGAAATTGCACTGGGATCTGCATTCGAGCTTCAAACACAATTAATAATTATCAAAGAATCATTCAAAATAGAAAATCAAAATGTTGACCATCTGATTTCAGAATTATTACTTCTTCAAAAACAAATAAACTCATTCAAGCAAACAATAAAACCAGAACCTAGCTGCTAGCACCAGCACCTAGCGTCCAGCACCCAGCACCCAGCACCCAAACATGAACTACAACCTAAAACATCTCCAAGCGCTAGAATCCGAGGCCATCTTCGTGATTCGAGAGGTATTTGCGCAATTTCAAAATCCTGCCATTCTGTTTTCAGGTGGTAAGGATAGTATCGTACTTACGCATTTGGCAAAAAAAGCCTTTTGGCCCGCTAAGATTCCTTTCCCTTTAGTACATATCGATACCGGACATAATTTTCCAGAAACCATTGAGTTTAGAGACCAGCTAGTAGAAAAACTAGGCGTTAAATTAGTGGTAGGGTCTGTTCAAGAATCTATAGACAAACGACGTGTACAGGAAGAAACAGGGATCAACGCCAGTCGTAATGCATTACAAACCACTACACTCTTGGATACCATTGAAAACTACCAATTTGATGCGGCTATGGGTGGTGCTCGTAGAGATGAAGAAAAAGCACGTGCCAAAGAACGCTTCTTTTCGCACCGCGACGACTTTGGCGAATGGAATCCAAAAAACCAGAGACCAGAATTATGGAGTTTGTTTAACGGCAGAAAAAACATGGGCGAACATTTCCGTGTGTTTCCAATCTCTAACTGGACGGAGATGGATGTTTGGCAGTATATTTTATCTGAAAACATAGAACTCCCCTCTTTGTATTTTGCCCATGAAAGGGAAGTTTTTTGGCGCAATGGAACCTGGATTTCTACCGGACCCTATATTCAACTCAAGCCAAGCGATCAGCCGGTTGTAAAACAAATCCGTTACAGAACCTGTGGCGACATGCCCATTACCGGAGCGGTAGAAAGCGAGGCAGATACTTTAGAAAAAATCATTCAAGAGGTAGCTTCAACACGAACCACAGAGCGCGGTTCTCGTGCCGACGACAAACGCTCTGAAACCGCAATGGAAGACCGTAAAAAACAAGGATACTTTTAAAATGGAAAACAACAACTATTTAGATATGGAACTGCTGCGCTTTACCACTGCTGGAAGCGTAGACGATGGAAAGAGCACGTTAATTGGTCGCTTGTTGTACGACTCAAAAGCCATTTTTGAAGATCAACTGGAGCAAGTAAAGGGCAGCTCAGAGAAGAAGGGCTTAGACCATATAGACCTGAGCTTGTTAACCGATGGTCTCAAAGACGAACGCGAACAAGGTATTACTATTGATGTGGCCTATAGATATTTTGCAACCCCTAAGCGAAAGTTTATCATTGCCGATACTCCGGGTCATATACAATATACCCGAAACATGGTTACCGGTGCCTCTACCGCCAACGCAGCGTTAATTTTAATTGATGCACGAAAAGGTGTGGTAGAGCAAACCTACCGACACTCTTATATAGCAAGCTTGTTGCAAATTCCACATATTATTGTTTGCATCAACAAAATGGATTTGGTGGATTTCGATGAAGAAACATACAATAACATTATGAAGCAATACAAAGAGTTTGCTTCTAAGTTAGAGGTGAAGGACGTGCGTTTTATTCCAATCTCGGCACTCAAAGGAGACAACGTGGTAAACCGCTCACCCAACATGGACTGGTATAACGGCTCTACACTGATGCACAACCTGGAAACCATCCACATCGGCAGTGATGAAAACCACACCGATGCTCGTTTTCCTGTGCAAACGGTTATTCGCCCCCACAGCGATGCATTTCATGATTTCCGAGGATATGCCGGAAGAATTGACGGAGGAATATTTCGTGTGGGCGACGAAGTTTTAGTTAAACCAAGTGGCCTTACCTCTAAAGTCAAAGAAATTTTCTTAGGGGATGATTCTTTGGAACAAGCCTATGCCCCTATGTCGGTAACCATTACTTTACAAGACGACATAGACGTGAGCCGAGGAAACACTATTACTAAGCAAAACAATCAACCTGAAGAAAAAAGAGAGCTAGACTTGATGGTGTGTTGGTTCAACGAAAAACCCATGAACCCAATGGGTAAGTATGTGATTCGTCATGGAACCTCCGAAGTGCTGGGAAAATTTCAAGAGGTAGTATATAAAATGGACATCTCAACCTTACAAAGAGATTTGGAAAACAAACATATTGGACTAAACGACATTTTTAAAACAAAACTAAAAGTTAGCCAACCCTTGTTTGTAGACCCCTATCACAGAAACCGCAAAACTGGCTCCTTAATCATTATAGATGAGGCAAGTAACGAAACAGTTGCCGCGGGAATGATTGTATAAAATATATTTTTAACGCACTTAAAAGATTTATCTACAGGGTCTGTTCACAAATAAAACCGCCCGTTTACTAAAAGAACCGACGCGAACACAGAGATTGGCATTACTTTTGTAAGGTAGTTTTTGAATGAATAGGGTTGTTGCGTTTTTTCTATTAATCTTACTATTGCCAATATTTATAATTGTTGGTCTAATCGTGTTGATAGAAGACGGTTTTCCTGTGTTTTTTATTCATCCACGTGCGGGGAGAAATGGTGTTCCGTTTAACATGTACAAGTTTCGTACCATGAAAAAAGGCACCCCGGTTATGGCCTCTAACCGCATGAAAAACACAAAAAGTCATTTGTTAAAAAGCGGTAGGTGGATTAGAAAATCTAGTATTGACGAATGGCCCAACCTTATTAATATTATTAAAGGTGAAATGAGTTTTGTGGGCCCAAGGCCCGTAATTGAAAGTGAGAGAAAGCTACTCAAATTACGTCGCAAATACGGTATCGATAGCCAAAAACCGGGCATTACCGGTTACGCACAAGTTAATGGCCGCGACTTAATGTCTATTGAACGCAAATTGGTATTAGAGCGCTACTATTTGCGACACAAAAACCGCTGGATGAACTTTAAGATTATTGTTAAAACCCTCAAAATTGTAGCTCGTGCTACCGGGGTTCGTTTTTAACCCGCCGCCCTTTAATGTTTTTTTACGTATTTTGTAGCATTATGAAGTGTTACCAAAAATCTCTACTACTTGTTTTTTCTTGTCTTTGGTTTGCTCCTTTTTTACACGCCCAAGAAGAAGTAGACGTAAACGACATGAACAAAAGAGAACTCCGCCGGTTTGCTACCCAACAGCTAAAAACGGAAGACTCACTAAAACAAGCCATTAATCAGTTTGAACAAGACATTGCCTCAAAGAATGCCTTTATTGATCAAAACCGAGCTACTATTGACGAACTAAACGCAAAACTCGAATCTGCTCAAACTAAAACTAAAGAGCTAGAACAGCGATTAATAAGCCTAGAAGAAAAGGCAAATAACAACGCATTGTTGCTGGAAGAAAGCCAAAAAACAAACACAGGGTTAAACAAACAAATAACCATTTTAAAAGATAGTATTGCGTTGTTGGTAAAAACTCAAGCTACGCTTAAAGAAGCTATTAATTCAAACGAGAATCAAACCGAAGAAGCTACGACTGAAACGATTAGTGTTTCTTCTTCAACCAATGATTTTTTAAATCAACTTTATATAGGAGATGTCGCTTTGAGCAATCAAGATTTTGTCTTAATCCCGAAAGGAATTATCAGTGAAAGAGGGTTGGAAAGAGGAAAGGATGATGGCTACTACAACAGCACTACCGTAGGAACCTTTTATAACACCTCTGAACTTGAAGTTGCTTTTCAAGGTAAAATGAAAAAAACTACTACAAACGTTCAACTTTTGAAAGACTATAAAAAACTCATAGAAGCAAATTTAAAGTTCATTCCAGCAGATCAGTTCTTCGGTAAAAACACCCATATGTTGCCCAAAATGAGTTTTTTAAAAGGAAAGTTAATGTCGTTAAACTCTGGTGAATCCTCTACTGATTTCTTGTTTTCTCTTGCGGAAAGCTCATCTGAAAACATTAACACTAATGGACAAACAGGGTTTTATTTTAACTTGACCGACGACAACGAAAAGGAACACAAATTAAACCTAATTGTTTGGCAAGGTGAAGTCTATTTAATATTTACAACAACACAATGGTCTACTTTAGGGTTGCCAGACTTAACCACGAGAAAGTATAAAACTAAAGTCGTTCGTCAACAGGGTTTAGACGGATACAAGAGCGAAGTTGGATATAATAGTGATTATATTGTAAATAGCTGGTTGCGCGAAGGCAACCGAAATAAAAACTACAACTACTATGCTATTTGTGATAAGGGTTACGTCGGGTTGTATACTAAAACAACAACATTCCAAAAATCTGCTTACGTAAAACCCGAATTTATCTTCTGCAAACTTCAAACCCTTGAGTAAAAACCTTTCCATTATTGCTTTTGTTTGTGGTTGGAGTATAACCCCAACCCTGCATGGGCAATTCCGCTTTATAAAAGCTCACAGCGAAGCCGAAAACCGCATTCTGGGAAGCAACTTCCAGGCCTTCGACTCATACCGCAATCACCGAATGAGCACCGCGCGAATGGCACTACTTAACGAAGGCGATACCACCTTCAACTCTCGCTCGTATTCTTATTTTGTGTGGAACAACCCCGAACATTTTGGTTACCGAAGAACCAAAACCATGAGCAATAAGGTAATCTTGAAAACGGGTGAACATTTCTTACCTCACCCTAACCGGTTTTGGAGCTATAGCGACTCCGAAGAGTTGGATGAGTTTGCCATGAATCCAGTGTTGGATTTAGCATACGGCCCGAATGATAACGGCCTAAACGAGTATTTGTTGAACGGCCGTGGGGTGGAAGTAATTGCTCAAATGGGAAACCAAGTGGCGTTTTACAGCACCGTGTTGGATTACCAGTCCATTAACCCGTCGCCTATTAAAGAATTCATGGCACGCAGAGGCACCCTTCCAGGGGTAGGCATGTACAGCACCAACTTTGCAGGTTACACCGATTACTTTTTTGCTACCGGATATTTAGATGCCAAACTTTTAGAAAAAACCAAAGCCAACGGAGACTTGCGCTACCGCATCAACGCTACCCTAGGGTACGACCAACAACATATTGGGTCGGGTTTTAGGAGTTTGCTACTTAGCAATTTCGCTGGGCCCACGGCATTTCTTCAAGTGCAGTACCAAATTGGTCCGTTTAAATATCAAAACCTGTTTAAGGAGTTGGTGCGCGACATGAGTATGGACAGCAGCCGTACCTACAATAAAAAGTATATGGCAATGCACCGCGGAACTTTGGAATTTAAAAAACTGGGATTGGAGTTGGGCTTTTCGGAAAGTATTATTCAGTCGCGACCCAACAATGGTTTAGACCCAAGTTATTTAAACCCGGTAATCTTCTATCGTTCGGTAGAGCGCGACTTGGGCAGCCCCGACAATATATTAATTGCCCTAGACGCCAATTGGAAACATAAGAATGTTATGCTTTACGGTCAGTTTGTGTTGGACGAGTTTCATACCTCTAAGATTATTGCCCAACCTACCCACAGCTATAACAAGCACGGGTATCAGTTGGGTGCCTATGTTCAGCTCCCTAAAACCTGGGCAAGTTACGGCTTTGTCCAACTGGAGTACAACCAGGTACGGCCTTTTACCTATTCGCACTATTCGGCCAACCATTATACCCACCGTTTACAGTCTTTGGCTCATCCCTTGGAAAGCAATTTTAGGGAGTGGGTGTGGCGTGGATTTATGGTTCCTAGGATGTTCCCTCGCTGGAGCATAAACGCACTCGTTACCTACGCCCGAAAGGGATATAACGATGGGGTTAATAATTTAGGCGGAGATGTTTTAGAGGGTTACCGCAGTGCGGCCAATTTAGAAGATGCGCCACTATTGCAAGGTATACAACAAACTCGATGGAACACACAAATTTCTATTGACTACACTCTTCAACCCGGCGCTACCATTGGCCTACAATACAGAAGTTTTTCAAGTTCGGGTTACCAAGCAAAAAACCCTTGGGCATTGGATGAGTCGTACCAGCATTTGGCATTAACGGTAAGGTGGAATATGGGGGGAAGAAGAGAGGGGATGGTGTATTAGCTATTGGCTGCTGGGGGCTGGGGGCTAGTTAGGAGGTTAGGGAGTTAGGGAGTTAGGAAGTTTGAGGGTTGTCAATTGGCAATTGCAATCATATCTTTGCTTAATGGAGAAAAACAAAATCGCTGTTTTGGGTTTGGGCTATGTGGGTTTGCCTTTGGCAGTGGAGTTCTCCAAACATTTTAAAACGATTGGTTTTGATATAAATTCAAGAAAGGTGGGGCTAATTCAATCTGGGAATGATCCTACAAAAGAAATTGGTGATGACGCGTTAAGTCAGGCCCTTAAGTATGGTTTTTTTGCTAGCAGCAACGCTGAAAAAATTAAAGACTGCAACATTTATATTGTTACGGTACCCACCGATATTTATCCCGATAAAACCCCTAACCTGGAGCCATTGCAAAGCGCAAGCGAAACCATTGGTTCGATGTTAAAACAGGGAGATTTGGTGATATATGAAAGCACCACCTACCCTGGCTGTACTGAGGAGTTTTGTATTCCCATTTTGGAAAAAGCAAGTGGGCTAAATTTAAATACCGATTTTGGGGTGGGATACAGCCCTGAGCGCATTAACCCGGGCGATAAGCAGCGCAATGTGACGAATATCATTAAAGTTACCAGTGGCTCTTGCAAAGAGGTGGAAAAAAAAGTAGTTTCTTTATATCAAACCATTGTAAAAGCCGGGACTCATTTAGCGCCTAGTATAAAAGTGGCTGAGGCGTCAAAAGCGATTGAAAACGCACAACGCGACATAAACATCAGCTTCATGAACGAGTTGGCCATGATTTTTGATAAGATGGAAATTAATACGACTGATGTTTTGGCGGCTGCGAGTACTAAATGGAACTTCTTACCCTTCAGGCCTGGATTGGTGGGTGGTCATTGTATAGGCGTAGATCCATATTATTTGGCTTGGAAAGCCAAACAACTGGGGCACGACCCTCAAGTAATATTATCGGGTCGAAAAATTAATGACAGCATGGGATTACACGTGGCCAGCTCGGTGGTAAAACAAATGCAACAAAAGGGAATTCCCGTTAATGGGTCTAGAGCACTGATTTTAGGGTTTGCTTTTAAAGAAAACAGCTCAGATACACGCAATACCCGCGTAATTGATGTTTACCTTGAGCTTAAAGAGTTTGGATTAAATGTGGACATCTACGACCCTTTGGTAGACAAGATTGCTGTTAAAAGAGATTTTGGCGTAACTATTTTGGAAACTGTTGAGTTAGATGATTATCAAGCAATCATTGTAGCTGTGAGGCATGATTGTTTTGCGGATATAAAACCGAATACCCCTGTTTGTTTCGGGTTATAGAGATGACTACTCATACGCTAGCTCTGTTTTCTTTACAAAAAAACTACTTGAATCAATGCTAAACTTAATAACCATAATTACAATTACGTATAATAATCCTAAAGATTTCAAAAAGACTTATGATAGTTTAAGAGATTTTAGAGAAGGTGGAGGAAAACACATCGTAATTAACGGAGGTAATAGTGTAAAACACTTTGTCAAAAACGATTGTTTCCTGATTGAAGAAAAGGATGAAGGAATTTACGATGCTTTGAATAAGGGTATATGTCTAACTTCCACCCCATACTTTATGCTAATTCACTCAGGAGACCTCTTAGTAGCTAGTAACGATATTTTAGAAAAGCAAGTTTCTCTAATGAAAGACAGAAAGCTAGATATCCTACTTAATGATTGTACTTTAGATTTTGGAAAAAGCAAAAGACTAATGTCATCTAAACTCTGGAGACCCTGGATGTTTAAACTTGGTGCTCAACCTCCTCATCCACCAACATTATACAATTATTCCTCTGTTAAAAACATTAAGTATGATACTGGTCATCCGATAATTGCAGATTTTGATTATTTAGAGAGAATTTTTAAAGGCATACCTAAATATGACCGAGGTGGTAAAACGCTCATTCATATGTCGGCTGGAGGAAAGACCTCATCCGGTTTATCTAGTTTTTTTTCAGTAAATAGAGAGTTTAGGAAACTTAAAGGAACCTTGGTTTCGTTTTGCTTTATTTTCACTAGACCATTGATTAAAATAATTCAAATGATCTAAAAAGCCCGATCGGTCAATCGGGCTTTTTTTAAAACATAAAACTGTTCTTCTTAGTATCTGTAGTGCTCCGGCTTGAACGGTCCTTCCACCGTCACACCGATATAGTCCGCTTGGTCTTTGCGAAGCGTCTCGAGCAACTTTTCCTGCAATCATTACATCAGTAGCACGACGGATCGCATCTACTGCAGATTCTTGACAACCGTATTTGTTATCGAACTTCGATTTCGTTACCGAATCGTTTACGTTGATCGCAGGAAGTACCAACGTGCCGTTGATCTCACGCTCGTACAAACGATGAACACCCGTAGTCGTCTCCTCTGACAACCCTTTGATTCCGGCTACCAACTCTGGGTATTCGTCGAACACCATGTTCGTCAAATCACCACCGCGTCCAAAATCATGTTCAACGGCTGATGGTCATCACTGAAAAAGAGCGTCTGCTCGATACACCAGTTAAACTCTTCCTCGTTCATACCCTTCCAAGCGTATACTGGAATACCTGCTGCTGCGATAGCTGCGGCTGCATGGTCTTGGGTAGAGAAAATGTTACAAGAAGACCAGGTAACGTCTGCACCTAGCTCTACTAACGTCTCGATCAATACCGCCGTTTAAATGGTCATGTGTAAACAACCGGCGATGCGTGCGCCAGCCAATGGTTTACATGTACCAAACTCCTCACGGAGCGCCATAAGACCTGGCATCTCCGCTTCGGCTAATTTGATTTCTTGTCGACCCCATTCGGCCAACGACATATCTTTACCTTTGTAAGGGATGTTATGCATTTTTATTTAAATATTTAATTGTTTTCTTTGTGGCCTCTTCTAAATTAATTCTATCAAAGCCTATGATCTCTAGGCTCGTATTTAAGTCGATAATATTGTCTTCCGTGAGGTTATTAAGTCTATAGCTTGTCATAGGGAAAGAAAATCCTATTTTAACGATGACGTCGCCAAATAGAGCCAGACTCTTCGCTAAAAAATAAGGTAATTCTAAACAGTTGCCTTTCCTGTAAAATGAGTTAATCCTGTTAGCCCATGAAGAGATTTCTATGTGGTCGTCACAGGCATAAAACGTTTTCTTACCTGAAACTGTTATTAATTTTTCGAAGATAATATTCAGATTGTCAATGAAGATAAACGTCTTAATTGTTCGTTGACTAGCTATGTTAAAATAACGTTTTTGATGAATTCGTTGAAAAAAGTCTTTGTATGGATGATCAAAACCGGGACCCCAAGCGGAAGTTATTCTTACTACAGATATGTCCATATCTTGATATTCATCGTGAATTAATTCTTCCATCTTCAGTTTACTTAATCCATAAACTGTTGGCTGAAGATTTGACTGCCTGCTATTTACAAATGGATTAACAAGCATTGACGAAGCGACTATAACCTTGCTTACACCAAACATTTTAGACACTCTAAGTACATTAGAAGTGCCTAAAATGTTTTCGCTATAGTCTTCAAGCGATGTCCCACCTAAATCAGTGCGGGCCGCCAGGTGTATTACGATTTCGGGACTTTCTGACGCAAAAGTCTTCTCTAGGTTACTATATTCCAAAATGTCACAGACATTGAAACGATTCAATCGTTTATCGAGACCAGAAACCACGTATCTCTCATCTGTTTCTAAATACTTAGCCAAAGAATTTCCTATAAATCCCGCAACTCCTGTTATCAGTATTTTCATGATAATCCTTCTATTATTTTGTTATACTCTACTTTAACTTTATTGTAGCTGTAATTCTCCATATAATTATTCCATGTCCATTCAGCCAAATAATCATAATTGTTCTTCAACTTCTCCAATGAAGATACTAGAGATAACTCATCAAGATTATTAAAATACTGGGATACTAAGTTAATATCTCTTAATTGCTCTATATCCGCGGCTGCAACTGGTACCCCAAAAGAACATGCCTCCGATAAGACTAAAGGAAATCCCTCAGTAAAAGATGGTATTACCAACGCGTGACATTGCTTGTAGTACATATCTACATTAATCGTATAACCAATAAAATCCACCCTTTTATTTACGTTAAGATCTAATGCAAGTCGTTGTAAAGACTCTTTCTCGGGCCCATCACCTACTATCGTAAGTGTAGCATTTGGAAGATAACTCAGAGCCTTTATCACGAGTTCAAAATTTTTCAGCCTCACTAATCTCCCTACACAAAGCAGCTTAAATTCAGCCTTCAAACTTTTCTTCTCAGGCCAAACTTCCCTTAAAACCGTGTTATACAAAATTTTAGAAGGTACGTGTAATGTTTTTGCATAATGTCGTCGGTAAAATTCTGATAAAACTATTATTGTATCAGTCCTGTTTAATATTAGGTACCAAATTTGACCTATTAACTTTCTCCCTTTGAACCTGTATTTTACCGTATCTTCTATCGAGTTATGTATCGTTGATATCCAAACTATATTATGCCGATATATTATCTTTAATAGATAGCCTATTAAATCGCAATTTAACGTATGGGTATGTAAAATCAATTTCTCTGATCGCCTTGCTATTAAATAAGGTATGAGATCATAAAACCTAAGCCGCATAAATCTAGAATTACGCCTACCTATCATTCTATAATTTAGTTGTGCAACGCTAACAGGTGCACTGCCGTCAAACCGTGGAACTAGAATTAAGAGTTTTCTTTTCATTAATATACAGAAAGAAATATAAAGGAAAATAATAATGAACATTAGGCAATGTCAAAATCATTGCGAAAATAATCACTAACAAATAATTGACTCTCTGCCGCATTAAAACCAATACTCCTATACCAATTAAACCCAAAGCTAAATAACTATACTCTGCAACTATATAGAACAAAGTATTATGAGGATAATGGTAGACCGGAGCGCTCAATTTCCATGCAGACGGAAACAAGAAAGCTCCCTTCGGGTGATACGCAACATTTTCTAAGTAATCAGTAACAGAGAGGATACTATTTAACCTCTCCTCTATACTTGCATCGTTTTCTTCATAAAACAAAGATATTACACGCGAATTCTCCAATAAAACATCTGAAAACAATACTAATATAATAACAAGTATTGATGCACTCAATAAAAGTCTTGAAAAATTCATTTTAACAACAATTAAACCCGACAAAATGAGTAGTGCACTCCTACTTTGAGTTAATAATATTAAAAACACAACGAGGAGACGAAATAAGCCTAGATCATTCCAATATCGCGCCAAAATACCTAATAATATTAATCCCAGATAGTTTGGATCTCCTAATGTTCCTGATACTTGTAAGAAAGAAACAAAACTAAAATCATCACCAAACAAAAAATAGTTAGAGCTTATTGGATCATAAAGCTGCCATAAACCAACGATTAATTGGATTATTACAGACAATTTTATTGACCATATAAAAAGTTGATTTTCAAAGATTTTTCCACATGTAATCAGATATATTAATACTAAAGTAATCCTAGTAATATTATTCCATTCTATGTGAATATAAGAAGTGCTAAAAATTAACGAGACTCCAGAGAGGAATATAAGACAAACAACAAATACATATAAATACCTATTAACTATTTTATTAGCTGTCGTCAGTTGTATAAAGGCAAACGTTGGGATCAAAACTAGAAGTATAGCTATGATTACTGAAGAATTTTGATTCCCAAGAATGTACTGATAGTTAAATATTAACACATTAGCTAAAACTATATGGATTAGTCTAATCAAAAAATTCTATGTATTTTCTTATCGCTTCTTCCCATGAGTATTTAGCAGCCACCTCTACCCCTTGATTTCTTATTTCAATGATTTGCGTTGCAGGCATATTCTTTAACCTCGCCAAAGCAGCCCCAAGCTCAAAGATATCACTAACAACAATGCAATTCTTCCATGATTGAGCCTCAACTATACCATCAAATGACAAAGAGGTGCCAATTACAATTAGACCATGAGACATTGCCTCTAACACCTTATTCTTAATCCCGGCTCCAGACAGCAAATAACTCATTAAAATGTCATATTCAGCAAGAAAAGAGCTTAGATCATCGAATTTCCCATAAACAAAGCTGTTTTTTAGCTTCAATACATGGCTATTGGTACCAGCTATAGTCAATGAGAAACCATGTTCCTTAAGAATGGGCGAAATATAAGCATCTGAAAAATTAGCACATTCATAATTCTCAGCATAATCCATATTTCCATAAAAAATTGCTGACTTTAATTCACTATCTACCCTAGCATCCGAGGTAGGTGGCAATACACCATTCGGTATAACAGTAATCATATCAGGTGATGAAAACGCTCGAATATCGTCACTACTTACAAGCACAGTCCTAATACATCTAAACAACATCTTCTCAAAAACCAAATAGAATATTACCTTTAAAAGATTATATAGATTTTTACTTCTTAAATAACGATTTCGAGCATACCTATACCTGCTATCAATATGGAGCAAGCGGAGACTACTTAATTGACTAATTCCTACTCTTCCTATTAATCTCCAATCATCCATTACTATGGACGAATTGCTCGACTCTCTTTGAACAAATCTTCCAATTAAGAAATAAATCAAAACATTTGAAAAAGCCAGGAAGGCATCTAAAAAGCTCAACGTCGGTGCATGTCTTACATCGAAATTCATCTTTAATTTCAAACGATGTAAAATCAATCCTATACCGTGGTTAGTATCAAAAGTATCCTCTCTACTTGATATTAGTATCATAAATATTATACCTTAAATATAAAGCGATTAATACCCTTGAGACTACAAATAAACCATTGATAATATAAAATATCACTACTAAATCTTTACATAAGAAAGAATAAAATAGGAACATATAGCTAAATAGTACCCAGCCTAGCATGTCCACATTAAATATTAGCCTTGCCGCTGGATGATTGATTTGGATATTATTCCGGATTATTGGCACAAAAAATTCATTTATCGTAAACAACAATAATGGCAAGAAAGAATACAAATAATAGGAATTTACCATAAGATCATACCCAATAAATAAAGACAATAACAGCCCACGTAACCTATCGCTAAGCATATCTATCAAAGCGCCCCACGCCGAAACTTGCTTTCTACTGCGGGCCAGGTCTCCATCAAGATGATCTAGCCAAACTACAACGACCAGAACCAAAGCAGCCATTAACTGGTAATCGCTGAAAAATAATATCGGAAACAATATAAATACCAACAATCCTAAAAGCACAATGTGATTCGGCTTAATTCCACGAGGAATAAAAGGGACAAGCGTTTTAGAAATTACTCTATACGGATAACTTATTTTTGACATTGAAAATTCTTAAAATAATATTTAGTAGCACAAAAGGGACAACAAATAACCACAAGGCAGGATCTGTATTTAAAAAATAATAAAGCAATACAGGCAAAATATAAGAAATGAGATACGAGAGAAAAACGAAAATTGTTTTTTCTGCCTTATACAAGCTATAAAGAGGTATAAACATGAAAAAACGTAAATAAACAGCAAGAAGGAGATATATTGACCAATAATCTACTCTAATAAATTCAGAATTTCCCGAGACAAATAAAATTAAATATTCGTCGAAAAAAAAAGATAAAACACTATAAACCGTCAGGATTAATAGTAATAAAATTGAGAACTTTTTCGTTCTGGATTTAAACTCTTTTACCTCAATCTTATAAAATACATCGATAAAAATCAACTCGAAAGTAATAATACATAATCCGGGTAATGTATAAAACAGCGTTTTCAAAATCGACCAACGACCGGAGGATACATTCCCGCTAATTGCTGCGATTTCTTCGATCAAGAACCAATTTATAAACTCATTTATAAGCCACTGCATAGCTAACCATCCGCCGAACTGCACATATGGCTTTATATTGTTTAATCTAACGCCGCTAAATTTCGGCGTCTTCTTATGAAAGACAATATGAACTATTAGATACGCTAATGTCATGGCGCTTAGGCGCATTTCAGCAAAAGGAAATAAATAAACAAGCGTAGCAACAAACAAAACGACTAATAATTGACTCAAAAGGGTCTGCAATAAATACAGTTTTGAATTATTTGAATACCGATAATATGTTAATTTTAGAGCATTTAAAGCTTCTATTAGAGCAAATGGTAAGGCGAAAAAATACCATGATTCAATAACATTCATTAATCTTAAGAACAAAACTATTAGTGTCATTAATCCACCCATCAATAGTGTTGTGCTAATCGCAGAATTATACTTAGTCACTATTTCCTCATCTGACCTACTTTTATTTAGAAGCACTAGAAGTGCCTGATTAGCACCCATTCTTACACCTATAGAAATAAACAGTGTGAAAGCCATGAGCCGAGCGAAAGCTCCAAAATCCGCACTATTCATTAGTCTGGTTGTTAGAGGGAGTATAAACAATGAAATCGCAGCAGTAACAATTTGCGAAAATGCAAATCCTGAATTATTGCCAAACATCTTTAAACTCACGGAGATCTGGCTTTTTTAAGATTTCTTTCGAATCTCCCCTACTTTTAGATCGTATCAATGAGGCGAACGAATGTGGACTTATCGTTTCTGGAACGAAAAATCCAACTTCTGCAATCCGATAATAGTTTTTGGCCTGGGGATAATCGTGAAATCGTTCCAATAAAAACAGAGGCTTCCCCAATTGATCAAAATAAATACCGGTGCCACTAAATTTTGTTACAGCATACTCTGCTCGGTGAAGAGCCATATTTAAGTCATACTCCACAATTATTTCTATAGTGCTTTTAACTTCTTTAATCCAACGTGAATAATTAAACTTATCATTTGGATGAGGCTTGATAATTAAAACCAGTTTATGCACACAACAAGTATTTACCAAATATTGTAGCTCTTGGATCTGTTGGTGTTTGTTAAAATATTGCGAGCACGGCTGAGTCAAAAATAATAGCGAGTCTGGCAATAGCTTAGTAGAAGGTGGTACTGCCTCATTAAACTCCGAATAGAAATTTGCCACACGAACATCGGTCCTATCGCTCAATCTGAATTTGCAAAATAGATTTTCTTCGATAGTATCTTTAACAAAAAGTACATCGACACCTACAGCGCTTAATTCTGGTCCAACTCCAGTGATGCCTCTTTTAAACGCAACAACTTTGGAGAATCGTTCCCCTAAAATTATACTTATCTCACTTACGTAGTTTGTGGTGTATAAAAACTCCCCGTGCACATTCTTAAGGCAAGACTTCATAAGTGATATATTAATCAATTCCCTATAGAAAATGTATCTCAACACTCTATAGAGGTCGTGACTTACACTGTGTTTTAATGAACGCCATAACTTAATTTGCTTACAAACCTCCCTAAAAAACTCTATATTAATATGTAAATGATCATTTATAAAAGTCACTCTATTTAGCATATATACTTCATCACTAGAGACGTTTTTTAAAATCTCATCTGTCACATCTAAATACTTGTCATTTTCATAAAACACAACACGATTCAAAACATGATTTGCGGGAGATCTATTATATCGAAAACAACCCAATGTTATTCTTAATATAACATATATATTAAACGTAATTATTTCAAAGCATCTTCTTATCCTTGTTTTATGCAAAACGGAATCCTCAATGCTCTTTTGCTCATTATTATATTTGAAATAACTATAAAAATAAACCGGAAAGCTTTCGTCCTCGGCTAAACCATCAACATGCTCTAAATAACGATCGTGTAAAGAACTCACAATAAATCAATTATAGAAGCATCTTTCAATAATTTCAAGACCTGGATCACCTCCCTTTCTCCTTTACCAGATTTGCTAGCAACCACAGTGGCAGAAGAAAACCCTGATCTTGCTAGAAAAAGAGCCCAATTTATAATAATCATTGAGTCATCGGAATTATTTAATGTCCCCCCAATTTTACGATATAAATTGTGTTTGGACAAAAATAACTCACCTCTCTTAGCCGAATATTTTTTAGATATTTTATAAAAAACTTCACGATCTGCCCTTTCGATAAACTCTAGTAATTTGTCACCGAAAATCTTATGATGTTCTGGAGAATAGGAATTTAGATTATCACTTGAGTTGTGGTATTCTTCGAACTGAGCATAAGGTGTTCTTGAAAAAACACCATAATCCAATTCGAAGGTGCTAAATTGCCTCTCATCACTGCCAAAAGGCTCAAAATCTACTAAATCAAAATCAAATTCCTCCACTAACGCATTTAGAACTGAATAAGACAAAGGACTTTTTTTAAATGTGATGTTTTTTTTACCACTAGAACAATGTAAAGTTGCTCCAAACAGAACTTTAGAAAAATCTAACTCATTGGCAAGCATTACTGCTCCAATTGTTTCCGGCATAAGAATGAACCGATAGGAAAAGTAATTTGAACTACGAGTCTCCAAGTCATTCATCAAGCGTACAATACTTGAAACTCCGGATAAATTATCATTTACCAAACTAGGATGACAGATGTATGAGGTGAATAAAATTTCATAAGGAACTTTTCCCTTGATTAGTTTTTCCCCATAATATAATTTCCCCGGAATTGATTCGCTATCAATATTGGCATCGATTTCACCTTTGATAGTTAGAGCAGACCATTCAGAGTTTGACATACAAAACCCCCAGTTCTTAGAATAATATGATGTTCGATAAGGTATGTGTTCATCTAACCAAATATGACCTGAAAATTCTTCTGGGAGTTTCCTTGTACTTATGGGGTCGCTGTACTTAAGAACTCTTAAAGTACTATCTCTGTGGGACAAAGCAACGTTTGTATTTGAGTTCCTAATAAATGCTGAATAGAGTACCCATTCGTTTGGAACGACCCAATCACCAAAAGACTCTCCAGATTCTTTCGATTTGATTTGCATCGATGTGAAAAGATTTATCAGTTCCAATGAATAATGTACTCCCCTTCCCAATAAATGTCTATCTACATTATATAGACAGGAGACAACCCGTTCCTCCAAGCTCATATTTTTAGCTCCTTGTATTTCGTTACACTGATGTCAAACAAATTTTCTTTTTTCAATATGTTTTCCACAAACTCTCGAAATGCACCGCTCCCGCCTCGAGAAATCAAAATATTATCTGCAATTTGTTTAATTATACTAGCACTATCCGAAGGACAGGCTGTATAGCCACATAATTCCATTACGCCAATGTCATTAATATCATCACCTATATAAGCTACATCGCGTAAGTCAATACTCATCTTCTTAGCAACATCCTGCAGATAGGCTCGTTTGTTTTTTACACCTAGGTGAATATTTGTAATTTTCAACTTCTGCATTCTAAGCATTACGGACTTCGAATCTTCTCCTGATAATATTAGAATTGGAATATTAACTAATGACGCGAGCACAACTCCCCCACCGTCACGAAAATTAAATTTTTTTAATACTTCACCTTCGGCCCCATAATAGACTCCTCCATCAGTCCAGACACCATCCACATCGCTAACAATTAGTTTAATTTTTGGCATTCTATATAAACAGATTTATGTGGATGTCTTGAATCAAAGTATTTGGGCACGCGCATTGCACCCTCCAAGCTTTGAAGATATGCAGACTGATAAATGTTTTGAAATCCCGCTTTCGATAAGTATCTAGAAATTTTATCAAAATCCCACCAGCATATATGTTCACCAGCTCTAGATCCTTCAAATTTAATGCCTCCTGTCAACCAATCTAAAAACTCGTACTTGGACAATTCTTTAAACTTTGCTTCAAGTTCACTTTGGGATAATGAATATTTAGGATCTAATCTCAATCGGCACCGCTGTGTTGCTACAACATCGACCAATAAATCCAAAATTGAAGCGTGTTCTAGTGATGAATTATATTGATGCTTAAAATTTTCTTCCTTAGAATAGTAAAGAACCTGGTCTGCAAAAAAAGACCTGTCATTCCGTTGGCAAGCATCATATAAGGCCGAAGCATCTGGGCAAGTAATTCTAAATCTACCACCAACAGAAAGACTCCTGTAGACATTTTCAAACAACCTAAGTACATGTGTTTCCTCAAGATGCTCGATTACGTGAGAAGTGTAGAACGCATCTATTGATCCTTGTTTAAATGGCCATTTAGCATTTGATGTAAGGTCATACTCCACGAAATTTTTCGGCAAATCATTGTACCAATCAGAAGAATAATCAAGATTTATCCATCTATCATGATATGTTTTACCCGATCCTATGTTGACATATTTTTTATCAGGTTCAAAGTAAATACTGTCATCCGTCTTTTCTTTCAGAGATTTCTCAACAAATACCATTAATTTTCGAGAAATAAAACGATTAATTTTATTCCAAAAAGCTTTCATATATTATTTCATTTTTATTAACATCACATTTCAATCTCTTGCCCACCACTAACGATAGTTGACCCCAACTAAAGCCATCTCCAGGACTGAGCAAATGTAAATCGTCAATGGATACAACATCACCTGTGCTAAGTGTTCTTTTTGTCGCTATACTCCTTGCCAATTTTGTCTTTGCATCTTGAACATCACTAGACATAAATATATCCTCAATACCTAATGAATCCTCAAAGTTCCTAATGTCCCTTAACATTTTCATAAAGCCGCTTGGTCCACAACTTCCAGCTTGATCAGTCCCCTTCATGGTCCGATCTAAGGTTATGTGCTTTTCAATGACTTCAGCACCCATTGCAACAGCAGCCAAGGCTGTTGAAATCCCAATGGTATGGTCGCTGTATCCAATAGTAAATTGTGGATAAGACTTTTGTAAATATGGGATTGTATTTAAATTAACATTATGATATTGTGTCGGATACTCCGATACACAATGAAGAATTGTGACATCCTCGTGATACTTTAGAACTACAGACAAAGCATTATCTAAATCCTTCTTATCTGCCATCCCAGTTGATATTATCAAAGGAATCTTTGTTTCACCCAGCATTTCTAATAGAGGTAGATTGGTTAAATCTCTCGACGCCACCTTTAACTTATCTGGATAAAACTTACTAAAAATACTCTGACAGCCTAATGATGTTAAGGTTATAACATAATCTAGGTTGTTCCCTTTAACTGATTTATATAACCGAAATAGTGTATCATCATCGAGTTCTAAAAAAGCTCTATGCTCGCCGTAAGTTTTTCCAAAAGAATGAGGACTATTGTAAGGTCTGTTCATAGCAGAATCTGTCAACTCCTGACGCAGGTCACGCTTGGTGAACTTTAATGCATCGACACCTTTTAAGGACTTATTGAAAGTCTCATCATATGGTTTTTCGCTAAATATCTGAATCATTTTATTCGCGATATCCTCACTTCCATTATGATTTTGTCCAATTTCCCCAATCACATAAGTTTTATTTTTCATATTTTCTAATTTGTTTGAGCATTCTAGCTTCCTGGTCAGGGTTAATTAAACTTTTAGATAATGAGTTAGGATCTCCAAAATCTATATTTGATGTTTTTAGTACGCTTTTCATTATTTCCAAATCTTCTAAATCATCTATAGTAAATCTTAAATTTGGCTTTAAATGTTTTACCTCTATAAACTCACATTTAAATTTCGCTTTGTTTGTATATAATCCGGCTGTAACATGTTCTCTTAAATGACTATCTTTTGGTAATTCTTCATTCAATTTTAACAAAGCACTTGAATTAACGGCTTCCGCAAATAATCCAAAATGCGTCTTTATTCCTGGCGTACTATTAACAGAATGACTTAAATAGTCTAAATCTTTCATATCCGTCACTAAATCATTTAAAAACGTTAATGAAAGTAGCGGGTTATCAGCACATACTCGAATAAATGCTGGTACATTAATCTGATCAATAGCCGAGCAGAATCTTTCAAGTACATCCGACTCCGAGCCACGGAAGTATCTAATTTGGTTTTTAATCGCATAGTCTACTATTACGTTATCTCGCTCATTTGTTGATGTGAGTATTATATAATTTGAAACATTCGAATCACACAACTTTTCACAAATTAGATCTAATACGGTTTTACCTTCAAATATTTCTGTAAGAACTTTACATGGCAATCTTGATGAGCCCATACGAGCTTGGATTAAAGCGATCATGAGCGAAACATTTCAGATATTAACCTATCAGTGTTTATATTATATGGATAATTAGCCAACCTTTCTTTATTCACAGACGCTAAAAATCGCCCTATATCTAATTCTGGTATTTGTGGCGATAAATAACCAATATTGTCTAAGAAATTGCTAAAATTCTTGTACCCATATTTATTAAATATTGGTGTAATGATATCGTCCTTTTCCTTTAATTGATTTAATAATGCTTTTAATATAAAAGCAACCGCCGAACCATGAGTAATATTATGAAAATATGTAAGGTAATATGAGTATGCATGGGCGGCTGTCGTTTTTGAAATATTGATCGCTTCACCAGCCATTCTGGACGCGTTTAGCATTCCAAAAGACGCCTCTTTGTCTCCGTTTAATAATTTCGGAAGATTCATTATACCAAGCTCTAATCCTCCCTTAGCTAGAAAATTCGATTCTCTGTTTTTTCCCCTTGACAGCATCGACTCTATACTTTGACATATACAATCAAGGCCTGAATACATTATTACGTTTTTAGGCGCATTAAATAGAACTTCTTTTTTATAGAAAACATGATCGGGTAATAAGTAATTTGCTTGAACTGAAGATTTAGATCCATTTTCGTCATAAAGAACAGCAAAGGCAGTTCTTTCGCTTCCTGATCCAGCTGTAGTTGGTACAGCAATAAAATTATCAATCGACTTACTATTATTTTGTGTGAAATGATAAACTAAATGTTTTGAATAATCAATTATTCCCCCTCCTCCAATAGCGAAAATTCTAAATCTAGATTCTTGTAACCCATTAAGTTCTTCAATTAATTTATATAGAGCTCTTGTATTTACGGTGGCTTCATTAATTATCAAACTGTGAAAATTTAATCTTTGCGAAAGATTTTGAAACTTCTCATCTCCTATAAAAGACTCAAACGAAGCAATACCTCTAAGCAAAATATTCGCAAGATCTGGTCGCCGCGGAAATAAACCCTCAACATTGTCCCATTGTGTTATCATATTAAGTCAATCTTTGGATTTAGGTTCTTCATAAGATTATAAATATTAGTTTTTGGGGATTCGATTGGTCGGCCCAAATCTTTTCGTGAACCCGGCTTAACTCGATATTCAATCAATATAGCTCCATTTCCAAGTGCATTAGATTCACAGACCTGTTCAAATTCTGCAAAGTTTTTTACGCTATATGCACTCTTGTAACCACATGCAAGTGCGAGGTTTTTTATGTCTACATTTTTTATGAGTGTAGGTTGTCCTCCAACAGATTCATGCACGCCATTGTTAATTACAATATGAATATAGTTGGAGCTCGCATAATGTGCTGTGGAAACCAGTCCTCCCATGTGCATTAATAAAGCTCCATCACCGTCAATACATACAACTCTCTTTGATGTATTCATTGAAATTGCTGTGGCAATTGCTGACGCGTGACCCATTCCACCTACCGTAAGAAAATCATTCTCATGAGACTCTCCCCTTGAAACTCTTAATTCAAATAATTCTCGAGAGGCTTTGCCGGTTGTCCCAATGAAAATTGAGTCTTTTCCTAAGCCATCTATAATGGTATTTATTGCGGACTCTCTAGACTCCAGGTCTAGTTGCTCCCCCACATTTGACTTATAGGAGTCAAACGTTCCTTTTCGCACCAATAAAACTTTTGGACATTGATCCACAACAGCAGAGTAGTATAAATCATCAAGTAGTAAAGACCAATCTTGATTTTTCGAATCCAAGATTTTGTAATCAAGTTGCATAGCGTTCAACAAATCTTCCTGAATGAGTCCTTGCTTAAAATGTTGTGGCTCATCTTTCATTCCCGGCTCGCCTCTCCAGCCAATAATAACTAGCATTGGAACACCATAAACATCCTTATCGGCTAGCGACATCCAAGGGTTTACAGCATTACCTATTCCAGAATTCTGCATATACACCGTAGGTACTTTTCCTGTTGAGATATAATATCCTATCGCTAGACCAATAGAGATTCCTTCATTTGGCGCAATAATATGCTTGTTTTTAGGGTGTTCATTTAGAACACAAGCATTAAACTGTTTAAGCAAAGAATCTGGTACCCCAGTAATAAACTCTGAATGGCTCGAGAGGTGATCGTAAAAAGATTTTGGATTTATCATTTTGTTCCTGGTATAAGTTCTAGAATCTCCTTTATAGATAGGCAATTTGGATCTACCTCTTTGCTTCTTTTGTTCTTAAGAATAGTTTTGGCAACCTCGTTCATAGCAGGGAATGACGCTCTCAATAAGTGGTTTGCATAGATTACTATGTTCGCTCCCCACGCTACTAGTTCATCTTCTGTAATATGATTATAAGAGGAAGGCACGACAATGATTGGTGTAGTAGTATCAAATGATCTAAATATTGTACAGAATGACTTAATATCCTCTCCAGATTTATCCTTACTATGAATCATAACGCCATCAGCCCCAGCAGCAACGTATGCCTTTGCTCGAGTAATTGCGTCATCAAGAGTATCACCAACAATAAAGCTCTCAATACGAGCTATAATCATAAATTCCTCTGTGACTTGAGCTTGTTTACCCATTTTGAGTTTATGAGTAAAGGCCTCTATTGTATCTCGGGTTTGAGCCACCGCCGTACCAAACAAAGAGTTCTTTTTAAGGCCAGTCTTATCTTCAACAATAATAGCCGAAATCCCTAAACGCTCAAGAGTTCTAACCGTAAATTGAAAATGTTCTGGTTTGCCCCCAGTATCGCCATCATAGATCATTGGTTTTGTTGTACATTCCAACATATCATTAATCCCATGTAATCTGGTGGTAAGATCAACTTGTTCAATGTCCGGCTTACCTTTAGAAGTTGAGTCAGTTAAAGAACTTGACCACATGCCATCAAACTCGGTAATCATTCCGTTTTCTTCTACATGTTTTGCATGCTCAACAATTAATCCTGTAAGCCCACTATGGGATTCCATAATTCTAACAATTGGCTTGGCATCAATTAAACGACGTAATCGTCCTAATCGAGCATTAGGAGTAGTCCCTAAACCTTTAAGTGACTCGTTGATTATCGTAGAAGAAATGCCCTCTGTGTAGGACGGTTCTACAAGCTCGCCGCCCCACTGCGATAACGTGTCTAGTACTTTTTGGCGTACCCCTGCTTGAACTCCTGATTTCCAATCATCACCATGAACAACGATATCCGGTTTAATCGAATTAAGGTTATCTGTGTAGTCCAGGGTATGCTGAGGAATCACTTTCACAACTCCTTTGATACTCTCGACTGTTTTACTTCTTATCTCATAAGTCAAAGTTGGAAGCCTTTTATATGAAGCAATAGCCTCGTCTGTTAAAATCCCAACAGTAAGCTCTCCTAAAGAGGCTGCATGAGAAATTATGTTCAAATGTCCTATGTGCAATATATCTGCACTCATTGCTACGTATACCTTTTTTGTCATTGTGTTATGTTCTTTTTATAGTGTTCGTATGTTATTTCAATTCCCTTATGAAGAATGATTTTAGGACTCCAGCCAAAATTTCTAATTTTCGCATTGTCCATCAACTTTCTTGTTGTGCCGTCGGGTTTTGTACTATCCCAAACTATTTCACCTTGATGTCCAACTGTAGATTGAATTAATTCTGCAAGTTCTTTAATAGTCAAGTCCACACCCGTCTATGAGGGCAATACCCATTTTTCACAGATTGGGCGTTCTGGTATGGTGTCATTGTTTTGATCGACGCCATTGGCGAAGGCCAGCTCATAACTTTCGCTATACTCATTGGCAATTTTTTCAAGTGTAGCACAAACCGTACGATCTGCATCTACTGCGAGGATAGCTTGATCCACTGCTTTGATGATTGACACGATGATGATTCGCTATTCTTCACCTTGAAACTCTTTACTTCCCTTTAGCGCTCTTTGATGATCGTTGTTCACAATCACAAATAGCTCGTCAGCCATCGCCTTGGCATTGTTAAAGTACTCTAGATGCCCCTTGTGAATGGGGTTAAAATATCCGGATACGATAACTGCTTTTTTCTTCATGTCAATACAATGTATAACACCTATTTATTCCTGTTATTTACAGGATAAAATGCTTGCAACCGGGCAATCATTCTTCACCTATTATTTGCTTAAACGAAACCCTACCAATAATCCAAACCGAAACCAAAAATAACCCCAACACAAAACCCATTACCCCGCCTTTTATTTTGCCTAATCGCGTTTTTTCTAATGGAAACTCAGGTCCGTCAATTAACTGAATCAATGGTTCATTATGCTTAGCCATGGTTTTGGTGATTTCCAGGTTTTTAATTACCTCGGCGTACATGGTAGTGAGTAGTTGTACCTCTACTTTCTGGCGGGCCAACCCTACCAAGTTTTGCGCGTTTACCGAATATTGCGATCGGTCTTGTAAAACCGCCGCACTCACCATACGTTGCGTGAGTTCTTGCTTTACCGAGTCTGCTTTTTGCTCCAGCACCGCAATATTTTCCTTGTTTTGCTGGGTTTTTATCTCCAAATAAAACTCAGTTACATTCTCGGTTAAGTGCTCCACAAAACCCTTTGCAAACTCTTCATCTTTGTCATTCAATACTACTTTTTTAAACGCCAAATCATCGTCTACCACAGTGGTGCTTAATTTTTCCTTTACAATGGCTTGATAGACTTGTTTTAAGGTGGAGTCTTGTTTGAAACTGCAGCTATCCCTATGACTTACCCCAGCAAAGCTTACCGGTGGGTTTTGGCTTTCTTCGCCTTTATTGCGCTCTAAATAACGCTCCAACAAACGCACCTTTTTGCCATTTTTTAATGTAATACTGTCAAACAGCGTGGTCTCTACCAAGCGGCGGCTCTTCATCAGCTCCAATAAGTTTTCTCCACCAAACGCACTGCTGCTGCCCCCTCCTAAATTAAAGCCAAACTGCGACCCGAGGGCGCTCAACTTACTTAAACCACCCCCTTCAGATTCTGCCGTGGCAAACGTGAGCTCTGCGGTATAAGAGGTTCCCTTATAGGCAGAGTACCCTACCCCGGCAGCGCCTCCTAACACGGACACCAAAATCACCCAAAACAGGTTCTTTTTTAACACCCCAATCCATTCCTGAATTTTACGGATGATGTCGGCTAAAGTAATTTCGTCGTTATGGGTGTTGTTTTCCATCGCTAATAATGTGTTTCTAAATTCTACTTACCAAAACCCACAGCGTAGCAACGCCCGTAAGTTTGGTGGTTAAACTTTCCCAAAACTTATTCCAATCCATGGGCTCTCCTTCTTTTTTCTCTTTTTCGGTTTTTGGCTTTGGGGCCGGCATTCTAAAGGTTACAATAGAACCTGGCCTTACCTTTGGGGTGATAGACCAAAACCCCATATTAAAACTTCGCTTTATTTCGCCTCCTGGGTGTTGTACAAACAAACGCTTCTTTTTAAACTGGTGATGAAACCCGTGGCTATAGGTGCGTATATAATGCCCCGCGCGTTTGCCACCTCCAAATGGCACCAATAATACTGGATCTCCACTAAGGGTATCTGTATTTGTTATGGTAAGAGTATTGGTGTTGGTGGGTATAAATAACTCGTCCCCATCTTCTAAAATGTAGTTGAACTTAGATTTATTAGATTTTAACACCTCTTGCAAATCCAATACCACCCTTTTGTTATTGCGGCTCAGCACCGCTCCAGAGGCATAAGCAAAACCAGAAACCCCACCTGCACTTTTTAATAATTGGTAAAGCGTGTTTTCTGATTTGCTAAAAGTATAAATCCCTGGGGTTTTTATTTCACCACTCACCTTAACGGTAATCTGATCGTATAAGTTAGAAATTTGACGAACCAACAACACATCTCCAGGAAGGGCTGGGTTAGATTCCCACTCGTTATTGCTTATGTCTATCATTATGTGTTTAGATAGGTTTACATCACCTGGCTTAAAATTGTCCAGGAAAATACTTTTTCTTATTAGTTCTATTTTGGTTAGCTCCGCCTTGTAGTTAAATCCTCCAGAATAACTTACCAAGTCACCCAAAGTCATACCATTTTTGTAATTCAATGTTTGTGGGTTGTGCACCTCCCCTTTTACAGAAACCGTGTGCTTGTCTAAATAATACTCCTGAGTAAACACCACCAATTGGTCTTTGGGAACCATAAAGCGCCCTTTGGTGTCTGCATCTATTAGAGATACAGGGATATAAGAAACACTACCGTCTGGGTAGTTGCGGATAATAAATGCTTTTTCTAAATCCGCCTCCATTTGGGTGCCGCCTGCATATTGCAACAACTTCCCAATAGTCATGCTATCGTTCCATTCGTAAGTGCCAGGGAAATAAACCGGGCCACTCACTTGAACCTGATTTAGGGTTTCTTTGTTTTGAGATCCTATGGCTACCTCATCCCCGTTTTGTAAACTCCATGTTTGTTGTTGCTCGGTATTAAGGGTGTACAATGTTCTATCTAAACCGTTATATGTGGTTATATTAATTTTGTCTTTCAGCGCGTTTGCGGTTAGGCCACCTGCCCATTGTATTAGGTTGCTAAGGTTTTCATCTCCCTTTAACTCATACACGGCTGGACGCAACACCGCACCGCTTAGGTTAATGGTTTTTCCCTTGGGTTGTACCATTACAAAATCCCCATCTTGCAAATAACTTGCTGTTTTTGGGTTATTAATAAACTCATATGCATCAAAGGTTTCTACCACCTTTCCACCACGAACAATTTGAATGTTTCTGAAACTACCGGTTTTGCTTGGACCGCCTGCTGCCACCAACGCATTGAACACCGTATTTACGGCCGGCATTTGGTAGGTACCCGGTGTAGTGATTTCTCCTGTAAGGTTAATGTGAATCATGCGCGAATACGCCAAACTAATGTCTAGATTATTGCCGTTCAACCCAATACGTGAACCCAAAGCGGCACGCAATAATTTATAAAGCTTTTGAAAGGTAACCCCTTTTACAAACACTTTTCCAAATGTGGTGCCTAGGTCTATCCTTCCACCCTCATCAACCAAACACACTTTATTAAAATAACTATTGCCATATAGGGTAATCCCTATTTCGTCTCCAGGGCCAATTTCGTAATTATCGGGGGCTTTTACCGAAGAGGCGTTGCTATACATTGGGAAGCGATTTTTGTCAAACCAGTTTGCACCATAGGTGTTGTTTGTGGGTTTTGGAGCACTCGGGGTTGCTGGTTTTTGCACTTGTTTCTCCACCTTTGCATTTTCTACTTTGCTATTATCTGCAGAGGCAATATCGGCAGCGCTATTTTTTACCGCTGGAGCATTGCCACCCATTACCGCCTTAACACGTGCTTCAAACGCCTGAATTTCACTATCGGACAAACCACGGGTTTTAGCAAGTTGTATTACTTGGCCTTCGCTTAGGCCCGCACTTTGGGCTTTGCTAACCATTTGTTTAATATCTGCATCACTAAAATCAGAGGCCTTGGTTTTGCCACCTGGCAATTGTGCTTGTAGTGCAATAGACACCATAGCCAAAACCATCAACAGATATTTGGCCAGGTAGTGTTTTGTGTTTTTCATAAAAAGAACATTCAAAGTTAGGGGTAAATGTCTGACTGTCAACTTAATTCACGGCTTCGCCTCCCTCAACTACAGGTTGTGGTAGGCAAATTCATGATTTCAGAAGCAAAAATAGTGCCTAAACTTGTCTCTTTTTCCCCGATTTTGTAGAGAGTGAGATTTTTTTGACAAGCGGCGGTTCTGTGGCTACATTTGTGTATGCGAATTTTGGTTACCGGAGGTTCTGGTTTTGTGGGTGGACACGTTTGTTTACAAGCAGCACAACGCGGACACGAGGTAACCCTGGGGGTTCGCAAAAGCAGCAAATTAGAATTGTTCCATTCTATAGAGTCCTATTACCAAAACCCCATATCCCCAACCAAAGAAAGCCTCTTTAAAGAGGCCATTAAACCTTTTGAGCTTCCTTCAACCATAAAACAGTATTCCCACAATGTTTTTTCACAAGAAAAATGGAATACCCTGGAGTTAGATTTGTTAAACACTGATACCCTCGACGGGGTTAATGGTGATTCTTTTGATTTGGTAATACATTGTGCGGCCATGGTGGGTTTTGAAGCACACCTGGGGCAAACAATGATTGAGAACAACACACAAAGCACCAAAAACCTTGTAAACGCCTGCATTAAAAACGGCGTTCCCTCAATTTTACACCTTAGCTCAATTGCGGCCTTGGGCCGGCCTACCAACAACCACCCAATTACCATAAATACCCTGTGGGAAGAGTCCCCCTACAACACAGCATACGCTAAAAGCAAGTTTTTGTCTGAACTGGAAATTATGCGTGGGCAAGAAGAGGGCTTAAATGTTGCCATAGTAAACCCTGGTGTTATTTTGGGTGTGGGTTCTGGAAAAACAAGTAGCCAACAGGTGTTTGATTCTGTGTCTCCCAAAAACCCATACTATCCAGTAGGTTCTAATGGTTTTGTTTTTGTTGAAGACTTGGCTCATAATATTTTAAACACAATTGAAACCCACTCTTGGGGCAAACGAGAGTTAATGGTTACTCACAATATTCCGTTCAAAGATCTCACAGAAATTATTGCCAATATAAAAAACCAAAAAACACCCCACAAACCTCTTCAAGGCTCTTTGTTAAAATTGGCAATTCGTATTGTTAAATTCTTAGAGTTTTTTAGAATTCCGACCCCATTAAGTTCAGAGCTTTTAATCAGCACAAGTAAATCAAGTGTGTATCAACACGTTTAATTTACCGGCTTAATACGACCATCCTGAATGCGCAAAATTTTATCGTAAGTATCGCGAACCAAACACTCGTCTAAATCGTTAATTCCCAGTTTTTCAAACCGCAAAACATGCGATGCCCTTTTAAGGAGTTTCTTTTCTTTGTTTTTGTGTTTCTCAAACAACGAAAGCGCTATTTCAGACGCGTCGTTGTCTGTTTCAAAACCCAACTTTAACAATTCGCTGACAAGTTCTCCGGCAAAAAGGGTGTCTTCAATGTTGGTTTGGTTCTTCCAGCCTGAACACAACAACACCACATCGTTTTGCTCTTTGTTTAGGTGTTTTAATGTTGCGCTTAAGTTTCTGTAAGAAGAAATGAGTTGTTCTTTGGCGCCACTACTCATTACGCAGGCACGAGTACCGTTAGTTGTGGTTAATACGATGTCCCTGTCCTCAACAACCTCTCTTGTGTATTCCGTGGGCGAGTTGCCCAAATCAAATCCCTCTACTTTTTCTCCTTGTCTTTCAGCGGCTTTTAAAAAAGACTCTCCGGCATTTGCTGCGGTTGCCAATTCGGCTACGGGTAAAATACTTTTGGCTCCGTTTTGAATAGCCACTACCATTGTAGTGGTTGCTCGAAGTATATCAATTACCACTATGCTCTTTTTTTCTACATCCGAAACGGCGTATTCAAATAAGGCAGGAGATAAAACAGTAGTAATCTGGGGCATTTTAGTTGCGGTTTTTTTCTACCCAGCTTTTAATATATTCCGCTATTTCTGATGTTTGGGTTCCTGGAGGAAACAACTGCGCAACACCCAACGAATTCAAAGCATCGACGTCTGCATCTGGAATTATACCGCCGCCGGTTAACAACACGTCGGTTAAACCCTTTTCTTTCATAAGGTCTAACACCTTTGGAAAAACCGTGTTATGCGCACCACTTAAAATGCTAATACCAATAGCATCTACATCTTCTTGAAGGGCGGTTTGCACAACCATTTCTGGAGTTTGTCGCAATCCTGTGTAGATTACTTCCATTCCTGCATCTCTCAATGCGGCAGCAATTACTTTGGCGCCTCTATCGTGACCATCAAGGCCAACTTTTGCAATTAAAACACGAACGGGGCGATTCATGGTGCAAATATAATAGAATTAATGATTGTGCTTTGTTAAACCAAGGAATGCAGTGCTTGAAGCCCCCACCAATAGCTCTCTTTTCCAAAACCAATAATGGTTCCATTGGCCGCTGCTCCCAATAGGTCGCGCTGCCTTTCCTCTTCTCGAGAGTGGGTGTTGCTCATATGAATAGAAACCACCGGCTTGTTCATAGCCTCCACACAATCTGCCAGGGCCACCGAGGTATGCGAATACCCCCCTCCGTTTATAACCACACCCAAACAATTGGAATCATTTTCTAGCTCTTGAAGTATATTAATCAATTGCCCTTCAATGTTGTTTTGGTGCTCTTTTAACCCAACACCAAGTTGGTGGTGTTTGAATTTTTCTTGTAAATACTCAAAGATTTCTTGCCATGTTTCGCCTCCGTATTGTTGGGGGTCTCTCTTTCCCAACCAATTTAAATTCGGACCGTTAACTATGGCAAAATACATATTAATTCAATGCCTCTTCTTTTCTAAAGTCGGGCTTTCTTTTGTTCAAGAAGGCATCGGTTCCTTCTTTGAAATCATCAGTTTCAAAAGCAGAACCAAACTCATAAATTTCGCGCTGCATTCCGTTTACATTAGGGCGATAATAATCCCCAACACATTTAAATATTTTACAAACCGCTAGCGGGCTCTTTTTAGATACTTTGTTAATAATCTTAAAGCAGGTTTCCATCATTTCTTCTGGCTCAACCACATAGTTTACCAATCCGTATTGTTCTGCTTTTTGTGCATCAATAGTGTCGCCAGTTAATAGCATTTCTAAAGCGCGACCCTTGCCCACCAATTGTACCAAGCGTTGTGTTCCGCCATATCCTGGAGGCACCCCAAGGTTAACCTCCGGTTGGCCAAACTTTGCAGTAGGTGTAGCTACCCTCAAGTGACAAGCCATCGCTAATTCACACCCTCCACCTAAAGCAAAACCATTTACCGCAGCAATCACCAGTTTCTTTCCGTCTTCAATGGTGTTCATAGTATCGTGGCCGTCGGCACTCATATGGGTCGCTTCGTCTTCGTTAAAATGAGCAAACTCAGAAATATCTGCACCAGCAGCAAACGCCTTGCTCCCAGAACCCGTAATAACCATTCCATAAACCTGGTCGTTGTTATTACCCTCTTCTACCGCCTCTTTAATTTCTCTTAAGGTTTCAATAGTAAGAGCGTTCATTTTGCTTTCGCGGTCAATAGTAATAACCAATACGTTGTCTTTGATCTCTGTAGTGATATTGTTCATTTCTAAAGTTTCTTTTTCTTAATAACGACTCAATTATACAAATTATGTTTATACGGTAATTAATTCTTTTAAAAGAGATGAGAACAACATATCCCCATCGGTGTTAGAAAGGTCGCTATGAGCGCATCTTTCTGGGTGTGGCATCATGCCGAACACGTTTTTCCCTTCGTTGCAAATGCCAGCAATGTTATTTAAAGAACCATTAGGGTTACTTTCTGTGTTCACATTACCCGACTCGTCGCAATACCTGAACACTACTTGTCCGTTGTTTTCTAAATGCTCCAATATCTCTGCATCGGCATAGTATCTTCCCTCTCCGTGTGCAATAGGAATGGTTAACGCTTTTCCCTCTGGGATGTCGTTGGTGATGGTTGTGTTATAGTTTGCAGCAATCAAATTCACATTTTTACAAACAAACTTCATACTCGTATTGCGCAACAATGCTCCCGGCAACAAGCCGCTTTCACACAATATTTGAAATCCATTACAAATTCCCAACACAAAACCTCCGTTGTTGGCGTGTTTTACCACAGAATCCATAATGGGGCTTAGTTTGGCAATTGCTCCCGAGCGCAAATAGTCTCCATAACTAAAACCACCGGGTACAAATATGTGAGTGCAATCTTGGAGGTTTGTGTCTTTGTGCCAAAGCTTTACCACCTCGCCGGCATTTAGATTGGTTAAAACACCTACCAAATCTTCATCACAATTAGAACCAGGAAAAACAATTACGCCAAATTTCATGTTGCAAATATACTTTCTTTTAAGGGTTTGAATGCTTCTTTTTGGTGGTTTGTTTCAACCCTTAATCCACGCTTCCTGAAGTGGGTTTTTGATCAAAAACATATTGTTTTATCATAGAAATCGCCACGTCTTTTGATAGGTTTATCGTGGCTTGCTCTTCCTCGGACCACCTTCCTAAAACAAATTCAACTTGCCGTCCCTTGGGGAAATCATTTCCAATTCCCACCTTTAACCTCGGGTAGTCTACTGTTCCCAAAACCTCAGCAATGTTCTTTAATCCGTTGTGACCTGCG
>Ga0181591_10000386_pt1 | contig 34246 bp, 30 predicted proteins | sample 071ome_33_FD_133757 | JGI IMG/M metagenome (GOLD analysis project Ga0181591, IMG submission 133757) | Coastal salt marsh microbial communities from the Groves Creek Marsh, Skidaway Island, Georgia - 071412AT metaG (megahit assembly) | ecosystem: Environmental > Aquatic > Marine > Intertidal...
ACACAATCCGGGGTCACAGATCCCAGCCACATCATTCCTTCCGACACTCCAATGCTACGCTAGAATCTCCTTCACGACGTGTCCGTGCACATCGGTGAGTCGAAATCGGCGACCTTGGAAGCGATAGGTGAGTTTCTCGTGATCGATCCCCAACTGATGCAGAAGCGTCGCCTGAAAATCGTGAACGTGGACCGGATCCTTGACGACGCTCACTCCAAGATCGTCTGACTCGCCGTAGCTGATTCCGGGCTTGAAGCCTCCTCCGGCGACCCAGGTGGTGAAGGCATAGGGGTGATGATCCCGCCCCCATCTTGGGCGATTGTTAATGTCGCCCTGAATGAACGGAGTCCGGCCAAACTCACCTCCCCAGATCACGATCGTATCTTCGAGCAGGCCGCGCATCTTCAGATCCTTTACCAGTGCGGCGCTAGGCTGATCGGTATCGCGACACTGATTGTAGAGTTCTGTGGTGAGACTATTGTGCTGGTCCCATCCCGCGTGCATGCATTGAACAAATCGCACGCCGCGTTCAATGAGTCGGCGGGACATGAGGCAGTTGTAGGCAAAGGTTCCCTGCTTGGTAACGTCCGGTCCATACATGTCGAGAATGTGCTGGGGCTCGTCTGATAGATCGGTCAGATCCGGCACGCTGGTCTGCATGCGATACGCCATTTCATACTGAGAAATCCGGGTCTGTATTTCCGGATCTCCAGCTTCGTCGAATTTGATCTGGTTCAGTTCGGCAAGATCATCCAGCAAGCCGCGTCGCAATTTGGCATCCTCGCCCTCAGGATTTTTCAGATAGAGAACAGGAGACCCGGTGCCGCGAAACTTGGCGCCTTGATAACGCGAAGGGAGAAAGCCGGACCCCCAGTAGAAGTCATAAAAAATCTGGCCGCAGCTTGTTCCCTCCGAAATCGAAGTCATCGCGACGAAGCCAGGCAGGTTGTCTCCTTCGATTCCGAGGCCGTAGGTCAGCCAGGCGCCCATCGTCGGGCGACCGGGAATCTGGCCGCCGCTCAGCATGAAACTGATCGCGGGCGCGTGGTTCACCGCATCGGTGTGCATACCTTTGATAAAACAGATGTCATCCGCTATCTCGCGGGTGTAGGGCATCAGGTCACTAACCCAGGCTCCGCATTTTCCGCCTTGGCGAAAGGGCTCGATGGAATTGAGAACGAGCTTGCCGTCGGCTTTGCCCGTCATCGTGCTGAATCGTTTCCCTTCCACATATCCGTTGGGAAACGGCTTTCCGTGTAGTTTTGTCAGGTTCGGCTTGTAGTCGAAAATGTCGACGTGGGTAGGGCCTCCGTTTTGAAAGAGGTAGATGACGTTTTTGGCCTTTGCTCCGTGGTGCGGCACGCCCGGGAGTCCGGTGCGCCGCGGCGGAACATCAGCGGCAATACCGTCACGACCGAGCAGGGCGGCGAGTGCCGCTGTGCCGATGCCTCCAGCGGTCCTTCCGAAAAATTGCCGGCGGTTGATGTCGAGCTGATGTTCCCGAATCGGATCGGGCGCATTGGGATCGAAGATATTCCAGGCAACGCTCATCGCTTTATTCCTTGGTCAGGGTTTCGTCGAGGTTCAGAATCATCAGGCAGACGTGCGCGAGGGCGGCCTGCTCGACTGCGGGCAATGACTCATCGCGCTGGGAGTCTCCCGTTTTGATAAAGGATTCCGCTTTTTCCGGCGAAGCGGTAAAGGTCTCTGTGGCCCGGTTCAGGGCGCGTTGCCAGATTGCTTTTTCTTCCGCGGATGGCTCCCGCGCCAGCACGATCCTGCCTGCGTGCTCGAGGCGCTTGTCGGGCTCAGCTTCTTTGGTGATTCGTTCAGCTAGTGCCCGAGCCGTCTCGACGTAGGTGATGTCGTTCAAGGTCGAAAGCGCGTGCATCGGCGTGTTGGTACGAAGCGTTTTTACTTCGCAAATCTGCCGTTTCGCCGCGTCGAAAAACATGGTCGGCCCGACGATGCGTCGCCAGAAAATGTAGAGGCTGCGGCGGTAAAGATCGTCACCGGTCGCTTGGGTGTATTTCTTATTTCCGAACGTCGCCTCTTCCCAGATCCCCGTAGGCTGGTAGCCGTTCACCGACGCTCCACCCATCTTCGAATTGAGCAGTCCGGAGGTCGCCAAGGCCTGATCGCGAATCATCCACGATGGCATACGGAAGCGAGGACCTCGAGCGAGGAGACGGTTTTCCGGATCGTTTTCGTAGGTCGAAGGAGAATCAATCTTCGAACTGCGGCAGTAGGTTTCGCTCATCAGGATTGTCTTGAGCAGATGTTTCATGTCCCAGCCCGACTCCATGAATTCGGCGGCGAGCCAGTCGAGCAACTCGGAATGCTTTGGGTATTCCGACTGCACGCCAAAATCTTCCGCTGTCTTCACGAGACCCACTCCAAAAAGCATCTGCCAGGTTCGATTCACCGTGACGCGGGCGGTCAGGGGATTCTCTCGATCGACTAGCCACTTCGCCAAGGCAAGCCGGTTGGCTTTCTCTCCTTCAGGAAGTGGGGGAAAAATTGCGGGAACAGCTGCCGGAACGACCTTGCCCGGTTGATTATAGAGACCCCGATCGAGGATGAATGTCTCCCGAGGCTTCTCCATGTCGGCCATCACCATGACTTTGGGGATCGAGCTGCGATGGCTATCAAGCCGTCTTTTCGCAGAGTCCGAGATTTGCTTCAGTGCCAGGTAATCCGAGTTGGAGTTGCGATAGGTCTTTCCGACGAGCGCTGCTTCTTCCTTGGTGCGTTTGTCAGGCTCTTTCCGCAGGACGGCAAGAAACTTGGCATCCTCTTTGCCTATCTTAGGTGTGGCTTCGTTCGTAGTCGAAAGGCGAGGTCTTCCGATGCTGTGACTCTCGTATCGGGAGTCGTGTCTGAGAATAATTTTCCACTCGGAATTCGCCGGCACGGGTTTGTCGAAAAGAAAGACCGCCTCGTGGGGCGTTACGACACCTTTTCCGTCAAAGACGGCCCAGCCTGTCGTTGATTTTCCATCGTAGGCGCTGCTGATTTTGAAAGAGCGCTGCTCGAAGGACGCGGTTGCGGAAGCGATCTTAACTGGTTCGCCGTTTGCCGTGATTTCAATTCCAGTGAGAACAAAGTTTCCGCTGTCGGAGCGGGAAAGCCCTTTGCCATCGTTGGTGAAACCTGGATTTTGCAGGGCCTCGAGTCGAAGCGCACGCGCCTCCTTATCTCCCCCACGAAAGGTGATCGTGTAGGTGTCTTTCGGGTGAGGCCCGCCCGTAGCAAGAATCGAGTGATCCTTCTGGGGAGTCAGGGTTTGCATTTTTGCCGTCGCCGATACCGGGACGAGCGGTTGCCAGTTGGTTCCGTCTTCCCGCTGAATCTCCCACTCTCGTTGTCCGGGCTGGAGTTTTTTCGCGAGAGCGGAAAGGTCTCCGATGGCCTTGTCATAGGCAGCTTGCAACTCGGCTTCACGCTTTTTCTGCTCCGGAGTGGCTACTGCCAGATTCGGCTTGGTCTGGGGATCGCGTCCTCCACCGGTAACCGGGGTCTGATTGAAAAATGCCGTGAGCGAAAAGTAGTCCTGCTGCGTCAGCGGGTCGAACTTGTGGTCGTGGCATCGACAGCAGTTGAGGGTCAAGCCCATCCAGACAGTCCCCATCGTCTCTGCCATATCCATGACGTAGTCGACCCGGTTTTCCTCGGCGATGCGACCACCTTCGCCGTTGATCATGTGGTTGCGGTTGAAGCCTGTCGCGAGGATCTGATCCTCGGTTGCGTTCGGGAGCAAATCACCGGCCAACTGCTCGATTGTGAACTGATCGAAGGTTTTGTTTTCGTTGAAGGCTCGCACGACCCAGTCCCGCCAAGGCCACATCGTCCGCTCCATGTCGCCCTGGTAGCCGTTGGAATCGGCGTAGCGAGACGCATCAAGCCAGTCCCATGCCATCCGTTCTCCATAGGCAGGGGAGGCAAGCATTTCATTAATCACTTTCTCCCAGGCCTCAGGGGAAGAATCGTTAACAAAAGACTCAATCCTGTCAGTTGTCGGAGGCAAGCCCGTTAAGTCGAGCGATGCACGGCGAATCAGGGTCCTTTTACCAGCCCGCTCTGTCGGCGTGATCGTTTCCTTCTCATGAATCTGGGAGACGAGCGCATCGATGGGATGTCCCGCATCAGGGGAGACTTCGGGGCGCTTTACCGAGGTGAATGACCAATGCTCGCCCCACTTGCCACCTTGGTCGATCCATTGCTTCACCGTCTCGATCTCTGTTTTGGTCAGCGTCCGGTTTGAATCCGGGGGTGGCATGACATCATCCGGGTCGTGACTGACAAGACGCAGATACAACTCGCTCGTCGCGCTTTCCCCGGGAGCGACCACAGTATAACCGTCCCGATCGCGTTTCACATCCTGCTCTTCATCGAGCCGAAGCTTGCCTTTTCGCGCCTTCGGGTCCGGTCCATGACAGTGGAAACAATTCTCCGAAAGAATCGGGCGCACGTTGCGAGTGAAGTCGATTTCCTGGGCGGCAGCAAAGGTTGCCCCAAATAAAACGAATACTGCGATGACAGCTTTGATTGGCATTGAGGGAGATTACGCTTCCGGGGCTTGATTGAAAACGGCGTATTTTAGGTAGTCCAAAAACTGCGACACCGACCTCGCTGCGGATCCATTTACTGCCCCGTAGATTCGAAGTGCCCTCTATTCCGCTTTCTTCCAGTCCCGCCAGATCCACCGCAGCGTGTCAGGGAAAATGGCGCCCCCGTGTCTCGCGCTGTGGCGACCGGTTCCCATTACGAACTTGTAATCGTAGCTCGAGAATTTCAGAGCTGCGGCCATTTGTTCGTTCGCGAGAGGCCAGTTTCCGTGGAGGTTATCAAGGTCGTTTTCACCTTCCTGCAGGAAAACCCGGATAGGTTTCGGGTCGGTCTTGCGAATCAGGGCGGGATAAACATGCCCGCCGCGAATGTTTGTGAAGCTACCGATGTGACTGATCACTTTTCGAAATGCGTCCGGTCGTTCCCAGGCTGCTGTAAAGGCGCAGATTCCTCCCGAGCTGTTTCCGCAGATCACTCGCATGTTCGGGTCGTCGGTGAGTTTGTAATTTTTACCGACTTCGGGAAGAATCTCTTCGAGAAGAAAGCGTGTGTATTGGTCGCTTAGAGTGTCGTATTCGAAGCTTCGATTCTTCCGTGCCTGCTGGCCTGCTTTTGCCGGAGGAACTACTCCCGGGTTGATGAATATCCCAATGGTCACCGGGATATCTCCGGCATGAATCAAATTGTCGAGAACGGTTGGCGCGCGGAACGGTCCGTTCTCCCGAACGAAGCCGCCGCCATCCTGACAGATCAACACGGCAGCCGGAGTCTTCCCATCGTATTGCACCGGAACGTAGACCCAGTAGTCGCGAACGGTTCCGGGGAAGATTTCGCTCGTCCATTCGTGCTGTGACACCTTTCCTTTTGGAACACCATCTTTCGGCATCGCATCAGGGCCGGGCTTGTAGTCTTCGTCAGCCGCGAAAGCGGAAAGACTGAGTGACAGAATAAGGTAAGCGAAGGCGAAGGCGTGGGCGGTTGAGTGGCGCATCTTAAAGGGCTAAGTGATCAACCTAAGAGGGTTCGGCGATCAATGTCACCCTCTTTGGTACGACCAGAATGCGCTGTTTTTCCTTCTTTACCAACCAAAAAAGAAGGACAAAGGGCCAGAGGAAAATTCTCCAGAGAAAAACGGAGGCGTCGGTAGGCGAGGTCCGTGAAAGTGACCATGACTGACACAGCCGGATCCGAATAGTCCATGGTGGAAGGGAGAAAACCCGTGGAACGGCGTTGCGTAATAGTAGTCGCGCTGCTGGGGATAAGTATAACGAAACTGGTAAACTGGAGCGGATAAAGCCTGCTCTTCGAGAATCGATTTTGGATCAGTCGCATGGCTCGCGGTTGTATTGTTTTCAACCTGAGGTTCCGCGGATTCCTGTGTTTCGACCGGAGTTCGTCCATCGGAAGGTTTTTCCGCCCCGTAGCCGAAACGTGGTTTCGACTTTTGCGGTTCTACTTCTTTCTGTAGAGTTGGCTCTACATCAGCTGGTTTGCTTGGGTAAGCATACCCGGGAACGGCCTGGATGGGAGATAGCACGCGGATTGACTTGCTCGACGAACGTCGCTTGCCGAGGTCGCGCATATTTTTCGACCCTTGAAGAACTGAGACGGTTCCGGTTCGGCCTGAATCTTTCTCAACAAATTGTCTTTCGATAATATCTGCCGATGTCTCAGACGCGATCCAGAGGGACGCGAAAACGAGCACCGCTGCGCTGTATCGTTTCGCTAACATATTTTTATCGTAGTGCGAACTTGATTCAGAGGCCAGTGCAAAGCGACTGAACTCACTGGGTATTGTTTTGAAAGGGGGTGGGCGTGACGGAAGTGGGTGAAACTAGATTCGAAAGATTGGAACGAGGTAGATTCACGTTCAATCCAATTTATCGAATTTTCGCAAAAAAGAACTTACCAACGTGAATCGCGATTAGTTCCCGAGCAACAGACTGGAATGAAATAGAAACCCGCGTTCCCCGCCGAGTACTTTTGGAGGAGTCATTTGACCCCTGCATGGTGATGTCCATTCCCAGTAATGTGAGGCAAAAACCAAAGGCTAAGATTTACGAATCCTCCGGTTTGAAAGGTCGCAAAGGCTGTAATCATGACAACCATGAGCCCCCGAATAGAGGGCGTAGCCACTGCCTTCTTTACAACGATCTTCCAGCAGTAGTTCTGCCAGACTGCGCCAAAGTATGAGATTTCTGAAAAAGGTTCAGATGCAAGAGTTGGGTAGCCGTCTCTGTTTTGCAATCCCATTCCACTCCCCAGTTTCCACTTGAGATTCCTTCGCTCCGCGGCGATGGATTCTCCACTATGGCATTGGAAAAAATTACCTCCGTTTCTGGAACTGGCGTTTATGTGGAGGGCTCGGACATTGATACCGACCGCATCATTCCAGCGCGTTTCATGAAGTGCGTCACTTTTGACGGCCTCGGTGAATATCTCTTCTATGACGTCCGAAACGACACGGAAGGAAATCGTAAAGACCATCCGCTCAACGATCCGAAATACGACGGCGCCAGCATTCTTCTTTCGGGAATCAATTTTGGCTGCGGCAGCTCCCGTGAGCACGCTCCGCAGGCCATTTACCGTGCCGGCTTCCGGGCGGTGATTGCGCAGAGCTTTGCGGAAATTTTCTTTGGTAACTGTGCGACTCTCGGCGTGCCATGCGCGACCGCTTCTGCGGAAGACATCGAGAAGATTGCGGAGGCAATCGAAGCCGATCCATCGATCGAAATCACAATCGATGTGGAAGAAAAAGTGATTCGCTTCGGCGACGATTCTGTGGCGGCTGGAATCCCCGACTCGGCTCGCGACGCTTTCCTCAGCGCGCAGTGGGATCCGATCGGTGAGCTGCTTGATGGCGCACCTGAGATCGAAAAGACGGCAGGTGCTCTCGCCTACATGAGTCGCTAGCGTGGCTCATTTTCTGCCTCTTGTGATCTTCCGCACTCGAAGGTGCGGGCTCAGCTACTCTTTTGGAGCGTCCGCGTAATCACCACCGCCGCGATTCACTTTGGGCAGTTCGAATGGCAGATTCGGAATGTCTGGGCCTTCCATCTTCTCGGCTTTTTCTCGTTCGAGAACATGCTTGCCATGGCAGCCCCGCCGTCTTCTTCCGCTTCAGCAGCAGGTGCGGGAGAATTTCTTTGGAAAAGGGTGCTTCTTCAGATACAGGAGCTTGAAGCTCGGAAAGAGGCGCTTCTGGCTCAAGAATTAAATGCAATTTATTATCAAAATATCTGTTATGGAAATTACAATATGGTTTTGTGTGCTAATTTGATTTTTTATGTTTCTTAACGACATTGATGGAATGCACGTCTCAAGCTGTCGGCTTTTGCTGACTTTCTCCGCTTCATTTCTCCTTATTTTCTCTGGCTGTGTTTCCGTAGATTCCACACCGGGACCCACTCCACCTTCATCGGGGAAAATATCTCTTTCCGAAGCCGATTCTCAGGCGATTGGGAGGAAAATTTGGAAAAATGAGTGCAACGGCACTGTTGAGGGTCTCACTTCGTGGAATAACGGCGAAGATTTTCCCTCGCTGGGCATCGGACACTTTATCTGGTACGTGAAGGGACGCCCCGGACCATTCGATGAGAGCTTTCCCAAACTCATTGCCTACATGAAGCAGCGCGGAGTCACAATGCCCCGTTGGCTTGGTGAGGCTGATGGCAGCCCGTGGAAAACGCGGGCTGAGTTTCTTGCCCAGAAAAATTCACCGCAAATGAAAGAGTTGCGCAATTTCCTCGCCAACACCGTCTCTGTTCAGACCGGGTTCATCGTGCAGCGACTTGAGCGGGCCCTGCCGAAAATGAAAGCTGCGACAGCGAATGAGGCTGACCGCAAACGCCTCCACGACAATTTTTACAAAGTCGCCTCGCATCGAAATGGGGTCTATGCGCTGATCGACTATGTCAATTTCAAGGGCGAAGGAGTCAAGGCCGAGGAGAAGTATAAGGGACAGGGTTGGGGACTACGTGATGTCCTTCTTGAAATGAAACCAACCAGCGGAGGGATTTCTTCCGTAAATGAATACAGCGAAGCTGGGAAACGAGTCCTTCAGCTCCGTATCGCCAACTCGCCGCCGGCACGTGGTGAGTCCCGCTGGCGGGCCGGATGGATGAATCGATGCGAAGGCTACAAGCACGGAGTCTGATTTTTCCCTTTCTTTCGTGCTCAAACTGCATACAGATAGGCCTCACAGATTTTTTAGACAACTTTTTATATCATGGCTACCGAACGTTCACTCATTCTTCTCAAGCCCGACTGTGTTTCCAAGGGACATTGCGGAAACGTAATTGATCGCTACGAGAATGCCGGCTTCAAAATTCGCGGAGCGAAAATGATGCGTCTCAGTGACGAGCTTCTCGCCGATCACTACAGCCACATCGCAGATAAGCCGTTCTTTCCGAATATCGTCGAGTTCATGCAATCGACACCAGTGATCGCGCTCATTCTCGAAGGTGACGACGTCGTCGGAAAAGTGCGCGACATGCTCGGGCCAACGAATTCGAAAGAAGCTGAAGAAGGAACTATTCGCGGGGACCTCGGCGAGGACATGATGGTCAACATCTGCCACGCCTCCGACTCTCCTGAAAACGCCGAAATCGAAGTGAACCGCTTTTTCAACGAAAGCGAGATCTTCGAATACTAAGGCCAGCTAGCCTCCTTTCAAGGGTGCTGGATAAGCTTTTCTACCCGAACAACATCATCTGCGGGTCATCCCCTTCCTCTTCAGGTTCGCGTCGAGGAGCTTGGTTTTTCGAAGGCGGGGATTCCTCGAGAAGGAGATTCCCCCCTTCCAGGCCGGCTAGAATCTCTTTGGCCCGGGAAATGATAGAATCCGGCAACCCAGCGAGTCGAGCGACCTGGATGCCGTAGCTCTTATCAGCGGGCCCGGGAACGATCTGGCGAAGAAAGATGATCTGATCGTTCCACTCGCGGACGGCGATATTGAAATTGTTCACTGCCGCCCGGGAGTCGGCGAGCTGGGTAAGCTCGTGGTAGTGTGTTGCGAAAAGAGTGTGGCAACCAACCTGATCATGAAGATGCTCGACGACGCTCCAGGCGATCGACAGGCCGTCGTAGGTTGCCGTGCCGCGACCGATTTCGTCGAGAATGACGAGACTTTGCTTGGTCGCATTGTTCGCGATGAGTGCGGTTTCCGTCATCTCAACCATGAAGGTCGACTGACCCTTGACGAGGTCGTCGCTCGCACCAACGCGGGTGAAAATGCGATCCACCAATCCGATTTCGGCACTCTCTGCCGGGACGAAGCTTCCGATTTGCCCTAATAAAACAATCAAGGCGACCTGTCGAATATAGGTCGACTTGCCTGCCATGTTCGGGCCGGTGATGAGCATGAACCTATTTTTATCTGGCGACATCCCAGTGTCGTTGGGCACGAACTTTTCTTCTCCGATGTTCTGATCGAGGACCGGGTGGCGTCCCTTTTCGATGACGAGATTCTGCGTGTTGTTGAGAACCGGACGGGCGTAGTCAAAAAGTCGGGCGACTTCGGCAAAGGAAGTCATCACATCGATCTCGGCAAGCGCTGCCGCGGTCGTCTGGATGGCCTTGAGGTGCTCGAGGACGGTCTCGCGCAAATTGAGAAACTCCTCGTATTCCAGCGTCCTCAGTCGCTCATCGGCACCAAGGATCTTGTTTTCAACCTCCTTCAACTCCGGTGTGATGAATCGCTCGGCGTTCGCCATGGTCTGCTTGCGCGTGTATTCCGGCGGGACCTTGTCTAGATGGGTCTTGGTAATTTCAATGAAGTAACCAAAGACCGCGTTATATTTGATTTTCAGCGAAGGAATCCCAGTGCGGTCCTGCTCCGAGTTTTGCAGCTCAGCGACCCATTGCTTGCCCTCGCTTGCCGCCTTGCGGAGTTCATCGATCGCATCGCTGTACCCGTCAGCAAAGATGCCGCCTTCCTTGAGAGGGGCGGGAGGTTCTTCGCAGATTGCCAGGCCTAACATATCAACCAAATCCGTAAAGTCGCCCAGTGTTAGAGAGAGCTCATCGGCAAGTGCTCCACCTTGAAGGGCGGAGAGATGCTCACGAACATCGGGCACCTTTCGCAATGACATCTCTAGAGCCTTGAGGTCTCGAGCATTTCCCGATCCCTGGCTGAGGCGACTAATGGTGCGCTCGACGTCGCGAACTTCGGAGAAAGAGGCGCGCAATTCGCTCAGAAGAAATGATTCCCGGATCAAGGCCTCCACCAGATCCTGGCGAGCGGTGAGCGTTTCGAGATCGCGGATCGGATGTAGCACCCAATTACGCAATTTTCTGGCTCCCATCGGAGTCGAAGTCCGGTCGATAGCGCCTAACAAAGAACCCTTCACTCCGTCCGACCGACTCGTCACGAGGTCGAGATTCATCTGGCTGGAGGCATCGATCTGAACGTATTGGTCCGTCTGGTAAGCCTTCAGGGTGCGTAGGTGCGAAACGCTTCGTCTCAGTTGCGTTTCGACGTAGTGCATGATCGCCCCGGCGGCACCGATTGCGGGGCCGAGCCCGCTGCACCCGAATCCGTCAAGCGACTGAACTTTGAAATGTTCTTTTAGCGTGTATTCCGCCTGATCGAGAAGAAAAGTGTAGCCATCGTAGTCGAGAGCATTGGGAAGCAGATCAAAGTCCGCAGCCTGCTCTTCGGAAAAAAGCAACTCACTTGGCCGGAGTCGGGTCAGTTCGTCTTCGAACGATTCCCGGTCGGTGAATTCGGTCACGCGAAACTCTCCCGTGGTGTGTTCGATGTAGGCAAAACCGATCTTCCCTTTCTGCTGATAAACCGCAGCGAGGTAGTTCGACTTGGCCGAGTCGAGCAGATTGAGATCGTCGATGGTTCCGGCGCTGATGATCTGCGCGATTTCACGTTCGACGATTTTGCCCGGTTGCGGCTCCGTCGTTTGTTCGGCGATGGCGACTCGCTTCCCTGCCTTGATCAGCTTTGCGAGGTAGCCCTCGGCAGCATGATAGGGTACTCCACACATCGGCATGCCGTTGCGCTTCGTGAGAGCCACATTCAGAAGAGGCGAAGCGACTTGGGCGTCTTCGAAAAACAGTTCATAAAAATCCCCAAGGCGATAAAAGAGCAAGACGTCGTCAGGCAGCTCCCGCCGCATTGACTGGTATTGCTGCATCATCGGGGTGAGCTTTCCCCCGCTTTTTCCGGAATCCTTTGGCATCGTGCTTCGTTATCCTTAGAGAAGGGCGGGAAAAATGCCAGCGAGATTCGCCCGATTGTTGGAATTTGATTGCCGCGAACAAGTGTGGAGCCGTAACTCCTCCCATCGACCCCGAATTCCAGAACGCCCTTCACCCCAAAGTCGCCACCTGGTTTCGCAAGAAATTTGGCGAGCCGACGGAGGCGCAGGTGCTGTGCATTCCGGAAATTGCGGCTAAGCGGTCGGTGCTGTTGTCTTCGCCCACAGGATCAGGAAAAACGTTGGCGGGCTTTCTCGGGATTATCGATCGTCTCGCTCGTGAGCATTGGGACGGTACGCTGCCGAAGCACGGGATCCGCTGTGTCTACGTTTCACCACTTCGGGCTCTGGCATACGACATTGAAAAGAATCTGAAAGAACCGCTCGTTGGGCTGGGACTGGACGATGTTATCACAGTTGGTCTACGTACGGGTGACACCTCCGCTTCCAAGCGACAGAAGCAGCGCCGCAAACCTCCCCACATTCTCATCACGACGCCAGAAAGCCTCGCCATTGTTTTGCCTCAGGCGGGCTATCGCGACTCGTTGAGCCGCTGCGAGTTTGTGATCGTTGACGAGTTGCATGCCTTTGCGGAAAACAAGCGGGGGGTGCACCTCACGGTCTCGCTGGAGCGTCTCGAGCGCATGCGACCGAAAGACAATCCGCTTTGCCGGATCGGACTTTCCGCGACAGTAGCTCCGCTGGAAAAAGTGGGAAAATTCCTGACCGGATCGGGACCTGATGCGGAGATCCGTGAGACCAGCTGCGGACGCCGTGCGTTGATCGAGGTAATGACCCCGATACGGAAACACGCGTATCCGCCGGCAGGATACACAGCGACCCGGGTCATCAGCGATATGGCAAACATCGTTGATCGGAACCGGGCAACACTCATTTTCACCAATACCCGTTCCGGTGCAGAGCGCATTTCTCACCGGCTCAAAATAGCACTCCCGAATTTACACGATACAATCGAGTGTCACCACTCCTCACTCGACCGGGACATTCGGCAGGAAGTCGAAGATCGTCTCAAAGATGGGGAACTTCGCGCTGTCGTCTGCTCGACGAGTCTCGAACTGGGTATCGATATCGGCCACATCGATACGGTCATCATGGTGAGCACGCCAAAAGGGATTTCGCGGGCTCTGCAGCGAGTCGGGCGCTCGGGTCATTCCATACACACCCAAAGCCACGGCGTGCTCGTTGCGACGAACATCAATGATCTGATCGAGTGTATCGTCTGCTCGAAGCTCACCCATCTTCGGCAGCTCGACCCGATCGAAACGCTCGACTATGCGCCCGATGTTGTCGTTCAGCACATCATGGGAATGGCGATGGCGGGTGGAGTCGGGGCGGACGAGGCCTTCGACACGATCCGGTCTGCCTATTCCTTTCGAAACCTTGAGCGGGATACCTTTGATCGCATCCTCGAATATCTCGAAGGCGGAGGTCGTTCGCTTCGCAAGAAATATCGGGAGACTTTTGGAAAGATAGAGGAGCGCGATGGGCTGTGGCACACTGTCTCGAAAAAGGTGGAGCGTGAATACCTCGTCAACGTCGGCACCATTCACGCCGATGGGATGGTGGCAGTTCTTCTCGGTCGTCGCCGCCTTGGTTCGGTCGAGGAGCGTTTTGTAAAAGGACTCAAGCAAGGTGACATCTTCGTCCTCGCAGGAAAGACAGTGAAGCTGATCGATAGCTCGCCGACCGAAGTCATTGTTGAAAGCGCTGCTGGCCGCCTCCCAACGGTCCCGAGCTGGAATGCGAACAAAATGCCCCTCGCATCCGGTATGGCTGCAGAGGTCGCGCGGATTCGGACGGAGCTGGACCAGCGAATTGTCACCAACCAAGAGCCTGCCGATGAAACGATCGACTGGCTCGTCGAAGAGTGGTCCATTTCAATCATCAACGCGCAGGCTATTTTCGAGCACTTCCAGAATCAGACCCTGCTTTCGCAGATCCCGACCGAGAATCGATTTCTCATTGAGAAGTTTGTTGATGAACAAGACGACGACGAGCGGATCCACTTCTTTTTTCACAGCCTGATCGGTCGCAGCGCAAACGACGCGCTCTCGCGAATCATAAGTCATCGGGTCAAAGAGGCCGTCGGTGGAAACACGCTCGTGACCATCGACGACTATGGGTTTCTGCTGAGCGTAAAACCGTTCCAGGCGATGGAGTGCAATCAGTGGCGCGAGTTATTTGTTGCCGAAGACGCCGAGGAAAATCTGCGGACTGCGCTGGAAGGATCGCAGCTCGTGAAGTGGCAATTTTCCGGCATCGCCCAGACCGGTCTCATGGTTCCTCGCAACCTGCCAGGAAGAGAAAGAAAGATGCGACAGATTCGGTGGAGCGCCGACTTGCTCTTCCAGGTGCTCGCCGAGCGCGAACCCGATCATCCGCTGCTGGAACAGGCCATTCACGAGTCGACACACACCTTTCTCGATTTGGATCGAGCGGCTGAGTTTCTGGAATCCGTCACGAAGATGGAATGGTCCCTCGTCGAAGTCCCTGCCGTTTCTCCATTCGCCTTCGGCCTTTACGCGAGCAAGATCAAAGAAAGCATGATGATGGAATCCCCTGAGGAAGCGATTGAGCGACTCTATCAGGAAATGCGGAAAAAGCTGGGGCGGGACTAGCTGCTTCATGACGAGGGAGCCGGGGGCCAGCCCTGCAGAGCCCGGCACTGCGCCCTGTTGACTCTCAGACCTAACCCTGTTTGGTCTGTGACAACACTTCATGAACTTCCTTGCTCATCTTCACCTTGCTGAACAGACTCCCGAGTCGCGGCTTGGTAATTTGTTAGGTGATTTTGTGAAAGGGTTGCCTTGGGATGATCGCTACTCCACCGGGCTCTGGATGGGCATCATGGAGCACCGCTATGTTGATGCGTTTACGGATGATCATCCGGCGTGGAAGCAGAGTCGTGATTTGCTGCCGCGAGAGCTCCGTCGCTATGCGGGAATTGTTGTCGACATCTACTACGATTATTTTCTCCACCGACACTGGTCGAAATTTTCGGATGGGGAAGAAATGAGCGTTTTCATTGAAGATGTTCACCGGGATTTGGAAAGCATCCTTGACCGGGCACCGCCGCTTGCCCAGGAGGCAATCGGGGCGCTGATTTCTCAGAATTGGCTGACGGAATACGCGAGCCTGGACGGAATAGACCGGACTCTTCATCGAGTGTCGCATCGGTCGCCGATCCTTTCTTCGATCTTTGAAGCATCGGAGGTTTTATCAGAATCGCTTCCGGAAATGGAGGAGCACTTTCTGACCTTCTACCCTGACCTTCTTGCCTACATGCCGAAGTTGCGCCGGAAGTTGGAATCTGAATAAGCCGCTTTTCTGTTTCGTCCATTTTGGGTATCATCCTATCATGAGTTTCCGCTTTGTTCCGATCGTCTTCGTTTTGTTTGTTCTGACTACGCCCACTGTCGCGCAGGAGAAAACGCTGAAGGGAGCGCAGGAGGCCTTCGCTCGAATTGATCGTCAGATGAACGAGGTGTACGGAGAAGTGAAGAAGAAACTGGACGAGTGGAAGTTCAAAAAAGTGCAGGAGGGGCAATGTGACTGGATCGAGTATCGCGACGCACGTGCGGAGTTTCATCTGCAGCCCATCGATGGAGGGGCCGAGCAGGGGAATGAAAAGAAGAATGCAGAATACTGGAACGCTCTTGCCTACCTGACCGAAACTCGAATCGAAGTCCTGCGTGGCTGGCTCACGATGGATGATTATGAGGAGGGCTGGGAGGGTGTCTGGATCGACGGCTACGGTGGCGAATTGTTAATCGAGGAGAAGGGCGAAGGGTCGATCAAGTTCACGATCCATGTCGTGCGAGGACCGACCTATCATCTCGGCGCGCTGGCAGGGACTGCAAAAACGAATGGGTCACTGGGCAGGTTCTCAATCAAGCCAGAGGGAACAGAGGACGAGACCTGGCTCACCTTTCTGCAAAAGCAAGGACGTGTCGAAGTGCTGGGCGCGAATACGATGTACTACCACGGTGCACGTGCCTATTTCGACGGAAAATACATCCGTGTCGGAAAGCTGACGGACGAGCATCGCAAGCTGATTGCGGAGCCGAATTTTTGATTCACTCCAAAAACTCAGCCACCACCAATCCAATCGTCTACTTGCAGCGCCCTTCAAAGGACGATATCGACTTCCAGGGCTGGATCAGGATTTCCTGATAGAGGTGTCACCCTAATCATCCAGCGACTGCCCCGAGGCATGAAAGACGCGAAAGAGAAGTCCACGGTGCTCCTCCATCCAGCGGCAATGGCGTGCTTTCGATTCCTCGTCCGTTTCCTGCGCGCAAATCCAGTCGTCACTACATCAGTGACAGCGGGATGCGATTTATTACAGGAAAATTGGGGAAATTATATCACCCCCGCAGCTTTGCCAAAATCATCTCCGTAACCTGCTTCGGATTTGCTTTCCCTCTCGACAATTTCATCACCTGACCGGTCAAAAAGTTCGTGGCCTTATCATTGCCATCAGCGACTTCTCCGGCCGGGCCGGGGTTGTCGGCGATGGCTTGATTGATGAAGCCTTCGACTTCGCCGCTGTCAGCGGGTTCGAAACCTTTTTCTTTGGCAATGTCAGCTGGTTCGCGATCTGGTGAGGCGAAGAGATCGGCGAAGACTTCTTTGGCCTGATTGTTGGAAATCTGTCCTGCTTCGACGAGATCGACGAGGGCTCCGATTTTTTCGGGGGACACTTGGCATTCTTCGATGGTGAGAGAACGCTCGTTCAGTTCGGCGAGGAGATTGTTGATGACCCAGTTGGCGACTTTCTTAGGAGATTTGGCGCCTTTGGCAGCAGTTTCGTAGTAGTCGGCGAGGACCTGCTCGGAGGTGAGGACGGAAGCGTCGTAGTGAGTGATCTGGTAATCCTTCTCAAAGCGCTCCACTTTTTCGTGAGGAAGCTCGGGTAGATCCTGTTGGACGCGGGCGAGGATTTCTCCGGTCTTCACAGGAAGCAAATCGGGGTCGGGAAAGTAGCGATAGTCGTGCGCGTCTTCCTTGGTACGCATGATTTCGGTCTGGCCGATCTCATCGTTCCAGCGCCAAGTTGCCTGCGTGAGCTTGTTCCCGGCCTCCAGTTCAGCGATCTGCCGATCCACTTCGTAGTGGATGGAGCGGCGGACGGAGGACGTGGAGTTCAGATTTTTTAGCTCAATCTTTGTTCCGAGCTCGTCGGTCGATTCGGGGCGAACGGAAATGTTCACATCGCAGCGCATTTGGCCTTTCTCCATGTCGGCATCGGAGACGCCGCTGTAGACGAGGATCTGTCGCAGGGAGTTGAGGTAGGCGACAGCTTCTTCGGCGGAGTCGATATCCGGTTCGGAGACGATTTCCATGAGAGGAGTTCCCGCGCGGTTGAAATCGATCGTCGTGTAGGTGGAATGGTGCGTCGACTTGGCGACGTCCTCCTCAAGGTGGATGCGGGTGAGCTCGACTGTTTTTCCCGGATTGACGATGTCTCTCTGGTGGTCTTTCGGATAGGCCAGTTCGTAGAGCGGAACCCCGCCGCCAAGACAGAGAGGCAGATCGAATTGCGAGATCTGGTAATTCTTCGGCATGTCGGGGTAGAAGTAATTCTTCCGGTCCCACTTCACGACCTCGGGGGTGGTGCAGTTGAGGAGCTGGCCGGTGATGATGGTGCGCTCGATCGCGCCGGCATTGAGAACGGGGAGGGCACCGGGCAGTCCGAGACAGGTCGGGCAGGTGAGAGAGTTGGGTGGTTCTCCGAATTGAACCGGGCAGGAGCAGAACATTTTGCTCTGCGTTTTCAGTTGCACGTGAACTTCAAGCCCGATGCTCGTGATATATTGGGATGATGCCATGAAAAGTAGTGGGAAAAGGGATTTACTCTGGCCTTGCGCCCGCTGATTTCAACTTCTTCACATACCCCTTCAAAATGGGTTGAAGCTGAACTCGTTCCAGTAGCGGCCTGAGTTCAGGGTCTTTTGCGATTTCACGAATCGCTGGGGTGAATACCAGTTTGATTCGGTCGTGATCTTTGAGGGCCTCGTGGACCCTGATATCTTGGTTGATCTTGATGATTTTCTCGCTTGCGGCCAGTTTTGCGCTGTCGGGCTGGCTCAGCAGATGGGAGCGAATCAGGGAGGACTGATTCATGATCGCGAATGCCCCGGCGTTGCGATTGACTCGATTGCTGAAGGGATCGAATGAGTCAAGGATGGGGCCCATGAAAGGAATGTCCTCCACCGAGTCACGCCAGACCGAGGTCCAGGGATAGGATGGAATTTGCTCTGCCATCTGGTCGACTTTGTCCCGGCTCAGCGACGCCGCATAGTTCAGTTCGTGCAGGGTGCCTGAGATTCGAATGCAGGTGAAGAGTAAGATCACGATAACGAAGCTGGGGAAGAGGGAAAGGATCCCACCGGATGTACCATCGACGAACGAGTGAAGAAAGCCTTCGGGTCCGAGCATCGATTTGAGGGCGAAGCCACCGAGGATTTTCACGACCAGAAAGACAAAAAGAGCGGCTCCTCCAGAGATATAAACCGCCTTCTTCCACTCGATTTCGATTTCAGCGAATTGAAAGGCGAGATCGGGGACGAATTTCACCCCGACGAAAAAAACGGCCATCGCAGAAGCCGCCGCAAGACCTGAAGAGAGAATGCTGAGAACCCCTTTTTTCACCGACAGGAAAAAGAACCCAATGAAAATGAGAAAGGCAAAGAAGAAGGAGAATGAATCTGTCATTTCAGCCTGTCCGTGGTTCTGCGGATATTACATTCAGGAGGGAGATTGATCTCCGCAAAGAGCGCGCTGGCGCAGCATGTGATCGACGAGCACGAGTGCGGCCATCGCCTCGACCATGGGCACAGCACGTGGGAGAACGCAGGCATCGTGTCTTCCGCGCCCGGTAAGTTCCGTGTTTTCGAGGCTCGTGCTGACCGTGGCCTGCTCGGTCATGATCGTGGCGGTAGGTTTGAAGGCGACGCGGAAAACAATGTTCTCTCCGTTACTGATTCCACCCTGAACGCCACCGGAACGATTGCTGGTTGTGCGAACTTTCCCGTCGACCATGCGAAAGGGGTCGTTATGCTCGCGCCCGGTCAGTTCCGTTCCCGCAAATCCTGATCCGACTTCGAAGCCCTTAGTTGCTGGCAGACTGAGCATGGATTTGGCGAGGTCTGCCTCGAGGCGATCAAAAACAGGCATGCCGAGACCGACGGGAACATTGCGAATCACACATCCCACGACCCCGCCGACGGAGTTTCCATCCGAGCGAACTTCTTTGATGTAATCGATCATTTTTTCGATCGAATCCGGATCGCCCGTGCGAACGATGTTCGATTCGATCATGTCGCGCGTGACTGTGTCGGTATCGACGTTGGCTTTCAGCGTTCCGATGGAATCGACGAAGGGAAGAATTTCTAAATCGGGAGCGAAGCAGTGTTGGATCACTTTTTTCGCAATCGCTGCAGCGGCGACACGACCGATCGTTTCGCGAGCGCTGGAGCGACCGCCGCCTTGCCAGTTTCGAGTGCCGTACTTCGCCTGGTAGGTGTAGTCGGCATGCGAGGGGCGGAATTTCTCGCTCATTTCTGAATAGGCTTCGGGGCGAGCATCCTTGTTCCGGACAAGTATTCCGATCGGTGTCCCAAGGGTCTGCCCCTCGAAAGTGCCGGAAAGGATCTCGGCCTGATCTGCTTCGTTTCGCGGTGTTGTGATTTCACTTTGACCCGGACGACGCCTGTCGAGATCGATCTGAATATCTTCCTCCCGCAAGGGTATTTTTGGTGGACATCCATCCACAACCACACCTACCCCTCCGCCGTGGGATTCACCCCACGTGGAAAGCCGAAATAATGTCCCAAAATTCGATCCCATTCTACTTTGTTGAATGAACGGGAAACCATCCGCGCGTCAAGGCTTCTTCCGGCATACGTCCGAAGGCGTTTTTTTGCGTCGCTGGTCGCCGATCACTTGTGTAACCGAGCCATTTCCCGTTCGACTTCGCGATTGTGAACTCTTTGCTTCAGATCTTCACGCTTGTCGCGTTGGTCTTTCCCTTTTCCAACGCCGAGTTCGACTTTGACGCGACCGTTTTTCCAGTAGAAGCGCAGCGGCACGATGGTTGCGCCTCTCTGATCAGTGAGGGCGGCGAGCTTTCGGATTTCCTTCTTGTGCAGCAGAAGGCGGCGATTCCGAAGTGGTACATGGAATTCGTGGCTGGCTTGTTCGAAAGGGCGAATGTCGCACTGATAGAGCCACGCCTCACCGCGATCAACACGGACAAAGGAATCCCCGATGTTAATTTTTCCGGCGCGGATCGACTTCACCTCGGTTCCTTTCAATTCGATTCCTGCTTCGAATTTTTCGGAAATATGGAAGTCGCGTCGCGCTTTTCTGTTGGTGGCAATATCGCTCATTGATTGGCCGCATTTCTGGGCTGTAGAACCATCGCCCGACTCTTGTCTCGCCGCAAGAATCGGTGCGGAGGAAAAAACAGGAAAATTCTGTCACGCATCTTCAGAAGGAGGCAACTAGTAAGGAATTCCACCTCCTCGGAATTCAGAAATAAACCCCAGTGCCGCTTTCGCGGCACTGGGGCCCTCCTCCTTATAAGATCGAGCAGAGTTTCTAAAGCCTGTTAAGAAACCTTGCCGTCACAAAGAGGTTTTAGTTGATTGCCCCCGAGGCGGCAAGGGAAATTACTCGTTTCTTGCGATCCGTTGCTCGTGCTTCTTACAAAGTAGACAGGAGTGTATGCATCCATCCTCGCTCGGGAGCATTCCCTCGGCGAAACTGATCGTGATCGTTCCTGCTCAGTTACCGTATCCGAACCAGTGGCCTCCCTTCATTTCGTGATCCATGGTTGCGGTTAGGCCGAGAATTCGTTTATAAAATCCACGGGTGCATTTCATATCCGTCACGGGATACGCGAAGAAGGCAATTTCTTGGACTTTCATTTTTTGGATAATTGGATCCTCGCATGCTTATCAACAGGCTCTTTCCACGTGCAAGACTTTCCCCTTTCCTTTCCCTGACAACAGGTCGTAACATTTGTTGACCATGAGCGAATTATTGATCGTCCTGGGAGTCATTGTTTTCTCCTTTGCTTTGCGCAGTTTCCGCGCCCGCTTTCTCCGTAAGCTTGGGGCATTGGGACTGCTGGCGGCGACTTTTCTCGCGTTCTATTTGCCGACTGGGAGCATTGCTGCCGGTGTCGGCGGATTGCTGATCTGGTTCTTGCTGCCGTGGCTGGAACTGTTGACCCGTGTGCGTAATCTGCGCCTCCCGATTCATAAATCGCTGGAGCAGCAAGCTCCTCCCGGTGCCTCGCGCTTTCCCGCTTTCAGCGAAATGACTGATGAAGTGGAAAAAGAAGGCTTCGAATATGTCACCGACACGGGCTGGGAATGGGACGGTGTGAAGCAGTTTTTTCGCCTTTTCTACAATGCAGAAACCCGCGAGCAGGCTGCGATCTGTCTTACCGAGCAGGATGATATTTCTTGGGGATCCCTCTCTCTGACGACCCGGCGGGAAAGCGGAATTATCTACCGGACGACAAACGTTCCCTTCAGCACCCCGATGGCTTCGGCTCCAGATGTCATCGTGCGCCGAGAGCCCGAGGCCGAATTTTTTCCAGACGTTCTCGGGAAGCATCGGGGCTGGATGAAAGATCTGGCACTCGAAACCGAAGACTTCGTGGCAGAGACACCTGAGGAGCTTCCGAATCTGATCGAACTTGAAGCCGGGCAGCAGATCAAACATAACCTGGATAGTGGATTGATACGCCTCTCCGAAAAAGCCGACACCTTTCGCTACTCGTGGCGCGGGCTTTTTTATCTCTACTTTCAGCTAGTGAAAGATATGGTGAAAATGTGCTGAACGCAGCGTTTCGAAACCAAAACTCTCGCTTTCCTTTTTCCATGGCCACATTTCCCATGCAGCAACCCGTTCCTCTAGTTGATCAAGTTGGGGTGGACGAACGCGCCGCCAAGTTCACGAAACGGTCGATCAAGAACGAAGCTAAGGCGGTTGGTTTGAAGATGGCGGTTTCGATGATGGACCTGACGACCCTGGAGGGAGCCGATTCGAAGGGCAAGGTTACCCATCTCTGTCGAAAGGCCCTCCGTCCGATGGCAGATCGCTACGATTGCCCGCCGTGCGCTGCGGTCTGCGTCTATCCGAATCTCGTCGCGCATGCCGTTTCGGAACTGAAGGGCACGGGCATTCCGGTCGCATCTGTTGCTACCGGATTTCCAAGCGGCCAGTATCCTCTCGATCTTCGCATTGCTGATGTTCGCGATGCAGTCAGCTCCGGGGCGGAAGAGATCGATATGGTTATCAGCCGTGGCCGTTTTCTCGAGGGCGAGCTGAATGAAGTCTTCGATGAGATCGCAGCTACGAAAGAAGCCTGCGGCAAGGTGCATCTGAAGGTGATTTTCGAAACTGGGGAGCTGCAGACTTATGACAATGTCAGGCTCATCAGCCAGATGGCAATCGAAGCCGGGGCGGATTTCATCAAAACCTCGACCGGTAAAGTTTCACCTGCCGCGACGCTCCCCGTGACGCTCGTCATGGTTGAGACGGTGCGTGATCACTTTCTCGCGACGGGAAAAAAAATCGGGGTCAAGCCTGCGGGCGGACTTCGAACCGCGAAACAGGCGCTGCAGTTTCTTGTTATGGTAAAAGAAACTGTCGGAGAAGACTGGCTGACTCCGGAGCTGTTTCGGTTTGGGGCCAGTTCCTTGCTCAGCGATGTCGAGTTGCAGCTCGCGAAGTTGGTTGATGGGAACTATCAGAGTGCGAAATATTTTTCTAAGGGATAATCCAAAGGATGAGTGATTTGAAATTTGGTTCGGCATTTGAATATGCACCGGCACCGGAGTCGACTCCGGTGAAGTTAAAAAAGCAGTACGAGCTTTTCATCGATGGAGAATTTGTGGCTCCGTCAGGAGGAGAATATTTCGGATCGGTAAATCCAGCGACCGGAAAGCGGCACGCCCGGATTGCGAAAGCGGAGCCGGCTGATGTCGATGCCGCGATTCAATCTGCCCGCAACGCCTACAGCAAAGTCTGGTCCAAAATGGCGCCTTTGGAGCGCGGGAAATACCTCTTCCGGATTGCACGCATCATTCAGGAGAAAGCGCGCGAGCTCGCCATCCTCGAATCGATGGACGGTGGCAAGCCGATCAAGGAGAGTCGCGACGTTGATGTTCCTCTCGTCGCAGCCCACTTTTTTTACTACGCCGGTTGGGCCGATAAACTCGACTATGCTTTTCCCGGACGCAGCCCGAAACCTGTCGGAGTCGCTGGACAAGTGATTCCATGGAATTTTCCTCTGCTGATGGCGGCCTGGAAGATTGCGCCTGCGCTGGCCTGTGGAAATACCGTTGTGCTGAAGCCGGCGGAGACCACCTCCGTCACCGCGATGCACCTCGCTGAAATTTTTCAGGAAGCGGGGCTGCCTGATGGCGTCGTTAATATTGTGACCGGGGCAGGGGATACCGGTGAATACCTCGTCGGCCACGATGGCATCGACAAGGTCGCTTTCACCGGCTCTACTGGCGTGGGGAAGAAGATCGCGGAAACCGTCGCGGGCACTGGGAAAAAACTCACGCTCGAACTGGGAGGAAAAGCAGCGAACATCGTCTTTGACGACGCTCCCATCGAACAGGCCGTCGAAGGGGTCATCAATGGAATCTATTTCAATCAGGGCCATGTCTGCTGCGCCGGAAGTCGTCTCCTCTTGCAGGAATCGATTCACGACGACTTTGTAGCTCGCCTGGAGCGCCGCATCGAAACTTTGCGAGTGGGTGATCCGCTCGACAAAAACACCGACATTGGCGCGATCAATTCGAAGGAACAACTCGGTCGCATTGCCAGCCTGATCGGTTCCGGAATCGATGAAGGTGCGACGCTGCACGAGTCGAGCTGTCCCTTGCCTGACTCCGGCTACTGGTGCCGCCCTTCTTTTTTCACCAACGTCAGTTCGAGCCACCGCATCGCTCGCGAGGAAATTTTCGGACCCGTTCTGAGTGTTCTCACTTTCCGCACGCCTGCCGAAGCCGTGAGCCGGGCAAATGACACCTGCTACGGTCTCAGTGCGGGAATCTGGACCGACAAGGGCAGTAAGATTTTCCAAATCGCAGACCAAATCCAAGCCGGAGTAATCTGGGCTAACACCTTCAATAAATTTGATCCGACCAGCCCTTTCGGAGGCTACCTCGAAAGCGGTTTCGGGCGCGAAGGGGGGATGCACGGACTGATGCCCTATGTCCAGATCTGAAACAGACTGGAAAATCTGCCCACTCTGTGAGCGCCCCATCCCGCCGGAGTTGGAGAGTCGCCACCATCTCATCCCAAAGCTGAAAGGCGGCAAGCATGGTCCGATCGCAGTGCTCCACACGATCTGTCACAGCAAGGTTCACAGTCTGTTCAGCGAAGCTGAGCTGGCCCGTGTCTACAATACCATCGAAGCGCTTCGCGAAAATGAAGAGATCATGCGTTTCGTAAAGTGGATAAGCAAGCGGCCGCCGGAGTTTCGATCGAAGAATCGTTCGCCGAGAGACTGATCTCAAATGTGTTCGGGGAACAGCCGAATATTAGCGACCGTTCGCAGTTTCTTCATCAATATTTCGACAACCTCCGCAGTGCGCTGATTTTCGAGATGGTGGCGGATCTCGAGTTCGACTTCTTTAAAGGTGACGGGTCTTTCCTCCTGCCGGTCTAACACTTCGACAATGTGCCAACCGATCCCGGTTCGAAACGGATCGCTCAGATCGCCGGGTTTCATTGTAAAAACCGTTTCGGCGAAATCCTCAGGAACTCGATCACGAGCGAACCAGTTCAGGTCTCCTCCGATCTTTTTCGTTTTTGGATCCTCGGAAAATGCTGCGGCCAATTCCTCAAAGGTGTTTTCTTTTTCCACGATCTGACGGTGCAGGTCGCGAATCATTTCCTCGCGGTTTTCGTCGTCGACTTCGACGGTGCTCAGGAAGATGTGCCGGGCGCGAACTTTTTCCGGATCGATGAAACCCTCGCCGGTTTCGCGGTTTTCTTCGAACCACGCTTTCACTTCCTCGTCCATGACGTCGACTCCAGGAGCGATGCGATTCTCGAGCCACTTTTTGCGAGATACGATGCGAGCGAGTTCCTCTTGTATCTTTTCGTCTGGCAGCTGTTGGTAGCCTGCTCGCTCGGCCAATTCGGTTTCCGAGGAGAATTGGGAAATCCACCGGGCAGTAAAATTGTCGATTTCTTCCTGCGGGGCGCGGAAGTCTTCTCCGTCGGCATATTGTCGCACCAGCGTGTCGTTGATGAGCGATTGCAGCGCCGCACGACGGATCATGCGCAGATTCGCCTCAGGTACTTCCTCGATGTCTTTCCCGCGCTGATACAAATGCCGAGCGACAGCGACGTCGAGCTGTTCTCCGGTGATTGGCTCCTGGTTTACGAGTGCGACCCACTTGTTAGTTTTCGCCGCCTTGCGCGTCAGATCGGTCCGTTTGCTGATCGATCGCTTCAGCGGCCCGTTGCAGGTCCTGAGATCAAGAAACAGGTACCCGATAAAAACGACGTAAAGAACGATGCGCCACGGAAACCGTTTCATGTCTTGTTGGGCGGGTAACTCAACTGGGTCAAGTCGAAGCATGCAGCCCGAGATTCGCATAGATCTCACGGGTGGCGTGTGATTTGTTGAGAGTGTAAAAGTGAATGCCGCTGACTTCTTTTTCGAGCAGGTCAGAGCATTGTTCGGTCGCGTAGTGGATGCCGACTTTTTCGATGGATTCGGGATCTTCTCCGCCGCGATTCAGAGCCCGAAGCAGTTTCGCCGGGAATCGCGCTCCGGCTGCGAGGTCCGCCATTCTTTCCATTCCTTTCGTCGTCGTCACGGGCATGATCCCGGCGATGATGGGGATATCGATTCCGGCTAGCGAACAGCGATCCCGGAAGTCGTGAAAATCATCATTGTGAAAGAAGAGCTGGGTCACGATGTAGTCGGCACCTTGGTCGACCTTTGCCTTAAGGTAATCCATCTCCTTGAGTCGATTCGGCGTTCCGGGATGACCTTCGGGAAAGCCCGCGACTCCGATGCCGAAACCGCGATCGTCCGGGTGACCGGAGAAGTTGCGAATGTAGCGGACCAGGTCGGCGGCCTGCTGAAAGGCGTCGTCGGCCTTGTTGTAGTTTGCGAGGTCGCGAGGTGGGTCGCCCCCGAGCGCGAGAATGTTACTGACGCCCTCGCAGGCGTAGCGAGTCAGAATGTCTCTGATATCGTTTTCCTGATGGCAGACGCAGGTGAGATGTGGGATCGGATCGAGAGAGGTCGTGTTTTTCAGGCGGACCACGAGATCGTTGGTCAGCTCACGTGTCGAGCCTCCAGCACCGTAGGTGACGCTAACAAAATGGGGATCGTAGGCTTTCAGTTCGGAAATCGTCTCGTAAAGGGCTTCCGAAGCTGCTTCGCTCTTGGGAGGAAAAAATTCGAAGGAAAACGTCGTTTTCTCTTTTTCCAATATATCCTGAATGTGCATTTAGCCGCTATTGTCGCACGATTCCGGAATCGAGACAGCGGCTTTTTTGTATTTTGGAAGGAGTAGGGTTTGGTTCCCCATCACATCCGATCGCTTCGATGGGACAGTCATCGAGGGCCTCCTGGCAAAGGGTTAGTTCTGCTTCGTCTCGCGGCTGACACCCGACATAGGAGTGAGCGTCTTCGTCGTTTCGGAGAAACACTTCGGGAATGCGCTCGCGGCACAGGTCGCAGTCTATGCATTGATCATCGACGTAGAATTTTCCGGGGGCGTTCTGTTGGAATCGGTTTTCGTAACTTGCCATATTGGGCAAGGATACGAGGGGTCGGAACAAATCTTTCAGACTAGATCCACGATCGATCCGAAGTCAGCATCGAACAGTCGCTTGTAGGTGCGCGTTGCAATGCCGTCGGTCATGCGGGCGAGCACATCGCAGATGATGCGGGCGCGGTCGGCTTCGCTCGTCTGCGTGGAGATCAGTTTTTGGTCGTCTTCAGGAAGCAGGATGAAGCTCGCTTTTTCTCCCCGATCTTCGACCACGTATTCTTCGGCGAAAGCATCGAAGAGTCGTTCGAGCAGGAAGTCGGACTTGCGATCGAGCTGCTGAAGTTGCCTCGTCCGAAAGACGAGATCGAGAGACAGGCTCTTGTAGACGCGGCATTCTTTCTCCACTGCAGGATCGATTTGGAGCCGGTAGCGATGGCGGTTTGTTTTGTCGGAGAGAAAAGAATCATGCTCGACGAGGTCGGCTGCGGCGATGAAGGCTCCGATCTTTTTCCCCACTGTCGATTCGACTCGACTCTTGCGGATTGCCGATAGCAGTTCCTCAGCGACAGCGGCATCATCGGAGTCGAGATCACGAGATTCGGCCCAGCGTTCGACAGCATCGACAGTGATAAACCCCGCTTCGATCCCGTCAGCGATGTCGTTCAGTGAGTAGGCCGTGTCGTCCGCCCAGTCCATGATTCGGCATTCGATGGAGCGAAAGGCGTTTCGTTTTTTCCCCGGAGCGAGTTCATCCGGAAATGCCGTGCCCTCTGTCATGAAATTGAGCACGTCGGATTGCTCGCGATAGAGAAAATGGTTCTTCTGATTTTCGACCTCGCCGAAGAGCGTTTTGTATTTGAGGACGCCGTCGATAAGCGCGCGCGTCGGATTCATTCCCCGATCCGGGCCGAAGAGAATGCGGGTTAGAATGCGTAGGGTCTGCGCATTTCCTTCGAAACCGCCATAGGGACGCATCAGGCGATGGAGCGTTCTTTCTCCGGCGTGGCCAAAAGGTGGGTGCCCGATGTCGTGGGCGAGACAGGCTGCCTCGACGAGATCCGAGTCGATGAAATAGTCAGAGCCAAGCAGGTCGGAGGTGCGATTGAGCCGGTTGCAGATGCTGCGACCAATCTGCGCGACTTCGATGGAGTGGGTCAGGCGGGTGCGGTAGAAATCATACTCGCCACTGAAGAAAACCTGTGTTTTGTTTTGGAGCCGGCGGAACGCCGACGTGTGAATGATCCGATCCCGATCGATCTGAAACGGCGTGCGATAATCATCGGAATTTCCCGGAAGATTTCCCTCGACCCGTTCGCAATCAAACTTGGTGTAAAACTGGTTTTCCATTCCCGCCTGTTTTTCCGTAGCGCGCGCACTGGCAAACTACGGAATGCCCGGAACTTGGCAAGAGTGCGATTGGAAAAGGTTTGGAGAATCACGGGTTATTTCTCCTCTCTTTTCCCTTCCAGCGTATCTGCTAGTTTTGACTGTTACTTCGTGGGAATGTATAAGTGCACTGTGGCGGAACAATGAATATGACAGGCCGATTAGAAAACAAAGTCGCGATCGTGACCGGCGCTGCCTCTGGTATTGGAGCGGCGACGGTTAAAAAATTTCTCAGGGAAGGAGCTCGTGTCATGGCTACCGACGTGAATGAAAAGGGCTTGGCCGACCTAATTGAGAAGGCCGGGGATTGGCGGGCGCATTTGGCCACTTGTAGGGGGAGTGTGGCAGAAAAATGTGACGTGGAAGCGATCATTGACCAATGCGTATCCGAATTCGGTCGACTGGATATTGTCGTCAACTCAGCCGGTATCACCCCTCGTTCCCTGCCTCTGGAAGCGGGCCTTGAAGAGCGCTGGGATGCGGTCATGGATATCAATGCCAAAGGCACTTTCCTGATGTGCCACGCGGCTGTCGAGCAGATGCGTCAGTCTGGGGGAGGGGCCATTGTCAACATTGGCTCAATCATGAGCCTGGTGTCCTACCCGACTTCACTCCCCTTTTCCGATGGGTTCAGTCCTTATCCACAAAGCAAGGGAGCGGTGCTGCAACTGACGCGAGACATGGGGATCCAGCTCGCGGCTGAAAAAATCCGTGTGAATGCTGTCTGCCCCGGTTTTGTTTACACGGCATTGACGGAGAGCGTGACCGAGACTCCTGAGATTCACGAAACTATGAAAGCTCTGCATCCGATGGGTCGACTCGCCGAACCTTCGGAAATTGCTAATGTTGTAGCCTTTCTCTCCTCCGATGAAGCCTCGTTTGTGACGGGTGCTGCCTGGACAGTTGATGGCGGTTACACGGCGGTATAGTTCGACTCTGCGATGGTCGCAACTTCTGTGAATCGCTCCCTTTCCATATCTCGATTACTCTGCTACTACTAGGCGCAAATGATGGGCAAACGCCTCACAATTTTCTTCTGCGTCTGTGCAGGAGTCCTCGCTTCTGCCAATCCATGTAAGGGGGACGCCCCAAATATCGTGCTCATTCTTGCTGACGATATGGGAGTGGGCGAAGTGAGCCACCATGGGGGACTCGTGCCTACTCCAGCACTCGATCAGATGGCGGCTGAAGGAATGCGTTTTACTGATGCGCATACCAGTTCATCCGTCTGCACACCGACTCGCTATGGTATCCTGACAGGGCGCTACAATTGGCGGAGTCGACTGAAAAATGGAGTTCTCACTGCGGTGAACTCGGCGGCTCTGATGGACCCCGAGCGACTCAGTCTCCCGCGTTTCTTGCAAGAGGCCGGCTACCACACCGCCTGCGTTGGAAAGTGGCATCTTGGAGCCGACTGGGTTCCACATCCAGAGGCTACGAAAGGAAAGAAAAAGGCTTTTGGATCTTGGACTGTGGACTACCGCAAGCCGTTTCGAAACGGACCGACCGATCTCGGGTTTGATGAAGCATTCTTCATTCTCTCCTCGCTGGATATGCCGCCTTATCTGTACCTGCGAAATGATCGCGCCGTGGAGGTCCCTACGATCGATCGTGGGTTTCCGCACAATGAGTACAATGACTACGAGCGAGTCGGCGCCGCCTCGGAGACTTTCGACCCGAGCACGTGCCTCGCTGACTTCGCGGCGGAGTCACGGCGGTACATCAAAGCGCGTGCCGAAGATAAATCCGAGGATCCTTTCTTTCTCTACCTGGCATTGAATTCCCCCCACACCCCAGTTGTTCCAGGAAAAGCCTTCAAAGGAAAATATCCACAGTTCAGCTGGTATGCCGACTTTATCGCCGAAACGGATTGGGTGGTGGGTGAAGTTCTCGCCGAACTGGCCTCCTCGGGAATCGATGAAAACACCCTCGTCATTTTCACGGCGGACAACGGCTTTGCTCCCTATGTGAAGATCCCCAAAATGTTTGCTGCCGGGTATCAGCCTTCCGGTGAATTCCGCGGAGCAAAGGCCACGCTTTTTGAAGGAGGGCATCGGGTTCCTTTCCTGGTTCGTTGGCCGGAACGCGTCGCCGCTGGTAGCACGAGCGACACCACCATTTGCACAACAGATTTCTTTGCGACTTTTGCAGATCTCCTCGAAAAGGGTGAATCAATTCCTGCCAATGCGGCAGAAGATTCTTTCTCGTTTCTCCCGGCGATGCAGGGAGAGACAGGACCGATTCGACCATTTACGATCCATCATTCGATCAGCGGCGAGTTCGCGATCCGCAAAGGTCCGTGGAAGCTGCTTCTTTCGAACAAGGTGAAAGGTGGTTGGGGCGGAATGCCCGGGCAGGAGGAAATCAATACTCCGACCAAGCTGGTCCAGCTTTACCATCTCGGAAACGATCCCGGAGAGGGAGCTAATCTTGAAGAGACTCATCCAGAAAAAATTGAAGAGTTAGTGAACGATCTGGCCAAAGCGCTCGCCGAGGGTCGCACCACCTCAGGAGCTCCTCAGTCAAACGAAGGGTGGCCCTACCGACAGAAAGCGACCCTGCAGGCATTCCCCCAACTTGCTGAACCGTGAAGACATCAGATCCACCAACGTCCGGCGAAAAGCCTCGAAGCCTCAAGCCGTGGCTTTTCCAGCTCGGAGTCTTCCTAATTCTTCTTTCCGGCGTTTGCTTTTTTACGATGCTTTCCGTCCCGTTCTTTTCGATTGGCAATGGACACAAAGCGGTGACCGGAGGCGGTCTTTTTGTCGGAACGCAAGTCACTTGGTGGACGGGGGCCGCATGCGTTGGTCCGGCTGCCGTGAAGAAAATGAGCGGATGGTTCAAACGCTCCGGCGAACAATAAAGGCTTGTCGACGAATTCAAATTTCTTTCCGATATCAGATATGAAAAGACAAATGGCAAAACTCCTTCTCACCCTCCTGTGGATCTCAACTTTCTCCGCTTCGGCGGACGAGGCAAAGCAGTTGCCTGATCCAGATAGCAAGCCCGCCAACATGAGTAAGCCCGTCCAGGTTTATCTTCTCCTGGGTCAATCGAACATGCTGGGGTTCGGCAGAATCGAACCAGGGAAGAAAGGCGCCGAAGGTTCCTTGGCTCACGCGGTAAAGGAGAAAGGACTTTATTCCTATCTCGTTGATGAAGCTGGAAACTGGACCGAAAGAAAAGATGTTCGAAACGTGCGCGTGATGGGAAGCGGAACGGGGGGTGCCAAGCATTTCAACAACGAGTGGATGACGATCAAGGGCAAGGCGATCGGTCCCGAAATCGGCATTGGGCACTACGTCGGGGAGGCTACTGACGCCCCTGTTCTGATTTTGAAAAGCTGCATCGGCAATCGCGCTCTCGGGTGGGATCTGCTGCCTCCGGGTAGCGAAGGCTTTGAGTTCACCGATTCCAAGGGGAAAACCTGGGTGCATCCCGGGTATCGGGGTTCGCCGGAGAAATGGGAGAAAGGCACCGAGCCGAAAGAGATCAACTGGTATGCCGGCATGCAATACGACGGAGACATAGCCCGGGCCAAGAGTGTGCTTGCGGAGTTGGATACCTACTATCCCGGCGCCAGGGAATATGAAGTCGCTGGATTTTTCTGGTGGCAGGGCGACCGAGATAGTCGTAGCGAAGCGCTCTCAAGTCGCTATGAACAAAACCTAGTTCATCTCATCAAGCAACTGCGAAAGGAATTCGATGCGCCCGAGGCCAACTTTGTCTGTGCATCTCTAGCTCAGACTGAGAAAGGAGCCAAAGACGGCGGAGGCAAAATTCTCGAAGCGGTGCTCGCGGTCGATGGTTCTTCGGGAAAGTATCCCGAATTCAAGGGAAACGTCGCGGCTGTTTATACGCATCCGCTTTCGAAGGGCGGCAGTTCCGGTTCTCACTACGGCGGAAATGCGGAGACCTACATGAATGTCGGTGAAGCAATGGGCCGAGCGATGGTGGGGTTGATGAAGGGTGGCGAGTAAGGGGGGCACGGGATCAGATCGAATCAGGCCTGGAAGGAAGCGGCAAATTGATACTTTATAATAAGAATCCACCACCGGGTAAGATCTAGCGCAAGCCTTAGCCGAGCGCTTCCATGGAGAAAGACCAAGCTTCTCGGACTCGTGCTGGCAGGTCGCCTCGTCACTGCTGCACTTGCTAGGGGCGTCGCTCTGTAGGCAGCAAAGATCACTACCGAGTCGTATTCTCCAAATACATTAAACTGATTGGATTCTTTCGCCAGGCTTCGATAGTTGAGTCCGGAACGGCATATTCGAAATAGTGGGAGCCCAGAACGATATCTGAATCACCGTCCCCGTCGAAATCTCCCGATTCCATCACGAGCCACCTGGAAAGCCCTCCTGGCATGGTGGGAGAGGTGTTGCGCAGTTTTCCGTCAACATTTTCCAGATAAATAAAATCGATAGTGGCTTCGGCCTGCCAATTAGGAAAAAAGGAAATGGCAGCTATGTCCAGATCGCCATCGAGATCGAAGTCCTGTATTTCGATTCCGCTTGCTCCGTGCATGGGATAAAAAAGGACCTCTTGGAAGCGATCCATTCCCTTGTTCTCGTAGATGCGGATACCGTGATATGGCTTTAGTACGGGTTCGTAATCTCCATTGTCGCCTTGCGTAATGAAGATGTCTAAATCTCCGTCATCGTCCCAATCTGCCAGTTTCATGGAATTACTACCGTAGGAAGGGGGAAAGCTGATTAGCTGTTTCTCGACTACATCTCCACTTTCGTGCTGATACTGGTAGACTCCCTCTGCGCCTGCGGATACCAGAGACACAATTTCCAGTTTCCTGTCTCCGTTCATGTCGTCAAAATAGGAGGCGATACTTCCCTGGCGATTGCTCACGGGTAGTTGGACCCAGGCATTGGAGTTTTCTACCATCAAGGTTATCTCACCAACGGTATTTCCGAATCCCGAAATGAGGAAAGCCAAGGGGTTTGAGGCTCCCAGTTCTACCTGTTGTAGGTGAACGGAGCGCGGCAGGTTCTCGAAAAGGGCTTTCGTCGTTCTGGTTTTCAGATTCTCCCGATAGACTCCCGCCTTCAGTTCGTCTGTTGAGACCATGGAGCCTATCGTGAGGACGTGTAACGAGTCTTTATTCGGGAGAATAAAGACAGGGGTGGAAGGGTAAGGAGTGCTATGCGATATCGAAAATGTCTTAGGATCGATGTATTTCAATGACGAGTCACTTTCGCTGCCCGCATACAGGGTTTTGTGATCTTTCGCATGGTACAGAGATATCCATTTGTCCGAAAACTGATCATTCACTGGTATATCATGCTGTCTGAAAAGAGAGGGTGTTGTGATAGTGATATCGTGAGGGTCTATATCCAGTTCGTAGGGGGCGTTCTCACCGTAGTAGGCTACGATTTTCATCCATTCATCATGGGTCAACATTGGTTTGCTCGGGAAGTCTCCGAGATCGAGAATCCGTTCGCGTGCGATTCCTGTTCCGAAATATGAAGCAGGAATGTAATCCAGGCTTTGATGGTCACGGTAATTTTTGGTTTGTCCCTGCGGGAGATAGTGACGACCCAGCCGAACGCTCATGGCAGGCAAAACGGATTGTAACCAGGTTTCCTTCGGAATGAGCGAGGGAGCTGGGTATTGATGGCAGCTCCCGCAGAACTGTTTTGACAACAGTTCCCCTTCTTTCAAGTAATCCTTATCCAAGGGGATAGGCATGTCCTTAGAGCTCCTGTTATTTTCTGAACCCGAAATAAGCGATTTTTTATCACTGTCTTGAGCCTGCGACTCAGAGGAAAGAGAGATGATCCATACCAATAGGAGGCAGGGAATTATGGCAAAAAGTCGGAAGTAAGTAGAACGGTTCATGAGGAAAAGTAGGATGCTGTTTGAGTTATACCATAGCTTGATCTGCCCCCGAAAGGCCACCTATCATGAATACGAGCATGGGGGAATTCACATTGCAGCCGCAAGCCATTGTCACTTCGTGCATGCGGAATTATGGGCTGTTTAATTAGTAAAATGTCGTCACGCTCTTGTGACGCGATTCTTCCTGACCCTGCCTCTCGCAAGCCTTCTTTGTGCTCCCGCTTTTTGCAAGATTTCGCGACGCTCGTGTTCGCGCTCTTTTGTGAGCCACTTTTTGTCGACACTCCCGGCGCCTCCATGAACGACAATGGCGATGGGCAAGATGCTCTTTTCGTCTTCGACAGCGTGAAGGGATGGGAGAAAAAGCGCGGTGACCGTTACTGCGATTGATAGGGCGAGGTATCGAAGACTGGTCATGCCCGTTTCTAGCTGTTA